>Ga0160449_1001510_pt1 | contig 11221 bp, 10 predicted proteins | sample HID1975I_E1MG_FD_108216 | JGI IMG/M metagenome (GOLD analysis project Ga0160449, IMG submission 108216) | Enriched soil microbial communities from UW Madison campus, WI, USA - HID1975I_E1 MG | ecosystem: Environmental > Terrestrial > Soil > Unclassified | place: USA: Madison, Wisconsin...
ACTTGCCGATGCGGTTCAGCACGCTGCGACGCGACGTGGCGTGCGCGACCGAGCGCGTGGCGCGCTCTCCAAGTTTATCCAGCCAGTGCATTGCCGCTCTCCTTGCGGGAAATCCGGGTCTCGTCCAGCGTGCTTGCGGCCAGGAAGTCCTGCACCGACGCCACGCCCAGTTCCTTGGCCGTGAACAGGCTTTCCAACTGCTCGCGGGAATTGATCAGGCCCTTGGCGCGCAAGGTACCCGTTTCGTCCAGCAGCACGGCGTAAGGCAGCTTGCTGATCTGGAACTTCATGCCCAGCTCGGTCGACAGCACGTACGGGAAACGTTCCAACCCGGCCTGCTTATAGAACGCCAAGTGCTCGGGCATCTCGCCGTCGCTGGCCAACACAATGCGCAACCACGCGCTTTCGGTATTGGCGACGGACTTCAGGATAGGCAGCAGTTTTTTGCACACGGGGCAGCTTGGCGACAGGAAAAACAGCAACTGGCTGTGCTGGCCACGTTCACCGATCGTGATGCGGCGCCCAAGCAGATCGGGCAAGGCGAAGCGCGGCGCGGCCTCGCCCACCGCGGGGCCTTTGTCCATGGTCAGCGCCCCCATCGGCGCTACCCGCTCGTACAACACGCCAATCTGCCGGGACAGCGCCAGGATGACCAGCACCAGGCACAGCACCACGCCCCACAGCAGGAAATTGGAAATGATCAAGGCATCCATATGAAACTCCTTCAAAGATTCCGCAGCTTGAGATGCGAGGCCAACAAGTGATTGGCGGTGAAGTACAGACCCACGGCGGTCATCGCCAGGCCGAATACAGCGGCGGCGTCCGCCCATTGCAGGCTGCGCGCTTGCCCCGCCAAGAAGGCAAGGGCTGGCATCGCCCATAGCGCCAGGGCACCGTTGCGCAGCACCAGCCACCAGGACAAGCCCACTTGCGCGCCGCCTGGTGCGCGCGAGGCCGGCCCGCCGCAACCGCAATCAATATCGCGATGCCCGCGCGCCAGGTTGTACGCAAGCGCCAACGTCGCCACGGCCAGCACCCCCAGCGCCAAGGCCGCGCCGGTGTCTTGCTGCCCGGGTACCAGCAGCAAGACACCCGCCGCCAGCTCAGCCAGCACGAAGCCGCGCGCAAACACGCCGCTCCAGCTTGACGGCAGGATGTCGTAGGCCGACACCGCTGCCGAGAACGCCGCCACATCCTTCATTTTTTCCAGCGCGCCCAACAGCAGCACGCAAGCTAGCGCGGCGCTCGCGCCATAGAACAAAACGGGATCGTTCATGGCGCCCCCTTGAACGGCTGCGGCTCGACCTGCAACGCGGTTTCGCCCGCGGCCTGGATGGTGGTCTTGAATACCGGTGCGGCCGGCGCAGCGTCAAAGACGCTGACGTTGCCGCCGTCAATGGTGAACAGGCGCGGCTTGTCGTCCTGCGAAACCGACATCGACAGCGCGCCTTTACCGGGTACGCGCGCCACGCGCTTACGCGATTCCAGGTCATAGACCCAGATCTCGGCAGCGGGCGTTTTGTGCGTGCCTTCCGCGCCATTCGGATGCATGCCCACGTACAGCCGCTTCAACGCGCGGTTGATGGCCAGCAGGTTGTAGCCGCCCGGCCGCCAGCCCTGGTCCTTGCCGGAGGCGTCCAGCAGTGACCATGGCTTGCCGAAACTGACTTCCTTGCCGCTGAAGTCGGCGGTGTAGACGTTGCCGTTGTAGGACACGAAATAGAAGGTATCGCCCAGGTTCTCGGTGTGCGTGAAGATGGGGTCTTTTTCCAGGTCGAACATCGGCTGGCTGCGGTGCTGGGAGGCGGGCTTGCCGGCCGCGTCCAGGTCGATGGTCAGCAGCGCGCCATCGCCGCAGATCGTGGTGAAACTGCGCGGGCGCGAAGGCAGCGGAATAACGCTCCAGCACCCGGCCGCGGCCGTGATCTCGTCGGCGAACTGGCGCGTCTTCACGTCCACCACGGTGACGGAGGTCGCGGGCGTGGCGTTCTGCACGAAGAGCAGTTCGCCATCGGTACTTTGGCGCAGGTAGTTACGGTAGTTCAGTGCTTGGGCGCGCTTTTGCGGGATAGGCACTTCGTACTTGGGCGTCAAGGTTTCGGCGTCCCAGGCTTCGATGACGTCGGTGCGCTTGCCACGATTGAGCCGCTCGTAATAGGTCGTCATGACGTAGATGTCGCGGCCGTCGGCCGACACCGTCATGTGGCCGTTGAACGAGGTCGGCACCAGTCCCAGGAATTTGCCGGTATCGCCGTCATAGATGTTGACCCGGCTGTCGACCAGGTGGTTGAAGGCCGCGTCCATGACGTACAGCCGGTGCGCCGTGGCCGGGGGCAAGCGGGTGCCGCCCTTGAGTTCCTCTATGGGCAAGTCCGCCCAGGCTAGGCCCGAGGTGCTGGCCAAGGCGGCGCACAGCGCCCACCGGCCCGCCCGCAACGCTCGTGATCTGGCTCGACGCGCAATCATCGATATTCTCCTGGTCTCATGATCCGATTCCCTAGAAAGCGTAGACGTAGCGCAGTTGCACGCCACGCATTCGCGGCCCGTTCTCGACCTTCAGGTCGTGGATGTACTGCATTTGAATCTGGTTGGCGTCGTTGAGCTGGTGCGTCAATTCAAGCGCCACCTGGTGATTGCGGGCCCGGGTTGCCACCGTTTCCCCGGATGCGGTTTCGCGCCCGCCCGTCTCGTAGCGGTAGCGGATGCCCGTATAGGTGTCCGGGGTAAGGTTGGTCGAGGCCAGCGCGAAGAAGCGAAACGACGGGTCCTTCTTCAAGGTCTGGCCGTACCAGTCGGTGTTGCGGCCATAGATTTCAACTTCGGCGATCGCTTCCAGATAGGTGGATTCGCCCACCCCTTTGACGAACGAAAAGTCCTGGATGGTTGACCATCGATTCTTGCCGGGCGACACATCGGGCCGCGAACCGTCGTAGCGGCCCACCGGCGCCACGATGAAGGGCTCCCAGGCGAACCAGGTCTTGGTCTGCTCGTTGTTGTAGAGCCAGATCGCCGAGCCCAGTGTCACGTCGCCAATGCCGGTCTGGTGATCGCCGGGCATGCCCGGCAGGTCCAGCGACGTGCGGTACATGGGCACGATGAATTCCAGTTGCACCGTCTTGCCGTAGAAATCACGGTAGTGCATCTGGCGATAGACCAGCGCGTTAACGTCCACCGACGCATCGTCGACCCGCTTGCCCTCGGAATACAACCCGGACGAGCGCAGACCCGCCAGATAGCCCGCCACGATATTGGTGCCCACCGGCGCCGGGATCCAGTCGCGCGCGCTGGGGTCACCCGCCCATGCCGGCTGTAATGCGCCCGCCCCTGCCAGCGCCAGCGCTGCGCCCACCCGGGCGCGGCCGTATGTCTTGCCTGCCATCCACTTCCCCTTGGTTGTCGCGAACGCGCCGCCGCCGGTATGCCCCGGCTTGGTCAGCGCTGCCCGCCGTGCTAGTACGCGATGCAAACAGACTTCTTCTCTAGATACATCTCAAGCACGGCTCGGCCATGTTCGCGGCCGACGCCGGATTGCTTGAAGCCGCCAAACGGCATGTTCGGGTCCAGCATGTTGTGGGTATTGACCCAGACCGTGCCCGCATCGATGCGCGGGATCAGGCGTTGGACGCGAGTCAGGTCGTTGCTCCAGATGCTGGCGCCCAGGCCGAAAGCGCTGTCGTTGGCCAGGCGCACGGCGTCGTCCAGGCTGTCGAAGGGCTGCGCCACGACGACGGGTCCGAAAATTTCTTCCTGTGCGATACGGGCTTGTTGCGGCACGTCCGCGAACACCGTGGGCCGCACGAAGTAGCCTTCGCCGTCGCCGGCCACGCCGCCCGTCAGCACGCGCCCCCCTTCGGCCCGGCCGATGCCGATGTAGTCCATGACGCGCTGCTGGTGCCGCGCCGAGATCAGCGGACCAATCTGCGTCGCCGGGTCGAAACCCGACCCCAAGCTCATGCCGGCGGCCACGTCGGCCAGCCCCTGCACGACTTTGTCGTAGAGCCCCCGCTGCACATACAGGCGCGAGCCGGCCGTGCACACTTGGCCCTGATTGAAGAATATGGCAGCGGCCGCGCCTTGCACGGCGCGATCGACGTCGCAGTCGTCCAGCACGATCACGGGAGACTTGCCGCCCAGTTCCAGCGACACCCGTTTCATGTCGTCCATGGCGGCCCGCCCGATCAGCTTGCCCACTTCGGTAGAGCCGGTGAAGGCGATCTTGTCGATGCCCGGATGCGCCACCAGCGCAGCGCCGGCCGTTTCCCCACGGCCGGTGATGACGTTGACGACGCCGGACGGAAAGCCCGCCTCAAGCACCAGTTCGGCCAGCCGCAAGGCGGTCAGGGGCGTTTCCTCGGCGGGTTTGAGCACTACCGTGCAGCCTGCGGCCAAGGCGGGCGCGATCTTCCACACCGCCATCAGCAACGGGAAGTTCCACGGGATGATGGCCCCCACCACGCCCACCGGTTGCGCGAGGGTATAGGCGCTGTACTGGACGCCAGGCGGGAAAGGAATCGACAGCGACAAGGTGTCGCCCGTGATCTTCGTGGCCCACCCCGCCATATAGCGCAGCCATTGCGCGCCGGCGCCCACTTCCAGGCCTTGCGCGATGCCCAGCAATTTGCCGTTGTTCAGCGTTTCCAGGCGAGCCAGTTCGGTGCCGTGCTGTTCCAGCAAGTCGGCCAGCTTGAGCAGCAGGCGCTCACGGCCGGCCGGCAACGTGTCGCGCCACGGCCCGGATTCAAAAGCGCGCCGCGCGGCCTGCACGGCCAGGTCCACCTGGGCAGGACCCGCATCGGGCTGGTGGGCAATGACGCGGCCCGTGGCCGGGTCGTACACCGGGATAGGCTGGCCCTGCCCATCGTGCACCGGCTTGCCATCTATCAGCATGAATTCCCGGATGGCAGCCAGTTCCGGGCGGTCGGCCGTGGCACATGCGCTTGCTGAAGACATCTGAAAGCTCCAACGAAAAGTGTGGAGCCAGAATAGCAACGGGCTTTATCGCTGGCTTGTCGGGCCGTGCATGGGGATTTGTCATTCTGCGCACGGGGACATGCCAATAAAAAGGCCGGGCAGGTCACGCATTGCGCGCCCAGCCCGGCCTCGTCGCGCGCCCACCCGAGGGGCCGCGCGCCAGATGCGGGGGGATCAGTCCAGCATCAACACCGTAGCGCCGGTGGTCTTGCGCGATGCCAGCGCGGTCTGCGCTTCACCCGCCTGCTCCAGGCTGTAGCGCTGGTCGATGCGGACCTTGATCTTCTTCTTCAGGACCAGGTCAAACACTTCCTTGGAGGCGGCTTGCAGCTTTTCCAGGGTATTCACGTGCACGCCCAGCGACGGGCGCGTCACGTACAGGCTGCCCTTCTGGTTCAGCACGGCCAGGTTGACGCCGGCCACGGGGCCGGACGCGTTGCCAAAGCTGACCATCAGGCCGCGCGGCTCGATGCAGTCCAGCGAGGTTTCCCAGGTGTCCTTGCCCACGCCGTCATACACCACCGGCACTTTCTTGCCCTTGGTCAGTTCCAGCACGCGCTCGACCACGTTTTCGCGCGAGTAATCGATGGTTTCCCAAGCGCCGTTGGCACGCGCCAGTTCGGCTTTTTCCGGGCTGGACACGGTGCCGATCAGCTTCACGCCAAGCGCCTTGGCCCATTGGCAAGCGATCAGGCCCACGCCGCCCGCGGCCGCATGGAACAGAATGGTCTCACCGCCTTGCAGGCGATAGGTCTGGCGGAACAGGTACTGCACCGTCAGGCCCTTGAGCATCAGCGCGGCGGCCTCGTCAAAACCAATGCCCTTGGGCACGGTGACCACTTGATTGGCCGGCACGTTGCGCGCCTTGGCGTAGGCGCCGATGGGGCTTTGGCCATACGCCACACGGTCGCCCTTCTTCAGGTGCTTGACGTCGGCACCCACGGCCGTGACCACGCCCGCGGCTTCGAAACCCAGGCCGTGCGGCAGCGGATGCGGGTACAAGCCCGTGCGGAAATAGATGTCGATGAAATTCAGGCCAGCGGCGTGCTGCTCGATCGTGACTTCATTGGCGGCGGGCGGCGGAACTTCCACGTCAACCAGCTTCAGGACTTCGGGACCACCGTGTTGCTCGATACGAATTGCCTTGACGAGATTGCTGGCCATGCTGGCCTCCTTTCAATGGAAATGATGCGAATAAATCGGGAAAACCAGGCTTAACGCGATGGCGGTTCCGCCGCGCGCTTTGCGTCGGATACCGTCCTGCCGGCGCCGCCGCCCATCAAGGCGAACACTCCGGTCAACACCAGCGCGGTACCCGCCAACTGCCACAAGGTAATGGGCTCGTCCAGGAACCACGACGCCAGAAACAGCACGGACACCGGCCCCACCATGCCCAGCAATGATGCCGTGGGCGCGCCAATCAGCGACACCGCCCACATCAGCATGAAGACCGGCACCACGGTGTTCAGCGTGGCGTGGATCACGGAATACCCGTAAACGCCCGCCGGCTGGATCAGCATCGACGGCGGGTGAATCACGAAAAACTGGATGATGCAGGCCACGCACGAAACCAACATGGCGTAGGCCACCAAGCGCGTCGGACCGACTCGCTTGATCAGTTCGCCGGAACAAATCAGGTAGACAGAATAGCTTGCCGCCGAGCCAAAAACGAACAAAGACCCTAACAGCACCTCGCCCCCGCCGCCAAAGGACAGGTCGTGGGCAAACACCAGCACCACACCGGCGTACGACAGCACCATGGCCAACCATTGCCGGCGCTCAATGGGACGCTTGAACCAGAACGCGGACAGCAGCACGACCAGCGACGGCGACAGGAACAGGATCAGCCGTTCCAGGCTTGCAGTGATGTAGCGCAGGCCCAGGAAGTCCAGGAAGCTGGACAGGTAGTAGCCCAACAGCCCCAGCACGATGACCTGGATGCGCTCTTTGCTTGTCATCGTCACGATCTCGCCGCGCGCCGCGCGTCGTGACTGGTGCCAGGCCACTGCCGCGAAGAAGGGCATCGCAAACAGCATGCGAAAGGCGATCAGCGTGACCGCGTCGATGCCATAACGGTAGGTGAACTTGACCACGATCGCCTTGGCCGAAAACAGCACCGCGCCAAGCATTGCCATAAGGATTCCGGCCGCGCGGCCGGACGGAAGAGAGGATGGCAAAAGCTTGGCGATACGATTCATGCGATGATTTTAGATTCAGTGCAATCCTCTTTGCACGCTTAAACATCGCTTTTTGGCATCGACACCCTCTGGCATGACCCGACATCGCGCTCTGACCTACATCCATATCGCCGCCGTGCTTTTCGGCCTGACCGGCGTTTTCGGGGAGTTGATACAAGCCAGCGCCGCCGTCATCACGTTGGGCCGGGCGGTGTTCGCGGTGATCTCGCTGGGCATTTTCGCCCGCATGCGCCGCAAGCCGCTGTTGGGCGTGCTGACGCCCGCCCAGCTATTCGTGCTGGTGCTTGCCGGCGCCTTGCTGGCGGCGCACTGGGTCACATTCTTCATTTCGGTCAAGGTGGGCGGCATCGCCATCGCCACGCTGGGTTTCGCCAGCTTTCCCGCATTCATCACCCTGTTCGAAGGCCTGCTCTTCCGTGAACGCATCCGTGCGGCCGAGTGGATGTTGTTGGGCCTGGTCACCGCCGGACTCATCCTGGTGACGCCGTCTTTCGACCTGGCCGACCAGGGCACCATCGGCCTGGCGTGGGGCCTGCTGTCCGGGCTGACCTTCGCCCTGTTGGCGTTGAGCAACCGGCGCTCGGCCTCCGGCATGGACCCGATGCAGGTGGCGTGCTGGCAAAACGTGGTGGTGGCGCTGGTGATGGTTCCATTCGCCATCGGCCAGGTGCCCGCCCTGCCCGCGCTGGACTGGTTCTGGCTGGCCTTGCTGGGTATCTTCTGCACGGGCCTGTCGCACTATCTGTTCGTGTCCAGCCTGACCCGCCTGAACGCCCGCAGCGCCGGCTTGGTGATTGCCCTGGAACCGGTGTATGCCATCGCCTTCGCCTGGATGCTGTTCAGCCAGGAACCGACGCCCCGCATGATTGCCGGCGCCGCGCTGATCGTGGCGGCAATCGTCTGGTCAGGCTTGCGCAAGGGCGTGGTCGAGGCGGAAATACCGGTAAAATCGCAGCCTTGACAATAACTGACTAGGCAGTAAAATTCGGCGCATGAATGCCGAAACTGCCCCGCCTGCCGCCGACACCCCCGTCCACTATCGCAACGACCACCGTTGCATGGGGGAAGAGAACGCAGGCTACCTCATCAAGCTGGTCTATCACTCTCTGACCCGGATGCTGGACCAGGAAATGGCGCCGCTGGACCTGACCGCCATGCAATGGCGCCCGCTGGCCATGGTCTTCCTGGGCCGCGCCGACACCCCCGCCGAACTGGCCCGTCTCAATGACATGGACACTGGCGCCATGACCCGCGCGCTTGACCGTCTTGAGGCCAAAGGCCTGCTGCGCCGCAGTCGCAGCCAAGAAGACCGCCGCGTCGTGAAGATCGAACTGACCGAACTGGGCGAGGCCAAGGCCCGTGAAATTCCCCCCAGCATCGCCCGCGCGCTCAACCACCATCTGCGTGGTTTTTCCGCCGACGAAGTCACCCAATTAATGCACTTCATGCGCCGGATGATTGCCAACGGCTCGGCATCCGGCACCGCTCCCGAGCGCTGACGGCCACTTTCCCGACCCGCTCCGCCCCACTCGTGCGTGGGGCTTTATTTGGCATAATGTTTGCCTAGGCAAATACAGATCAATCAATTACTTTCAGCAAACAGTCAGGATGAAACGCCTTCTTTCTACCGTATTGGTGCTTGCCCTGAGCGGCTGCGCACTAATGGAACCCGGGCCCGAACCCGTCGTAGCACTGGATGCGGCCAAGCTGGGATTGACCGCTCACGACACCGCCTGGCCCAACACGCAATGGTGGCAACGTTACGGCGACGCGCAACTCAACGCGCTGATGGACGAAGCACTGGCCAACAGCCCGTCGATGAGCGCCGCGCAAGCGCGTCTGGCCAAGGCCAACGCCGCCGTCAGCACTGCCCGCGCCCCGCTGATGCCCCGCGTGGATGCCGATTACTCGCTGACGCGCGAACATTTGTCGTCCGACTACATTTACCCGGCGCCCCTGGGCGGCAGCGTCGTCAGCGATAACCGGCTGGCGCTGGACTTCAGCTATGAGCTGGACTTCTGGGGCAAGAACCGATCACGCCTGAAGTCGGCCGTGTCGGAGCGCGAGGCCGCCACCGCCGACGCGCAAGCCGCGCGCAACATGTTGGCCAGCGCGACGGTGCGCGCCTACCTGAACCTGCAGAACGCCTTCGCACAGCGCGATGTGCTCAAGCGGGTGATCGCGCAACGCGCCGATGTCTTGTCCTTGACGCAAGGCCGCTATAGCGCCGGCCTGGATACGCAGGTGGAAGTGAAGCAGGCGGAATCGTCGCTGGCTGCCGGCCAGGTGGAACTGACGCAGACGGAAACGACGCTGGCCCAGTTGCGCAATCAGGTCGCGGCGCTGGCCGGCGCCGGCCCGCAACGCGGTCAGTCGCTGGTGGCCGTGGACCTGACCGCGCCCGCGGGCGTCGTGCCCACGGCCATTCCGCTGGATCTGCTGGGCCATCGCCCCGACGTCGTGGCCTCGCGCTGGCGCGCCGAAGCCGCGCGCAGCGCCATCGACACCGCCAAAGCGGAGTTCTACCCCAACGTCAACCTGACCGCGTTTGCCGGCTTCCAGGCCTTGGGCACGGGCAATCTGCTGGGCGCCGCGGCGCGCACGGCGGGCTTTGGGCCGGCCGTCACGCTGCCCATCTTCCATGGCGGCGAACTGAACGCCAACCTGGCCGGGCGCCGCGCCGACGCCGATCTGGCCGTGGCGGACTATAACCAGGCCGTGCTGGACGCCGTGCACCAGGTGGCCGACGCGTTGGACGGCCTGCGCTTGCTGGAGCAGGAACGCGCCCAACAACACCAGGCCCGCACCGCAATCGAAGCCGCCTACGAGCTGGCCGTGAACCGCTACAAGGCCGGCCTGGGCAACTACATCACCGTGCTCATCGCGCAAACCGGCGTGCTGACCCAGGCCCGTCTGGATACCGATCTGCGTATCCGCGCCTATCAGCTTGACGCCAACCTGGCCAACGCGCTGGGCGGCGGCTACACCCCGCCGCCACAGACGGACACCGCGCACACCGCGCAGTCCGCTGCCGCAACGAACCCCATTCATTGAACGATCCCCGGATTCAGACGTCATGAACGCTGCCACCCCCACCGCCAACCCCGCCCGCAAACGCCTCTTGCTGCTCGCGACCGGCGTCTTCATTCTCATCGCCATCGCCTACGGCATCTGGTGGGTGCTTTTCGGCGCCCACTTCGAAAGCACCGACGATGCCTACGTGCACGGCAACCTGGTGCAGATCACGCCGCAGGTACCCGGTACTGTCGTGGCCATCGAAGCCGACGACACCGAAACCGTTGCAGCCGGCCAGCCGCTGGTGCGCCTGGACCCCGCCGACACCGACGTGGCGCTGCAACAAGCGCAGGCCAGGCTCGCCCAGATGGTGCGCCAGGTCCGCACTTATTACGTTCAGAACGATGCGCTGGCCGCCGATGTTGACCTGCGCCGTGCCGACATTCTGCGCGCGCAGGCCGAGCTGACCCGCGCGCAAAGCGACGTCAGCCGCCGCCAGCAACTGGCCAAGTCCGGTGGTGTCAGCGGTGAAGAGATCCTGCACGCGGAAGCCGCGCTGAAGTCGGCGCAATCCGGCCTGGCCCAAGCCCGCGCCGCCTTGGCCGCGTCGCAAGCCAAACTGGTGACCAACCAGGCGCTGACGCAGGGCACCACGGTTGCCAACCATCCCGATGTGCTCCAAGCCGCCGCCGGCCTGCGCAATGCCTGGCTGGCCCAGTCGCGTACCGTGCTGCCCGCGCCGGTGGGCGGCGTGATCGCGCGCCGTAGCGTGCAGGTTGGCCAGCGTGTGGCCCCGGGCAACGCGCTGATGACAGTGGTGCCGCTGGACCAGGTCTGGGTGGAAGCCAACTTCAAGGAAGGCCAACTGCGCAAGATGCGCATCGGCCAGCCGGTCAAGATGGTGGCCGACCTGTACGGCAGCTCGGTTGTTTACCACGGCAAGGTCGCCGGCCTGGACGCGGGTACCGGCAGCGCGTTCGCCCTGCTGCCCGCCCAGAACGCCACCGGCAACTGGATCAAGGTGGTGCAGCGCGTGC
>Ga0160449_1001513_pt1 | contig 11215 bp, 10 predicted proteins | sample HID1975I_E1MG_FD_108216 | JGI IMG/M metagenome (GOLD analysis project Ga0160449, IMG submission 108216) | Enriched soil microbial communities from UW Madison campus, WI, USA - HID1975I_E1 MG | ecosystem: Environmental > Terrestrial > Soil > Unclassified | place: USA: Madison, Wisconsin...
GCTGGGCACCAGCACGTCGGGCGTGAACGACAATGCGCCGGACTTCCGGGCGCTTGCCGCCGAAGGCGCCTTTCCCCCTGGCTACGACTACCGCCGCCAGGCGTTGTCGTCACTCGCGTCGTTCCTGGCCGCGCACCTGGGCGTGACCGGCCCGGCCTACACGCTGTCCACCGCCTGCACGTCCAGCGCCCGCGCGCTGCTGTCGGCACGCCGCTTGTTGGCCCTGGGCCTTTGCGACGCGGTGGTGTGCGGCGGCGCGGATACGCTCTGCCGCTTGACGATCAACGGCTTCGCCACGCTGGAAGCCATTGACGACGGGCTCTGCCAGCCGTTCTCGACCCATCGCCGTGGCATCAACATCGGCGAAGCCGGTGTCCTGTTCGTGATGGAACGCGAGGCCTTTGATGAGGATGCCGTGGCGCTGCTGGGCGGCGGCGCCAGTTCGGACGCCTGGCACATGTCGGCGCCCGAGCCCTCCGGCGCGGGCGCGCGGCAGGCCATGCTTGCCGCCCTGCGCGCCGCCGACCTCAGCCCCGCCGACATCGGCTGGGTCAATTTGCATGGCACCGGCACCGAGCACAACGACGCGATGGAAAGCCAGGCCATGCATGCCGTGTTTCCCGAAGGCGTGCCCTGCGCGTCCACCAAGGCCTTGACCGGCCACACGCTGGGCGCCGCCGGCGCCATGGAAGCGGCGCTGGCATGGATGACGCTGTCCGCGCGCACGGCCGACGGCCGGCTCATGCCGCACGTCTGGGACGGCCAGCCCGACCCGGCGCTGCCCGCGCTGGACTTCAGCACCGGCTTGCACCGCTATGCACAGGGCCGACCGCGCATCGCCATGAGCAACTCGTTCGCGTTCGGCGGCAACAACGCCAGCCTGATCCTGGGAGCCCGCCCATGAACGCATGCCCCTGGCCCATCGCCAGCCTGCTGCCGCACGCCGGCAACATGATCCTGATTGACGAGGTGCTGGGCTACGACGCCGACAGCCTGCGCGCCCGTGCCGTCGTCAAGCCCGGCCCCTACTCCTTGCCGGACGGCTCGCTGCCGCCCTGGCTGGGCATGGAATTCATGGCGCAAGCCGTGGGCGCCTGGGCCGGTTGCCACGCGCGCGAAGCCGGTGTCGGTGCCAAGCTGGGATTCCTGCTTGGCACCCGGCGCTATGACTGCCATTGCGACGGCCTGCCCGTGGGCATGGCGCTGTCCATCCACGTCCAACGCGGCCTGATCGACGCCAGCGGCATGAGCGTTTTCGAATGCGAATTGCGCGAAGAGCAGCGTGATGAACGCAACGAAAGCGACGAAAGCGACGAAGGCAAGGACACCCGCCTGCTGGCGCACGCCCGGCTGAATGTCTATCAGCCCAAGGACCCCAACGAATTTACTCAGGAAGCCCCCCTCACATGAGCGCCGCCCCCATACTCGTCACCGGCTCCAGCCGCGGCATCGGCCGCGCCATCGCGCTGGCCCTGGCCGACGCCGGCCATGACCTGGTCCTGCATTGCCGCCAACAACGCGAACAGGCCGAAGCCGTGCTGGCCGAGGTCAATGCGCGCGGCCGCCAGGCCCGCATTTTGCAGTTCGACGTGTCCGACCGCGCGCAATGCGCGGCCGTGCTGCAAGCGGACGTGGACACGCACGGCGCCTACTACGGCGTGGTGCTCAACGCCGGACTGACGCGCGACGGCGCATTCCCGGCGCTCACCGGCGACGACTGGGACCAGGTGCTGCGCACCAACCTGGACGGCTTCTACAACGTGCTCAGCCCGCTGGCCATGCCCATGATCCGGCGCCGCGCGGCGGGCCGCGTGGTCTGCATGGCATCGGTGTCGGGGCTGGTGGGCAACCGTGGCCAGGTCAACTACAGCGCGTCCAAGGCCGGGCTGATCGGCGCCGCCAAGGCGCTGGCCGTTGAACTGGCCAAGCGCCAGATCACCGTGAACTGCGTGGCGCCCGGTTTGATCGATACCGACATGATCGACGAGCACGTGCCCGTTGAAGAAATCCTGAAGGCGGTGCCGGCCCAACGCATGGGCAAGCCCGAAGAGGTCGCCGCCACGGTGGCCTTCCTGATGTCGCCCGGCGCCGCCTACATCACGCGCCAGGTCATCGCCGTCAACGGAGGGTTGTGCTGATGAACCGCGTCGTCATTACCGGCATGGCCGGCATCAGCGCGCTGGGCTCGGATTGGGCCAGCGTGCAGCAGGCGTTCCAATCGGGCCGCAGCGCCATCCGGCACATGCCGGACTGGTCGCGCTTTGCCGAACTGAATACCCGGCTGGGCGGGCCGGTGGAAGATTTCCACGTGCCCGCGCACTGGACCCGCAAGCAACTGCGCAGCATGGGCCGCGTATCGCAACTGGCCGTGCGCGCCGCCGAACTGGCGCTGGAAGACGCCTCGCTGCTGGGCGACGCCAGCATCACCGACGGTCGCATGGGCGTGGCCTGCGGCTCGTCGGTGGGCAGCACCGCTGAAATCCGCGCCTTCGGCAACATGCTGCAGAACGGCGTCACCGACGATCTCAACGCCAATTCCTATGTGCGCATGATGCCGCACACCACCGCCGCCAACGTCGGCATTTTCTTCGAGCTGAAAGGCCGCATCATCCCCACGTCCAGCGCCTGCACGTCAGGCAGCCAGGGCATCGGATATGCCTACGAGGCCATCCGCTACGGCCGTCAGCAGATGATGCTGGCGGGCGGCGCGGAAGAACTGTGCGCCAGCGAGGCGCTGGTGTTCGACGCGCTGTACGCCACCAGCCAGCAGAACGACACGCCGGAACTCACGCCCCGCCCCTACGACCGCGACCGCGATGGCCTTGTCATCGGCGAAGGCGGCGGCATGCTGGTGCTGGAATCGCTGGACCACGCGCTGGCGCGCGGCGCTCGCATCCATGCCGAAGTGGTCGGGTTCGGCAGCAATTCAGACGGCACTCACATCACCCGCCCCGAAGCCGCGACCATGCGGGTCGCGATGGAAATGGCGCTGGCGGATGCCGGCCTGCCCCCGGAAGCCATCGGCTACGTGAACGGCCACGGCACCGCCACCGAACAAGGCGACATCGCCGAAACCCAGGCCACGCACGCGCTCTTTGGCAGCCACATGCCGATCAGCTCGCAGAAAAGCTATCTGGGCCACACGCTGGGTGCCTGCGGGGTGCTGGAATCCTGGTTCAGTATCGAAATGCTGAACCGCGACTGGTATGCCCCCACGCTGAATCTGCGCAATATCGATCCGCGCTGCGGCGAACTCGACTACCTGCAAGGCGATGGCCGCCACATGAGCAACGAGTACGTCATGAACAACAATTTCGCGTTCGGCGGCATCAACACGTCCCTGATTTTCCGCCGCTGGTCCTGAGCCCTCTCTTTCAGCCCTTGATTCACTTTCATAACCGGAAACGCTCGTCATGAAGATCTCCTACAAGCTGTTTGGCGCCTTGTCCCTGTCGCTTGCCTGCTCCGCGCAAGCGGTGGCGGCGGATCGCACCGTCTTCCTGCCCCTGCAACCCGCCATCGACGCGGCCCTGGCGGCCGGCAAGATCGACGGCAGCGTGAAGTTCTACCTGGCGGGCACCGGCCCGAAAGGCCAGGTGCTGGAAGCGGGCGTGGTCACCAACCGCAAGACGAACGCCTTCGCCAAAAAGGACGCGGAAGCCTGCCTGTGGGTGGCCCAATCGGCGGTGATCGCGCTGCACGAAGCCGCCAAAAAGGCCAACGCCAACGCCGTGACGAATATCGTCAGCTACTATCGCAAAAACGAATACAGCAGCAAGACCGACTACGAATGCCATGCTGGCGCGGTCGTGGCGGGCGTGGCGCTGCGCGGCGACCTGGCCCGGCTGAAGTAAAACCCGATTTACACTTGCGGATTGCCGCAACACCACCCAAAAGGTTCACTTATGAGCACTGCTACGCTCAAGACCCGCCTCTCTGATGCCGTCAAGGACGCCATGCGCGCCAAGGCCTCGGAACGCCTGACCACGCTGCGTTTCCTGTTGGCTGCCGTCAAACAGAAAGAAGTGGACGAACGCCGCGAGCTGAACGACGCCGAAATCACCGCCATCATCGAAAAGCAGGTCAAGCAGCGCCGCGAGTCCATCGCCGCGTTCGAACAGGCCGGCCGCACCGAAACGGCGGAACAGGAAAAAGCCGAACTGCTGGTGCTGCAAGAATTCTTGCCGCAAGCCGCCACGCCTGAAGAAGTGGCCGCCGCCATCGACGCCGCCTTGGCCGAAGTGGCCGCGCAAGGCGTGACCGGCGCACCCGCCATGGGCAAGGTCATGGCGCTGCTCAAGCAAGCGCTGGCTGGCCGCGCCGACATGACGGCGCTGTCGCAGCAGGTCAAGGCCCGTCTGGCCTGATGCTTCTGGCCTGATTCGCCTCTGGCCAGATTCGTCTGACCAGACGCGCGCCGCTACTCAGATCCCGCCGCCGTTCAGAACGCGCCGCCAAACAGATCCGGCTGGCGCGCCTGCTCGGCGGGGTCGGCAAAATTGCTCATTCCCACCCCTGCCAGCCGGTACAGCGTTTCCGGCGGCAGCTCCACGCGCTCGCACAGCAACCTGGCCACCGAGGCCAGCTCGGCCGCCGACCCCGGCGGGTTCAAGCTGGTCTGGCTGCGCGTCAGAATGCGAAACCGGTCGGTCTTCAGCTTGAGTACCACCGTGCGCCCCAGCGCGCCCTTCTTCAAGGCCTGATCCCAGACCTTGTCCGCCATGCGGTCGATGGCGTCGCCCAGCGCGTCCAGGCGGATATCTTCCGAAAACGTGGTTTCCGCCGACACCTGCTGCAAGGGCTGGTCGGTCTGTACCTCGCGTTCGTCGATGCCGCGCGCCAGCTCGTACAGGCGCCGGCCGTAACGGCCGAAATAGTGCGACAGCTCTTCCACGCTGTGCGTGGCCAGGTCGCCCACCGTCTGAATACCCAGTTGCTCCAGGCGCGCCTGCGTCACCTTGCCCACCCCCGGCACCTTGCGCACCGGCAAGGGCTGCAAGAATTCCAGCACTTTGGTGGGCCGGATCACGAACTGGCCGTCGGGCTTGTTCCAGTCTGACGCAATCTTGGCCAGGAACTTGTTGGGCGCAATGCCGGCCGACGCGGTCAGGCCGGTTTCTTCCTTGATCTGCTGGCGAATCACTTGCGCCACCTCGGTCGCCGACGGCAGGCCGTATTTGTTCTGGGTCACATCCAGATAGGCCTCGTCCAGCGACAGCGGTTCGATCAAATCGGTATGGCGGGCGAAGATCTGCCGGATCTGGCGCGACACGTCGCGGTATCGGTTGAAGTCGGGCGGCACATAGATGGCGTGCGGGCAAAGGCGTTCGGCGCGAATCGCGGACATGGCCGAATGAATGCCGAAGCGCCGCGCCTCGTAGGACGCGGCGCACACCACCGAGCGCGGCCCGGTCCACGCCACAACGACGGGCTTGCCACGCAGCTCGGGGTTGTCGCGCTGCTCGACGGACGCGTAAAACGCATCCATATCCACGTGCACGATCTTGCGCAAGAGTTCAGACATTCCGATGAAGACCAGTGGCCGCCGCCGCGCCATGCTGGCGAACGCTGGCGGGCACTGCAAAAAAATATATTATGACCGGCTGAATCGCTTAACCACTACCTACCCATCCCGCCCACCGCCCATGACCGCATCCGCTTCCACCGACTATTTCGGCCTGACGATCCCCTTCATGCACTTCATTGGCCTGGTGCCCGAAAGCATCGCGCCGGGATTCGCCCGCACCACGCTGCCCTGGCGCCAGGACCTGACCAACAGCCGTGGCGACGTGCATGGCGGCACGCTCATGAGCGTGCTGGACTTCACCCTTAGCGCGGCGGCGCGCGGGTCGGCCGACGCCACCGAAGGCATGGCCACCATCGACATGAACACCACGTTCCTGTCGCCCGGCACGGGCGACCTGGTCATTGAAGCGCGCTGCCTGCGCCGGGGCGGGTCCATCGCCTTCTGTGAAGGCGACATTCGCCGCGCCGATGGCGAACTGGTGGCGCGCGCCACGGCCACCTTCAAGATCGTCCGCCGCCGCCCGGGCGGCGACTGACCAGCCCTTGATCAGCCCTTGACCGGCGCCGCGCACGGCGCCGGGACTTAGTCCCGCAGGTCGCGCGAAGGCTTGACGGGCGTGCGCGGGTCCAGCGGCATGTAGCTGCTGCACGACGTGATGCTGTAGTAGACGGCGTCTTGCATCGCGCGCATTGCCGCCGCGTCCCAGGTGCCCTTGCCCCACATCACAATGCGCACGTCGGTGCTCTTGGGGCCGGCGGCCTTCAGGTCGACCCGCGACATTTCGTTGTCGCTATACGGCGCCAGCACGCGCACCACGCCCGACTGCGCCGCCTCGTTCAGATCAGACACCACGCGATAGGCGTTGTCAGTGCTGCGCAGGCAGTTGTTCGACTGCCGGATCACCGCGGCGTAGGCGTCCTTGAACGCAACCGGCGCCTTGAATTCGCTGTGCGGCGACGCGCTGTCCGACGAGATGCCCAGCGAGCAACCCGCCAGGCCCAATACCAGCGCCGATACCGCGACCAGATTCCTGACCATGTAATTCTCCAGATGAATTGCCGCGATTATCCCGCAAACGGCACAGCGGCATAAGTGGGGTCGGTTCGACACCGTCCGCGCGACTATGGCATTATCGATCGCATCCAAATCGCGGAGGTCTTGCCTTGTTTTCATTCATGACGCGCACTGTCCTGGCCGCCAGCATGGCCGGCATCGTCGGCACCACGCTGGGCGCCTGCGCCACCCAGCCGCCGCCCCGCGCCTATCCTCTCAAGGACTTTTTCCGCAATCCGGAACGCGGCTTCTTCCGCCTGGCCGATGACGGCCGGACGCTGGCCTTCATGCAGCCCACCAGCGTGGACGGCCAGCCGGCCCGCATGAACATTTATGTGCAAGCGCTGCAAGGCAGCAAGCTGGTGGGCGAACCCCGCCGCCTCACCAGCGAAACCGCCCGCGACATCTCCAACTACTTCTGGAAGGGCGCCGACGTGGTGCTCTATCAAAAGGACTTTGGCGGCGACGAGAACTACCACGTGCTGGCCGTCAACGCCAAGACCGGCAAGATCACCGACCTGACCCCGTATGAGGGCGCGCGCGCCAGCATCGAAGACGATCTGGAAGACGATCCCGACCACGTCCTGATCAGCCACAACCAGCGCAACCCCGAGGTCTTTGACGTCTACCGCGTCAACGTCCACACCGGCGCGGCCGTGCTGGTGGCGCAGAACCCGGGCAACATCGTCGGCTGGCAAACCGACCACGCGGGCAAGGTGCGCGCCGCCGTCACCAGCGACGGCCTGAACACCACCCTGCTCTACCGCGACGACGAAGCCTCGGAATTCCGCCCGCTGATCACCACCGACTACCGCACCAACGTCAGCCCGTCCTTCTTCACCTTCGACGACAAGAAGATCTACGCGCTCAGCAACCGTGGGCGCGACAAGCTGTCGCTGGTGGTCATCGACCCGGCGAGCCCCGACGCCGAAGAAGAAATCTTCACCCCCGACACCGTGGATCTGGACGGCGCGGGCTACTCGCGCAAGCGCCGCGTGCTGACCCTGGCGGCCTACCAGACCGACAAGCCGCAATACAAGTTCTTCGATGCGCAGTCCGAAGCCCTGTTCAAGACGCTGACGGAAAAGCTCAAGGGCTATGACATCGCGCTGCAAGGTTCCAACCGCGACGAAAACGTGTTCATCGTCGCCGCCTACAACGACCGCACGCCGGGCTCGCGCTATCTGTACGACGCCACCACCGACACGCTGACCAAGCTGGCCGACATCAACCCGGCCATTCCAGAAAGCGACATGTCGCACGTGCGGCCCATCAGCTACCAAAGCCGCGACGGGCTGACCATCCATGGCTACCTGACGCTGCCCGCCGGCCGCGACCCCAAGAACCTGCCTTGCGTCGTCAACCCGCATGGCGGCCCCTGGGCGCGCGACGGCTGGGGCTACAACCCCGAAACGCAATTCCTGGCCAACCGTGGCTTCTGCGTGCTGCAAATGAACTTCCGTGGCTCGACCGGCTACGGACGCGCCTTCTGGGAAGCCAGCTTCGGGCAATGGGGCCTGAAGATGCAGGACGACATCACCGACGGCGTGCAGTGGCTGGTGCAGCAAGGCATCGCCGACCCCAAGCGCATCGGCATCTACGGCGCCAGTTATGGCGGCTACGCCACGCTGGCGGGCGTGGCCTTCACGCCGGACCTGTATGCCGCGGCCGTGGATTACGTGGGCGTGTCGAACCTGTTCACGTTCATGAAGTCCATTCCGCCGTACTGGAAGCCCATGCTGGACAAGATGCAGGACATGGTCGGCCACCCCGAACGCGATAAGGACCGGCTGGCCGCGACCTCGCCCGCGCTGCACGCGGACAAGATCAAGACGCCGCTGTTCGTGGCGCAGGGCGCCAAGGACCCGCGTGTCAACAAAGACGAAAGCGACCAGATGGTGGCCGCGCTACGGGCGCGCGGCGTTGAAGTGGAGTACATGGTCAAGGAAAACGAAGGCCACGGCTTCCACAACGACGAGAACAAATTCGAGTTCTACGAAGCCATGGAAAAATTCCTGACGCAGCACCTCAAGCCTTAACGTCCCGCGCCTTCCTGCGTCACCAGCGGCCCATTCGCCGCTGGCGCCATCCCAACCAGGCTGCTCACCTGCATGCGGCCTGGGGCGCGCCCCCCAAACGCCATCTCGACACGGTCGCGCCCTTGCTCCTTGGCGCGGTACAGCGCCACGTCGGCGCGCGCCAGGATGACGTCGGCGGTATCGCCCGACTGGTAGGACGCCAGGCCGCCGCTGGCGGTCATGGGCACTTCCACCCCTTGTAGATAAAGCGGCGTGTCGCGCAGCGCATCACACACCCGCTGCGCATGCACCAGCGCGCGCGCGGGGTCGCAGTCCACCATCAGCAACACGAATTCTTCGCCCCCCAATCTGCCGACACGGTCGGTGGCGCGCACGGCGTTCTGCGCCACCTTGGCAAAGTGACGCAGCGCCGTGTCGCCGGCCGCGTGGCCATAGCGGTCATTGATGGACTTGAAATGATCGATGTCCAGCACCAGCACCGCCAGCGGATTGCCCGAGCGCGCGCAGCGTTGCAGTTCGCGCTCCAGCTCATCAAGAATGCTGCGGCGGGAATGCACGTGCGTCAGGCTGTCAAACGTCAACGCCGCCTGCATCTGCTCGGACAAGCGTGTCTGCACCAGCAACAGCAGCGCCAGGAACAAGGCGGGCACGGCGACGGAACCGCACACAATGAAGAACAAGCCCCATGGCGACGGCTGCACCAGGGAAACCGGCTCGACCCAGCCCAAGCCATAAACCAGCACCCGCAGCGCGTGCAGCGCGGCCAGGCCGACAATCGCCAACATCAGATAAAGCACCACGCCGCGCGTGCGGATCTGTTTGCGCTGCTGGAAGATCACCCGGCCCGTCATCATTGCGCTGACACAGGTAAACCCCGAAAACAGCAACATGCGGCCGGCCAGATCGTCCGTGCCGTACAGCAGCACCGCGAAACCCAGCACACACAGGGCACTGATTCCGGCCGTGCGCACGATATGCGGACGCAGTCCAAAAAACTGGCGCACGCCCACGTAGACCAGGCTGATGGCGAACACCCACGCCGCGTTGGACACAATGACGTAGACCCCCGGCGGTATCAGCCGGGCGGTGGCAAACGCCAGCAGGGACAACACGGCCAGGGCATTCGCGGCGATGAACGCGCGTATGCCTCTCACGCCGCGCGCCTGGAACGGCAGCAGCAGCGGTAACGCCAAGGCCGTGGCCAGCCCCCACATCAGGAAAAATAAGGAAGTCGTCATGTTGTTTGCCGGGCCGCCTTGTGGGCGTGCGCCGCCGCTTCTGACCTGCTGTTGCACTGGGTTCGTAAGGTGGAAACGCGTTACACGTCAGCATGATTGATGCTTTTTGTTACCAATAGGACAAAAGGCGAAAATCCCCGCAAGACGGCGATGCGTCATTGCGAGGGCGCGACTTGTCCAGAACCTTTACCACCCGCGCCAAGACGATTGCGCGGTATGCACGGAGAATACGCCAAGGCCGGGGCGCCCGGTTCAACCTTTGCAGTATTTGACAGTTAAAACTTCTACCCCGTCCGCCATCGGAAAGGACGACGGGTTAGGCCATAGATTAATTATTGTGGGCCGCCCTTCATAGTCGTCCATAAGCGTTAGTGCGCGTCCGAGGAACCCATGCTTTAGTAGCGTGCTTGATCGGCGCGCTACGTGAGTGTGCTTTTTCGGCGCGTGCTTTTTCGGCTCACACCTTTTCGCCTCGCGCCTTTTCCACATTCGGCAGCAAGATCGCCACCACCCCCAGCAACGGCAGGTACGCGCACACCTGGTACACATAGCCGATGCTGGTGGCATCAGCCAGCTTGCCCAGCGCGGCGGCGCCCACCCCGCCCATGCCGAACGCAAAGCCGAAGAACAGCCCGGCAATCATGCCCACCTTGCCCGGCACCAGTTCCTGCGCATACACCACGATGGCCGAAAACGCCGACGCCAGCACCATGCCGATAATCACCACCAACGCGCCCGTCCAGAACAGGTTGGCGTACGGCAGCAGCAGGGTAAACGGCGCCACGCCCAGGATCGACACCCAGATCACGATCTTGCGGCCGATGCGGTCGCCGACGGGGCCGCCCACCACCGTGCCCACCGCCACCGCGGCCAGGAACAGGAACAGGTACAACTGCGCGTCGCGCACCGACAGGCCGAACTTGTCGATCAGGTAAAAGGTGAAATAGCTGTTCAGGCTGGCCAGATAGAAGTACTTGGAAAACACCAGCACGCCCAGCACCGCCAACGCGCCCATGACCTGATTGCGCGACAAGCCGTTGCCGGCCCCCTCGCGGCGCGCGCGGGGTTTCAGCACGACGCGGTTGGCGCTGTACCAACGGCCGATACCCGTCAGCACCACGATGCCGAACAGGGCCGCCAAGGAAAACCAGGCCACGCTGCGCTGCCCATGCGGAATGATGAACAAGGCCGCCAACAGCGGCCCCAGCGCCGACCCCACATTGCCGCCCACCTGGAACAGCGACTGCGCCAGGCCATGCCGCCCGCCCGAAGCCATCCGCGCCACCCGTGACGACTCCGGATGGAACACCGACGAGCCCGTGCCCACCAGCACCGCCGCCACCAGCAACCAGCCGAAC
>Ga0160449_1001518_pt1 | contig 11195 bp, 8 predicted proteins | sample HID1975I_E1MG_FD_108216 | JGI IMG/M metagenome (GOLD analysis project Ga0160449, IMG submission 108216) | Enriched soil microbial communities from UW Madison campus, WI, USA - HID1975I_E1 MG | ecosystem: Environmental > Terrestrial > Soil > Unclassified | place: USA: Madison, Wisconsin...
GCCGAGCACGCCATTGCTTGCCCGCTGCTGGAAGGCGTGGACTTGAACGGCGCGCGTGGCGTGCTGGTCAACATCACCGCCAGCCGCACGCTGAAGATGCGCGAAACGCGCGAAATCATGGAAACGATCCGCAGCTACGCTTCGGACGACGCCACCGTGATCTTCGGCACGGCCTATGACGAGTCGATGGGTGAAAACCTGCGCGTGACCGTGGTGGCAACTGGCCTGGGCCGTGCGCAAGCGCGTCCGCAGCTGGTGCAGAACACCGCTGAGGTGCTGCGCACCGGTACCGACAACATGCCCATGGGCACGATGCCGGCCGGTCAAGGCGGCGATTATCGCAATCTGGACATGCCGTCTGTCATGCGCAATCCGCGCAGCCAGGCGTCGGCTCAAGTGCGTGCTCTGGAAAGCTCGGGAATGGACCATTTCGACATCCCGGCTTTCTTGCGCAAGCAGGCAGATTGAACGAAAGAGCCGATCACAGGCTCTAATCGCACTCCCTCATCTCCGGCTCGCTTGTCCCCGCGGGCGAGCCGGAGGCGGAGCGGTCCGTGTTTCCCTTGCACGGTTCTTTTAAGGGACGGAAGTATCGGTCGATCCGGGTTGCTTGATGGCGCCAGGGATCGGACAGCGTTACAATACGTCAGTTACGCCGGCAATCTGTACTCTTCGTGCCGGCTTCCTGGCTCTAATACCCAAGCACCATGTTCCGACAGCGCAGCATTCAGAATCTAGTCCGCACGACAGGCGTCGGCGTCCACTCCGGACGGCGGGTAGAACTCACTCTGCGTCCGGCACAGCCCAATACGGGTATTGTTTTCCACCGCGTGGACCTGCCTGAAGTCGTGGACCTGCCTGCTCAGGCCACTGGCGTGGGCGATACGCGCATGGCGTCGGTCCTGCAACAGGGCAACGTCCGCGTTTCCACGGTAGAGCACCTGATGTCGGCATTGGCCGGCCTGGGTATCGACAACCTGCATATCGACCTCACTGCCGAAGAAGTCCCCATCATGGACGGCAGTGCGGCAACCTTTGTTTATCTGTTGCGCTCGGCGGGCATCGTTGAGCAGAACGCGCCCAAGCAGTTCATCCGCGTCAAGAAAACCGTGGAAGTGCGCGAGGGCGAAGGCCGCAACGAGAAATGGGCCCGGCTGGAACCGCATGAAGGCTACGCGCTGGCCTTCTCGATTGACTTCCGTCACCCCGCCATTGATTCCACCGCCAATTTCGCCGAGATTGATTTCGCGACGCACTCGTATGTGCGCGAAATTGCCCGCGCGCGCACCTTCGGGTTCGTGAATGAAGTGGAAGCGCTGCGCTCGATGGGCCTGGCCCGCGGCGGCAGCCTGGACAACGCCATCGTCATGGACGAATACCGTGTGCTGAACAGCGACGGGCTGCGCTATGACGACGAATTCGTGAAGCACAAGATCCTGGACGCCATTGGCGACCTGTATCTGCTGGGTAAACCGCTGGTGGCGCGCTATGTGGCGTGCAAATCGGGTCACGGCCTGAACAACCAATTGGCCCGCGCGCTGCTTGCTCAGCAAGATGCCTGGGAAATGGTCACCTATGAATCGCAGGCAGAAGCGCCGCAAGCCTTCCGCCACGAATGGAAGCTGGCCTAACGCCAGGTTCCTGATCGGGCCTGAACCGGGGATGTGTCCCCGGCATTCACATCAGGTCCCTGCTTAAGGATGGCGCTGGCTACCATCCCTTAGCGAAAAAATCCCCATCCGGTTGCAAACCATCGGATCTAAACCCCCGAGAACTTGGTTTCGCTTCGTTTCCAGGCGCCCGTGGCGCCGGACAGGGCCGGATGGCTTCAGCTACTCTTGTGATGCCTCAAAAGCTTGGCGACCGCGTCGGCCAATGGGCCTGGACGTAGTTTTTCGTGCAGCGTCTCGAATGCGCCCAGGGCCTTGTCGCCCAGGGGTTGCGCCTCTTTGGGAGGGCGCGCCTGACGGGCGCCGGGCTTCGGTAAACCCGCTTGTACCTTGACGGCAATTTCGTTAAGGTTCCAGCCTTGATCGGCCAGGGCGCGCGCTACGCGCGGCGCCAATTGACGCATCTTGGCTGCGTGCGCGGCACTAGGCACCACCAGATGCAGGCACTGGTTTTCCAGCTTGCCGACCTGGCACACAGCACCTAGCGGGGCGGGCAGAACCGCCGCCACCGCATACTGAATTTGCAAGTGCTTGCGGGCAGTCGCCAACACACCAGCTCCCCGCATGTCATGACCCAGCCATCCCAGGGCGGTATTTTCTTTCCGCCGGCTGGAACTGGAACGTTGACGGTATGAAGTGGGTCTATTCATCCCGGCTCTATAGAATTAGGAAGCAATCTTGAAAATCGTGATTATGCACGCCCGTGACGGGCGGGACGGGCATTTCACCCTGGGCGGTGCGCGGCTGGCGTTGTTGCTTGGGGCGGCGTTGATGACCGCGGCCATCTTTGGCGCCGCCATTCAGCGATACCTTACTCCGATCCTGCCGGCCGTACACGCCGTGGGTTGGCCGTTGGCGCAGCAGCCTGGCCGTGACACCGATTTCTTGCGGGGAAACATGAACCTGCTGGCCGCCAAGGTGGGCGCGCTGCAGGCCAAGCTGGTCAGCATCGACGGCCTGGGCCAGCGCGTGGCCAAGGTGGCGGGCGTGGCGTACACCGACCCCGAATTGGCCAAGCAACTGGCCGTGGCGCAGCCCGAGGCGCTGACGCAGCCTGAAGCCACCCACGTCATGGATGACCTGTTTACCGACCACCCGCCGCCCAGCGCGGCATCGGCCGAGGCGCTGGGGCGCCAACTGGACGAAATCCAGGCGCGCCTGGCGCAGCAGTCCGACAATCTGAAGCTGCTTGATGCTGCCCTGACCAAGCGGTCCGCGGACCAGGCGCGCATGCCGACCGCCATGCCGATCACCGAGTACCCCTACCTGAGTTCGTCCTACGGCTGGCGCCGCAACCCGGTCACGGGGCGCACCGCCATGCATGAAGGGCTGGATTTCGCGGCCCCGTCCGGCACGCCGATCCTTGCCGCCTCCGGCGGCGTCGTGCTTGAAGCCAAGTATCTGCCGGGCTTCGGCAACATGGTCGAGATTGACCATGGCGATGGCTTGATTACCCGCTACGCCCACGCTTCGTCCTTGATGGTGAAGCAGGGCGAGCTTGTAGAGCGCGGCCAGCAAGTGGCCCGCGTGGGCAGTTCGGGCCGTTCCACCGGACCCCATCTGCACTTTGAAGTCCGCCTTGCCGGGCAACCGCTGGACCCTCGATTGTTCCTGGGAACGCCACAGAATGCGCCGCCTGCCGTGGCGCAAGCCTCGGGGACTGAACCTGTGGTGCGCTGACCGGTCAAACCGCTCAACATAAGTACTCTGGCAATAGGTCCAGGCTATTACGCGCCAGGTGCGTTAAACTGGTTCGTTTCCCAGCGGACCCCCGCTCAACCAATAACATCAAAGTCACGGGAGGCGCTGCCCTTGCCTTTTGCAGGCGCGGCGTGGCTCGTGCGGCCGACATACGCATGGTTTCTCTGCTCAAAAAACTCATAGGTAGCCGCAACGACCGGCTGCTTAAGCAGTATCGCAAGCTGGTAACCCAGATCAATGGGCTGGAGCCCAAGATTTCCGCGCTTTCCGATGCGGAGCTGGCGGCCAAGACTGACGAATTCCGATCTCGATACGCGCAGGGCACGTCGCTAGACGACCTGCTGCCGGAAGCCTTCGCCGTTGTGCGCGAAGCGGGCAAGCGCGTGTTCGGGATGCGGCACTTCGACTCTCAGTTGTTGGGCGGCATCGCGCTGCACAACGGCAAGATTGCCGAAATGCGCACGGGGGAAGGCAAGACGCTGATGGCGACCTTGCCTGTTTACCTGAACGCTTGCGCCGGCAAGGGCGTGCACGTTGTTACGGTGAACGACTATCTGGCCCGCCGCGACGCGGAATGGATGGGGCGCCTGTACCACTTCCTGGGCATGACCACGGGCGTGGTGGTGCCGCAGCAGCCTAATGAAGAGAAGAAGGCCGCCTACGCCGCCGACATCACTTACGGCACGAATAACGAATTCGGTTTCGACTACCTGCGCGACAACATGGAATTCCGTGTTGAGGACCGCCGCCAGCGCGTGCTGTTCTACGCCATCGTCGACGAAGTGGACTCGATCCTGATCGACGAAGCCCGTACGCCGCTGATCATTTCCGGTCAGGCCGAAGATCACACCGAGCTCTACATCCGCATGAACGCGGTGCCGCCGCTGCTCAAGCGCATGGCCAGCGAACCCAAGCCGCAGGAGCCGGAACCCGAAGGCGATTACTGGGTCGACGAAAAGAGCCAGCAGGTTTACCTGTCGGAAGCCGGCCATGAAAACGCCGAGGCCATTTTGGCCCGCCTGGGCATCCTGCCGGAAGGCGAATCGCTGTACGACCCCCGCCACATTGCGCTGATGCACCACTTGATGGTGGCTTTGCGCGCCAACAACCTGTTCTTCCGCGACCAGCAATACGTGGTCCAGGACGGCGAGGTGGTGATCGTCGACGAATTCACGGGCCGCCTGATGGTGGGCCGCCGTTGGTCCGATGGCTTGCACCAAGCCGTCGAAGCCAAGGAAGGCGTGAAGATCCAGCACGAAAACCAGACGCTGGCATCCATCACGTTCCAGAACTACTTCCGCATGTACGAAAAGCTGTCCGGCATGACCGGCACGGCCGATACGGAAGCGTACGAGTTCCAGGAAATCTACGGGCTTGAAACGGTCATCATCCCGACCAACAAGCCGATGATCCGCAAGGACCAGAACGATCAGGTCTTCAAGACCGATCCGGAAAAGTACAACGCGATCCTCGAAGACATCCGCGACTGCCACGAGCGTGGCCAGCCGGTGCTGGTGGGTACGACCAGCATCGAAAACTCCGAGCTGCTGTCGGGCCTGCTGAAAAAGGCCAAGCTGCCGCACGAAGTGCTGAACGCCAAGCAGCACGCCCGCGAAGCCGAGATCGTGGCCGAAGCCGGCAAGCCGGGTCACATCACCATCGCCACCAACATGGCCGGTCGTGGTACCGACATCGTGCTGGGCGGCAGTGTGGACAAGCAGGTTGACCTGATCCGCGCCGACGAATCGCTGTCGGAAGCTGAAAAGACCGCGCGCATCGAAAAGATCCGCGCCGAATGGAAGCCGCTGAACGAGCAGGTCAAGGCCGCGGGCGGCCTGCGCATCATCGGCACCGAGCGTCACGAATCGCGCCGTATCGACAACCAGTTGCGCGGCCGTGCCGGTCGCCAGGGTGACCCGGGTTCGTCCCGTTTCTACCTGTCGCTGGAAGATTCGCTGATGCGCATCTTCGCGGGCGACCGCGTGCGCGCCATCATGGAACGCCTGAAGCTGCCCGAGGGCGAGCCGATCGAGGCGGGCATGGTGACGCGCTCGATCGAAACCGCGCAACGCAAGGTGGAAGGCCGCAACTTCGATATCCGCAAGCAATTGCTGGAATACGACGACGTGGCCAACGATCAGCGCAAGGTGCTGTATTCGCAGCGCAACGACGTGCTGGAAGCCGCAAGCGTGGGCGACACGGTGAACAGCCTGCGCGACGCTGCCGTGGTCGAAATGTTCAACACCTATGTGCCGCCGGAATCGGTGGAAGAGCAGTGGGACGTGCCGGGGCTGCAAAAGGCGCTGGAAGCCGATTGGCACCTGCACCTGCCGCTGACCGAAATGTTGGACAAGGAAACCAACCTGACCGACGAAGACCTGCGTGAGCGCGTGGTGACGGCTGCTCGCGATGCCTACCAGGCCAAGGTTGACCAGGTCGGGGCGGAATCGTGGTCGCAGTTTGAACGTTCGATCATGTTGCAGTCGATCGACACGCATTGGCGCGAACACCTGTCGTCGCTGGATTACCTGCGCCAGGGCATCCATTTGCGCGGTTATGCGCAGAAGAATCCCAAGCAGGAATACAAGCGCGAAGCCTTCGAACTGTTCTCGGGCATGCTGGACCGCATTCGCGACGACGTGGTGCGCGTGTTGATGACGGTGCGTGTGCAGTCGTCGGAGCAGGTCGAACAGGCCGAAGCCGAAGCCGCGCAACCGCATGTGCAAAACGTGCAGTACCACCACTCCGATTACGACGAAGCGCTGGCCAATACGGAATCGGAAGAGGGCGCGCAACCCGTGCGCAATGCCTTGCCCAAGGTCGGACGCAACGATCCGTGCCCGTGCGGCAGTGGCAAGAAGTACAAGCAATGCCACGGCAAGCTGGTCTGATCAGGGGATAACGCCATGCTGCATTCTGTCGGCCGCACCGAATTCGACCACGCCGTCGTGATGGTGCGCGACCGGCTGGATGCACTGGCGCCGCATTTCGAGCGCCAGGGGTTTCACCTGAGCGACAAGGCGGTGCATAACCTGGGGTCGTGCAATCGCCTGATCGTGCTGGAAGGTACGTATGTCGAACTGCTGGGATGGCCCACGGGCGCCCCGCCGGCTCGCAAGGAAATCGCCGATTCGCCGTTTGGGCTGGAAGCGCTGGTGTTCCGCACCTATGACGCCGACGCCACCTACGAACGCCTTAAGGCGGCCGGCTTCGCGGTGAACCCGGTACAGGAACTGACGCGCCCGGCGATGCTGGACGGTCAGGAAGTGCAGGCCCGATTTCACACTGTGCGCTTTGCCGAGCAGCCTTTGCCCGGCATCCGCATGTATTTCTGCCGTCACCTGACACCCGAGTGTGTGTGGTCGCCGGAATTGATGGCGCATCCCAATGGCGCCCGCAGTCTGATGCGCATTGATGCACGCGCCGCTGATGCCCGCGCCGTGGCCGAGCGCCTGGCGCTGGTGGCGGATGTCACGGCGGAAGCTGCCGATGGCGGCTGGGATGTGCCCTTGGCCAACCTGCGCATCCACGTGCAAACTGACCCGGCAGCGCCAGCCCCCACGCTGTCCACGCTGACCCTGGAAAACCGCGACGGCGCCCACTACACCCTGGACACCGGGACACCCGCGCCCTAGACGCCAGGACGTAGGATGGGTGTAGCGCGCGAAACTCGCCGCCAGAACCCCGACATAACAACGCGCGAAACCCATCAAGCAACGATTAAATTATTGGCTGGATCAGCCATGACGCAATCGCTGCTTGATGGGTTTCGCGCGTTTGATATTGGTTTCCTTTTTAGAAATCCTTCGCGCTGCACCCATCCTACGATTGCACCGGCGCCTGCAATGGCAACGGCAATCCATCTCCATCGCTTTGCCCATTCGTGATCGGGGCAAACCCTGCTTGCGTCTTAAAGTGTATGCACTTTAGTATGCACTTCATACCCGCTGATCACTTCTCTCAAATCGACCAGCCATGACGCAGCCCCCTTTAGCGATTCGCCCCGCCGCCCGCACGTCTGCCGGGCAGGCTGAGTTGTATGGCGCGGTCAAGGCGATGGCGGTGCGGTTTGATTTCAAGCCGGGTGAGCGCATCAACGAAGTGGATCTGGCGCGGCGCTTGAATGTCAGCCGGACGCCGCTGCGCGAAGTGCTGAACCAATTGATGGTCGAAGGTTTCCTGACTCGCTCCGTGAATCGCGGCTTCATCGCCCGGCTGCTGGACGCCAAGCAGATCCACAGTTTGTACGAGTACCGGGCGGTGCTCGAGGCCGGCATCGTGCGTGCCGCCTGCGAACGCGCCAGCGACGAGGAATTGGCCGAACTGCGCCAATTCGTGGAACGGTCTCGCGATGAGCCGGAAGACAGCGATGCCACACGCCTGCTGGAACTGGACGAAGCCTTTCACCTGCATCTGGCGCGCCTGTCTCGCAATGAAGAATTTGTGCGTGCCCTGGAAAGCGTGAATGCCCGCATTCATTTCGTGCGCTGGATCGACATGCAGCAGGGGCGACGCAGCCATACGCAGGGCGAGCATCTGCGTATCGTCCAGGCTTTGGAACAGCGCGATCTGGACGCCTTGTCCACCCTGATCAGCGCTCACATCGGACGCCGCCTGGACCAGATCACCGATGTGATCCGCACGGGGTTTTCAACGATTTACATGCGGGACCAGGCCGAACCCGCCACGGTAGCGCCGGCCAACACCACAACAGCAGGGGAAAAACAATGACTCACACGATGAAGCGGATTTTGGCGGGCCTATGCACGCTGGCAGCCGCGGGGGGCGCCTTTGTCGCCGCGCCCGCCGCCGCCGAGGAACGGCCGTTGGTGCTGGTGGTGCCGTACCCGCCGGGCGGCAGCACCGACATCCTGGCGCGCATTCTGCAACCGCGTCTGTCGCAGCAACTGGGCGGACGCACGGTAATCGTGGAAAACCGCCCCGGTGCGGCCAGCCAGATCGCCACCGCGCACGTGGCGCGCGCCGAGCCCGATGGCAGCACGCTCTTGGTCAGCTTCGACAACCACGGCATCAACCCCGCCGTGAAGCCCAAGCTGCCCTACGACACCTTCAAGGACTTTGTCGCCATTTCGCAGACCGTGCGCTTTCCGCTGGTCATCGGCGCCAACCCCAGCGTGCCTGGGGATAACCTGAAAGCGTTCCTGGCGGCCGCCGCGAAAGAATCGCCCAACAAATTCAACTACGCCTCGACCGGGGTCGGTTCGCTGAACCACCTGGCGCCGGAAGAGCTCAAGCGATTGTCGAAAGTCGAGCTGCTGCACGTGCCGTATGGCGGCGGCGGGCCGGCCATCCAGGCGGTGGTGGGCGGGCAGGCCAATATGACGTGGCTGAGTTTCGCGGCGCTGCGCGGCCAGATCCAGGCCGGCAAGATCAAGCCGCTGGCCGTGGCGGGCGAAAAGCGCCTGCCGGAACTGCCCAACGTGCCCACGGTGGAAGAGTCCGGCTTTCCCGGCTTTGTGGCCTATTCGTGGAGCGGCATGTTCGCCCCGAAGGGCACGCCCGAGGCCACGGTGAAAAAGCTGACGGCCGATTTCAAGGCGGTGTTGGCGGACCCGGAAATCAAGAAGAAGATCACTGAAGCGGGCTTCGAGATCGTGGCCTCGGACGGCCCCGCGCTGGATGCCTACGTGAAATCGGAATACGACCGGTGGAGCGCCTTCATCAAGAAGAACAACATCAATCTGGACAACTGAGCGACGGGTGGCCGGGCGGCGCGCCGTCCGGTCCTGTCGGCGAACTACGTGGAGATGATATGGAAAACCTGAACGGCGCCGAAGCCATGGTGCGGATGCTGCAGCACAACGGCGTCAAACATATTTTTGGCCTGTGTGGCGACACCAGCCTGCCGTTTTACGATGCGCTGTACCGCCTGGATCACGGCATGCAGCACATCCTGACGCGCGACGAGCGCAGCGCCGGGTACATGGCGGACGCCTACGCCCGCGTTACCGGCAAGGTCGGCGTGTGCGAAGGCCCCAGCGGTGGCGGCGCCACCTATCTGTTGCCTGGCCTGGTTGAAGCCAATGAGTCCTCGATTCCCGTGCTGGGCATCACGTCGGACGTGGCGGTGGGGTCGCGCGGGAAATACCCGCTGACCGAGCTGGACCAGGAAGCGTTGTACCGTCCGCTGACCAAGTGGAACCGCACGATTGACCGCGCCGATCAGATTCCCGGCATGGTGCGCGCGGCATTCCGCGCCATGACCACCGGCAAGCCGGGCGCGGCGCACCTGTGCTTTCCGTATGACGTAATGAAGCAGCAGGTGGATGCGTCCGATATCTGGGCGCAGCCCGAGCACGGCCGCTTCCCGGCCATGCGCTTCGCACCGGATCCCGCGGATGTGGCGCGTGCCGCGCAGCGTTTGATCGGCGCGCGTGCGCCCGTGATCATCTGCGGTGGCGGCGTGGTCATCGCGGGCGCCAGCGGCGCTTTGCAGGAACTGGCGGAAAGCTTGAAGGCGGCGGTGTGCGTGACGGTCAGCGGGCAAGGCAGCCTGGCCGACACGCATCCGCTGAATGCGGGCGTGGTGGGCTCCAACGGCGGCGTGATGGCCACCCGCGACGTGGTGGCCGCGGCCGACGTGGTGCTGTTCGTGGGTTGCCGCGCCGGCTCGACGTCCACGGAACATTGGCGCTTCCCGAACCGCGACGTGCCCATCCTGCACATCGATATCGATCCCATGGTGATCGGCGCCAACTACCTGACCGAAGTCGGTCTGGTGGGCGATGCGAAGCTGGCGCTGGAAGCCTTGGGCGCCGAAGTGCAGGCGCGCCTGGCACACCGTAATTCAGACGCGGTGGACGGCGCGGTACTGGCCGGCCGCGCCAAGGCCGCGCGCCTGGCGCAACTGGAGCCGCTGGCCAACAGCCTTGAAACGCCGATCCGCCCCGAGCGCGTGGTGCAATCGCTGAACCGCTTGCTGCCCGACGACGCGGTGGTGTGTGCGGACCCGGGCACGCCTTGCCCGTACTTCTCGGCCTACTACGATGTGTCGCGCCCCGGCCGCCACTTCATCACCAACCGTGCGCACGGCGCGCTGGGCTTTTCCATGTCGGCCGCGCTGGGCGCCTGGGTTGGCCGGCCGCAGTCCAAGTGCGTGTCGGTGATGGGCGACGGCAGTTTCGGCTTCACCGTGGGCGAACTGGAAACCATCGTGCGCCACAAGGCGCCGCTGCTGCTGATCGTGTTTTCGAATTCGGTCTACGGCTGGATCAAGGCCAGCCAGAAGGCGGGCTACGACCAGCGCTACTACAGCGTGGACTTCAATCGCACCGACCATGCCCGCATTGCCGAAGCCTATGGCGTGAAGGCGTGGCGCGTGGAAGATCCGTCGAAGCTGGACGACGCCATCAAGGCCGCCATGGAACACGACGGCCCGGCGCTGATCGACGTGGTGGCGCAGCCGCTGCAAGATACGGCGGCGCCGGTCAGCCAGTGGATGGGTTGATACGCGCCTGACGGCGCATTACCCACGCACTCAACGCAAGAGGCCCTTCGGGGCCTCTTTTTTTTGGTCCAAGGTGCCTGTGGCTGGTCCTATACTGATTCGCTTTGGCGCGGCGTCGCCGCGTGGCTTGCAACACGTCAAAGGGGAATCGGGCATGGATCTGGGGATCAGTGGCAAGACGGCTTTGGTGTTCGGCGGCAGCCGTGGCATGGGCCGCGCCTGTGCGCTGCAGTTGGCGCGCGAGGGCGTGGCAGTGACCATTGCCGCGCGCAATCCCGAGACGCTTGCTCAGGCCGCGGCCGAGATTTCCAAGGAAGCCGGCATCGGCGTGGGCTGGGTGTCGGCCGACCTGACCC
>Ga0160449_1001521_pt1 | contig 11189 bp, 7 predicted proteins | sample HID1975I_E1MG_FD_108216 | JGI IMG/M metagenome (GOLD analysis project Ga0160449, IMG submission 108216) | Enriched soil microbial communities from UW Madison campus, WI, USA - HID1975I_E1 MG | ecosystem: Environmental > Terrestrial > Soil > Unclassified | place: USA: Madison, Wisconsin...
AAAAAATATTATGTGTATTTTCTTTAGAATACTTTTCGCCTTCTAACTGGTCAATGTGAGTTTCTACATTGCTGCTGTAAATAAAATTCATAATAACAGATTCTTCATCAATTTCAAAAATGATTGTTTTTGAGCTCGAATAATACATTTGGGTATCAAGTATTACTAAGCCTTCTGTAATTAAATGCCGGCTGATAATTTTCTCCGAATCGTTGTTTTCTATATTGATATTCTCCTCTGTTAAAATACTTTTTGGGTAATATTTATCTCCAATTTGAATTTTAATTATTGGCGTTTCTGGCGTTAAAAGTGTGGCTTTGATTTTCAAAATTTAATCCGTTTTTACAAAATAATAATCCGTTTTTCCCTATCTTTTTTCAGGTTGTTGATGGTACTTTTGCAGTAAAGTTATTTATAATTAGTCTAATTAAAGATATGTCAACTCAAAAATTTTTATTTTTTATTTCATTATTCTTCTTTTCGTTCTTATCATTTTCCCAGCAAAATCAAGGCGTTACGGTGTCTGGGCAAGTTGTTGAAAAATCTGGGCAAACAATTCCATTTGCCACAATAGTTATAGAAAAAACTGATTTAAGTATGATTTCTGATGAAAATGGGAAGTTCATTTTTAAAAATGTTAAGCCAGGAAAACACACATTAAAAATTTCGGCAATCGGATTTTCAAACTTTAAAAAAAGTATAGAAGTTTCAGATGTCAGCATAAATATTCCAGTTCAGTTAGAAAGTGAATTACAAGAGTTAGAAAGCGTAACTGTACTTGGAAGAACACAAACCGAAAAAGTAAATAAACAAGCTTACAGCGTAACGGCAATTGACGCTAAAAAATTACACAATTCAACATTGGATTTGTCTCATGCTTTAGATCGTGTTTCTGGAGTTCGTAACCGCGAAGCAGGAGGAGTTGGTTCTAGATCTGAACTTTCTATAAACGGATTTTCGGGTAATCAGATCAAAGTTTTTATTGACGGAGTACCAATGGATAATTTTGGTTCTTCTTTTCAAATGAATAATATTCCAATCAACCTTGCCGATCGTGTGGAAGTTTATAAAGGAGTTGTGCCAATCTGGCTGGGAGGAGATGCTCTTGGAGGTGCAATTAATATTGTGACTAACAGCAAACCAAGAACTTTTGTAGATGCTTCTTATTCTTTCGGATCTTTTAACACGCATCGTTCTAGTGTCAACGCAGGCTATACGGCAAAAAGCGGATTTACAACCGAAATCAATGCTTTTCAAAATTATTCAGACAATAATTATTGGGTAAACGTAGACGTTGCCGATTTAAATACGGGAGCTTATTTCCCAAATCAGCGCGTAAGACGTTTTCATGATAAATACCGCAATGAAACCGTAATTGTAAATATTGGGGTAACAGGAAAAAAATATGCCGATAAATTAATGATTGGTTTTACTGGAGGCGAAAATAAAGCTGATATTCAGACTGGTGCAAGAATGGTTAGCGTTTTTGGAGAAATCTACAGAAAGGGAAGTATTGTTATGCCGACTTTGAAATATCAGGTTAAAGATTTATTTACCAAAGGTCTTAATGTTAATGTGACGGGTAATTACAATTTTGGATTCGAACAAAACGTAGATACAGTTTTTAGAAGATACAATTGGTTTGGAGATTACAAACAGTATGAAGGTACCGGCGGAGAAAGAAGCCGTACACTTCGTAAATTTTATAACAATAATGGTGTAGCTACAGCAAATGCTACTTACACACTCAATGAAAGACACTCATTTATGATCAATAACACTTTTAACACTTTTGACCGTAAAGAAAGTGATGAACTTGTTCCTGAATCTTTAGTGTACAAACAGCCCAAAAAGACACAAAAAAATGTTTTAGGTTTAGGGTATAAACTGGATTATAATGAAAAGTGGAGTACTTCTTTATTCTTAAAAGATTACTCATTAAAAACTACTTATTCAAGAAGTTACAATCCTTCTGGAAATGCGGGAGATATTGCTTATCAAAAATATGTTGATAATACTTCTACAACAGGATATGGCGCCGCGACGAGTTATTATATAAAACGTAATCTTCAGGTAAAAGCTTCTTTTGAGAAGAGTTACAGACTCCCGACTCCTGAAGAAATCTTCGGAAATGTAAATGATAATTTAGAAGGAAATCTGGCTTTAAAACCAGAAACTAGTAACAATTTTAATATTGGAGCAAGTTATCAAACGAGTTTTAATGTAAAAAATGCACTGTCATTTGATGTGAATCTTTTACATAGAAATGCAACAGATTTTATTCGTCCTACCTTGAATAATAATCAAACCATGACTACCAATGTAAACCAAGGTAAAGTAACCAATTATGGTATTGATGGGGAGGTTAGATATTCATACAGCAACCGCTTTACAGCAGGTATCAATACAACGTATCAGAATATTAGAAATATGACTGAATATGAGCCGAATCAAAATTATGTTTCTCCATTTTACAAAGACAGAATTCCAAATATGCCATTCCTTTTTGGAAATGCCGATGCAACAGTATTCTTTAACAATCTATGGAAAAAAGGAAATAATTTATCTGTTGGCTACAATTTACTTTATGTCCATACTTACTATTTGTCTTGGCCAAGTATGGGAAGCAAGGATAGTAAATTAGAAATTCCGCAGCAGTTCAGCCACGATTTGAATGCAGTTTATACGCTTGCTAACGGAAAATACAATATTGCTTTTGAATGTAAAAACTTCTTGGATAATAAACTTTACGACAACTTCTCCTTGCAAAAACCAAGTAGAGCTTTTTACATCAAACTTAGATATTACTTCAGTAAATCAAATAATTAATTTAATACAAACACCATATTACAATGAAAAAAAGTACCAAATTAGCGTTATTATCAGCTGTATTAGCTTTTACAGCTTTTTCTTGCAGCAGTGATTCAGATAAACCAGGCGACACAACAGGTGGAGGAACAGATACTGGAAAAACTAAATATATTATTACTGCAACAACAGGAGCAGCAGGAATTGCAGATTATTTACTAACTGCAGACGATGTCACTACAGGATCTATCACAACTACAGGAAATGGGTTGGAACAAGACGGAACGTACCGTTACTATATTACAGCACAAAATAACTTTTTTAGTTTACTTTACGGACAAGGAAATCCTGGAGCTGTAACAACTTACAATTTAAATGCTGAAGGAAAATTAGTTAAGAAATCTGATTTCCAAGCAGAAACTGTACATGTATTTGCTGCTGTAAACAAAGATATTTTAACCATTAAAGTTCCAAGAAGTGGTGCTTCAATTGCTTCTATGTACAAAATTGATGCAGAAAAATCATTAATTGTAGGTGAGGCACAACAAGATACTAAGGTATTAGCTAAGAATGGTGAAAGAGCTTTCTTTACTTGGGCAACTCAAGTAGGTGATAAAGTTTATATGCCATATATGAGTATTAAAGGGGATGGAGTAGATAACTTCGGAACTGTAAATCCAGATAGTACTTGGGTTGCAGTTTACAACTATCCAGAACTTAAATTAGAAAAAGTAATCAAAGATAACCGTACAAGTTATTTAGGAGCTTATTTCACAAACGGATTATTCCAAGACGAAAATGGAGATGCTTACGGGTTCTCTGGAGCTATTGCTACAAGCAATGCTGTTTTGACTTCTACAAAACCTTCTGCGGTTGTAAAAATCAAAAAAGGAACTACAGAGTTTGATCAATCTTACTTCTTCAACGTTCAGGAAAAATCTGGAGGATATAAAATTTCTTCTACTTCTTATATTTCAAAAGGTAAATTCTTATTGTTAATGTATGGAAATGTTGGAAAAAATAATGGTGCAGTAAAAATGGCTATTGCCGATGTTTACAACCAGACATTTACATGGGTTACAAATGCTCCAGCAACATTAACTTCTGTAACAAGCCGTTATAACATTACTTCTGAAGACGGAAGTTCTGCAATTGTTGGTATCAATACTCCAGACGGAAACTGGATTTATTCTATCAACGGTTCAACAGCTGTTGCTACAAAAGGTATGAAAGTTGAAGGCGGACAAATTACTGCAATTCAGAAATTAAAATACTAATATTTTTTTTTACCGTAAGTCCTTATTTTTTTATGAGGACTTACGGTTTTTTTATTTATCCCATTTATCTATCCAATTATGTTTTCTTCTTCAAAACCAAATAATAAGAAAAAAAGTAAAAAGTCGCTTTTTAAGCGTATCATGGCCTGGCTGCATTTGTGGCTTGGTTTAGCGTCTGGAATTATTGTTGTAATCGTGAGTCTTACGGGATGTATTTATGTTTTCGAAAACGAAATTAGAGATTTTACCGAAGATTGGCGATTTGTAAAGCCTCAGGAAAAAGCATTTTTGATGCCATCTCAATTGGTTGCAATTGCAGATAAAAAAATGAAAGACAAACATGCGACCAGCGTTACTTTTGGTACAAAAGACGAAGCTGCTATTGTAGGTTATTTTGTAGAGAAAAAAGAAGGAGGAAAAGGCAGAGGTGAAAAAGGAGAAAATAAAGAAGGCGAACATAAACGAGGCGATAAAAGAAAAAATATCGCTAAAAGCGAAAGCGAAAAGTCTGACTTAAAAACTCCGACTAATGAAAAAGGAAAAGAAAGAGGTAAAGGCAAGGGTGGAAAAGGAAAAGGAGGAAGGAGAAGCGGGACTTTTATAAGTGTTTATATGAATCCTTATACAGGAGAAATATTAAACGTAAAATCTGTTTCAAGAACCGACTCGCCAGATTTTTTCAGATGGATTTTAAATGGTCACCGAGCATTATGGCTTCCTTATGATATCGGACGTCCTATTGTAGGTGTTGCTGTTTTAATTTTTGTTGTTCTTTTAATTTCTGGTATCGTTTTGTGGTGGCCTACAAAATGGATAAAATCAATTATTGATAAAAGTTTTAAAATAAAATGGGACGCAAGTTTTAAGCGTGTCAATTACGATTTACATAATGTATTGGGTTTTTACAGCTGTATTTTTCTCTTTTTTATCTCAGTTACAGGTTTGGTTTGGAGTTTCGGCTGGTGGAGTAAATCTTTGTATTGGGTTACTTCTGGAGGAAAACCACTTGTTGAAAATAGAGAATCTCCAAAATCTGATACTACAAATGTAAAGGAGTTTAAAATAACAACTGCCGATAAAGTATTATTGAATATTAAAAAAGAAAATCCTCAGGCAGCGGGAATCATGATTAGTATTCCTTCTAAACCTGCAGATCCTATTGGTGCATTTGTTTACAAACAGAAACATACTTTTTATAATATGGACCGCTATAGTTTTGATCAGCAGACTTTGAAAGAGATTTCTATTAAAACACCTTTTTCAGGAAAATATATTGAAGCCAATATTCCAGATAAAATCCGACGAATGAATTATGATATTCACGTAGGAAGCGTTCTTGGTTTGACAGGTAAAATTATTGCGTTTCTAGCTAGTTTAATTTCTGCCAGTTTACCCATTACCGGATTTATTATTTGGTGGGGAAAACAGAAATTTGGTAAAAAGAAACCGGCAGCAAAACCAAAAGCAGCCAGTAAAGCAATTCCTGCACAGAAATTGAAAAGCAACGCAGCAGAAGAAGTTACTGCTTAAAATATAAAAATGGTTTTTTTCAATTCCTTTTTGTTTTTTTTTTTTTTGATCAAAAGGCAAAACTTACGAAGTTTTGCCTTTTTTATTTTTTAGTTATAACCATTAGCTTTAAGCCATTCCACACAATCTCTTGTCCAGAATTTGCTGGTATCATTTACTCCTAATCCAAATCCGTGCCCGCCTTTTTCATATAAATGCAACTCTGCTTTAACACCATTTTTTTTGAGTGCTAAGTAATAATTAATACTGTTTTCTGGTATAACAACCGTATCATCTGTAGCATGAATTAAAAAAGCTGGAGGTGTTTTAGACGTTACTTTCTTTTCATTCGAATAAGAATCAATTAAATCTTGTGACGGATTATTACCAAGTAAATTAGTCTGCGAACCTTTATGAGTGATTTGATTTTCCATTGAAATTACAGGATAAATTAAAAGAGAAAAATCAGGACGCGCACTAACTTTATATGCCGATTCATAAACTTTATCATCATAATGAGTGGATAACGTTGAGGCTAAATGTCCACCTGCAGAAAAACCTAAAATTCCAATCTTATTCGGATCAATATTCCATTTTGCTGCATTTTGTCTTACATAGCGAATTGCTTCCTGGGCATCCTGTAATGGACCAACATTTTTATTCTTCATAATCAAATCATTAGGAAGACGATATCTCAATACAAAAGCTGCAATTCCCAAGCTGTTAAACCATTCAGCTACTTTTGTTCCTTCCTTATCAAAAGCTAAATGCATGTAACCTCCACCTGGACAAATGATTACCGCAGTTTGATTGGGTTTAACATCTTTCGGAATAAAAATGCTTAGAGTGGGAATACTTACTTGAGTTGTACTTTGCAGTTTACCATCAGTTATACTCTCTTTTTCTTTATAATCTGCTGCTTTAATCTCATCTGGAATTTTATTCCATAACGGAATTACTTGATTCTGTGCACTGATAGTAAATACTCCAGAAAAAAGAAGAAAACTCAATGTAATTCTTCTTAATGATTGTTTTTTTGTATTTTTCAATTTATTCTTTAATTAGTTGATTTTTAAATGTTTATTTGGTTTTTATGGAAAAATTGCAACCGTTTGTTTCCAAAAGTAAAATTAGGTTAAAATTGGTTTTGAAAGCTTTAAAATCAGGACAATTTTACCCCATAAAAAGGATAAATTTCACCTATTAGCTTTTAACAAATATATTGTTTAATGTGTAATTTTGTATTCTTTTTTTTATGTATTATGTTAATTTAAATACTCAAAATAATTTTTTATACAATTTATTTGGATTGTAGAGATTAAAAACTATATTTGTGCAATCGATTACATTATTTCTTTTTGATGGTGTTAAATTATTGATTTTAATATTTTTAAAGAGAAGTAAATCTATTACTAAGATTACCAAAAATTACAAAACTATAATACCCACTTACTATGAATCAAACCGAAACTGTTGCCGTAAATGAAAGTGTCAAATCTACAGGAAAATACCGCTGGAGTATTTGTGCATTGTTGTTTTTTGCAACAACAATTAATTATCTGGACAGACAAGTACTTTCGCTAACTTGGAGCGATTTTATTGCGCCAGAATTTCATTGGACCAATAATGACTACGGAAATATTACAGCATTATTCTCCATTTTTTACGCAGTTTCGCTTTTGTTTGCTGGAAGGTTTGTAGACTGGTTAGATACTAAAAAAGGATTTCTTTGGGCAATCGGGATTTGGTCTGTAGGAGCTTGTCTTCATGCATTCTGCGGTATCGCAACTTCGGGAATTATTACAGGTGAATGGTTTGTAGGGTTTCATGGTTCAAAAGAAATAATCAGCACTGTTAGCGATACAGCATTGGTTATCAATGTAAGTGTGGCTCTTTTTATTTTCGCACGTTTTGTTTTGGCGGTTGGAGAAGCTGGAAACTTTCCGGCAGCAATTAAAACTACAGCGGAATATTTTCCTAAAAAAGACAGAGCTTTTGCAACCAGTATTTTTAATGCAGGTGCAACAGTAGGAGCTTTAGCTGCGCCAATTACAATTCCGTTTATTGCAAAATCATTTGGCTGGGAAATGTCATTTATTATCATTGGAGCTTTAGGATTTATCTGGATGGGATTCTGGATGTTTATGTACGATAAACCAGAAAGACATTCAAAAGTAACATCAGATGAGTTAGCTTATATTCAGCAAGATGATATCGCTGATAGTAAATTAGTGGGTTATGTTCCTGAAACGACTACAAAAGTATCTTTATTAGAATGTTTTAAATACAAACAAACTTGGGCATTTGCATTCGGAAAATTCATGACAGACGGTGTTTGGTGGTTCTTTTTATTCTGGACGCCAGCTTATTTAAGTTCTGTTTACGGAATGGATTCTACAGAAGCCGCATTACCATTGTTTGTTTTATATATGATTACATTATTGTCAATTATCGGCGGATGGCTTCCAACTTATTTCGTAGAGAAAAAAGGAATGAATCCATACGAAGGAAGAATGAGAGCGATGTTGATTTTTGCATTTTTCCCATTGTTAGCATTAATTGCACAGCCTTTAGGATATATTAGTTACTGGATTCCTGTTATCATTATCGGAATCGCTGGTGCTGCACACCAATCTTGGTCGGCAAATATCTTTACTACGGTTGGAGATATGTTTCCTAAAAAAGCAATTGCAACTATTACAGGAATTGGAGGTTTAGCAGGTGGAGTTGGATCAACTTTAATCAATAAAGGATCAGGAGTTTTGTTTGATCATGCTAAAGAAACAAATATGGTTTTCATGGGATTTAAAGGAATTGAAGCTGGATATTTTATCATATTTTCTATCTGTGCAGTTTGTTATTTAACAGGCTGGATTGTAATGAAAACATTGGTTCCAAAATACAGGCCGATTACAAATCTCTAACCAAGATTTCTCAAAACTAACTAACCAACTTAAACCAAAACCACATCATGAACCAAGCTAATGCAGCAATAGGAAAATACCGTTGGACTATTTGCAGTTTAGTGTTTTTTGCTACAACTGTCAATTATCTGGATAGAAATGTAATAAGTTACCTTCGCCCTTTTTTGGCAGAAGCTTTCCACTGGACACCAGAACAGGAAGTAATTGATTATTCGAATATAGAATTGGCTTTTAAAATAGCTTATGCTTTAGGAATGCTGGTTGCAGGTGGAATTATTGACAAATTAGGAACAAAATTAGGTTATGCAATTGCAACTGGATTATGGAGTTTAGCCGCAATTGGACATGCGCTGGCAACAGGAACAGGAGGGTTTTTAATTGCACGTGTGTTTTTAGGAGTAACAGAGGCAGGAAACTTTCCGGCAGCAATAAAAGCAACCGCTGAATGGTTTCCGCAGAAAGAGAGAGCTTTAGCAACTGGGATTTTTAATTCAGGAAGTAATATTGGAGCTATAATCGTACCTTTAACTGTTCCTCATATTGCAGAAAAATACGGATGGCAGTGGGCTTTTATTATAACAGGAATAGTTGGTTTTATCTGGTTGATTTTATGGTTTTTGTTTTATGAAGTTCCGCAAAAACAGAAACGTCTTTCTCAGGCAGAATTAGAATATATCACTTCTGATAAAATTGAAGAAGTAGAAGAAGAATCAAAAGAAAAAGTTTCCTGGATTAAATTGTTGTCATTTCGCCAGACTTGGGCTTTTGCAATTGGTAAATTATTGACAGATCCAGTTTGGTGGTTTTATCTCTTCTGGCTTCCAGATTTTTTGATGAAAGAATACAAACTTACAGCAACAGAAATTATCTGGCCTTGTGCGCTGGTATACATGATAGGAAGTGTTGGAAGTATTGGCGGAGGCTGGCTTCCGTTAAAATTAATAAACAATAATTGGCCTGCTTACAAAGCTCGTAAAACCAGTATGCTCATTTATGCATTTGCCGTTCTTCCCGTTTTGTTTTCACAATATTTAGGAACAATAAATATGTGGTTTGCCATATTAGTTATTGGTCTGGCAGTTTCAGCACATCAGGCTTGGAGCGCCAATATTTTTACAACTGTTTCAGATATGTTTCCGAAAAAGGCAACTGCATCGGTTACAGGAATGGGTGGAATGTTTGGAGCACTTGGCGGTATATTATTGACTTTAGTAGTGCAGAAAAACATGTTTGTGTACTATACTAAATTGGGTAAAATCGAAACAGGATATTTCATTATGTTCTGTATCTGCGGAGCTTCATATTTATTGGCTTGGCTGATTATGCATATTCTGGTTCCGAGAATGAAAAAAGTAGAATTGTAAAGAAAAAATGATCGGCAGTGAAATAAATTTTGGTTTGAATTATGGTTTTTCAATATAAAAAATTAATTTTGTGCAATCGATTACATTAAATAGAAATTATGACAAAATATAGTTCAAGATACGCGTCAAGCCCAGAAGCTGTAAAAAAATATGATACACAACAATTAAGAGAAGAATTCTTAATTGATGACCTGATGCAGGAAGATGAAGTAGTATTGGTTTATTCTCATTATGACAGATATATTGCAGGTTCTGCAGTTCCGGTAAAAGGAGATTTGGTTTTAGAAACTATCGATCCGCTTAAAGCGCCTTATTTTTTAGAAAGAAGAGAACTTGGAATTATTAATGTAGGAGGAAGCGGTTCTGTTGTAGTGGAAGGAACAACTTATGAATTAGGTTTCAAAGATGCACTTTACATTGGAAGCGGTAATAAAGAAGTAATTTTTAAAAGTGATGATGCAGGTAGTCCTGCTAAATTCTATCTGAATTCAGCTCCAGCTCATACCAATTACCCAACTAAAAAAGTAAGTTTAGTGGAAGCGAATAAGCTGCAGTTAGGAACAATGGAAACAGCTAACCACCGTACTGTAAACCAAATGATTATTGGAAGTGTGGTAACAACCTGCCAATTGCAAATGGGGATGACGGAATTAAAACCGGGAAGTGTTTGGAATACAATGCCAGCTCACGTTCATGACCGCAGAATGGAAGTTTATTTTTATTTAGATATTCCACAAGATCAGGCTGTTTGTCACTTTATGGGACAGCCTCAGGAAACAAGACATATTTGGATGAACAACCATCAGGCAGTAATTTCTCCGCCTTGGTCAATTCACTCAGGTTCAGGAACCAGTAATTATACTTTTATCTGGGGAATGGCTGGTGAAAACTTAGATTACGGAGATATGGATGTTTGTAAAATCACAGATTTAAGATAAGAATATGACAAACTTATTTGATATAAAAGGAAAAGTTGCCCTTATTACAGGAAGTACGCACGGACTGGGAATGGCAATGGCAAAAGGACTTGGAGAAGCCGGAGCTACAATTGTTGTGAACGGAAATTCATCTCAGCAAAAAATTGACGATGCCGTAGCAGAACTTCAAAAAGAGGGAATTAATGCTGTGGGGTATAAATTTAATGTAACAGAAGAGCAAGAAGTAAAAGCAGCTGTTGCTAAAATTGAAAGCGAAGTTGGGCCAATCGACATCTTGATCAACAATGCCGGAATCATCAAAAGAATTCCATTGTTAGATATGGAAGTTTCAGATTTTAGAGAAGTAGTTGATATTGATTTAGTAAGTCC
>Ga0160449_1001522_pt1 | contig 11185 bp, 9 predicted proteins | sample HID1975I_E1MG_FD_108216 | JGI IMG/M metagenome (GOLD analysis project Ga0160449, IMG submission 108216) | Enriched soil microbial communities from UW Madison campus, WI, USA - HID1975I_E1 MG | ecosystem: Environmental > Terrestrial > Soil > Unclassified | place: USA: Madison, Wisconsin...
CCCATCAAACGAAGGCGGAATTAAATCCAGAACCAGCCACATCGTCATCGCCCAACCACAAAACGTGACCTATGTCGGATGGCTACGCGCCATACACATCATCTTGATGATGCCCGCCTTCCCGGGCTCCATCGCTCACAGCATCCGTTTCTGCGCCGCCATCCATAGCTGCATGACGTCTCTTGCCCGCTCCGTCAGCAGTTTCTCCGCGTCCACCAAAGCTTGCTGCAAGGTGATGGGGCCGGGTGCCAGGCTGAAGGCGGTGGTGATGCCGCCGGCGTGCAGCGCTTCGTAGCCTTCGCCTAGCGACCCCGCCAATGCCACGACCGGCACGCCGGCCTGCTGCGCGATTTTGGCGACGCCGGCCGGGGTTTTACCGCGCAGGGTTTGTGCGTCCATGCGGCCTTCGCCGGTGAACACCAGCGTGGCGCCTTCAATCGCCTCGGCCAGACGGCCCAATTCGGCCACGATTTCCACGCCCGGGCGAAAGTGCGCCTGCAGGAACGCCTTCGCGGCAAAGCCCAGGCCGCCGGCCGCGCCCGCGCCGGCCTCGTTGCGATGATCCACGCCCAGATGCCGCGCGCAGACGTCGGCGAAATTCGACAGCATCTGGTCCAGCGCCAACACCTGTTCCGGCGTGGCGCCTTTCTGCGGTCCGAACACATGCGAGGCGCCCTGCGGACCGCACAGCGGGTTATCGACGTCCGAAGCGATATCGATACGGATCTTGGCCAGGCGAGGATCCATCCCGCGCGTGTCGATGCTGGCCAGCTTGCCCAACGCGCCGCCGCCGGGTGGCAGGCTGTTGCCGGCGGCATCCATCAAGCGCACGCCCAGCGCCGTCAGCATGCCGGCGCCCGCGTCGTTCGTGGCCGACCCGCCCAGCCCCAGAATGATGCGCGTGGCGCCCGCGTTGACGGCGGCCAGCATCAGCTCGCCCACGCCGTGGCTGCTGGCGCGCATCGGGTCGCGCTTGGATGGCGAGATCAGTTCAAGCCCCGCGGCCGCCGCCATTTCAATCACCGCGGTGCCGTCTTCCAACAAACCCCAGACGGCGTCGACCTTGTAGCCCAGCGCATCGTTCACCGTAAGCTGGCGCGCGGTGCCGCCGGTTGCGGCCAGCACGGCTTCAACCGTGCCTTCGCCGCCGTCGGCCATGGGAATGCAGACAGTGTGGGCGCCAGGGCAGGCGGCTTTCACGCCGCGTGCAATGGCCGCCGCCGCGTCAGGCGCGGAAACGCTTTCTTTGAAAGAGTCGGGAGCAATGACGATTTTCACGGTGTCGGAGGGGCTGGTTATGGGTCGGAGTGCTGACCATGATACCCGTGCCGACGCAGGCGGCGTACCATAGCGCTTTCGTTGTTTTTGCGAGAGTGGACCGTCATGCCTGTATTGCGCCGCACCAAAATTGTTGCCACCCTGGGGCCTTCGACGTCGACGCCCGAACGCATTGAAGCGTTGATTCGCGCGGGCCTGGATGTGGCCCGCTTGAACTTCTCGCATGGCAGCGCGGACGACCACCGCGCCCGCGCACAACTAGTACGCGACATCGCCGCCCAGCAAGGACGCTTTGTCGCCATCATGGGCGATCTTCAAGGCCCGAAGATCCGCATCGCGCGTTTCACCGACAAGCTCGTGCAGTTGCAAGTCGGCCAGCCGTTCACGTTGTCGCGCGTGCATCCGAAGGATGCCGGTACTGCCAGCATCGTCGGTATCGACTACCCCGAATTGGTCACCGATTGCCGCGTGGGCGACGAGCTCCTGCTGGACGACGGCCGCGTCGTGCTGGTGGTGGACCGCGTTGAAGGCGACGAAGTCCACACCACGGTGACGGTGGGTGGCCCCTTGTCGAACAACAAGGGCATCAACCGCCGTGGCGGCGGTTTGTCCGCACCCAGCCTGACCGACAAGGACCGCGTCGACATCAAGCTGGCCGCCGAAATGGAACTGGATTACGTGGCGGTGTCGTTCCCCCGCTATGGCAGCGACATCGACGAAGCCCGCGCCTTGTTGGCCGAAGCTGGCAGCCAAGCCTGGATCATTGCCAAGATCGAACGCGCCGAGGCCGTGGCCGACGACGAAGCGCTGGACTCACTCATCCGCGCCAGCGATGGCGTGATGGTGGCGCGCGGCGACCTGGGCGTGGAAGTGGGCGACGCGGAATTGGTGGGCATCCAGAAGCGCATCATTCAGCACGCGCGCACGCTGAACAAAGTGGTCATCACCGCGACGCAGATGATGGAATCCATGATTTCCAGCCCCATGCCCACGCGCGCCGAAGTGTCGGACGTGGCCAACGCGGTGCTGGATTACACCGACGCCGTGATGCTGTCGGCCGAAAGCGCGTCGGGCCAGTATCCCGTTGAAACCGTGCAAGCCATGGCGCGCGTTTGCCTGGGCGCCGAAAAGCACCCCACGTCCACCGTGTCGCACCACCGCATGGGCGAAACCTTCACGCGCTGCGATGAAACCATCGCGCTGGCGGCCATGTACGCGGCCAACCATTTCCCCGGCGTGAAGGCCATCATCGCGTTGACCGAAAGCGGGCACACCCCGCTGATCATGTCTCGCATCCGCTCGGGCGTGCCGATCTACTGCTACAGCCCGCACAGCCTGACGCAGAATCGCGTGGCGATGTTCCGTGGTGTCTACACCATTCCGTTCGCGCCGTCGGACTACGAACCGGCCGAGCTCAGCGAGGCCGCCATCGAAGAACTGCGCAAGCGCAACCTGGTGAAGACGGGCGACTGGGTCATCCTGACCAAGGGCGACTTCTACCGCGACAGCGGCGGCACCAACGGCATGAAGATCCTGATGGTGGATTGACGCCATGGCAGGGCGGGGCACTTGCTGACCCGCTTAGCCCTTAATCTTCAGCCGAAGAACCAGTAGCACACGCCGATGGCCGCCAACACGCCGGCCGCATCGGCGATCAGCGCGCAACCCACCGCGTGGCGCGCGCGCAATATTCCCACCGACCCGAAGTACACCGCCAGCACGTAGAAGGTGGTTTCCGTGCTGCCCTGCATCACGGCGGCCAGCAGCGCGGGAAAGCTGTCCACGCCGTAGTGCGTCATGGTCTCAAGCATCATCGCGCGCGCCGCGCTGCCCGAGAACGGCTTGACCAGCGCGGTGGGCAGGGCGTCAACAAAGCGCGTGTCCCAGCCGGCCTGCAGCGTCACCCAGCGGATACCGTCCAACAGAAAATCCAGCGCGCCCGATGCGCGCAGCACGCCCACGGCGCACAGCATGGCCACCAGGTACGGCAGCAGGCTCTTGGCGATGTCGAAGCCTTCCTTGGCGCCGTCGATAAACGCTTCGTAGACCGGCACCTTTTTCCACGCGCCCACGACCAGGAACGCGAGCAGGATGCCGAACAGCGCCAGGTTGCCCATGAGCGAAGACAGCGACGCAATCGCCGCCGCCGACATGCTGGCCAACAGCGCCATGAAGCCGCCCAATACCAGCGCCGCGCCGCCCAGCCAGAGCATCACGATGGGGTCGGTCAAGCGCAGGCGCTGGCACGCGGCCACGGCCAGGAAGCCGGCCAGCGTCGACGCGCTGGTCGCCAGCAGAATGGGCAGGAACACCAGGGTAGGATCGGCCGCGCCTTGCTGGGCGCGGAACATGAACAGGGTGACGGGCAGCAGCGTCAGCGACGACGCATTCAGCACCAGAAACAGAATCTGCGCGTTGCTGGCGGTTTCGGGCGTGGGGTTCAGCGATTGCAGTTCGCGCATGGCGCGCAGGCCGATCGGCGTGGCGGCGTTGTCCAGCCCCAGGCCGTTGGCGGCGAAGTTCAGGGTGATCAGGCCGATAGCCGGATGGTTGCGCGGCACCTCGGGCATCAAGCGCGCAAACAGCGGCCCCAAGAGGCGCGCCAATTTTTCCACCAGCCCGGCGCGTTCGGCAATGCGCAGGAAGCCCAGCCACAGCGTCAGCGTGCCAAACAGCAGCACCATGACTTCCACCGACACACGCGCCATGTCGAACAGGCTGGCCACCATCAGACGGAAGACGTCGGGGTCTCCAATGGCCAGCCAGCGGTAGAGCGCGGCGGCGGCGGCGGTCAGGAAGAAGCCCAGCCAGAGTTTGTTCAGCATGCGTGGCGATGCCCGGATAGCGGTTGATTGCGCACCAGCGCGGGGACGCTCATTGTCGCAGAGTCAGCCCTTGCGAGCTTGGCCGCGCGTCGTCAATTCTGGTACTTTGCACCGACACGCCCTAGGGCCATAACAGTGAGGGACACTCATGGACTTCAATGCCTGGCGCCGTCGCCGCATCTCGGAACCCGCGTACCGCTGGGCGCGCAACGCCTTGCCGCCCATGTCGGCCACCGAGCGCGAGGCCATCGAGGCCGGAGACTCCTGGTGGGACGCCGACCTGTTCACCGGCAACCCCGACTGGCGCAAACTGCTGGATGTGCCCGTCGCCACGCTCACCCCGCAGGAACAGGCGTTCATCGACGGCCCCGTGGCGCAGCTATGCGCCATGCTGGACGAATGGGACATCACCTGGAACCGGCGCGACCTGCCCCCGCGCGTATGGGAATTCCTGAAGGCGCAGCGCTTTTTCGGCATGATCATTCCGCGCCGCTACGGTGGCCTGGGCTTTTCTCCGTATGCGCATTCGGAAGTGGTGCGGCGCATTTCGGCCTATTCGATCACGGCGGGCGTCACGGTCATGGTGCCGAATTCGCTGGGGCCGGGCGAATTGCTGATGCAGTTCGGCACGCCCGCGCAGCGCGATTACTGGCTGCCGCGCCTGGCCGACGGCCGCGAAGTGCCGTGCTTTGGCCTGACCAGCCCCGAAGCGGGCTCGGATGCCGCGTCCATGGTGGATACCGGCGTGGTGTGCCGCCAGGTGGTGGACGGCCGCGAACTCATCGGCATCCGTCTTAATTGGCACAAGCGCTACATCACCTTGGGGCCGGTGGCCACGGTGCTGGGGCTGGCGTTCAAGATGTCGGACCCCGACGGCATTCTGGGCGGTCCCGAAGACATCGGCATTTCGGTGGCGCTGGTGCCCACCGAGGCGCCGGGCGTGGAGATCGGGCGGCGCCATCTGCCGGCGATGCAAGTGTTTCAGAACGGTCCCAACCAGGGCCATGACGTGTTCGTGCCCCTGGACGCGCTGATCGGCGGCGAGGCGCGTGCCGGCCAGGGCTGGCAGATGCTGATGAGCGCGCTGGCGGCGGGGCGCGGCATTTCGCTGCCGTCGCTGTCGGCCGCGGCGGCCGTCATGTGCGCGCACACCACGGGCATGTACGCCCGGGTGCGCGAGCAGTTCGGCATTCCCATCGGCAAGTTCGAAGGCGTGCAGGAACAACTGGCCCGCCTGGCGGGCAACGCCTATCTGGTTGAAGCCGCCCGGCGCCTGACCTGCGCCGCGCTGAACCAGGACGTGAAGCCCGCCGTCGTGTCGGGCATCATGAAATACCACGCCACCGAATGCATGCGCGAGTCCGTCAACGCCGCGATGGACGTGCACGCCGGGCGCGCCGTCATGGACGGGCCCAGCAACTACCTGGGCGCGCTGTATCGCGCGGTGCCCATCGCGATCACGGTCGAAGGCGCCAACATCCTGACCCGCAACCTGATCATCTTCGGCCAGGGCGCCATCCGCGCGCATCCGTACCTGATGCCGGAAATGATGGCGCTGGCCAACCCCGACGAAGAACGCGGCATCGAAGTCTTTCACGATGTGTTCTGGCGCCACTTGCGGCACGCCGGCAAGAACGCGCTGCGCGCCATTGGTCGCGCATGGACGGGCGGCTTGCTGGCGCCGTCGCCGGTGTCCGGCCCCACGGCGGGCCACTATCGGCGGCTGGGGCGCTACGCATCGGGCTTCGCGCTATTGGCCGACGCCACCTTGGCGCAGTTGGGCGGCGGGTTGAAGCGGCGCGAAATGATCTCGGCGCGCCTGGGCGACGTGTTGTCGCAGCTCTACCTGCTGTCGGCGGTGCTCAAGCGCTGGGAAGACGAAGGCCGCAAGCACGACGACCTGCCGCTGGTGCATTGGTGCATGGCGCAGGGTTACGCCAGCATCGAAAAAAGCCTGGACGAGGTGCTGCGCAATCTGCCTGGGCGGATGCTGGCCTGGGGCTTGCGCGCCGCCATCCTACCGCTGCGCCTGGCGCGTGGCCCGGATGATGCCTTGACGCGCGCCTGCGCCGAGCTTCTGTTGAAGCCGTCGCCCACGCATGCGCGGCTGGCGGCGGACTTGCAACGAGAGCCCAGTAGCGGCACCGGCCCGTCAGCCGCCGTGCTGTTGGGGGGTGGGCGTGCGGGCAGCGACCCCCTGGCGGATCTGACCCGCGCGTTTGCGCTGGTCGAGTCCGTGCAGCCCCTGCGCGACCGCCTGCGCCAGTCGAACGTGCGCAATTGGCGCGAGGCGCATCAGCGTGGCGCCGTCACCGATGCGCAGGCCGCGCAGTTGGAAGCGGCCGAGGCCTTGGTGTTGAAGGTCTTGCAGGTGGATGATTTTGCGCCGGAAGCGCTGTCGCCGCAGGCGGCGCGCACAGCTGATGCGGCCGCCGGGGCACATCCCGAAGCGAATCCGGAAGCGCGCCCCGAAGCTAAGCCCGAAGCAAATCCGGAAGCGAACCCCAGGGCAAACCCAGACCCCGAACCGGACGCTTAGTCGTCCGCGTTCGGGTCCATGCCGGGGAACAGGATTTCCGTGAAGCCGAACTTCGAGAAATCCTGGATGCGCGACGGGTACAGGCGGCCGATCAGGTGGTCGCATTCATGCTGCACCACGCGGGCGTGGAAGCCTTCGGCTTCGCGCTCGATCAACTGTCCGTACGGGTCGCGGCCGCTGTAGCGGATGTGGCGATAGCGCGGCACCAGCCCGCGCAGGCCGGGCACCGACAGGCAGCCTTCCCAGCCGTCTTGCATCTCGTCCGACAGCGGCGTGATGACCGGGTTGCACAGGATGGTCTGCGGCACGGGCGGCGCGTCCGGGTAGCGCTCGTTGCGCTCGAAGCCGAAGATCACCACTTGCAGGTCCACGCCGATCTGCGGCGCGGCCAGCCCCACGCCCTGGGCGGCCGCCATGGTTTCAAACATGTCGTCGATCAGGGCGTGCAGTTCGGGCGTGTCGAAGCGCTCCACCGGCGGGGCCACGCGCAAGAGGCGCGGGTCGCCCATTTTCAGGATGGGGTGGATCATGGCGGGCTTTCCTGCTTAGTCCTGACGGCCTTTCTTCTGGATGAACTCGATCTTGTAGCCGTCCGGATCTTCCACGAACGCAATCACGGTCTTGCCGTGCTTCATCGGGCCGGCTTCGCGGGTGACCTTGCCGCCGCGTTCCTTGACCTTGTCACAGGCTTCGTAGGCGTTGTCGACTTCCAGCGCGATGTGGCCGTAGCCGTTGCCCAGGTCGTACTTGTCGGTGTCCCAGTTGTGGGTCAGTTCGATGACCGCGCCTTCGGACTCGTCCTGATAGCCCACGAAGGCCAGCGTGAACTTGCCGTCCGGGTAATCATTGCGGCGCAGGACGCGCATGCCGAGCACGTTGGTGTAGAAATCGATGGACTTGTCGAGGTTGCCGACTCGCAGCATGGTGTGGAGCATACGCATGGAAATCTTCCTTGAAGCGATGGGAGGTTAGGGAAAGAACCAGGAGGGCGCCGGTGCTTTTCCGAATAAAGCGTCTTAGAACTGAGGCAGCGAAGCCGGGTCGTGACGCCGCAGGATGTTCTTGGCGTCTTCGAAGTCGGGCAGGATCTGGCCCACTTCACGCCAGAAGTCCTGGCTGTGGTTCATCTCGCGCAGATGCGCGAGTTCATGCGCGATGACGTAATCAATGATGCCGGGAGCGAAATGAATCAGGCGCCAGTTCAGCATGATGTTGCCGTCGCTGGTGCAGGAGCCCCAGCGCGTGGCCGCCGACGACAGCCGCCAGCGGCGGATCTTCAGGCCGCTGATCTGCAAAAAATGCGCCAGCCGCGCGCCAAACCAGGCGCCGGCGCGCTGCTGCAACCAGGCTTGCGCCGCATCGCGGATACGGCTTTGGTCGGCCGCGGACGGCAGCGCCAGCAACAGGGTGTCGCCGTCTTGCGGGGCGTCGGCATCGCCGGACAAGCGGGACTGGCGGCTGTCGCCACCCACGCCAAGCACGATGCGCTTGCCCAGGTAAGGCAGTTCGCCGCCGGTCTGCCAGCGTGTATGCGCGATGGCCAGTTGCTGCTTGCGGGCATGCCATTCGCGCAGCTTGGTGATGATCCAGCGGGCTTTCTCGCGCACCGCGTCGTCAATCTGCGTCAGCGTGACCCAACTGGGCGCCGTCACCCGCAGGCCGTCGTCGGTAATGACAAAACCAATGCTGCGCCGGCGCGAGCGCAGCAGCACGAAACCAATCGGCTGCTGCTCGGTGGGCACCTCCCGCCAGCGCGCGCCGGGTGGCAACGGGTCCGGACAGGGCGTGGGCACGCGCGACGACGCATTGGGCGACAACGTCAGCAGCGGCTCGCCCTTGGGCGTGTCGGCCGTGGCGGCATCGGGAAACAAGTTGGTGGGGGTGACGGGCTGCGGGCTGTCCGCCTGGGAGGAGGGCGCGGGCCGCGCGGCAGGCGGCTTCGGCGTGGCGATCAGCGGCGACGCGCCGTGGAGCGCGATCAGTGGCGACGCGCCTTGGGTCGCGTCGTGGTCTTGTACGTCGAACAGGAGTTCGAGCTGATCAGTGCTAGGCATACCTTTCGGGATTGAGACGCCGCATTTCCCCTTCGATCCATTCCTGAACCTTCAGGTTCAGTTCATCGGGGGAGAGTCCCTTGGATTCTATCGCGGGACCGATCGACAGGGTAACCATGCCGGGATATTTGACGAAAGCATTGCGCCGCCAGCATTCGCCGGCGTTATGCGCCACCGGAATGACGACCGCGCCGGTGCGCGACGCCAGCAGCGCGCCGCCCATCTTGAAGCGTGCCGTCTTGCCCGGCGCCACGCGCGTGCCTTCGGGAAACAGCAGCGGCCAGCGGCCTTCATCCATGCGCGTCTGGCCTTGCTTGACCACCTGGTCGAAGGCGTCGCGGCCCTTGGAGCGGTCAATGGCAATCATGCGCAGCAGCGCCAGGCCCCAGCCGAAGAACGGCACCATGTGCAGTTCTTTCTTGTAGACGAAGCAAACTTCGCGCGGCATGTGCGCCGGGAAGAACAGGGTTTCCCAGGCCGACTGGTGCTTGGACAGGATCACGGCCGGGCCGTCGGGCAAGTTTTCCCAGCCCTTGACCTGCCAGCGGATACCGCAGAACACCTTGGCGCCCCAGATGGCCAGGCGCGGCCAGCCCACCGTCAGCTTGTAACGCCAGTGCAGCGGCAGCGGCGCCCACAGAATGCAGAGAAAGGCGTAGGGGATGACCGTGATGGCCAGGAACAGAAAATACAGCAGCGAACGTAGCCGGGCCATTGAATCAATTGTCCTGAAGCAGAATGTCGACCACGGCCGACAGGTCTTCGCACACGCGGGTGTTCTCGGGCAGGCCGCCCTTGGCCAGTGTCTTCTTGCCGTTGCCGGTTTGCACCAGCCACGGCGCGCAACCCACGGCGGACGACGCCTGCAGATCGCGCAGCGAATCGCCCACCGCCGGCACGCCGGCCAGGTTGATGTCGTAGCGGTGCCCGATCTGTTCGAACAGCCCGGGACGCGGCTTGCGGCAGGTGCAGTTGTCATCCGGCCCGTGCGGGCACAGGAACACCGCGTCGATCGCGCCGCCCACGGCGGCGAGTTCACGCCGCATCTTGGTGTGGATGGCGGTCAGGGTGTCCATGTCGAACAGGCCGCGCGCCAGGCCGGACTGGTTGGTGGCAACCACCACCTTCCAGTCGGCCTGCGTCAGCCGGGCAATGGCTTGCAGGCTGCCGGGCAGGGCGATCCATTCGTCGGGATTCTTGACGAACGCATCGCTGTCCTGATTGATGACGCCGTCGCGGTCTAGGATGATGAGTTTCACTGTGCCAGCCTGGAAATGTCGGCCACCTGGTTCATCAGGCCATGCAACTGGCTCAACAACGCCAGGCGGTTGGCGCGCACGGCCGGGTCTTCGGCCATGACCATGACGTCGGCAAAGAAGGCGTCCACCGGTTCGCGGGCTTGCGCCAGCGTGGACAGGCTGCCGGCAAAGTCGCCCGCGGCCAATTGCGCTTCGGCTTGCGGGCGCAGCTTGGCGACGGTGGCGGCCAGCGCTTTTTCCGCGGGTTCCACCAGCGCGGCCTCGTTCACCGCGCCGATCTCGCCTTCGGCCTTCTTCAGCAGATTGCCGATGCGCTTGTTGGCGGCGGCCAGGCTGGCGGCCTCGGGCAGTTGCGCAAACGCGGCGGCGGCGCGCACGCGCTCGGCCACCTGATGCAGCGGCGGCGTCAGCGCAATCACGGCTTCCACCGCGTTGCGGTCGAAGTCGTTGATGAGCTGGTTGCGGTAGCGCTCGTAGATGAAGGTGCGGACTTCAGCCAGCGTGTCGGCCGGAATCTTGCCGGCGGGGAACGTGCCCGCAGCCAGTTCCAGCAGGCCGTTGAGCGACAGCGGGCCGTCCTGGCTGACCTTCAGCCAGCCACCGGCCGCCAATTGTTCAAACGCGCTGATCAGGCCAAGCGCCGCGCGGCGCAGGCCGAAGGGGTCGCGTTCGCCCGTGGGGGCCAGGCCAATGGCCCAGATGCCGACCAGCGTTTCCACGCGCTCGGCGATGAACAGCGTGGCGGCGGTCAGGGTGTCTTGCGTGACGGGGGCGTCGTAGCGGTTGCGGTATTGCGTGCGCAGCGCCTCGACGACGCTGGCCGGTTCACCGTCGCCCGCTGCGTAGTAGGCGCCCATGATGCCTTGCAGCTCGGGGAATTCGCCCACCATGTTCGAGCCCAGGTCGGCCTTGGCCAGCATGGCGGCGCGGTCCGCGGCGCTAACGTCGCCGCCCAGTTGCTCGGCCACGCCACGCGCGATGGCGCGCACGCGCTCGACACGCTCAAGCTGGGTGCCCAGCTTGTTGTGATAAACGATGGAACCCAGTTGTTCCACGCGCGAGGCCAGCGGCGTCTTGCGGTCGGTTTCAAAGAAGAACTGCGCATCGGCCAGGCGCGGGCGCACCACGCGCTGGTTGCCTTCGACGATGTTTACCGGCTTGTCCGTGTGCATGTTGCTCACGATCAGGAAGCGGTGCGTCAGGCGGCCGGTGGCCGGGTCGAACAGCGGG
>Ga0160449_1001526_pt1 | contig 11161 bp, 2 predicted proteins | sample HID1975I_E1MG_FD_108216 | JGI IMG/M metagenome (GOLD analysis project Ga0160449, IMG submission 108216) | Enriched soil microbial communities from UW Madison campus, WI, USA - HID1975I_E1 MG | ecosystem: Environmental > Terrestrial > Soil > Unclassified | place: USA: Madison, Wisconsin...
TCCATGCAGCTGCATCAGAGTCGTAATAAGAAAACTTATCTCCCAAAGTATCCGGCGAAAGATTATAAAGTGTAAAACCAGATTTTGTAACCGGAGTTGACCAATACGTTAAATCATAACGGCGTACAGAAGTTTCTCTTTTATAAACAATATCTCCTGTATTTACTGCATTTGTAGTCTGTACTAAACTGGAGTTATTCTCAAAAATTAACTGGCCGTTTGTGGTAACCGAATTAGTAATGGTCAGAGTTACCCCGCTCGGAATTGTAACAACCGCACCAGAATTAACTACTAATGAACAAATAGTTGTGTTTGCTGTAAATGGTTGATTTGGAGTCGTTGAAGCAATAATTGCTCTTCGTATTATAGTTGGAATACCATTTGACCAACTAGATCCATTCCATGTAGTTGAAGAATCCTCTCCGACATTTGTATTGGATGTTGCTGGTGAATTACAGCCTCCAATACTTACTCTAAAAGAATAGGAACCAACAGCTAAATTTGGCACAGTAAAAGTAGATCCAGTACCATTATATGTAGCAGAAGAAGTTCCTGTTTGTGTAACCTGCCATGTTCCCGAAGCAGGTAAATTTGTTAAATCTATACTTCCTAAATTAGCGCAAGTAACGGGATTTACAGTACTTACTGTTGGAGGTGCAAGCAGGATAGTAATTGTTGCATTATTATTGTTATAATCATCACCAGAAATATCTGTGACAGTATTTAAAGATGGATCAGTTCCTGTAACTGTAGCAGAATTTACAATTCTTCCTGCAGCCACATCTGCAGGTGTAACTGTGTAAGTTGCTGTTATTGTTGCTGTCTGATCAACTGCTAAAGAAGGAATTAAATTACTTGAAAACACCATTCCAGGCATTGGGTCAGAAACACTTATATTACTAATTGGAACCTGCCCCGTATTTTTAATATCAAAATTATAAGTTATAACATCGCCTGCTTTACCACACGATGATAATGTCGCTTTTTTGATCATACTCAAATCTGCAATTTTTAGAGATTTTGTGTTGAAGGCAATAAAAGCGCAATCTGAGCTTCCTGAAAATACAACTACAAAACGATCAACTTGAGCTGCATTTGCAGAAGTGATGCCAAAAGAACTAGTTTCGATTCCCAACATTCTAATGTCTCTTGTCGCAGCGGGTGTAAAAGCCATTACACCATCAGTCGCTCTAAATAAATCTAAACTGTAAGTTCCGATAACTGAAACAGAATTAAAACTAACGGATATTTGATTACCTACAGTATTCCCTGCAGCATCAACAAATTTAAATATATCTTCAGTTCCTGTTCCTCCTGGTTCGGCAACTTGTGTAACAATTAAATCTGGAATATTGTCATTTATCCCTCCTAAATTTAAATTGTTTGTTCCAATTTTAAATTCTGCAGTACCATTAGGAATATTGGCTATTCCAGTTCCTAAACTTAATCCGTTGTTTCCATCTGTAAGTCTTGAAGCTCTTTCACTTCCAGTTGATACAGCTCCTGCTAATGGCGGAATTAAGGTGGTTCCCGTTGCCGAGCCGTCTATCATCGATCCTTGTAAAAAATAAGTGCTTGAGTTTGCTCCTAAAGTTTGAATTTTTAAAGCTCTAAAGTTTTGTGCATTATAGGCAACAGAATTTGTGTTTAGTTTATTATCATCTACACCTGTGGAGAAAGTTTGACCTCTCCATTCAAATGCTAACAAATTGTTGACGTTATCAGGACGATTTCCTACTCCTGTGGCTCCATTTGATGTCCAATATCCAGTTCCTGTTTTATTCCAATCAGTATGAATTCTGGTTATTGTATTGCTTTGACTTGTAATTTTTAATGATATTAGAAAAAAGAGAATTGTAATTTTTTTTACTGATAAATAACGGAAATTCAATAGCTTTTTTGTGTTCATTAAGTTTAGTTTGGTTAAGATTGGTTGATAATAGGGCTGTTTTTGGGGTATGCTTTTAGATTTTTATATAAATTTTCTTAACATGCAAAAATCCGACATTGATTAGGTGTCGGATTCTTTTATGGGCATTATTTCATTAGTTAAAAATTATCTTTTTCGTAACTGTATGGTCATTGTCTAAAATAACTTTAACTAACAGAACTTGATTTCCAGACTGTAAATTTGATATCTGCAATTCGTTCAAATCAATTTTGTTTTTATTGTAAATTAACTGACCTCCAATATTATAGATCTGTACTTCTTTTATATTTTCACTAGTAGAATTTACTTTTATAAGTTTTGATTGTACAGAAACTAAAACCCCATTTTCTGAATTTTCAAAATCATCTGTTCCTAATGTTTTAGAAGTATAACGAAGTACAAAACGATCTGTAAATGTTCCTATTTCAGAATCAAAGGAATAGTTAGATTTGCGCAAATCTGTTATAGTTCCGGTAGTTTTATCTTCTAAGTAAACTGCCTGATCGTCAAATAATCCATCTGCATGATCAATTGAAATTGTGAAATTTGTTGCAACTGTGGTTTTATAACCAAGAGGAACTATATCTGAATTATCAAACGGTAATGCTCTACCTTGAACAGTTAGTTTTTTAGATTCATTAATACTGTAAAAATCTACAAACGTATTTCCTGCAATAGTTGCAGCATCAAAGTTAGGATCTATGCTGTTTGTAGCTCCTGCCGCATATCCAATTAATAATTGTTTAAATGCATCTTCATTGTTGCTTAAATTTAACCATAGACGATTTTGTTCTGTTGAGTTTGATTCCTCGGTTGTTTTAAAAAATTGAGTATTCTTTGCTTTAATTCTATAGTCGTTTTTAAATGTTACAGAGCTTACAGTTGGCTTTGCAAAAAATGACTGACCAGCTGCTATATATCCTGAAGGCTGTACACCTCCTGAAGCTGCTCTTGTTCCTCCCAACATAGTAAATGTTGCAAAATCGGCACTACCATAAGAGTAAGAATTACTTCCATTTACTTGTGCAGGTGGTGTTTGATGTGTCCAAAAATAAAGAGCTCCTGTATTATTGTCAGAAATAAATTGTTTTGCATCTACAGCTGATGGATATGGATTTCCAATAAGATTCCATTTCCCGCTTGTAACAGTAACTGAAATATCTCCATTATTAGGTGTTCCCAAGAATTTTGCAGTAAAATCTGAAGGTGTATTAGTGTCAAAAGACTGAGGAGCTCTTACATTATACCCTTTTCCAGGTTCCATAACCATTGTTCCGTTATAATTAATAAGCCAGCCGGCGATAGGGTCATAATAAGAATACTTATCTCCTAATGTGTCTGGTGATAAATCATGTAAAGTAAAGCTTGGATTATTTACAGGTGTTGACCAATAAGTTAAGTCGTAACGACGAGCATTAATTTTTCTCTGCATTTCAAAAGCGGCAGTATTTCCTGTAAACATAGTTTTACTTGTGCTGGTTTGAAGCAATGACCCACCATCTTGTACAAGTATTTTTCCTCCCGTTCCTACGGTTATATCTTCATCAACTGTTAACGTAATATCTTTTGGGACTGTTAAAGTATAATTTGGGTTGACAGTACAAGAACAAACTGTAACATCTGAACTTAATGTTGTGTTTGAATTGATAACTATTGAACTGTTCGTTGCAGGAGTACCTGTTCCGTTGTAGGGTGTAGTTACTCTTAGGAAATTTACAGCAACATTAGCATTTCCACCATCTTCTCTTAAACGAATTTCTACACGAGAATTACTATTTAATGCATAAGTAGTTGGATTATTAATTATAGTAGCAGTATTGGTATATCCAGACTGAGTAAATACTAAATTACCATCTATATAAATTTGAGTTGCATCATCAGAATTTACAAGTTGTATTTGATATTGTCCACAAGGAAAACCACGGCGTTTAAAAGATACTGTGAAATTATCATCTGGCATTGGTGCTCCCTGCCAAATTGTTGCTGCAGAAGGCGATTTTGTAACTCCCCAATACGCTTTTGAGTCAACGTTTAAGTTCGGATCTACATAATTTCCTGCATACACTGTATTTGCAAGATTTAAATCATTCTTAACGTAACCGTAAACATTCCAAACTTTATCTCCATAAACTGTTGGATCTCCTTTTACTAAACCAAATGATATAGCTGCTCTAGATGAACCATCAAATTCAAAATATTCAAGAACAAATTGATGTGTGCCAGCAGTCAAGTTTTGTAGAAAAGAATCTACAATATAGCTATGCTGATTCCAGCGTTCAAAAACTTTTGTTCCATCTATATAAATTCTAATACCGTCATCACTTCCAAGCATGAAGTTATAACTTCCAGCTTCTGTTATATTTGTAGTCATTTTGTATCGAACAAGGAACCTGTCAGCGGGAGCTGTTTCACAAGGGATATTGGTTGTAACACCGCTAACTGCACCATCTGCAACATTTCTGTCAAAATTTTTATTTTCTGTTACTGTTCCAATGTAAGTTGCAATGCTTGTATCTGGTGTAGTAGTAGGAGTTGCTGGATTTGGAGCGGTATTTCCTGTCCATTTATAAACATATCCAATCCAAGACTCATTGCCAAAAGTTGTTTGGTCGCCAGTTGGAACACATTTATAAATTTCATCTGCTCCCATGTATGGTTTCACTCTGGTATCACCATCGATATCAGTTGTAATTCCTGAGATTGCAACTCCAGTCAAATTGTTATTTGCAGTTACATCTTGTAAATGAAAATCAGTTAGAGAGACAAAAGTTGGTAATATAATTTTAGAATTGTTGTCAGAAGTTGCAGTATTCCAAGCGGTTTGCCCCAATGCACCAGTACCAATATACTCAGTAGAATTTATCCTATTTGAAAATGAGTTAGTGCTATTTGATACATAATAGTCGTTATAACTAATTGTTGATATAGTTCCTCCATTATTGAACACAGCATATTGTTGGTTTGACTGGGAGTTTACGAAAATGTTATTTCTTACATTTATTCCAGAACCACCAGTTATATAAAGACAAGAAGCGCGTGTAGTACCAGTTGGAGCACCACTTGCTATAATAGTATTGTAATATACATTTGTAGCACTTCCAGAAGATATAAATATACTATTGCCTTTGTTGTAAAAATTTCCATTATCTGAATTTGTGGTAGTATTATAAACGTTGCTAATAAAATTATTAGTTATATTAGTTGTTCCTGTTGATTTAATTAAGATACCCGCTGTAAAATAAGAATTATTATGTACGGCATTAGCAATCTCATTAATGATATTGCTAGAAATTGTTCCATAACTATTTCCTAAAGTGACAATTGCTGCTGCATCGTTACCTTGATTTTCTGTATTTCTAATTCCTGATATTGTATTGCCAGAAATTTCGTAATTTAATGCATTAGATATAAAAAATCCTCTAACTGGCTTTTGTGCGTCAACAGTGCTTCCAATTTTATTTCCTTGGATTTTCCAACCTGTTGGAGATTTAGTAACATCAGTATTACCATTAATATTGATTCCATCTTTAACATTAATCATTTCATTGTTAGAAATCACAATGTTTGAATTGGCAGTTGTATTTACTTGCGGATCTATTTTGTTATCACTGCCGAAACTGTTATTTCCTGAATAAACTCCACTTAGAAGATTCATTCCCGAATTACGGTTTACAAATCTTAAAGTGCTGTTTTTAACAGTTATGTTTGTCGATCCTTTTATTCCATTACTTGCAATCCAAATAATTGCACGTTCAATATATGCAAGATTATCAGAGTTAATTAAAGTTAAATTTTTTGTATTCGCTGTAGAATTACTCCCATCAATTATGACATTACTTGCCCCATTAAATAAAAAAACTGAAGGAACTCCAGTATAGGAATTAACCATATTGGTAGTAATATTAATATTTGCTCTTCCGGAATTTGGCTTAACTGTCAATGTATTAGTTGCACTAGATCCAATAATTTCCTTAATTGTATATATAGAGGTTGAAGTTTGATCTTCATCAAGTAAAAACCTAACAGGACCAGAAACTCCAACAGAATTAATCTGAGCAACTGCAAGAGCAAGTGTTCGAAAGTTTGGATTACTATTTGTAGAGCTGATAATGTAATCGCCACTTAATTGAGCAAATCCTAAAAAAGGCAACAATAAAAATAAAAGTAAAGTTTTTTTCATGTTAAATGTTTTCTATCAGTTTGTTATGCTGGCATAGGACTTTTATGCGTCGCAAAGATATATACATCTACGTGCTGCAAATTAGGAGGGTTTTGATAACCTATATATATTCGATGAATTGTTAAAAAAGTCGACGAAATACATATTAAAAAATAACAATCGGCGGGATTTCTTATAAAACAGCCAAAAAAAATATAGGAATAATCGTAAAATTTAACGTTTTTTGAAGTGCTTTTTTGAGATTTTAGACTAAAAAACGTCAGGTTTGGCATAAAATCCGCAAAAAAGGAATATTTTACAACCTAAAGTTATTTTATGTTAAATAAGTATTTTAATACAATTCTTGAGTGATTGAAGTGATTTTTAAATAGTTGAAAAAATGGATTTGTTGGAGTAGAAATAGTACTTAATTTTCTTCTAATTCTTTCACTTTTTCGTAAACCAAATTACTTTCGTAACCTCTTCTGAGCATATAATCGCAAAATTTTTTGCGTTTTTTCAAAAGATTATTTTCTGATAAATTATTCCAAGATCTTTCAGCTAGATTTTCAAAAGTTTCAAAATATTCTTCAGATGAGATTTCTTTTAAAGCTAATGTGATATTTGTTGATGAAATATGTCTCGCTTTTAATTCGTTTGTAATCCTAATTTTTCCCCAATGTTTTATACGGTGCTTGCCACGAGCAAAGCTGCAGGCAAAACGGGTCTCATTAAGAAAATTTCCTTCAATCAATTGTACGACAATACTGTTAGCTTCATCACAAGTCATTTTTAGACTGTACAATTTAGCCACAACTTCATCATGACAACGTTCTTGATAAGCACAAAAATGCTCCAATTTTTGTAAAGCTTCTTTGATAGTAAAAGTACCTTTCGTGGGGTTTTTCATGCTTTTTAACGTTTAAATGCAATAATTGTCAATTAGTTATATAATAACTCTAAAATTTGTTAATATATTCTAAAAAGAAATAAATTATAACCTTGTGTATTAGGCTAATTTAAATATTTTTGTACGAGAATTTAACAGTTTATAATTCTGCTAGAAGTCAGGATTTTAACATTTTAAATTCAGTAAAATACCAAAAGACATTTATTTTTTTTTGAAAAAGAATGCTCTTATTGCTCTATGCAAACCAAAAACAAATTTAAAACAAATACCTATTGTTATATGATGAGAAAACTACTTTACTCGTTTTTATTATTTATTTTTTTACATGTCGCTGGTTTTGGGCAATGTACAGCATATCCGACAAGTTTCACTCCATCACAAATCGGGTCTGATTATATTTTATGCTTTGCAGATAATCCTGCAACGTATAATCAAACTATTACAGCTAGGCAATATGCTGTCATAAATGTAGTTAGGGGATATTCTTATTCATTTCGTGTTAATAATATTTGGAATGCTACACAAAGTTTATCAATTTTTGACGATGCAGCTGGCAATACCTATTTGGGAGGTGCATCTTCAAATAGTGCAGCGACTACCGTAAATTTTATTCCAAATTTTTCAGGAAAAATAAGAGTTTTGCTTCTTAGAGGAACAGGTTGTAGTAATACAACAAGTACTACCACTGGAACTTTAACAATAACTCAAACTACTTTAGGTAATAGCCAAGAAACTCAAAATGAATATGGAACGAATACGTGGGTAGGTCATATTTATAATGCAGGCGGGCAGACACCTTCTCCTTTCTCAACAGCTAATTATGCGGGATATTATAATGTTCCATCAGAATCTATTAATGAAAATTTTGGTGGTAGCTTAGCTTGTTTTGCAGTTAATTCTAATGGTGCACAAAGGGCTCAGATATATACCGAAGGGTTTGCTGTACGATATAAAATGAAAACAACCAAAAGTGGCTGTTACATGATCACAATGAGTGGTGATGATGGAATACGATTATTTTTGAACGGTATAAATGTTTTTGATCGATGGGTGGAGCAAGGATCGACAACATATAGCAACATTATCGTAAATCTAGATGGAGATGACGATTTCGATTTTGAATATTATGAAAATGGAGATGCGAACTCAGTGACTTTTACAATGGTTCCATTTGATCCTAATGCCAATACTATTACTGCTCCAGCAACTGTTAATTTTTGCGTAAGTGGAGATCCCGCAGTTATTGGAGGCTCATTACAATATAGTTCTGGTGATGCAAATTATCAGAATCCTCAATTAAATTTTCAATGGCAGCTTTCAACAGATGGAGGTCCATTTGCAAATATTACTGGAGCAACGACTAGAACTTATGATCCACCAGTTATAACTGCCAGTACTGTTAATGTTGTAAGACGTTATAAACGATTAGTGAGTTTTACTACTGCTATGGCAGATGTTAATAATGTTAAAAGTGGTTGTTCTTATGTAGAAAGTAATATTGTGACTATAACGGCAAGTCCTACTGGAGTGCCAGTTTTTCCAACAACAGCAATTAGTGGAACAGTAACTCAATGTCCATCCCTTGCAGGTCAAACTTATTCTGCAACAGCTACAAATGCAGTATCATATAATTGGTCTGTTCCGGCAGGTTGGTTAATTACAGCAGGTCAGGGAACAAATACCATTACCGTAAATACAGGTAATGCTGGACAAAACGGTAGCATTAGTGTAATAGCTACAAATGGATGCGGTAATAGTGCTGTTAAAACATTAGCTGTAACAACTGCTGCATCTCCTACTATAAGTGGTCAGCCATCAACAACAGGACAAAGTGTTTGTATTAATACTTCTGCTACTGCATTGTCTGTTACTGCAGCAGCTGGTAGTGGAACAATATCAAATTACCGTTGGTATAGTAATAATTCTAATTCAAATGTTGGAGGTGCATTAATTCCATCAGCAACAGCTAATACATATACTCCATCTACTGTGACAGCTGGAACAGTGTACTATTATGTTATTGTTACAAATTCCAATGGATGTACTATAACTAGTAATGTTTCGGGAGCAATAACTGTAAATCCGGTACACACTATTACTGCAGGAGCAAGTCAAAGTGTTTGCCAAAATAGTACAATGACAAATATCACGATGACATTAGGCGGTGGTGCAACAGGAGCAAACGTTACTGGTTTGCCGGCTGGAGTTACTAGTTCAGTTTCAGGAAATACTTTAACAATAAGCGGAACACCAACCGTTAGTGGTGTGTTCCCTTATAATATAACTACGACAGGAAATTCATGTACAGCAGCTACAACGAGTGGAACTATAACTGTTGGAATTGGAAACAACGTCATAAATTTTACCAATGGTACTTCCGGAACAGTTTGTGTAACTACTCCTGAAAATGGTACATCTAGTTTTACCGCTCCTACAGGAACATATTTCAATACAGTAAGTTTCTCAAGTTATGGATCACCAACAGGTTCTTGTGGCAATTTTGCAATTAATTATACTTGTCATTCTGCAACAAAAAGTCAATCTTTTGTAGAAGGACAACTTTTAGGTAATACAGGGACAATAACATTTTTCGCTAATAATGAGAATTTTGATGATCCATGTGTGGGAACTATCAAAAATTATTATGGTTCAGCGGCTTATTCTGCTCCAGTATGCTCTGGTACAGTGCCAGGAACTATTACAGGCACAACCCCAACAGGAAGTGGAACTTATACTTATTTATGGCAGATCAGTACCACAAGTGCTACTGCTGGTTTTACTGCTGCACCTGGAACAAATAATTTACAAAATTATACTCCAGTTAATTCTGTAACTGTAAATACTTGGTTTAGAAGAGTAGTAACTTCTGGAGGTACTTGTCCAAATACTTCTGCCGCTGTGTTGATAAAAGTTAACCCTTTGCCAACAATAGCTTCAGCACCAACAGCTTCAACAATTTGTTTTGGCGCAACAAGTGCTTCATTAGTATATACAGGAACAACTGGAGTGCCAACAACATATAGTATAACGTGGAATTCTACGCCATTAAATAGTTTTTCTCCAGTTACAGATGCTTCACTTACAGCAACCCCTATTTCTATTGTAATTCCATCTACAGCTACAGATGGCACGTACACAGGAACAATAACTGTAAAAAATGCAAATGGTTGTGTGTCTATAGGTAACACTTTTAGTCTTGTCATTCGCCCTCAATTTACAGCCGGAGCAATTAATACCACAGGGGAAACCATTTGTTCTGGAGGAACTCCTTCTCAAATTGGAAGTACTACTGCAGCAAGTGGAGGAGATAATGTGATAACATACAAATGGCAGGCAAACGGAGTTGATATTGCAAGTTCAAATTCTGCAACATATACACCACCAATAGGATTAACAGCTACTACAGTTTACAGAAGATTTGCAAGTGACGGGACATGTAATATTACGCCAACCTTATCAACTGGAACATGGACGGTTACTGTAAACCCACTTCCAACTACTCCAACACTAACAAAAAATAGTGATTTTACTTGTACGAGTTCAGGAAGCGTGACATTAACAAATCTTCCATCTGGAACTTGGACAATTAAGCAAACAGGAACAGCATCACAAACAATTACTGACACTGGAAGTTCTCGCAATATTACAGGATTAGTAGCAGGAAATTATGATTTTACGGTTACAAATGCTTCAAGTTGTACTTCAAGTCCAGTAGTATCAGTTAATATAGTAAACCAAACTTCAACAACAACTTGGAATGGTTCAGGCTGGTCAAATGGTAATCCAGACGGAACAAAAACTATTATTATTGCTTCAACAGCTAGTCAGCCATTTACAATAAGTACTCCAAATGTATCAGGATGTTCGTTAATAGTTAATTCTGGTGCAGTTGTTACAATTCCGAGCGGGGTAACTCTGACCATTACTAATTCGGTTACCACAAACGGCCAGTTAATTTTTGAGAATAACTCCAGTTTAGTACAGACTACAAATGCAGTAAACACAGGAGATATTGTTTATAAAAGAGAAACATCAGTAAGCCGTTATGATTTAACGTATTGGTCAACTCCGGTTACAAAATCTGGTTTTACACTTTATAATCTTTCGCCGGATACTTTGGGAGATAAGTTTTCTTATTACGACTCTGATGCAGCTGCATGGA
>Ga0160449_1001527_pt1 | contig 11154 bp, 9 predicted proteins | sample HID1975I_E1MG_FD_108216 | JGI IMG/M metagenome (GOLD analysis project Ga0160449, IMG submission 108216) | Enriched soil microbial communities from UW Madison campus, WI, USA - HID1975I_E1 MG | ecosystem: Environmental > Terrestrial > Soil > Unclassified | place: USA: Madison, Wisconsin...
ACATGGCTCGTTCGTGATCGGAGAACTGTTCAAACCGTTGTGCCGGCGTGCTACCTGATGTAAAGGCCTTCCCCAGCTGGGCAAAAAAACAGACTTCTGCCAGGTCGTGGCGCAGCTGGCGGTTCACAACCAGTCTGTTTTCTTTTGCAAACTCCTCCGGTGAGGCTGCGCTGCGGTGCTCTTCCGGATCAACGTTGAGCAGTTGGGTCTTTTTGTCGCCGTAGTTCAGTGCAGGAATAATGGCGGGTGAAAAGGCCGACATAATGCGCGGGAGTGTCCGGATGGAGATATCGCGTCGCGTTCTGCTGGCCTGATGGCCACGCACGGCGAGTACACCGAACACGACTACCGGCACCAGGAACAACAAAAGAATGCCAGCGGTCAGGTCCATCACCGAGAAGAACTCAGACCAGGAAACGTTCTGCGCATTATTGTGCGTGTTGACCAGAAGGTTGATACGCCAGGCGGCAAGGTGGTGAGTCTGCGGGATGTCAGCCAGACTCCAGAGAAAGTACAGAAACAAGGAGGTGTACTCGACCACGGTTTCCCGGAAGAAGATGGCGAGAACAATCAGTACAACAATCAGGCCGACAGCGGCCAGCGACCAGTCGTTAGAAGACTGGTCGTCACGGTTAGGAGGCGCCATAAGAGGTTCCAGTGATGTATTTAAGGCAAAAGAAAGGGCACCTGCGAAGAGGTGCCCTGTACTCAGGAGATTGTCGGTAAGGAGACGTCAGTCGTTAGTTGAAGCGAGACATGACCAGATTCAGGTTGTTTTCGTCCGCGATACGTTTAGCGCAGTGATTCACATAGCCCGGGAAGCTGTTGTCGTAGACATATGGACGGTTACGCATGGCTGACAGGCTTTCAAACAGAGCCGGCATCTTACGGTGACTGATGACCAGGAACGGGATATCAGGCTTGCCGGTATAAATTGTCAGCTTCTGGCCAGACAGCTCGGCAGATTTGAAACTGTTGACATCAAAACCCATGACCACGATATCTTTTGGTGCCAGCAGGTTTCTCAGTCCAGACTCAGTATGTGCGATAATTAATAAAACACCTTTATCGATATCCAGACCAGCATAGTTCGTTCCAAACAGCGTATTACATTCGCAGCTCTTTAATGGTGAGAAAGCCTCAACCTTTTTAAAGTGATTAAGGAACAGAGCTATATGTTTCCTCTGCTTATAAGTTACATATAATATAGTTAATAAACTTATTATTAATATTGATGAGTAAATTGGAAGCCAAAATATCGCATCTTTATTTCCTCGGCCTTTAGCGGTGTAAGCGATGTATGTGCATACCAAAATTGAAGGGATGCCAAAAGCCGCATACATTCCAAAAAAAACAGAAGATAATTTATATAAATAACTGCCTGTATAGGGGTTGCTGTGTTTTATCGCCATACAAATCTCCTTATGTATCCTCTCCGATTATATAACCTTATGAGAAATAAATAAACAATCCGCCTCACTATTTAAAGCCATTTTCTGAGCTTGATGAGCTATCTCCAATTTTCTTGAGTCCAGGCGCGGAACCCATTTTCCCACCAAAGCCAGCAAACATATTCCGCGTGGATTCCACAGCACCTTTCATTATTTGCGCTGCCTCTCTTCCGCCTAGCCAGGCAATGACATAATCCGGCATATACACCTGCAAACTAAATGCAGATGAAACCAACATGGTACAAATTCTGGCATAGATCATGAGGATCCCAATGAAACTCGCCAGACCCGTAACTGAATCCACCTGAACGTTTGCTATTGCAGGAACGATAAGAATATTTAGTAGGGTTCCTATGGCTATCACGACTAAGCTGGCAAAGAAAAAGCCAAATACCATAAGGCCTGGACGAATCGCCGCATCGATAAGGAAGATGTATCCATAGGTGGCCCTGCTACCTTTGTCCGACTCCGTGCCAATGTGTGTCCAGGCCCACAACGTTCCTGCTGTCGTTCCAATCAATACTGTTGCGAGCCAGGAAGTGCAGGCCGTAATCCAGTAAATCAATGGAATAAACGGCAGGAAAATGGACAGTGAAAATCCAATACTTAACAGTAAGAACAAAATGAAATACACAACTGGTGCAATAGCTGACAAAACGCCATTTGCTATATCACCGGCACCTGTTAAAGAGTTAATTGCAATGGCAACCGCGTTTTTTCCTGTAGCTCCACTTGCCAGAGCTTTCGCAGCAGTAAATGCAACTAAAGTCATTTCTGCTGATGCAAGAGTGTAGTCCCCTATGGCTTTCATTTTTAAAAGAGGGTTCACTTGCTGGCCATAATCACTCCCCGTGTCTGACATTATGCTTTGTATGAAATTGGACGTATATTCTTGAGATAAAGGCATTAGCTCTAATAAAACAGAATTTGCAGAACTTGTCTCACCTGCAGAGTCATTAATTCGGTGGTTTATTGATCCAAGTGGTGGAGAGTAAGATGAGTTTTGTCGCTGTGCCGCGACGACCATATTAATTTCTTTATTTAATCCCGTTACTCCAATCTCACCGATATTAGACATCCCGGAGACAATGGGGCTTTTCTTTGCTACTTCATTCACTTTGTTATTTGCTGTGGCAAATGACTGATACCATGCGCCCAGGACAATCCAGCCATTCTTTTTAATATAGTCATTCATTTCACTGCGAATTGTATTTTCATCATTAATGCCGGATATCGCCCGGTTAATGGTGTTTTCATACTCCTGTGCTGCCTGATAAATGATTTTCTCGGAGTCGGGCAGTTTAGAGCCGCTGCCTTCCTGGTAGCTCCGGTACGCACTGACATAGTTTTGTGCCGCTGCTGACAGTGTGGCGTTCATGGTTCTGAAGGCATTTAACTGGGCGGCTTCCACCGGGGCTGTCGTCGCCGTGGTCTTAAAGCCATACCAGGTTGCGTCATCTGAAGACTCAGGGATGCGCGCTGTGCCACACTGTGCGCTGCCGTTCGTGACACGAATTTCACGCCCGTCACCGGAGGTTTGTGTCCCCATTGGCGGGGTGCTGCTGCTGCCGAACTGGTGCATTTCTGCCTGTTCTGTATTGGTGGCAGCCTGGCAAAGGTACATGCCAAAGATCCCCCGGGATGCGTCCACCGTCTGACCCGCGACGGGTTGAACGATCATCGACTGACCGGCCATGATTGAGTCTGCTGCGCTGTCCACCAGGAGGTTTGCACTCCCCACGCCCATGATACTGGCCGTCCACAGAAACACCAGATTGGAAATGGACCAGCCCGACGGGGTAGGGATGAGGGACATAAAGCCGACAAGGGATGACACGGGCGCCATGACGGTGTTGCCATCACCGAATACGCGACCACGGTTACCTGACAGTACGGTTGCGCGCAGGGCGATGGCCACAAACCAGACAAAGGCCATGCCGGAGACGATGCCGTTAAACACGCCATACAGCACGCCAATAAAACTGGCCGTGGCGGGTTGAAGCGGATTGTTTACCACATCACCAAAAACCATCACCATCATCTGTCGGGAGAGGTCTGTGGAACGGGTGGCGGCCGAGTTGATGGAATCAAAACCAATATTGTCGGCCAGTGCAGGCCATGACAACGCCGCCAGTGCAATGACCGGCAGCAGTCTCAGAAGCAGTTTCATAGGGTGTTTCCTGACGTCATATCCCCGGCAGGCCGGGGCAGGGAAAAAGGAGTGGAGAATTACCAGCTCAGGATGGATGTCAGCCAGCGACCTGTTGCGCGCCATTCCTGGAAGGTGCCGAGATGGCCGGTCTGTAACTGCCACAGGCGCAGCTGGCATTTGAGGGCACCACTAAAGAGCTGGGTGCAGAAACCGGTCAGCGCAAACAACATGCTGCCCGCCCGCCACAGGATCAGGCTGTCCAGTGTGGTCGCGTTGACCAGCACGGCAAACAGTAACGCCAGGGTGAATATGGCTACCGGGATAAAAAGCAATAACCACAGGCGTTTTCCGAGCCTGAAACGTGCGGTCAGCTCCTCCCGGGAGCGACCGCTTGCGCTCACCGCTTCATCAAATGTCAGCTCCAGATCCTTCTCTTCACGATACCGGCGGCGGAGGTCTTTGACCTGTGCCATTTTTTTCGTGCCAGCATAGTTAAGGGTTCGCAGGACCCAACGGACTTCAGGTAAAGGCAGAAGGAGACTGGCTGCCCGCCAGGAGTATTTTTTTGCCGTTCCTGGTTTCATTCGCGTGCCGCTCCTGTTGATACCTGTTGTAGTTTCTGCGCCATGCGCGGTTCGTAATAATCTGCGCCGGCAATACTCAGTTGCTGGCCCGCCAGAATGGCGTTCTCCTGCAATTGCTGACGAATACTGAGGAGCAGGGCAGTCTGAAGACTCTGAATGCGGATGGATTCGCGTGCCAGATTGTCGCCGTCCATCTCCTGCAGATCCGTCAGATAATCGGTATTGGCATAGCGTCGGTTGACTTCAAAGGCTTCAAATTCACGCTGGGACATCATTCCCGACCGTCTGGCTTCGGGTGAGGCATTTTCATCGAACCAGGCTTTACTGGAGGGGGACTGCAGGGCTTCTGCCAGCACATCCTTTGTCGCCTCGCTGGGCTGACTGCCGGCAATCATGGCCAGTTGAGGTTGTTCGGCCGCACTCTGGATGGCTTCATGCTGAGTCGCCATGCCCAGATACTGTCGACCGGCATCCGTTTTGATTTCACCCTTTTTAAGGGTGCGACCCACACTTTTACGTACCGAGTTTTTCATGTACATCATGGCGGCATCGGTCTGCTCTGGCGTAAACGTCAGCTCAGGTGCCTTGTCCTCTTTACCCGCCCCGGCCAGTACGGAGCGGAGTTGCTTGTCGCCCCCCGGCAGTTCGGATTCGCGTTTGCATAACTCTCCCCAGGCCTGAACATCCGACGCTGTGCAGTACTGACTGTGAACATTGGCTGTGGCAAACAGGTCCTGTTCCGGTGCCGCTGCCTTGTTTTCCAGCACCTTTTTCACGGCCGTATTACTCACGGCTTTGCCGCTGGACAATTTTCCCTGTTTAGACCCGGACTGACGGCTTATCTGTGCGGCCTGACCGGAGCCCGACTCACTGCAGATAGAGGTCGGTACGGTGTAACTGCGGCGGGCAGTTTCCAGATTTTGCGCCTGCTGCGCATAGGTGGCGAACTGCTGCATATTCTCGTTCGACTGCTGGATCATGGCAGCAATCTTGTCGTTCCCGGAACTGACCGCCCCGCCCAGTTCGCGGGTGGTGGTCAGTATTCCGGACAGGGTGCCGTTCGTGGTACTCAGCTGCGGCACGACCTGGGTGGTGATAGGGACACTGCTGTTGACGTTGACCGTGTAGGCCAGAGCCTTGACGGCAGGCAGCATCAGGCTGCCCACACAGGCCGCAAGTAACAATTTTCGCATAGGAATACCTGTATCAGATGTGGAGGCCACGCGAGGCAATCAGCTCGGTGGACAGTCTGTTAATGATGTTGGTGTGGTCGGACTCACGGGCTTCTTTCTTGCGCAGGGCGATAAGCCGGGATGCACTGCCCGAGGGGAAATGCTCTGCGAGGATAGCCCTCGCCGTGCGCCCGTCGAGCAGGTCATAGAGCAGATCGCGCAGAGCGGCATCTTCCGGTGTGGAGTTCAGTGCCCAGAGTTCTTTTGGGCCGAGCGTGTTTTTCAGTATCTGTACCATCCTGCCTGTCTTCAGGCGGAAGCATGCCAGAAATGCGGTCCCGCTTCCGTCAGGTGCGGCACCACTTCCCATTCTGCGGAAGGCTTCAGCGGTATGACGGGGGACACCGAAATGCTCCGTCAACAACGGCAGGTCTTCATGAGATACCTGCATCAGGTACAGGGAGTTGGCCGATTTCAGAATGGACGCCGGGAAGTGGTTCAGATACTGCGAGCTCAGCACGGTACGGATAAAGAATTTCCTGTTCTCCAGGTCCTGCGTCTCCAGTTTTTCCATGATGAACGGAATGTCTTTAACATTGTGCAGCTCGTCATAGATTTTGGTTTTCACCTCCTGTGCCAGCTGGGTGAGCCGGTCATGATGAAATTCACGGTAGGCCGGTGCGAGCAGATCCATGAGTTCGTTACGGTACTGCGGCAGCTCGAAGTGTCCGGCGGCAATCTGACCGGCAAACAGGTACATCAGCCCGGTGCGCAACTGACCGGCGCGGGTTTTGCCTCCCACCACGTTATTCAGGTCAATGGCAATCACGCGGGTGTTCGGATTGAGCTCAAAAGCGGTGCGACCGGCGAGCATTTTGTAGGAGCGCAACGCATCGGACAGGCAGCGACCAATATAGGAGATGAGCGACTCATCGCTGCCCTTGCGGGTGATACTGCCGTACTCGGTGCGGATATCCTGGCTGTTTAGCTGTGCCTGCAGGTCACTGAGCTCCGGCATCGCCTGGTAGTGTGCGCGGGTGGCCGCCTGAATTTCGCCGCGAGTAAACAGCAGGTCACGAACTTCATACCAGGACGCCATCGCCCACCATGACGCATCAAACTCGCTGTTGAGGCCGGTCTTCTCCAGTGCCTCATCCACCCCCGGCTCCACCGACGGGGCATAGCGTATCGGGGTCACCTCGGCATTATTTTTAAAGGCGATATCGATAACCTTGCTCAGAATTTGCCGGCAGTCCTGAGCATTGGGCGGCATCCCCGTTTCCGGATCGATACACAGTGTTTCGCAGATATTGAGCTGGTATTCCTTCTCCGGAGTCAGCGGATAGCGGGCACCGAGCTGGACATCAAACGGGTTCTTACAGAACTCACGGCTGTTGTCCAGGACCACGCCCACCACTTCGTCCTGGCGTTCAGGGTACAGGGCGTCACGGATAAGCCGGATAAGCCCCTGCGCAGAAAACCCCTTGTCCACATACGACAGATAGGGCAACTGGTTCTGGCCAGAAAACAAAATAGCCTCACTCAGTGCACCCAGCATCACGGACTTCCCGGTTCCGGGCTCGCCGGCGACCACTTCGGTGAATTTGGTCTGCAGACTGCTGGCCAGTCGGACCGGAATGGGTTTGCCGTCGGTGCTGCTGAACACAATGCTCGCATCATCGTCCCACGGCGTGGCCGGACGTTGCAGCGGCAGCAGGGCCAGTGCGGCGGACAGCGGCGGAAAGAGCAGGGACGGAATGCTGAGCGCATTCGAACCGGCCAGTGTGGCCACCCAGGCACGCAGCGGATCCCCGAACGTGCTGGTCACCTCACATACCCCCCAGGACTCCAGCCCTTTTTTGAGCAGGGTGCGGTTACGTTTCACCTCTTCCGTGGTTCGCCCCCATGTACTGGTGCTGATGGCCATGGCACAGACCGGATCACTCTGGTGTGTGCCTTCCAGCCACTGTACTGATTCATACACTCTGCGTAGCGGCGGGGCGAGTGCTGCCAGGCTCAGGACCATGCGCTTGCCACCGAGAACATCCAGCCCGCCTGGCATGATGTCCATACGGACCCGCCAGGGCAGTTTCGGGCTGATTTTGGCAAACAGCTGGCTGAAGGTTTCCGGTTTCTGTGGTCCGAGGGATAACGCCAGGGTGGCGTGCCAGTATCCGTCGAGGTGCATCAGATTGCCGGCAGGCTCCGGTTCACTGTTAAACAGCTGGTAGTTCAGGTGCGGGGCCAGCAGACAGGAGTGATCTTCGCCTTTGGGCAGGCCGTGTGGCCAGCGGACATCCCCGGGCAGGAACGGACGCCAGTCGGGTGAGGTACTTTCACGTTCAACCTGCTGGCGCAGATGGCCACCAAACTCATGCGCTGTCATCAGGCGGATACGGGTGCTGAAATCCCCGCGTGCCAGCTGGTTTTCCAGCGTGGTGATAAAGGCATCGTGACGGATCTTCAACCCTTCGAGTGCCTGAAAATCCGGGTTCTGACCAAAACGTGCGCCCGGAGCCTTTTTGAGCAGGGCCTCGCGGCGTTTCTCTTCATCACGAATTTCAGTGGTGCTCAGGGCGTTTTTGGCGGTGTAAACAACCAGAAACGCACGCTCACGGGCGACAAACGGTGCGAGCTTCTCGATGCGCTCATCCAGAATATCGGCCAGATCGAGACCCATACGCTTCAGGCCCCGGTACTGGTGAGCCAGCAGACGGCGCAGCTCTTCGCGTCCCTTTTCCGGATCGCGCTCAAAGATGAAGCTGGTTTTGTGGCCCACCTCCTGAAACTCGCTGCTCAGGACGGTGTGCAGACGTGCAATGTAGGCGGAAAACAGCGCCGGGTCACGGCGTTCTTCCTCGGTCACGGCCTCCTGCTCGTTAAACTGGCAGTAAGTCCCCTCTATTTCAAACACGCTGGCGTAATGGCCATCGTGAGTGACGAAAATATACGGGGATGTCAGGTCCGGTCGGCGTTTGCGGTCATCGTCTGTCAGGCCGATGGTGGTGCGTAAATCACAGTAGCGGGCGAAGTCCTGGCCCAGTGCGTAACGTGACGCCCAGGCAATGGCACTCTCCACCCCTGCCAGGGCGGTGATTAATGGGTTTTTCATGGCGTGTTCTCGTCAGTTCTGGCTGTGGTACTTCTTCAGACTGTCAGACCAGGTGTCCGGGGAGGGGCCTGTGAGTGCAGGATGGTTCAGCAGCGTGGGATTCACGATCAGCACCATGTGGCGCAGACGTTGCTGGAGATCTTCACGAATATGCAGACTGGCCTGCATCAGTGCCTGACCAAATTCCCCGGGGTGACTGGTTCCCCAGAAGGCTTCCGTTTCTTTGCGATGGCCGGTAAGCCAGTTCAGGATTTGCGTGGCACCTTCTTTCTGGCGTGTATTCCCCTGTGTGCGGGCAAGGATGACCGCCCGCAGCAGCAGGCTGACATCAGCGGCCGCAAGCTCGGGCAGGTATACCATCACGCCATCATTCGCCCCCAGCGTGTTCAACCGGTGGCTGAAATGACAGACCGGGCAACTCACCCCCAGATTTTCATCGGCATGGTTTTCCGGATTGTCATCGCGAAAAATTAACGCGTTCGCATCATGCACACACCCGCAGGCATCACAGCGGCCCGCAGTCAGTTCGCGGGCTCGCTTGCACAACGCCGGTGGATGGACCTCGCTTTCATGCCCCCATACCTGCTGTTCGGTGCTGAAGGTCTGGTATCGGTGCGGGACGGTCAGTCGAACCATTTCCGTGCTGTTTTGTCGCCAGCGGCGCAGGGATTTTTGCAGTGTTACCCGGACCGCTTCCCTGACATCCGACGGCGACAACGTCAGGCGTTCAAGATGGTCACACAGGCTGTCGACGGGGATGAGATACACGTCGCAGTCATAGCCATTTTCGTGGGCCACCTTCCCGCAGTGATAAAACAGCAATTCCAGTGGCGCCAGCAGTGCGGCACAGGCGGCATTCTGAGGTTCGTCCCAGCTCAGTAGCGGGTCATCGAAGTCTTCCGTGCAGGGGGCCAGTGTGAGGGGCCAGCGCAGCAGAATGTGACGTAAGAATACGCTCATTACTTATCCTGCCCCGGTGTAAAGACACCGATTTCCGCCACGACGCGCCCCTGCTCCTTGAGCGGAACCTTAAAGCCCATTCCGATATGGTCAGCGACCGCGCGCAGTACCTGGTTTGTGACATCCGTTTCCCGACGCGAGCCCTTTTCGGCCGCGAAGATCAGGTCATGTTTTTCTGAATGGTAAATGACAATTGCCATGGGCACTCCCGGGATAATGAGGAATAACCGGCGGCAAAGCCGCCGGGACTGCAGGGGATATCAGAGGTCAACCGGGTTGAGTTGCAGGGTGGACTGACCTTTTTTAATGAACTGGTCGATGGCGATCAGGATGCAGCCGGCACCCAGTGGCGTGAGGATCCAGCCCCAGGTGATTTGTGGGTTTTTCTTTTTGGCCACCCACAATACGATGCTGATAATTACCAGGCCGACCCCGCCAAATTTGGCAAATTTCACCAGGCTGTTGGTCGAGCCTTCGGCACCGTCAGCGACGTTATCGAGCATCCCGAAAATATCGTCAGAGGCGTGAGCCGGTAAGGTGACCGAGCCGAGCATTGTGGTGAGCGCCAGCGTGATTCGGGTGTGCAGGGTGCTCATGGCCAGCCAGACACGAACCCACAGACGAACAGAAACGGACAGAATGAAATTACGCATTTTTACTACTCCATTGTTTAAAGGTTAATTCCAGGTCAGACCCAGAGTTTTTTGCAGTGCATCAAGCAATTGGGGATTGCAGAGCAGCAGGATGCCGGTGATACCCATCACCATGCCCGTGCCGATATCCTGCCTGGCGGTCAGGCCGGTGTGGCCATCCACCAGGGCGCGACGGGCTCTGACAACGCCCATGTAAAAGAACAGCGCGCCGACCGCGCGCAACAGGGTGAGAACGGCATCGACTGACAGCTTCGCGTAGCCAAGCGAGTCCGGGGCGTAGGCGATAGCATCAAACGACACATCTCCGAACCCCAGCGTCTGGGCGGCCTTGTTCATCATTTGCTGAAGAGCAATCAGGGCCGACCCGGTAACGACGGCGACAACCACTTTCATGCCGCTGACTGGTTTACCGGACCGGCTGCGGATAACCGTGGAGACGAGGGCGATGATGCAGCCTCCCAGACCGACAAACACACCCAGTGCGAGGATCAGGTTGATCCCGCTGGTTTTCAGTCCGCCGGCCACATTGACGAGTATCTGTACGACGTCCATCAGCCCCCCTGACGTATCACGCCACGACTGGTCCTGACTTCGCGACGGGTGGCATCAATGGCATCAATCCTCATCCCGTTCAGGGTGTCGCCCGGATAGACGGCCCAGGTGCTTTTACCGTCAGACAGCCAGGCCATACCCGGATACACCGAGTTGATCCGCCAGCCGGTGACACCAGAACGGTGTGCTGTTGTGGTGCGGGCCGGGGTGCTTCTGGCCACCGGTTTGTGGGACGTGGCTTTACGTACGGGGGCGCCCGGGCTGACTGACTGACGCGGCATCTGCTCCAGCGCTTTTATGCGGGCTTCCAGTGCCTCAATGCGCTTATCGCTGTTGTCCTGGCGACCCGACAGACTGGTCACTGACGCTTCCAGCGCCTTGTTGCTCTCCGCTTCCGGCTCCGGCGATACCGGGATCGGTTCGGCGGCAGGAGGGGCGACATCAGGTATCACGGGCGGGGGCGGTGTCAGAGGTTCTGCCGGCGCGATGCTTTCCTGATGTTGTACCGGCTCGTCCAC
>Ga0160449_1001531_pt1 | contig 11148 bp, 2 predicted proteins | sample HID1975I_E1MG_FD_108216 | JGI IMG/M metagenome (GOLD analysis project Ga0160449, IMG submission 108216) | Enriched soil microbial communities from UW Madison campus, WI, USA - HID1975I_E1 MG | ecosystem: Environmental > Terrestrial > Soil > Unclassified | place: USA: Madison, Wisconsin...
GGCTGTCGTCGAGCATGTGGCGCAGGCGCTCGGCCGGGAACTCGGGGTCCAGCGGCACATAGGCGCCGCCGGCCTTGAGCACCGCCAGCAGGGCTACCAGCAGTTGCGGCGTGCGCTCGAGGCAAACCCCCACGCGAACGTCCGGCCCCACACCGGCCGCTTGCAGACGGTGGGCCAGCTGGTTGGCGCGGCGGTTCAGCTCGGCGTAACTCAACGCCAGGTCGTCCTGACGCACGGCGATGGCTTCAGGCACACGGGCCACCTGTTGCTCGAACTGCTCGACCAGGTCGAAGGCGCCAATGCCATGGCTACAGGCAGCGCCCGCCGCCAACAGCGCCTGGCGTTCGGTAGCGGCGAGCAGCGGCAGTTGCCCCAACTGGCGATCTGCGCTTTCGCACAACGCCAGCAGCAGTTGCTGCAGGTGCCCATCCAGCCGCTCGATGGCCGCTGCGTCGAAGCACGCACGGTCGAAGCTGTAGCAGAAACTCAGCGCTTCGCCCTGGTTGACCAGCAGCATCAGCGGGTAGTTGCCCTGCTCGCGGCTGACCAGATTGGCGAAGCGCGGCCCGTCGCCCTGGCCGCTGAGCATGGCACTGTCCAGCGGGTAGTTCTCGAAGACCAGGACCTGGTCGAACAACCCCCGCCCGCCCTGCCCGGCCCAGCGCTGGATGTCGTAAAGCGCGCTGTGCTCGTGCTCGCGCACGGCCACGCCCAGGGCCTGCACCTGTTCCAGCCACTGGCCGACGGTGAGCTGCGCCGCGGGGCTGGCCACTACCGGCAGGGTGTTGATGAACAGGCCCAGCTGCTGCTCGATGCCCGGCAACTGCGCCGGGCGTCCGGCGACGGTGGCGCCGAAGGCCACGCAATCCTGCCCGGTGTAGCGCTGCAACAGCAGCAGCCAGGCAGCCTGCAGCAGGCTGCTGAGGGTCACCTTGCGCTGGCGGGCGAACTGCCGCAGGCGCTCGCTGGCGGCGGCCGGCAAGCTCGAACGCTGTTCCTCGGTGCCGCTGCCCGGCTGCTCCAGGGCCACGGCCCCGGCCAAGCTGGTCGGCGCCTGCAGCGGCGCCAGCTGGCCACGCCAGAATTGCTCGCTGGCAGCCACGTCGCGCCCGGCCAGCCAGGCAATGTAGTCGCGGTACTGGCCCAGCGGTGTCGGCAGTGCCCGGCCTGCGTAACGCTGCATCACCTCGGCGAACAGCTGCGCCTGGCTCCAGCCGTCCAGCAGCAGGTGGTGGCAGGTCCACACCAGGTGATGGCGACCGGCGCCGGTGGCGACCAGCAGCAGGCGCATCAGCGGGGGCTGCTGCAGGTCGAAGGGGCGGCGCTCGGCGACGGCCAGGGCGTCCAGGTCGCCGCCACGGGTTTCGTGCCAGGCCAGTTCGGCATGGCGCAGCACGGCTTGCAGCGGCTGGCCGGTCGCGCTACTGACAAAGGCGGTGCGCAGCGCGGCGTGGCTGTCCAGCGCAGCCTGCCAGGCCGCGCGCAGGCGCGCCGGGTCGAGGCCTTCGGCGTCCATGCGCACCTGGTTGATGTAGCTGCCATCGCCGGGCTGGTACAGGCTGTGGAACAGCATGCCCTGCTGCATCGGCGACAGCGGGTAGAGGTCCTGCACCTGGCTGATCGGCAGGCCCAGCGCGTCGAGCTGCGCCTGGTCGAGGCCGGCCAGGGGGAAGTCCGACGGTGTGGCAGCGCCGGCGCCGGGGGCCAGGCAGTGGGCGACCAGCGCCTGCAATTCGTCCTCGAACAGCGCCACCAGTTGCGTCAGGCCCTGGGCATCGAGCTGTTGCGGGCTGAAGGTGAAGCCCAGTTGCAGGCGGCCGTCGTTGACGCCGCCGTCGATGGACAGCCAGTTACCCAGCGGTGCGCCAGGGTCCTGGCTATCGCCGCAGGATTCGTCTGCGCGGCGCATGCCGGCGCCGAAGCTGGCATCGAACTGGCCCAGGTAGTTGAAGGTGATGCGCGGCTGCGGCCGCGCCGCCAGCTGCGCGCGCACCTCGGCCGGAGCCAGCTGTTGCAGCAGGCCGAAGCCCAGGCCGTTGTCCGGCACCTGGCGCAGGTGTTCCTTGATGCCCTTGAGGGTGTGGCCAAGGTCGTCGCTGGCAGTCAGGCGCACCGGGTAGGTGGCGGTGAACCAGCCTACCGTACGGCTGAGGTCCAGCCCGGCCAGGTGTTCTTCGCGGCCGTGGCTTTCCAGCTCCACCAGCAGCTCGGCCTGCGCGCTCCAGCGCCACCAGGCGCGGGCCAGGGCACACAGCAGCAGGTCGTTGACCTGGGTGCGGTAGGCGCCCGGGGCATCACGCAGCAGTTGGCGGGTCAGTTGCTCGTCCAGCTGCAACGGCAACGTGACGGCTTCGCCCACCGGCGCCGGGCCGGCATGGCGGGCGCCCGGGAAATCGGCTGGCACCTCGCCCAGCTGCGCCAGCCACCCTGGCAGTTGCGCCAGGGTTTCGGCGGCCTGGGCGCGCTGGACCAGGAAACGGGTCCAGTCGCCGAAGGCATGGCTGCGCCGAGGGAGGCTGGCGGCCGGGTCGGCCAGCAGCTGTTGCAGGTCTTCCAGCAGGATCCGCCACGACACGCCGTCCACCACCAGGTGGTGCGCGACCAGCAGCAGGCGCTGGCCGGCGCCGCGCAGGTCGATCAGCACCGCCCGCAGCAGCGGGCCGGCGGCCAGGTCAAGGCTGCGCTGAGCCTGGTTGGCGATGGCCACCAGGGCTTGCTCGTCCTCGGCATCGCGCGCCCACAGCTCGACTGCGACGCTGGCCACATAAGCGGCCTGCCCGCCGGCAAAGCGCAGGCTGAAGGCGTCGTGGTGGGCGACCACGGCGTTCAGCGCATGCTCCAGCCGCGTGGCGGCCAGGGGCATGTCGAGCGCCAGCAGCAGGGCCTGGTTCCAGTGACCACGCTGGGCCATGGGGGTGGCGAAGAAGCGCTGCTGGAACGGTGTCAGGGCAATGGCCCCGCGTTCGGCGCGCGCCGCACCTGCACCCTGCTCGCCCAAAGGCGTCACCACCTGGGCCAGCTGGCGCAGGGTCTGGTGACGGAACAGCTCTCGGGGACTTGACTGCCAGCCGGCCAGGCGCGCGCGGCTGGCCACCTGGATGGCGATGATCGAATCGCCACCGAGTTCGAAGAAGTTGTCCAGGGCGCCCACCCGGTCAATCCCCAGCACCTCGCTCCAGACCTTGGCCAGGGCCTGCTCCACTTCGCCCTGCGGGGCGTCATAGGCACGCTCGACCAGTACCGGCTGCGGCAGCGCCTTGCGGTCGAGCTTGCCGTTGGCACTGAGCGGCATCTGCGCCAACACGATGATCTGTGCCGGCACCATGTAGTCCGGAAGCGCTTCGCCCAGGCGCAGACGCAAGGCATCGGCAACACCGTCAGCGGCGTCTGCCACCACGTAGCCCAGCAGTTGTTTGGCCCCGGCGGTGGCCTCGCTGACCACCACCACGGCTTCGCTGACGGCCGGGTGTTCCAGCAAGCGAGCTTCGATTTCGCCCAGCTCGATGCGCAGGCCGCGGATCTTCACCTGGTGGTCGATTCGCCCCAGGTACTCCACGGCGCCGTCGTCGCGCCAGCGCGCCAGGTCACCGGTGCGGTACAGCCGCCCGCCGTGGCCGAACGGGTCGGCGACGAAGCGTTCGGCGGTCAGGCCCGGGCGGCCCAGGTAGCCGCGGGCCAGGCCCACACCGCCGATGTACAACTCGCCTGGCAGGCCGCTGGCCACCGGCTGCAACTGACCGTCGAGCACATACAGGCGCAGGTTGGCGATGGGCCGGCCGATCGGCACGCTGCCCAGGCCCGGGGCGTCGTGGCAGGCCCAGTGGCTTACGTCGATGGCCGCCTCGGTGGGGCCGTAGAGGTTATGCAGGCCGGCGTCGCTCTGAGCAAGGAAGCGCTGTTGCAGATCCAGCGGCAGTGCCTCGCCGCTGCACATCACCAGGCGCAGGCTGGGGCAGGCGGCGAGGGATTCGCTGGCCATGTAGGCCTGCAGCATCGACGGCACGAAGTGCAGCACGCTGATGCCGTAGCCGGCGATCAGCGCCTTGAGCTCGGCGGGGTCGCGGTGGGCACCGGGCGGCGCCATCACCAGGGTGGCGCCGGTCATCAGGGGCCAGAAGAACTCCCATACCGAGACGTCGAAACCGAACGGCGTCTTTTGCAACACCCGGTCGCGGCCATCGAGGGCGAACGTGGCCTGCATCCACTGCAGGCGGTTGCACAGGGCGGCGTGACTGTTGCCCGCGCCCTTCGGCCGGCCGGTGGTACCCGAGGTATAAATGCAGTAGGCGAGCTGGTCGGGCTGACTCAGCAGGCTCGGGTTGCTGTCAGGGCTATCGGCAAATCGCGCGGCGTCGCCGTCCAGGCACAGCACTTCGCGTTCTCCGGCCGGCAGGCGTGGCAAAAGGTGCTGCTGGGTGAGCAACAGGCCCGCACCGCTGTCCTCGATCATGAACGCCAGGCGCTGGTCGGGCAGGTCCGGGTCCAGCGGTACATAGGCAGCGCCGGTCTTGAGCACGGCCAGCAGGGCCACGACCATCGCCTGCGAACGCTCGGCGAAAATGCCCACCAACTGCTCAGGGCCCACTGCGCGGCGGCGCAAGTAATGTGCAAGGCGGTTGGCCTGGACGTTGAGCTCGGCATAGCTGAGTTCGACGCCATCGGCGATCAGCGCCGTGGCATGAGGCGTGGCGGCCGCCTGACGTTCGATGAGCACCTGCAGGCACTGGGGCTGACGGTAGTCGACGGTGGTCGCGTTGAAACCTTCGACCACCTGGCGCTGCTCGGCGCTGTCGAGCATGGCCAAATCGCCCAGGGCGGTGTCCGGGCGCTCGGCGCAATCGGCCAGCAGACGCAGGAAATGCCCGCGCAGGCGCTCGATGCGCGCGGCGTCGAACAGGTCGGTGGCGTAGGTGAAGGCCCCGCGCAGCAGGCCGCCGGCCATCTCCTCGGTGTCCAGGCTGAGGTCGAACTTAGCCACCTCGGGGGTCGCCACCTCCAGCCATGCGTTCAGCCCGGGCAGGCCGGCAAGGGTGGTCTCGCCGCGCTGCTCGTGGTTGAACATGACCTGGAACAGCGGGTTACGGCTCAGGCTGCGTTCCACGCCCAGGGCATCCACCAGCGCTTCGAATGGCAGGTCCTGGCAATCCTGGGCGCCGGCTGCCGTCTGGCGAACGTTGTCCAGCAAGGTACGAAACGGCAGGCGTGCGTGGGGCGTGCTGCGCAGCACCTGGGTGTTGACGAAGAAACCGATCAACCCCTGCACTTGCGCACGTTGGCGGTTGGCCACCGGTACGCCGACCAGCAGCTCCTGCTGGCCGGTATAGCGGTGCAGCACCGCCTTGAAGGCCGCGAGCAGCACCATGAACAGGCTGGTACCGCTGGCAGCGGCCAGCACCTTCAGCTGTGCGCTCACCGCCTGTGGCACTTCAAAGCCCAGGCTGGCGCCACGCTGGGTGATTTCCGCGGGGCGCGCGCGGTCGGCGGGCAGCTCGAGGATCGGCGGGCATTCGCCCAGGGTAGCGCGCCAGTAGGCCAACTGCCGCTCTCCCTCACCGGCTTCAAGCCAGTTGCGCTGCCACAGGGCGTAGTCGGCATACTGCACGGTCAGCGCCGGCAGCTGCGGCGTTCGGCCCTGCAGGTGGGCGGCGTAGCCCTGGGCAAGCTCGTCGAGCAGGATCTGCATCGACCAGCCGTCGGAGATGATGTGGTGCATGGCCAGCAGCAAGCCGTGGCGCTGCTCGCCCAGGCGCACCAGCGTGACGTGCAGCAGCGGCCCCTGGTAGAGGTCGAAGGCCTGGCCGGCGGCGACCTGCAAGGCGGCTTTCAACGCCGCTTCAGGATCGGCGCTGGCGCTGACATCCAGCTGAGCCAGGGCAACGCCTGCGGCAGGGCTCACCCGCTGGGTCAACTGGCCGTCCGTTTCGGCAAAGCGGGTGCGCAGGATTTCGTGGCGCGCCACCAGAGCGTCCAAGGCTGCTTGCAAGGCGCAGGCATCCAGCGCGCCATCCAGGCGCAGGACGCCGGCCTGGTTGTAGGCGGCAGAGCTGCGGTCGAGCTGCCACAGCGTCCACAGTCGACGCTGGGCGTACGAGGCAACCACTGCTGCCTGGGCGTCCGCGCGCGGCGGGATCGGCAGGCTTTCCAGGCTCATGCCCTGCGCCTTGAGCTTTTCGCCCAGGGCACGGCGTGCGACCGGGTCCAGCTCGGCGAGGCGCCGGGCCAGGGCAAGGGAACGATCCGCGACAGTCATGGTGCCTCCACTTCGGCGAACAGGTTTTCCAGGGCGTCCAGGTCGTTGCCCGGGGCCTGTTGCAGCTCGGCTACCTTGGCGGCGAAGCGCTCCAGGGTTTCGCCCTCGAAGAACAACCGCAGCGGCAGTTCGATGCCCATCTGCTCCTGCAACCGCGCACGCAAGCGCGTGGCCAGCAGCGAGTGCCCGCCCAGGGCGAAGAAGTTGTCCTGCAGCCCTACCCGATCGACCCCGAGTGCCTCTTGCCAGACACCGGCGAGAATGCGCTGCAGCTCGGTCTGCGGCGCCTGGTAGGACTGGCCGCCGACGGTCTCGGCAGCCAGCGCGCGGCGGTCGACCTTGCCGTTGGGCATCAATGGCAGGCGTGGCAAGCTGCGCAGCGCGCTGGGCACCATGTGCGCTGGCAGGCGCCGGGCCAGATCGGCCTGCAGGCGACTGGCCAGTTGCCCGTCGTCTTCACCGACCACGAAGGCCACCAATTGCGCACCACCGGTTGCCTCGCGGACCACCACCGCCGCCTCGGTAACGCCGGCGCAGCTGGCAAGCGCGGCCTCCACTTCGCCCAGTTCGATACGGAAGCCGCGGATCTTCACCTGCGCATCCACCCGGCCAAGAAATTCCAGCTGGCCATCGGTGCGCCAGCGCGCCAGGTCGCCGGTCTGATAGCCACGGCTGCCATCGGCCAGCGTAGGGAAGCGTTCGGCGGTGAGCGCCGGTCGGGCCAGGTAGCCGCGGGTGACGCCGGGACCGGCCACGTACAGCTCGCCCACCTGCCCTACGGCCACCGGCTCGCGGTTGCCGTCGAGTACCAGCACGCGCATGCCCGGTGCCGGGCGGCCGATGGAAACCGGGCCCTGGTCGGCGTTCCACGCCGTGCACCAGACGCTGCCTTCGGTGGGGCCGTATTCGTTGCTCAACAGCACGCCGGGCAGGCGTGCGTGGTGGCGTGCCAGCAGCGTCGGCGTGCAGGCCTCGCCAGCCACCACCACGGTGCGCAGGGCATGCTGGCCCAGGTATTCGAGCACTTCGGCATGCAGGCCCGGCAGGGCCAGGTAATGGGAAATGCGGTGTTCGCCCAGGAGCGCGGCGATGGCGTGTGGATCCTTGGCCTGGGCGGCGGTCGGCAGGTGCAGGCAACCACCCTGGCCGAGGGTCCAGAACAGCCCGGCCACCGAGCTGTCGAACGACAGCGACGACAGCAGCAGGAAGGACTCGAGCGGCGCCCGGTAGTGGACGAAACGCGCCAGCGTCGAGGCCAGGGCATTGGCATGGCTGACCGCGACGCCCTTGGGCGTGCCGGTGGAGCCGGAGGTATAGATGACATAGGCCAGGTCGTCGCCGCCGACTGCCGCCGACAGCGGCTCGGTCGGACCTTGCCAGACCGACGAAGCATCGGCCAGCGACAGCACTGGCAGGCCGGCAGGCAACTCAATGTCGGCCGCCGGTGCATCCAGGGCCAGCAGGCAATGGGCGCCGGCATCGGCCAGCATGAAACCGAGGCGCTCGGCCGGGTAGTCCGGGTCCAGCGGCAGGTAGGCGCCTCCGGCCTTCAGGATAGCCAGCAGCGCCACCAGCGCCGCCAGCGAACGCGGGGCGTACACGGCGACGATGCAGTCGCGCCCGACGCCCTGCGCCTGCAGCGCGTGGGCCAGTTGGTTGGCACGCTGGTCGAGCTGCAGGTAGTCCAACACGTCGTCACCCTGGCGCACGGCGGCACGCTGCCCCTGCCGATTAACCTGGTGCTCGAACAGGCGGTGCAGCGCGCCAGGGGATGCCAACGGCATGTCGGCGCCGTGCTCGAAGGCGTGGATGCGCGCACGCTCCTCCTCACCCAGGAGGCTGACCTGGGCCAGACGCTGTTCGAGGTCGCCCAGCGCATGAGCGGCGAACACCACGAACTGCCCCAGCCACAGCGAGGCCACCTCGGCGTCCAGCTGGCCTGCGGCGTATTGCAGATGCAGCTCGCCCGCTACACGCGCCAGGCTCAGCGGCGCCAGCACACAGTCATCCAGTTCCAGTTCCACGCCATCGAGTACCGACACGCTGGCGGCGAAACCGTAGCGGGCGGCGGCGCCTTCGATGGCCACTTCGTCAAGGCATTCCAACCACGAACGGGCCTGTTCCAGCCGGCTGCGAAACTCTTCGAGCGCCTGGGCCAGGCTGGCGTCGGCGGGGTACGCCAGGTTTACCGGAAGCTGGCGCTCGAAGCGCCCGAGCATGCCTTGGACTTGTGCGTTGCGCCCATCCACGGTGACCAGCAGCGACACCTCGCGCTGTTCGCCAAGGCGGCACAGGAAGGCAGCCCAGAGGAACAGCAGCAGGTCATCGGGGGCCAACCCTTGCTCGCTGGCGCGGGCGTCGACGGCCTGCAACAGGGCATCGGCGGCCAGGCATACCTGGGCGGGCAAGCCGGCCTTCACATCGGTACAGGCAAGGGGATCGCTGCTGCGTTCGAATGGCAGCGCAGCCCGCGCTGCAGTGGCGTCCAGCACACCGCGCCAGTAGGTGCCGCCGCGCACGCCCATGTCCTCGCCGGCCAACTCGCCCTGCCACGAGGCATAGTCGATGTACTGCAAGGCCTCCTCGTCGGCCGGCGCCAGGTTACCGCTGTAACCTTCGCGCAGCTCACTGGCCAACTGCTGCAACGCCCGCCGGTCGACGCTGGCCAGGGCCACCCCCAGGCGCACGACGAAACTGTCGCTGCCCACCTCTTCCACGGCGGCGACGAAGGGCACCTGCTCCAGCGCCTTGCGGTCGGCAGACGCCTGCAATGGCGCCGGGGCGCCCTGTTCCACCACCTGCACAGGGCGGCGCAAGCCGTCCAGCCGCAGGTAGCGAGTGCGCAGCACTTCGTGGCGGCGTTGTAGCTCGGCGAGCACCTGGCCCAGGCGGGCCTCGTCGAAGTTGCCCGGCATGCGCACGCGGGCAAAGGCCGCCAGCGGCTGGTCGTGGCGGATGAGCACCGCGCCCTGCTGGGCTGACAGGGGGAAAGCGTCTTGATGGGCAGGCAGTTGCATGTTGGGGAACCTCAATCTTGTGCCAGGTCGGCGCTTTTCTGGGCAATCGCCATGGCGGTGAGAATCTTGCGCGGGCCGGTGAATGCGTTACGGGCATGCAGCGAGAGCATGTTGTCCATCAGGACCACGTCGCCCTTCTGCCAGGGGAACTCCACCATCACGTCCCGGTAGGCTTGCTGCAGGTGGAGGATGACGTCCTCGGGGATCGGCGCGCCGTCGCCGAAGAAGGTGTTCTGCGGCAGGTCGTCGGCGTCGAACTCGGCAATCAGCGCGGCGCGCAGGGTTTCGGGCAGGGTCAGGGCATTGAAGAAAGTGCCGTGGTTGAACCACAGCTGCTCGCCACTGCGCGGGTGACGGACGATGGCCGGGCCCACCTGGCGGGTACGCAGGCGATTGCCGGGCTTCCATTCCGGGCGGATGCCGATGCGTGCACAGTAGGCTTCCACTTCACTGCGGTCTTCGCTCTGGAACACGGTCTGCCAGGGCAGGCCCATGCCGTCGCCGTAGTTGCGCACGTACATGATGCGGCGCTGGCGGAATTCCTCGCGCACAGCCGGGTCGATGCGCTGCAGCAGGGCGCGGGTGTCGCCCAACGGCGTCTCGCCACCGGTCAGTGACGGCAGGTCGCAATAGAAGTACAGGTGCAGTGGGAACACCGGCGAGTAGGAGTGCTCGTTGTGCGGGAAGATGCGCTCGTCGCTGGGGTAGTCAGTGGAGCTATAGACATTGAACTGGCGGGTGATCTGGGTGCGTGGCGAGGCGCGGAACAGGTACTCCAGCGCGCCACCCGACACCGCCTTCACGCAGCGGTCGAAGCCATCGATCCCGTCCACGTCGAACCCGCGGAAGAGGATGGCGCCGTGCTCCAGCAGGCGCCCCTCGACCTGTTCACGGTGCTGCGCCAGCCACGCCACCAGGTCGGTACCGGCGAAGCGTGGCCGGCACAAGGCCGGCAAGGCGTGACCTTCGAGCAACGGGGTGAAGACGACCCGCTCGTCCTGGCCGGCGGTGATGCTCCTGCGTGCACGGCCCATGCTGGGCAGTGCCGTGACCTTGGCGTCGTTCATCATTGCTCCTGAACACTGTGTGCGTTAGCGGTGGGCTGCACGGCGCGCCGGCGCATCGGGCGCTGGCTGTCGAGCAGCTGCCGGCGCTGCTGGCTGTCGGCGCTGCGCGCCGCACGGCGCACCTGGGCGGCGGCCTCCAGCAGGTCGGCCTGGGTGCGGCCGGGCTTGCCCAGCCAGCAGTCGAGTACCGCCTGGATCTGGGCGAACAGCTCGGCAAGTTCGCCGGGCTCGAACAGGCCCTGGGGCACCTCGAAGCGGGCCTCGAGGCGGCTGGCGCTGCTGTAGAAGCCGAGGATCAGGTCCAGCTCGGCGGCCTGGTGGTCGGCGGCCAGCGCCTCCACCCTTACATCCTGAAGGCGCGGCAGCGGCGGCTCGCCTTCCTGGTAGTTGAGCTTGATGCTGAAGAAGGGTGAACGTCCGGCCCGGCGCGGCGGACGCAGCGCCTCCACCAGTTGCTCGAACGGCAGGTCCTGATGCCCGGCGGCGCCCAGCACCACCTTGCGGCACTGTTCGAGCAGCGCATCGCTGCTGGAAGCCATGTCCAGGTCCATTTGCAGCACCAGCTGGTTGATGAAGAAGCCCATCAGCGGTTCAGCGGCCGGGTGGCTGCGGTTGGCGATATCGCTGCCCAGGCGGATGCGCGACTGGCCGCTCTGCTCGCGCAGGCTGATGGCGAACGCGCCGAGCAGCAACATGAACGGCGTCACGCCCTTGGCAGCGGCGAAGGCGCGCAGCGCGCTGGTCTGCACGGCGCTGAACGCGAAATGCTCGCACTGCGCCAGCGCGCCGGTGCCGCGCGGGCGCTGCCCGTGCA
>Ga0160449_1001532_pt1 | contig 11140 bp, 8 predicted proteins | sample HID1975I_E1MG_FD_108216 | JGI IMG/M metagenome (GOLD analysis project Ga0160449, IMG submission 108216) | Enriched soil microbial communities from UW Madison campus, WI, USA - HID1975I_E1 MG | ecosystem: Environmental > Terrestrial > Soil > Unclassified | place: USA: Madison, Wisconsin...
CGTGGCGGGGGTGGGATAGCCCGTGGCGCTGTACCACTTGAAGAAGTCGGCGGGCATCTCGTCAGCCAGCGTGGCACGCAGCATGGCGCGCAGCCAGGCATCGATCACGGCGGACCCGGCGTTGTCGTAGTAGCCGGGCTGTTTGTCGCTGGTGCCCATGCCGTCCCAGGCGGACAGGTCGGCCACCAGGCGCGCGCGGGCGTCGTCAGCCGGCAAGCCCGCCACGGCGCGTTGCAGGAACGGCAGGAAGTGGCGGCGGTTGACGTCGGCGTAGCTGGTGGTGCGGATCAAGTCCCACATCTGCTGCGCGCTGACCTTGCCGCCATCGGCCGTCATGGCCTTCATGCGCGTTTCGATTTCGGCGTAGCGGTCGGCCTGGCCCCACACGATGGCGAACAGGTCGGTGGACGGGTAGCCGCGCATGGGCTGGTTGTTCCAGTTGGCGATGTAGCCTTGGCGCGGGTTGTAGACCTGCGGGTTGGTGGCGAACGGCAGCATGCCGTCCCAGTCCATTTCACCGGTGCCGGGCACGGGCAGGCGCGGGTCATGGCCGGGTTTGCGCTTGGGATAAAAGCCCGTGTGCGCATAGCCGATGTTGCCGCGGTCGTCGGCGTAGTACCAGTTGATGGTCAGTGCATGGCGCGCGGCCTGCTGCTTCCACTGGTCCCAATTGCGCGACTGCGTCTTGTGCGTCCAGGCCATCAGCGATTGCAACTCAAAGCCTTCCCACGCGCGCGCCTTGGCGTAGGCCACATGCTGCTTGTCGTCGAACTTGGTCACGATGCCATGCACCGTGCGGTACACGTCCATCAACACCGGCTTGCCATCCTTCACCTGGATAAGCTCGGTGCGCTTTTCCATCGTCTTCCATTCGCCATTGTGGAAATAGCGGGTGCGGTCGGTGGGGTCGAGCTTTTCGGCGTAGATGTCCACGTCGTCGCCAAAGCCCGCCGTGGAGCCCCAGGTGACGTGCGCGTTGTGGCCAAACAGAATGCTGGGATAGGCGAACGGGGTGTTGCCCACCACGTCGTAGCCCGCGCCATGCAGGCCGATGCCGTAGGTGTAGGCGGGGTTCCACCAGCCGAACTGCGGGCCGTTCAACAGAATGGAGCGCGCGCCCTTGGCGTGCTCGCGGCCCACGATCCACATATTGCTGGTGGTGGGAAAACCGGCGATGCCGGGCTGGCCGGTTTGCGCGAACTGCGCCAGCAGGCGAGCGGGCGCGTCGGCCGGCGCGTCTTGCAACACGCCGCGCGTTTGCGGGTCGCGCGCCACGCGCTCCAGCATGGGCGGCGTGCCGTCGTAGCGCGGCAAAGCGTAGGACAGCTTGGCGGGCGCGCGCTCGGTGGGCTGATGGATCGCGGGCTGATAAACCCCCTCTTCTTCCGGCACCGTGGTCGGCGCGCGGCTGTCGGTCATCCAGCGCAATTGGTTGAAGATCTGCATGGCGCGCGCCTCGCCGTGCTTGTCTTGCAGCGCGGTCAGCAGCGCCAGGTTGTCGATCTCGCTATTGGCGTCCGAAAACCGGTTGGCCATCGTGCCCACGAACACCATCGCCACGTCATAGGGCGTCCAGTCGGACGGCTGGAATTGCAGGTCGTTGAATTCCTTGGGCATCAGCGTGCCGGGATCGGCGCGCACCCGCGCAATCCATGCATTCATGCCGGCCGCGTAGCCGTCCAGAATCTGGCGTTCGGACGCGGGCAGCGCGGCCAGTTGGCGCTGGATACGCTCGGGCGAAAAATTGCCGCGTATCGATTTGTCGAAGGCCACCATTTTTTCGCCCAACACTTCGGCCACCAGGCCTTGCGTGCTGCGACGCGCCATCTCCATCTGGAACAGGCGGTCTTGCGCCACCGCGTAGCCGTAGCCATAGAAGATGCCGTACACCGTGTTGGCGTAGACGTGGGGCATGCCGTAACCGTCGCGGCGAATGGTGACCTGCTTGGCGGCGGGGCGCTGGCTGTCGGCGGTAAGGGACGGCTGGGATTGCGGCTGGGGCTGGGATTGCGCCTGCGCGGAGGCTGCGCCCACGCCGGCGCAGGCCGCCAGGATGGCGGCCGACAACAAATGCTGCTTCATTGACTCTGTCTCCAAATTGATAAACCGCGCCATGCTTGCGAGCGACCTTCAGCGCGGGATGCGGCGCCTCTGGCGGGCGCCGTCCGGGGACCATGATAAGAAGCTGCTACTTATAATGCCAATGCATTTATGTCATGGATTCGATGCACAAAGCTCATGGACTTTCAGAAACTCAAACACCTGCTGGCGGTGGTGGAACACGGCACTTTTTCGCTGGCGGCGGACAAGGTGAACCTGTCCCAACCGGCCCTTAGCCGCAGCATCCAGGCGCTGGAAACCGAGTTGGGCCTGCCGCTGCTGGATCGCGGCACACGCCGGGTCCGCCTGACCCCCTATGGCGCTTGCGTGGTCGAGCGCGCGCGCCGCATGCGCTTTGAGGAAGCCGAGTTGCAACGCGAACTGAAGGCGCTGCACGGCGGCGATGCCGGCTCGCCGACCATCGGCCTGAGCCCTGCCCCGGCATCGTTGTTGTTGTCGCCCTTTCTGGCCCACATGGCTGCCCACCGGGCCCAGGTGCGCGTGGGCGTCGAACTCGGCAGCACCGCGGCGCTGCTCGACATGCTGCGCGCCGAGCGCATCGACGCCATGGTGTGCGATGCGCGCATGTTGTACGACGCCGCCGATATCGACACCCGCCCGCTGGCGCCGTTGCGCGCGGGCATGGTCTGCCGCAAGGGGCACCCCATCCTGGCGCACAAGCGCGTGGGCATCGAACAGGTGCGGCAATACCCGGTGGCCTCCAGCACGCTGAGTCCGGAAGTGTCGCTACGGCTTGCCGAAACCTTGGGGCCAGGCGGCGCGCCCGAACAGATGGTGACGCTGCGGTGCGAAAACCTGGATGCGCTGGCCGACCTGGCGCTGCATACCGACACGCTGCTGCTGGGCGTGATCTGCGTGACGCGGCGCGAACAAGAGGCGGGGCGACTGGTGGAAGTGCCGCTGCCGCCTGATCGCCAGCGCCAGGGCCATTACGTGCTGGCGCGCCTGGCCGGGCGCACGCCCTTGGCGGCGCAAGATGCGCTGTACGAATTCACACAGCAATGTTGGGCGGGCTTCGCCGCGTTCAAGCCGGGGAATTGAGGCGGGGAGTTGAGGCGGGGAGTTGAAACGGGGGAGTTGAAGCGGGGGTTGAGGCCCGCGTTGAAGCCACCTTCTCGCTGCCCCGCCTGATCCGTTGAAAAAAACCCACAGCGGCAGCGTCCACGTCGAACGCCCCGTTGATTCCCTTACATCATCTCTATAGAATCAGCAATTCGGGCCTTTGCCCATTTCTTTTTCACCCACTTCACTTACCGCCAGGGAGGCCGCATGATGTTTTACCCCATGCTCACCGCCGTCCCGCGCGTATCCCCGCGACGCCATTAAGTCGTCGCCCGCGCGGATCCATCGCTAGACCGTTACCTAGCGACTGGTCCACCGCGCCCGCTCAACACCCGTAAACGCAGTTGCCGATGCCTTGGGCATCCGGCTTGTTATCCCTCTTTCCTCACAAGGACATCCTGGCGTGTCTTGTGCCGCCAGGCCATTGTTATGGCTAGAAAAAAAATCGACTTTCGAGGACAGGCCTTCAAGGACGTCCTGGGCTTTACCTTCAAGCATTGGGTCTTGCAGCCCTGGCGCACCCTGGTCATCGTGCTGCTGGCCTTGCTGTCGGCCGTGGCCGATATCCTGACGCCGATGTATGCCGGCCGCCTGGTTGACGCCGTGGCGTCGGGCTCGAGCGGCGACGCGCTGGCCTGGGACGCCGCCATCACGGCCTTCTGGCTGCTGGTGGCGCTGGGCGTGGGCGGCACGCTGCTGCGCCAGGCGGTGTTCCAGAACATCATCACGTTTACGTTGAAGATGATGAACGGGATCGTGTCGAACGCCTTCTACCGCGTGCAGCGCTTTTCCACCGACTGGCATGCCAACAGCTTCGCGGGTTCCACCGTGCGCAAGATCACGCGCGGCATGTGGGCCGTGGACATCCTGAACGACACGCTGCTGATCGCGCTGTTGCCGTCCGTTGTCATGCTGGTGGGCGCTACCGCCCTGCTGGGCGCGCACTGGCCCTTGATGGGCCTGGTGGTGGGCCTGGGTTCGGTGCTGTACATCGCCGTCACCGCCGCGTTGTCGCTGGGTTATGTGGCCCCGGCCGCGCGCCTGGGCAACGCCTGGGACACGCGCATGGGCGGCGCGCTGGCCGACGCCGTCAGTTGCAATGCGGTGGTCAAGGCCTTTGGCGCGGAAGCGCGTGAAGAAGCGCGGCTGGATCGCGTGGTGAACAAGTGGCGCCATCGCACCCGCCGCACCTGGGTGCGCGCCACGTTGAACGGCGGCATCCAGGGCGCGATGCTGGTGGCGATGCAGGCCGCCATTCTGGGCGCGTCCTTGCTGCTGTGGTCGCGCAACCAGGCCACCGTGGGCGACATCACTTTCACCTTGACGATGTTCTTCATGCTGCAAGGCTATCTGCGCGACGTGGGCATGCATATCCGCAACCTGCAACGCTCGGTCAACGACATGGAAGAACTGGTGGCGATGGGACGCCAGCCCCTGGGCGTGGCCGACCGCCCGGGCGCGCGCGCCATCGACATTCGCGAAGGTGAAATCCGCTTTGAAGACGTGACCTTCCGCTATGGCGCGCACAACACGGCGCTTTACCAGAACTTCTCCGCGCGCATCGCGCCCGGAGAACGAGTGGGACTGGTGGGCCATTCGGGCTCGGGCAAGACCACGTTCATCAAACTGATCCAGCGCCTGTACGACGTGAACGACGGTCGCATCACCATCGACGGGCAGGACATCGCCCAGGTGAAACAGGCGTCGTTGCGCAGCCAGATCGCGATCGTGCAGCAGGACCCGGTGCTGTTCCACCGTACGCTGGCCGAGAACATTGCCTATGCCCGGCCCGGCGCGACGCAGGCCGAGATCGAGCAGGCGGCGCGGCTGGCCAGCGCGCATGACTTCATCATGACGCTTCCCAAGGGCTACGACACGCTGGTGGGCGAACGCGGCATCAAGCTCTCGGGCGGCGAACGCCAGCGCGTGGCGATCGCACGCGCGTTCCTGGCGGACTCGCCCATCCTGATCCTGGACGAGGCTACCTCCAGCCTGGACAGCGAAAGCGAAGTGCTGATCCAGCAGGCCATGGACCGCCTGATGGTGGGGCGCACCACGCTGGTGGTGGCGCACCGGCTGTCGACCGTGCGCGCCCTGGACCGTCTGCTGGTGATGGACCGTGGCCGCATCATCGAGGAAGGCAGCCATGACCAGTTGATTCGCCTGAAGGGCGGCCTGTATCGGCGTTTGTTCGAACGCCAGGCCCTGGAACTGACCAAGGGTTTGACGGCCGCCGAAATGCTGCAAGACGGCGCCACGCCCCCGAAGGTCAAGGACCCGAATGGGGACCCGAGCGTGGACACGGACGTCGGTGAAGGCACCTACGTCTTCGGCAAGTAGCACGGCCCCTGTAGCTCGACCCCTGTAGCTCGGCCCAAGTCGCGCGGCCCAAGTAAGGCAGCCCGATAGCCTAGGGCATGGCGGCGGCGGCGCGGTCCACCGCCGCCGACCGCCGCGCGAAGCGCGCTTCCGACATGGCCAGGTAGCGCTCGACCACGGCCGGCTCGGAGGTGGCCGGCGTGCCGCCCGGGAACGGCGGCTTGGGGTCGTACTCGATCTGCAATTGGATCAGCTTGGCCACGTCTACACCGCACAGCGCCGCCACCACTTTCAGGCCCATGTCGATGCCGGACGTCACGCCCCCGGCCGTGTAGATATTGCCGTCCACACACATGCGTTCATCGCTGGGAATCGCACCAAAACGCGCCAGCAATTCGCGCGCGCGCCAGTGGCTGGACGCGCGCTTGCCGCGCAGCAAGCCCGCCGCGCCCAGCAGCAGCGACCCCGTGCAGATACCAAAGATGGTTTGCGCGGCCAGGCCCTGCGTGCGCGTGAACGCCACCCAATCCGCATCGACGATGGCATCATCCGTGCCCGGCCCGCCCGGCACCACCAGCAGGTCGCAGGGCGGCGCGGACGCCAGGGTTTGCGTGGGCACGAATTGCAGGCCGCGATCGCACCGTACCGGATCGCGCGTTTTTGCGACAAAATCCACGGTGAAGCCCGGCGCGTTCGCCAAGACCTCGTAGGGCCCGGTCATGTCCAACTGGGTCAGCCCTTCGAACAAGAGAAAATTCACATGCATGACGATGCTCCCTCAGAAACGCCAGCGCCCAGCATAGGCGGACGCGCCCACGCCGGTGCGCCAGAATGCGGCCAAACCGCGCCACGGCGCGTGGTGTTCATGCTGTACGACGGATTCCAGCCGCTGGACCTGGCGGGCCCCTGGCAGGCCTTCAGCTCCGCCAACGAAGAGGCGGGGCAAGCGCTCTACCAGTTGAGCACGATCGCCGCCACGCCGGTCGTCAGCACGTGGGAACAGGGCCTGCGCATGCAGGTGGACGGCACCTTCGAACAAGACGGCGACGCGCCCATCGACATGCTGCTGGTGCCGGGCGGACCTGGCGCGGACCGCGCCAGCGCCCATCCCGAAACGATGGCCTGGTTGCGGCGCCGCGACGCCGCCGCGCCGCGCACATGCAGCGTATGTACCGGCGCCTTCGTGCTGGCCGCGGCCGGCCTGCTGGATGGCCGCGCCGTCACCACGCATTGGCGCTCGGCCGACCGGCTGCGGCAAATGCACCCCGCCCTGCGCGTGCAAGACGATCGCATCTTCATCGAAAGCGGCAAGTACTGGACGTCGGCGGGCGTGACGGCCGGCATCGACCTGGCCTTGGCGCTGATCGAACGAGACGTGGGCGCGGCGCTGTCGCAACAGGTGGCGCGCCGGCTGGTCGTGTTCATGCGGCGCGATGGCGACCAGCGTCAGTACAGCCAGACGCTGCGCCTGCAAGACCGCGTGGCCGCGCCGTTCCGGGATCTGGTCGAAAAAATCGAGGCGAAGCTATCGGCACGCTGGTCGGTGGACGACATGGCCGATGCCTGCCATATGTCGCGCCGCACCTTCCAACGTAAGTTCGCCGCGCACTTCGGCGTGGCGCCCACCGAAGTGCTGCGGCGGCTGCGCCAGGAGCGCGCCAGCGCGCTGCAAGCCACCGGTAAGATGTCGAAGAAAAGGGTCCAACAACATGTGGGGCCCACGCACAACAGGTCCGCTTCATGACAACAACCGCTGTCCACCGCAAGACCGCGCGCCGCGCCCTCGCCGCCTTTGCCTTGCTGGCCCTGCCGATGCTGGCGGGCTGCGACAATCCCGACGACCCGCCCAAGCTGACCTTGGAACAACGCTTGTTCAAGGATCTGGCGCCCCACCGGGAATTCAAAGGTGAGTTGAACGGCCAGCAGGTGCACTTGATCGTCCACGAGTGCGAGGTCTTCCTGAACGAGCCCGATCCCGAATCCACGTCAGCCGGCGCCCGCCGCTGGACGAAGGTGCTGGAGCCCGAGTTCTACCCGTCGTTCATGGACTGCCAGCGCCAGTCTTTAAGCCGCGAAGGCCAGACGGTGGAAGCCATCATCGGCGAAATGGCGATGGGCGCGGGCGGCTGCTGCGCCACCGGGGGCCGCTTCCGATCCAAGGACGGACGCGAGTGGAAGCCGCAATAAGCGGCCTCCGCCAAGATCACCGGGGCCGCCGCTGGCAAGGCGCTACCCCGCCAGCCCCACCGACATACCCCCGCACACATACAGCAGTTGCCCGGTGATGAAGCCCGCCTGCTTGTCCAGGAACATGGCGACGCTGTGCGCCACTTCTTCCGGCTGCCCCACCCGTCGCACCGGAATGGACGCTTCCAGCGCCAGCGTCTTGGGCTGGCCGGGTGGGTTGGACTGATTGAAGAGCTCGGTGGCGATCGGCCCCGGCGCCACGGTGTTGACGGTGATGCCGTCAGCCGCCAATTCCAGCGCCCAGGTGCGCGTCATGCCGGCCAGCCCGGCCTTGGACGCGCCGTAAACCGTGCGCCCGCCCTTGCCCAACGCGGCGCGGCTGCCGATATTGACGACGCGCCCGTACTGCGCCTCGCGCATGGCGGGCAAGAGCGCCTGCAACAACAACACGGGCGCGGTCAGGTTCAAGGCCAACGTGCGCTGTAACTCCGCCTCGGTCACGTCTTCAATGTTGGCCACCTGGATCATGCCGGCGTTGTTCACCAGATGCAGCACACGCCGCTCGGCCGCCAGTTCGCGCGCGGCCTCGCGGGTGGCCGCCGCATCGCCCAGGTCCACCGAACGAAAGGTCTCGCCCGGCAGCAAGGCATCGGGCGGCCGACGGCTGAAATTCACCACCTGGTAGCCGTCCTGGATCAGGCGGGCCACGATGGCGCGGCCAATGCCCCGGCTGCCGCCGGTGACAAGTGCGATGGGCGTGTTCATTGCGCGGTAATCCCTTGGTCTTTGATAAGCCCGCCCCACTTCTTGCGCTCCGCGCGTTCGAAGGCAGCGAGGTCGTCGCCGAACAGCGTGCCGGGCTTGGCGCCCATGGTGGAGAAATTCTTGGCCAGGGCGGCGTCTTGCAAACCGCTGCGGGCCGCGTCGATCAACTGCTTGACCACCGGCGCGGGCGTGCCGCGCGGCGCGTACAGCGCGAACCAGGCCGTCACGTCAAACCCGGGCAAGCCGGATTCGGCAACGGTAGGCAGGTTGGGCACGGACGGATCGCGCTGCGCCGAGGTAACGGCCACGCCGCGCACCAGGCCGCCGTCCTTGATCTGCGCCAGCGAACCGGGCAGGTTGTCGAACAGCAGGTCCACCTGCCCGCCCGCCACGGCGGGCAGCGATGCCGAGGTGCCCTTGAACGGCACGTGCAGCATCGTCACCCCCGCCATCGCCTCGAAGTACGCGCCGGTCAGGTGCACCGACGAGCCGACGCCCGGCGATGCGTAGGTCAGCTTCTTGTCGGGCGACTGCTTGGCGGCCTTGATGACATCGGCCACCGTCTTGTAGGGCGACTTGGCGCTGACGGCGATGACGTTCGGCGTGGTGGACACCAGCGCGATCGGCACCAGATCCTTTTCGGGGTCGAACGCCATGTTGCTGTACAGAAACTGGTTGATGGTCTGCGTGCCGATCGTGCCCAGGCCCAGCGTGTAGCCGTCGGCCTTGGCGCGGGCCACGTAAGCCATGCCGATATTGCCGCCCGCGCCGGGTTTGTTTTCAACCAGCACTGTCTGCTTCAACCCGGGTTGCAGCGCATTGGCGATGGCGCGGCCGAACATGTCGGCGCCGCCGCCCGGCGGGTAAGGCACCACCACCGTGACGGGATGATCGGGATAGCCGGCGGCATGCGCCACGGGCAGCGCCAGCAGGGCCAGGGCGGCCACGGCCAGCCTACGCCGCCCGGCGCGCGGGGGTACGGATGAGGTCATGAACTTGTCTCCTGTTGAATCCGCTGCATGCGGATTTCTTCTTGAAATGGATAAGCGTTCAAAGTACGTAAATACGTACTATAGTTATAAAAACACAGAAATCGGATAGGAGACAAGCAATGAAACGCTGGACGCAACGCCCCGAAGGATCCACCTGGGGCGACTTCGGCCCGGACGATGAACTGGGCCGGCTGAACCTGCTGACCGAAGAGAAAGTGTTGCAGGCCGTGCGTGAAGTGCAGGCGGGCAAGGTGTTCTGCCTGTCGCTGCCGCTGGATCTGCCAGGCGGCAACGTGCTCAACCCCCGCCGCCACGCCCCAACGCTCAAGCCCACCTTCCGCGAGGGCACGCCCTACCTGAACTTTGCGATGTCGCAGGTGCAGCCCGAGGCCGTCGACGTGCTGTCCGACGACCAGGTGACGCTGTCGATGCAATATTCCACGCAGTGGGACGGCCTGTGCCACGTGGGCGCGATGTTCGACATCCAGGGCGACGGCGAGGCCCGTCGCGTGTACTACAACGGTTATGCCGCCGGGGTGGATGTGTTTGGCGGCGCCGACCCCGACACGTCGCCGGATGCCTGCTGCCCGCCCGGCGGCTCGTATGCGCGCAAACTCAGCGTCAGCCGCTATGCCGAAAAAGGCATGCAGGGGCGCGGCGTGCTGGTGGACCTGGCGCGCGCCTTCGGCCCCGGCCGCACCCTGGTGGGGCATGAACAATTGCAAGCCGCGATGCGCGAACAGAACGTGGTGCTGGAAACCGGCGACATGCTGGTGTTGCGCACCGGTTTTGCCGAGCGCGTGGTTGAAATGAACGGACAGCCGGACCCGCACGCACTGGAGCAGACCGGCGCGGTGCTGGACGGCGCCGATAGCGCACTGCTGAACTGGATCTCCGCCAGCGGCGTGGCCGCCATTTGCGCCGACAACTACGCGGTGGAATCCTATCCGGCACGCACCTCCGGCCCCGGCCATTCGATCCTGCCGCTGCACCACCATTGCCTGTTCAAACTGGGCGTGCCCCTGGCCGAGCTGTGGTATTTGAAGGACCTGGCCGACTGGTTGCACGCCAACGGACGCAACCGCTTCCTGTTGACCGCCCCGCCCTTGCGCATGCCCGGCGCGGTGGGTTCGCCCGTGACGCCCATCGCCACGGTGTAAGCCATGACCTTGCCGTACTCAACCTTCGCCGAGCATCTGGACGCGCTGGCGGCCCGCCGCCCCGACGCGCCCCTGTTGATCGACCAAGACCGGCCAATCAGCGCCGCGCACCTGCGCGCCCAGAGCCGCGCCTTGGCCGCGGGACTGGCGCGCATCGGCGTGCGACCCGGCCACCGCGTGGCGGTCTGGCTGCCCAACTGCGCCGCCTGGGTGGAATCATTCCTTGCCTGCGCGCACCTGGGCGCGCTGGTGCTGGCCGTCAACACGCGCTTTCGCGCATTGGAGGTGGCCGACATCCTGGGGCGTGGCCAAGCCGACTGGCTGGTGTTTTGGCCGGGCTTCAAGGGCATCGACTTCGCGGGCATCCTGGCCGCCGTCCCGCCGTCGGAACTGACGCGCCTGCAAGGCGTGATCGCCGTTGCCACGCCGGATCCGAACGACGCCACCGTGAATGGCGCCACCCCGAGCGACGCCGCTCGTAGCGTCGCCAACGCATACGACGCCACGTCGATTGCCCCCGCCACCCCGCCCGCC
>Ga0160449_1001541_pt1 | contig 11088 bp, 11 predicted proteins | sample HID1975I_E1MG_FD_108216 | JGI IMG/M metagenome (GOLD analysis project Ga0160449, IMG submission 108216) | Enriched soil microbial communities from UW Madison campus, WI, USA - HID1975I_E1 MG | ecosystem: Environmental > Terrestrial > Soil > Unclassified | place: USA: Madison, Wisconsin...
CCGTGGCCGCCGCCGTGCGCGACGTGCTGCACATCAACCCGTCGACCAATGGCCAGATGCGCTTGTGGGCCAACCCCGAAGACATCGAACTGATCCGCCTGCACCTGGCCGACGAGCTGAAAGAAGGCCATTGGCGCGTGCTGGCCGATGAATCCATCGCCCGTGGTGGTTGCCGCGCGGAAACGCCTTTTGGCGATATCGACGCCACGCTGCAAACGCGCTGGCGTCGTGTCGCGGCCTCGCTGGGTCGCAACGTGTCCTGGGAGGATCCGGCGTGAGCGGCAATCCGGCTCCGGCGCAACCCGGCCTGACGGCCGCGCCCGCCATGCCCGCCGCCTCCCCCGCCACCGTGCCGGTGCTGGACCGTTGGAAGACGCAGCTGGAAATCGGTTCGATCCGCGCCGCCTCCACCGACCCCTGGCTGGTCAGCGGCAAGATCACGCGCGCCACCGGCCTCGTGCTGCACGCCACCGGCCTGCGCCTGCCCGTGGGCGCCGCCGCCCGCATCGAAATCGCGCGCGGCCATGACCACTGGGCCGACGCCGAAGTGGTGGGCTTTGACGGCCACACGCTGTATCTGATGCCGCAGGCGGATATTTCCGGCCTGCCGCCCGGCGCGCGCGTCGTGCCCGGCGAACCGCCCGTGCAACGCGCGATCCCGCTGCCGCGCAAGGCCGAATTGAATGGCAACGCCAAGCCGCAACTGGGCCGCCACCTGCCCGTGGGCAACGCGCTGCTGGGCCGCGTGCTGGACGGCGCCGGCCGCCCGCTGGATGGCCTGGGCCCGCTGACGGGCGCCGAACTGGCGCCCTTGTCCGCGCAGCCCATCAACCCCTTGTCGCGCGCCCCGATCGACACCGTGCTGGACACGGGCGTGCGCGCCATCAACGGCCTCTTGACCGTGGGCCGAGGCCAGCGCATGGGCCTGTTCGCGGGTTCCGGCGTGGGTAAATCCGTGCTGCTGGGCATGATGGCCCGCTACACCAAGGCCGATGTGATTGTCGTGGGCCTGATCGGTGAACGCGGCCGCGAAGTCAAGGAATTCATCGAACACAACCTGGGCCCCGAAGGCCTGGCCCGCTCGGTTGTCGTGGCGGCGCCCGCCGACGTGTCCGCGTTGCTGCGCCTGCAGGGCGCGGCCTACGCCACCCGCCTGGCCGAGCATTTCCGCGATCAGGGCCAAGACGTGCTGCTGATCATGGATTCGCTGACCCGCTACGCCATGGCGCAACGTGAAATCGCGCTGGCCATTGGCGAGCCGCCCGCCACCAAGGGCTACCCGCCCTCGGTGTTCGCCAAGCTGCCGATGCTGGTCGAACGCGCCGGCATGGGTGCGCCCGGTCCGTCCGGCAAGGCCGGTTCCATCACCGCGTTCTATACGGTGCTGGCCGAAGGCGACGATCAGCAAGACCCGATCGCCGACTCGGCGCGCGCCATCCTGGACGGCCACGTGGTGCTGTCGCGCCATCTGGCCGAATCCGGGCACTACCCCGCCATCGATATCGAAGCGTCGATTTCGCGCGCGATGACCTCGCTGATCACGCCGCAGCAGTTCGCCATCGTGCGCCGCTTCAAGCAGAACCTGTCGCGCTACCAGCGCAACCGCGACCTGATCGCCGTGGGCGCCTATGCGGCCGGCAACGATCCGCAGTTGGACGAAGCCATCGCGCGCTATCCGCGCCTGGAAGCCTTCTTGCAGCAAGACGTCGGCGAAAACATCGGCTACGACGACGCCGTCAACCAGTTGCGCGCCAGTTTCGAGTTAAGGGACACCTATGCCTAGCCAATTGCCCTTGGACATGTTGATCAACCTGGCCAAGGAAAGCACGGATGAAGCCGCGCGCCTGCTGGGTCGGCTCAGCGCCGAACGCACCAACGCCGAGCGCCAGCTTGGCATGTTGAGCGATTACCGCCAGGACTACCTGGAACGGCTCCAGCAAGCCATGACGACTGGCATGTCCGCCAGCGATTGCCACAACTACCAGCGCTTCATCGGCACCCTGGACGACGCCATCAGCCAGCAGCAGACCGTGCTGCGCCAGGCGGATGACAACCTTGCCAAGGGCCGCCTGTACTGGCAGCAGGAAAAGCGCAAGCTCAGTTCCTACGACGCCCTGGCGCAGCGCGAAATGCGCGCGCAGGCCGTCGTGGAATCGCGCCGTGAACAGCGCGCCAACGATGAATATTCCGCCCGCCTGGTCCAGCGCCAGGCCGGGATGCATTAAGCAGCACCTATAAAGCTGCACCTAACAGGAAGCCCAAGATGACCGCTCCCCTGCCCTTGCCGACTATCGCGCCCGTTGCGAAAACGTCCATCGCCGACGCGCTGGGCGCCAACAAGCCCGCACCCGCGAACAAGAAAGGCCCCAGCTTCTCCGACGTGCTGGCTCAGCAACGTCCGAAGCCGTCCGCCGATTCGCGTCCGGCCAACGATGGCGCCAAGGCGCCCGGCAAAATGCCCGGCAAGACCGCCGACGCCGGCGCCGACCCCAACGCCAAGGCGGAAGATGCCGCCGCCGGCGCCATCAATGACGCCGTCAATACCGCGACGTCCGCCGAAGCCGGCGCGCTGGCCGTGGCCGCCGCGCAGCCGCCCGTGCCCGCCCTGCCGCAGCAAACGCTTGAGCTCGCGGCGCAGGCCGCCGAGCAAGTGCAGCTTGCGCGCGGTAGCGCCGAAGCCGCCGCCGCCGCACTCGGCAGCAGCGCGGCCGTGCTGACCGCCGCGCTGAACGCCGCCGATGTCGCAGCCCCCGCCACCGCCCGCACGCCGGTCGCCGTGACCGCCGTGCAAGCCGAAGCCGCCGCCGCGATTGCCGCGCGCGATGCTCAGGTCGCGCAGCCGGTGCTCACCGCCGCCGTCAAGCCGGGCAGCGCCGCGGCCACGGCCGTCGCCGCCGTCCCGACCACGCAGCCGGCCGTCAAGGCCGAAGCACCGCGCGCCGCGATCGACCTGCCGCTGCCGCGCGTTGCACGCGAAACCAAGGCCGACGCCGAGCCCACCACCACGACCTTGCCCGCGCGCACCGAAGAAGAACTGTTGGCCGCCCTGACCGGTACCACGCAGCAATTCCAGGCGCCGCAACATGGCGCCACGGCGCAGGACCATCTGGCGCAGGCACTTGCCGCCGCCACCCAACGCCAGGCCGCGCCCGTCGTGAACCAATCGGCCTTCGCCCCGCCGGCCGTGCCGCTCGTGATGCAGGTCGCCACCCCGGTCGGCGGCACGCATTGGGGCACCGAGCTGGGTCAGCAGGTGGTGATGATGAGCACCAACGCGCGCCAGGGCATGCAGACCGCCGAGTTGCGTCTGGATCCGCCCGACCTGGGCCCCCTGCGCGTCAGCCTGAACATCGCCGACGGCGTGGCCAGCGCCTCGTTCGTCTCGGCGCATGCCTCCGTGCGCCAGGCCATCGAAACCGCGATGCCGCAATTGCAACAAGCCTTGGCGCAAGCGGGCATTTCGCTGGGCCAGACCAGCGTGGGCGAACAGTCCGCGCAGCAGGAATTCGCGCAACAGCAAGGCAACGGCGGCTCGCAGCGTCAGTCGGGCAATGGATCGGCGCTTGCCGATGCATCGGCCGACAACGCCACCCCCACCGTGACGGTGTCGCGCAACGCCAACGCACTGGTCGACACCTTTGCGTGACAAATACGCGGCCCGCGCTTGGCAACGAACGCGGGCAGTGCAGCAATAGCTTGAGATACGCGGCTTTCGCCCTGTTTTTCGCCTCCAAGCCGAGGCGTAGTTTGGGGCAGAATGCTTTCATCCACTAAGAATCCGTTTTCACCAGCGGCTCAATACGCATCGAAACCGAGATGGCGACTACCAAACCCATAACCGCGCCGTCGGGCGCAAAGAAATCCGGCGGCATCGGCATTCTTCGCCTGCTGCTGGGCCTGTTGGTCTTGCTCCTTGTTGCCGCCGGCAGTGCGGGCGCAACCTGGTTCATCACCCAGCGCATGCAGCAACCGCAAGCCGGCGCGCCCGTGCAATTGGGCGTGGGCCAGGTGCCGGGCGGCCAGCCTGGCCAGCCGGGTCAACCCGGTCAACCCGGCCAGGGCCCCCAAGCCACGCCGACCACGTTTGTGGCCCCGCCCGCCGGCCCCATCGCGGTGCCCGCCCCGATCTTCGTCCCGATCGAAGCGTTCACCGTCACGCTGCAAAACGCGGAAACCGAACGCATCATGCACGTGGGCCTGACCCTGCGCGTCAGCGACGAACAGACCCGTACCCGACTTGAAAAGTACATGCCTGAAGTGCGCAGCCGCATCCTGATGGTGCTGTCGTCGCAATCGCCCACCGGCGTGCAGACGCAGCAAGGCAAGACCGAAATGGCCACCGCGATCAAGACCGCGGTCAACCAGCCGTTCTCGCCCCTGCCTGACGGCCAGTATGTCACCGACGTACTGTTCACGGCGTTCGTGGTGCAATAAGCATGGCCTACGAGGCATTCCTTTCGCAGGACGAAGTCGATGCGCTGCTAGCCGGCGTCACCGGCGAGAGCGATAGCAAATCAGCGGCCGCGAACCCCAACGATGGCGCGCGCGCCTACGACCTGAGCTCGCCCGAGCGGGTCGTGCGCCGCCGCATGCAGACGCTGGAGCTCATCAACGAGCGTTTCGCGCGCCACATGCGCAACGTGCTGTTGAACTTCATGCGCCGCAGCGCCGACATTACCGTCGGCTCGATCAAGATCCAGAAGTACGCGGACTTTGAACGCAACCTGCCCGTGCCCAGCAATCTGAACATGATTCAGATGAAGCCCCTGCGCGGCACGGCGCTGTTCACCTATGACCCGAACCTGGTGTTCCTGGTCATCGACAGCCTGTTCGGCGGCGATGGCCGCTACCACACGCGCGTCGAAGGCCGGGACTTCACCACGACCGAACAACGCATCATCCGGCGTCTGCTGAACCTGACGCTGGAAAGCTACGGCAAGTCCTGGGACCCCGTCTATCCCATCGAATTCGAGTACGTGCGCTCGGAGATGCACACCAAGTTCGCCAGCATCACCGGCAACAATGAAGTGGTGGTCGTCACCTCGTTCCACATCGAATTTGGCGCGACCGGCGGTGACCTGAACATCTGCCTGCCCTATTCCATGATCGAGCCGGTGCGTGATCTGCTGACGCGGCCGCTGCAAGAAACCACGATGGAAGAGGTTGACCAGCGCTGGTCGCAGCAGTTGTCGCGCCAGGTTCGCAGCGCCGACATCGACGTGGTCGCGGAATTCGCGCGCATCCCGTCGTCGATCCGCGAACTGATGAATTTGAAGGTGGGCGACGTCCTTCCCGTGGACGTGCCCCAAACCATCACAGCCCACGTGGATGGCGTACCGCTGATGGAATGCGGCTACGGCGTTTTCAACGGCCAGTACGCGCTTCGCGTACAGAACATGTTTACCTACGATACCGATTCAAACGAGGCCCCCGACCATGACTGACAAGAACGAGCCTGGCACCGGCTCGTCCCCGGCCGACGACTGGGCCGACGCGCTCGCCGAACAATCCCGCGCCAACCCGCCCACCCAAGCCGACGGCCTCAAGCCGCAGGACGACTGGGCGGCCGCGATGGCTGAACAAACCGCCTCCACGCCGCCCGCGGCGCCTGCTCCGGCACCGGCAGCTCCGGCACCGGCTCCGGCCGCCGCGGCACCGGCACCTGCTGCCCCCGCCGCGCAATCGGCGTCGCAGTCGGTGTTCAAGCCGCTGGCTGGCGCCACGAGCGGCTCCGGCAGCGACATCGACCTGATCATGGACGTGCCCGTCCAACTGACGGTCGAACTGGGACGCACCCGCCTGACCATCAAGAACCTGCTCCAACTAGGCCAGGGTTCCGTGGTTGAGCTGGACGGCCTGGCCGGCGAGCCGATGGACATCTTCGTCAACGGCTACCTCATCGCCCAAGGCGAAGTCGTGGTCGTCGAAGACAAGTACGGCATCCGCCTGACCGACATCATCACCCCGTCCGAGCGGATCAACCGCTTGAACAACCGCCGCTAGCAGCCCGGCGCCATGACTGAATCCGCCCTGCTGCGCGTCGTCATCGGCCTGGTGCTGGTGGTGGCCGCCATCCTGGCTTCGGCCTGGCTGGCGCGGCGGGCCGGCCTGACCCAGCGCGGCGGCGGCAACCTGCTCAAGCAGGTCGCCAGCCTGCCCGTCGGCGCGCGCCAAAGCATCGTCGTCGTCGAAATCGACAATACCTGGCTGGTGGTGGGCGTCGGCCCGAACCAGCTCACTACCTTGCACACCCTGCCCGCCGGCCAGATGCCGGAGGGTTCGCCCTTGCCCGCCGCGGCCTTCGCGGCCAAGCTGGGCCAGGCGCTCAAGCGCCGCTAGCGCGACACGCGCATCTTTGCGACACCCATGAGCTTTCTCTCTCGCACGACACTCCTGCCCGCCCGTCCGCGCGCCCTGCCCATGCTGGCGGCCGCCGCGGTGCTGGGCCTGGCCTTCTTTCCGGCCGGAGTCGTCGCCCAGGCCACCCTGCCCGCCCTGACCGCCACCCCCGGCCCCAACGGCTCGGAGACGTACTCGCTCAGCATGCAGACCATGCTGCTGATGACGTCGCTGTCGTTCCTGCCGGCCGCATTGCTGATGATGACGGGCTTCACGCGCATCATCATCGTGCTGGGCCTGTTGCGCAGCGCCATGGGCACCGCGATGTCGCCGCCCAACCACGTGCTGATCGGGCTGTCGCTGTTCCTGACCTTCTATACGATGTCGCCGGTGTTCGACAAGATCTACGCCGACGCCTACAAGCCCTTGTCAGAAGGGTCGATCCAGTTCGAGACAGCGGTCGAACGCGCCGCCGGTCCGCTGCGCACGTTCATGCTGCACCAGACGCGCGAGAACGATCTGTCGCTGTTCGCCAACCTGGCCAAGCAGCCCGCGCTGGAAGACCCGTCGCAAGTGCCCCTGCGCATCCTGGTGCCCGCCTTCATCACCAGCGAATTGAAGACGGCGTTCCAGATCGGCTTCACCATCTTCATTCCATTCCTGATCATCGACCTGGTCGTGGCCAGCGTGCTGATGGCGCTGGGCATGATGATGGTGCCGCCCGTCACCGTGGCGCTGCCGTTCAAGCTGATGCTGTTCGTGCTGGCCGATGGCTGGAACCTGCTGATGGGTTCCCTGGCCCAGAGCTTCTACCAATAACGCCGGAGCAATCGCCATGACCGCTGAAACCGTCATGACCATGGCCTACCAGGCGATGAAGATCGTCCTGGCAATGGCCGGCCCGCTGCTGCTGGTGGTGCTGGTGGTGGGCCTGGTCATCAGCATCTTCCAGGCCGCCACGCAGATCAACGAAATGACGCTGTCGTTCATTCCGAAGCTGCTGGCCATGTGCGGCGTGCTGGTGCTGCTGGGCCCCTGGCTCATCGGCGTCATGGTCGACTACATCCGGCAACTGATCGGCCAGATCCCCATGCTGGTGTCCTGAGCGGCCCGCGCCGCCCGGCCCCGGACATTTCCCCATGATCGCCTTCACGCTCGAACAGCTCAACGGCTGGATCGGCCAGTTTCTCTGGCCGTTCGTGCGTATCCTGGCGCTGATCGGCACCGCCCCGCTGTTCTCGGAATCCGCCGTGCCCGTGAAGGTCAAGGTGGGCCTGTCGTTCGTGTTGGCCGTGGCGGTCAGCCCCGCGCTGGACCCCATGCCGCCCGTCTCGCCCGGCTCTTACGCGGGCCTGTGGATGGTGATGCAGCAGGTGCTGATCGGCATCGCCATGGGCTTCACGATGCGCATCGTTTTCGCCGCCGTGCAGACGGCCGGCGAATTCGTCGGCCTGCAAATGGGCTTGTCGTTCGCCTCATTCTTCGACCCCAGCGCCGGCGCCAACACGGCCGTGCTGTCGCGCCTGTTCAACATGGTGGCGATGCTGACGTTCCTGGCGCTGGACGGCCACCTCCTGGTGCTGGCCGCGCTGGTGCGGTCCTTCGACACCTTGCCCGTCGCCACCATCCAACTGCATCAGAACGGCTGGGGCGTGGTGGTGGAATGGGGCAAGACCGTGTTCGTCTCGGGCCTGCTGCTGGCGCTGCCGCTGATCTGCGCGCTGCTGACCATCAACCTGGCCATGGGCATCCTGAACCGCGCCGCGCAACAACTGTCCGTGTTCTCGGTGGGCTTTCCCGTCACGCTCATCATCGGCGTGATCGTGCTGACCGTGGTGCTGCCCCACTCCGGACCGTTCCTGGAGAACTTGTTCGAATCCGGCCTGGAGGCGATGAGCCGGGTGGTGGATGCGCTGGCGGGGCGGTAGCGGGAAAGTGCTGGGCAAATGGCCAATGGCCAATGGAAAAGCCCCTCCCCGAAACATCGAATGGGAGGGGCTTGTTGAACCAACCTGGGGTTAAGCGTCTACCGGACGCTTACGAAATCACTCAGGGCTGACCGGTAAGCCGGAACACGCGGATCGTCTCGCGCAGCGCGCCGGATTGGGTGCCCAGCTGCATCACCGCGCCACCCAGTTCCTGCACCAGCGCCGTATTCTGCACCGTCATCACGTCCATCTGCGACACCGCCGTATCCACTTGCTCGATACCGCTGGACTGCTCTTGGGACGCTTGCGAGATTTCCCCGATGATGTCGGTGACCCGATGCACGGCCGCCACGATTTCTTCCATCGTTGCGCCCGCCTGCTCAGCCTGCGCGGAGCCTTCCGACACGCGGTCCACGGAATCCTCGATCAAGCCCTTGATCTCCTTGGCCGCCTGCGCGCTTTTCTGCGCAAGGCTGCGCACTTCGCCGGCCACCACGGCGAAGCCCTTGCCGGTTTCGCCGGCGCGGGCTGCTTCCACCGCGGCGTTAAGCGCCAGGATGTTGGTCTGGAACGCGATGCCTTCGATGATGCTGACGATGTCCGCAATCTTGCGCGAGCTGGCCGAGATGCCGTGCATGGTGTCGACCACCTGGCCCACGGCCACGCCACCGCGCCGCGCCACGTCCATGCTGCTGGCGGCCAACTGGTTGGCCTGCCGTGCGTTGTCGGCGTTCTGGCGCACGGTGGACGTCAGTTGCTCCATGCTGGCGGCGGTTTGCTGCAAAGACGACGCCTGCCCTTCCGTGCGGCCGGCCAATTCCTGATTGCCGCGCGCGATATGCACGGCCGCATGGGTCGTGCCCTCGATACCGCGATAGACATCCTGCGCGATGCCGATGAGGCTCTTGCGCATGACTTCCAGCGAGAACTTCAAGCTGCCCACTTCGTCATCCGAGTCCGCGATGATCTGAGTGGTGAGGTTGCCGGCGGCCACCTGGCGCGCCATGTTGGCGGCGTCCAGCATCGGGTCCAGCAAAGACCGCGACAAGCTCCAACCCATGCCGAAGATGGCGATCACACCCAGCGCGATGGCGCCGCATCCCAGGCTGGCGCCCCAGGTGCCCAGGCTGTCCCAATTGGCATGCAAACCATAGGCGCCCGCGCCCGCCACGATGCCGGCGGACACCAGGGCGTGACGGAACATCCGGCTGCGCACGCTGCGCTTGAACGGAAACGCCACCACGTCCAGGCCACGCCGCCAGCCGGCGCGCACCGGGCGTCCGCGCTTGATGCGGATGCCACGTGCCGAGCCTTCGCGCATGCGCGCGTACAGGTCTTCGGCCATCTCGATCTGTTCGTCCGATGGCCGCACCCGCACCGACGAATACGCGACGACTTCGTCGTTTTCGACGATGGGCGTGGCGTTGGCCAGCACCCAGTAATAGCCGCCGTCCTTGCGGCGGTTCTTGACCAGGCCCAGCCAAGATTCGCCGGCTTCCAAGGTTTCCCACAGATCTTCGTAGGCCTCGGGCGGCATGTCGGGATGGCGCACGATGTTGTGCGGCTTGCCGATGAGTTCTTCGCGGGTAAAGCCGCTGACTTCTACGAATGCCGGGTTCGCGTAAACGATGCGGCCCTTGGTGTCGGTTCGCGAGATCAGGTATTGATCTTCGCGCAGCTTGGTTTCCACATCAGTGATGGGTAGGTTCACGCGCACAGCTAGTCTCCAGTGACATCAATAGAGCAGCGAATGAATAGCAGCGAGCAAACCAGGGCGTGGCGCCCCGCATCGACCTGACCCCGCCCGGTTTGTCTGGCCGGCGCGCCCTCACGCGCAACCCAGCCATCAAACCCAGTTCACCGCCCTCTTCCAGGCGTTATTGTTATTAACGGTATTTTTAATGAAAACTTAACGTGCGTATTAATCGGTGCGTGACGCGATTCGCACGATGCCCGTGGCCGGTGGCCGGTGGCCGGTGGTGGTCGGTGGTGGTCGGTGGTGGCCGTAGGATGGGTGAAGCGCGCACCGTCCGCCCCGCGAAAACAAGCGCCAAACGCGCGTAACCCATCAGACGAACGTGGCGTTGTGGCGGATCCGGTTAAGAACCACGGCACCGGTTAAGAACCGTCGCACCGTCCGATGGGTTACGCGCGATCGGAAGCCTTGTTCTGGCCCACAGCCGTACGCGCTTCACCCATCCTACGAGCCGTCATCACTTCTGCGACAACGACACACGTAGGATGGGTGGAGCGCGCACCGTCCACCCCGCGCAAACAAACGTCAAACGCGCGTAACCCATCAGACGAAGGTTGCGTTGTGGCGGGCCGGGATAAGGATTACGTGCCGTCATCACACCCAATACGGCACCGGCATGGAATACGGTCCGCCATCGCATCAACGGCGTCACATCATCAACGGCATTGCGTTGACGCATCCACGACAACGGCATTGCGTTGACGCACCCACGACAACGGCATTGCGTTGCCGCATCCACGGCAACGGCATTGCACCGTCGCATCCCGCCGGGGTTTCCCCCGGCGGTCTAGCTACCTATCAACCTTGCGTCAGCGTCGGGGACGCGTAGCCGCTCAGTTGGTGGGCGGGCACTTCGATCACTTCGCCGGCGTTGATCTTGAACACCGCCACGGCTTCGGCCAGGCGGTGCGCTTGATCTTGCAACGAACCGGCAGCGGCCGCTGCTTCTTCCACCAAGGCGGCGTTCTGCTGCGTGACTTCATCCATCTGCGACACGGCGCGGTTGACCTGGTCAATACCGCTGGACTGCTCTTCGGACGCCGCCGAGATCTCGCCCATGATGTC
>Ga0160449_1001544_pt1 | contig 11080 bp, 5 predicted proteins | sample HID1975I_E1MG_FD_108216 | JGI IMG/M metagenome (GOLD analysis project Ga0160449, IMG submission 108216) | Enriched soil microbial communities from UW Madison campus, WI, USA - HID1975I_E1 MG | ecosystem: Environmental > Terrestrial > Soil > Unclassified | place: USA: Madison, Wisconsin...
TTTACCATCTTTCCAAAAAGCTTTTACAAAAGGTGGTGCGTTAGGAACTATGTGCGCGTATTCTGAGTTAGACGGTATTCCTTGTGCCGCAAATCATTGGTTATTGACAGATGTTTTGAGAAACGAATGGGGATTTAAAGGGCTTGTAGTTTCAGATTTAGGAGCGATAAAATACATACAGACGACTCACAAAGTTGCTGATTCTCCAAAAGACGCTATTAGAGAAGCGGTTTCTGCCGGTGTTGATATGCAGTTTTATGATTTTTCAAACGAGTTCTGGCAAAATACTGTTATTGAATTGGTAAATGAAAAGAAATTGACAATGGAAAATATCGACCGTGCAGCGGGAGCAGTTTTACGTTTGAAATTTTTATTAGGATTATTTGAAAATCCGTACACAGATAAAAATCTGATTAAAGAGCGTTTTCATACTAAAGAAAATCAAGCTGTTGCTTTAGAAGCTGCTCAAAAATCAATGATTTTGCTGAAAAATGACAATAATATTTTACCGTTGAGTAAAAGTATTAAAAACATTGCCGTTATAGGACCAAATGCAAACGCTTCAAGAATGGGAGGTTATGCTCCTAAAAATAGTGTTGGAACAACAGTTTTCGAGGGTATACAGCAAATTGTTGGAAAAACTGCCAATGTAGTTTACGAAGAAGGTGTTCCTTTAATTGTAAAAGGACAAATTATTCCATCTAAATATTTATTTACTCCAGACGAGGCTCAAAACGGATTAAAAGGAGAATATTTCAATAACAGAAATTTGGAAGGAACTCCAGCATTGACTCGAATCGACAGTCAATTAGAGTTTGATTGGCCTTGGGCGCCTGGAGACGGTGTAAATGTGGATGATTTTTCTATCAGATGGACAGGATTCTTAAAATCAGATCAAGCGCTTGACGGATGGTTAGGTTTAAGTTCTGATGACGGAATCAGAATGTATATTGATGACCAATTGGTAATAGACAACTGGACAAAAGGAGCGACCAGTATGGTAACGGTTCCTAAAAATATAGAAAAAGGTAAAAAATACAAAGTCCGCATTGAAATGTGGGAAGGAGGCTGGGGAGCCAGAGCTCATTTCCGTTGGAATTTAGAAAAAGTAAATTTACAGCCTGCAATCGAAGCAGCTAAAAAAGCTGATGTTGCCATTGTAGTTTTAGGAGAATCTAACGAATTGGTAGAAGAAAACAGAGACGTTGCTTCTTTAGACTTATTTGGAATCCAGCAGCAATTGATTGAAGAGATCCAAAAAACGGGAACTCCAGTAGTTTGCGTGTTATTAAACGGTCGTCCGCTTTCTACAAATTGGATTGCAGAAAATATTCCAGCAGTAATTGAAGGATGGTTCCCAGGAGAATTTGGAGGGAGAGCTGTTGCAGATGTTTTATTTGGAGATTACAATCCAGCAGGAAGATTACCTATCACAGTTCCGAAATCAGTAGGGCAGTTACCTATATATTATAACCAAAAACCATCTGCAATACATAAATATGTAGCAGAAAGCGAACATCCTTTATATTCATTCGGTTTTGGATTGAGTTATACGAAGTTTGAGTATTCAAATTTAAAAATCGGTTCTAAGGAAATTAAACCAAACGGAGAATTGAAAGTTTCTGTTGATGTTAAAAATGTTGGAAATCTTGACGGAGATGAAGTAGTGCAATTATATATAAATGATGTCTACAGTTCTGTAACTACTCCAGAAAAAACTTTAAGAGGTTTTAAAAGATTAAATATCAAAAAGGGAGAAACAAAAAATGTAGAGTTTACACTTACTCCAGACGAATTGGGTCTATATAATAGAGAAATGAAGTTTGTTGTAGAACCAGGAGACTTCGAAGTGATGGTAGGAGGAAATTCGACAGATTTACAAAAATTAACATTCAAGGTTTCTAACTAAAATCGACTAAACGCAGAATAATTTTAAACGTTTTTCAGATAAAAAAAAGAATACAATTAAAAAAGGCCAAAATCTATTCGATAAATAGACTTTTGGCCTTTAAAATAAGGAAGAGTTGGATTACAAATGAAAACGTTTTCTTTCAATAAAACGCTAAACTTTCACCAACACCTTTTCAAAATTGTCATTTGTCGAAATTATGTATTGTTAACAAAACGTATTCTTAAATTTAACATGTTATTAACTCTAAAAAAACAACTAATATGATTAAAAACGTACTAAAATTACTGTTGGTCATATGCCTTTTCGGATTCCAAAGCCTTGAAGCGCAGACTACAGTAAAAGGAACGATAACAGATGCTCTTACTGGAATTCCGATTCCTGGGGCAAATATTATTGTTAAGGGAACAAAAACAAGTGCTTCATCAGATTTTGATGGTAAATACAGCATTAGTGTTCCAAATCAATCAGCAGTTTTAGTTTTTACTTATGTAGGATCTGCTACAAAAGAAGTGGCTGTTGGAACACAAACTACAATTAATGTAGCTTTGGGTGCAGACACACAGCAGTTAGGAGAAGTAGTAGTAACCGCTCTTGGTATTAAGAGAGAGAAAAAAGCTATTACGTATTCTGCACAAAACGTTTCGGTAGACGAACTTTCTGAAGCTAGATCATTAAACGTTGCCAACTCTCTTTCTGGTAAAGTTGCGGGTCTTAACTTCTCGACTACTTCAAATGGTGTAGGTTCTTCTTCTAGAATTACTTTAAGAGGTAACAGATCTCTTAACGGAAACAACCAGCCTCTTTATGTAGTAGATGGTGTGCCAATTAGCAACGGAACAACAACAACAAATCCTGATATTGATACAGGAGGAACTACACAGCCAGATGGTATTTCTAACATTAACCCAGAAGATATTGCTTCGATGACTGTTCTTAAAGGACCTTCTGCAGCAGCACTTTATGGATCTAGAGCATCAAATGGTGTAATCGTTATTACAACAAAATCTGGTAAAGCAGGAAAAACTTCAGTTTCGTTATCATCTAACTTTATGGCTTCTTCAGCTTATAACTTGATGAATTTACAAAACGAGTATGGTCAAGGAACAAACGGAGCTTATGTGCCTAACTCTTCTTCAAGCTGGGGAGGAAAATTAGACGGAAGCCAAGTTTCAAACTGGCAGTTAGTTCGTAACCCAAATTATGCTGGACCAGCTACACAAAGCTATTCTCCACAGCCTAATAACGTTATTGATTTTTACAAAACAGGTTACAACTTAGCAAATACATTAACTGTAACTGCTGGTAACGAAAAAGCGCAGGGTTATTTCTCTTATACTAATACACGTGCTGAAGGTATTGTTGGAGGAAACCAAATGGATAGACACAATCTTAACTTAAGATTGACTAGCAAAATCTCTGATAAATTATCTTTAGATGTAAAAACAAACTACATCGTTCAAGATATTGATAACTTATTGAGAACTGGTGAAGAGTCTATTGGTACATCTGCATATTTATTGCCTCGTAGTATCGCATACAACGATTACAAAAATTTCGAATATTTTGATGCTGCAGGACAAAGACAAGTAAACTATTTCCTTGACGAAACTGGTTCTCCAGGAGGAAACCCATTCTGGTCTGCTTTAAGAGATGATGCTCGTACAGACAAAAGAAACAGATTTATTGGTTTAGCGTCTCTTAAATATGAGTTTACAAAAACGTTAAGCTTACAAGGTAGAGCTGGTTTAGACCAAATGACTAATAAAAACGTAAGAAACAGATACGCTACAAATGCATTTAACAGTAACATGGGTTCATACAGCGAATCTTATGAAACAGTTAGCGAATTAAACGTTGATGCTTTACTTTCTTACAACGAGAAATTTGGAGATTTTTCTATCGGACTTAATGCTGGTGCAAACTCATTGCAGCAAAATAGTTCAGCTTTAAATTCTGGTGGTGTTTTAAGTAAAAGAAACTTCTTCGCTCTATCTAATGTGCAGACAGTTCAATCTACTTCAACTGCTTCAGAAAAAAGAATCAATTCAGTTTACGGATTTGGTCAAATTGGTTATAGAAACTATTTATTCTTAGATGTAACAGCTAGAAATGACTGGTCTTCTACATTACCAACAGATTATTTCTACCCATCTTTTGGTCTTTCTGCAGTTCTTTCTGATATGTTTACATTACCAGAAGTAATTAGTTTTGCAAAAATTAGAGGTTCTTACGCACAAGTTGGTAACGATACAGATCCTTATCAAACACAACAAAGATATTCTTATATCGGAGGAAATGGCGGTATGTTATACGGACAAAGCACAAAAGCTAATCCAAACTTAAAACCTGAGATTTCTTCTTCTACAGAATTTGGTGCAGATGTGAGATTCTTTAATAACCGTTTAGGTTTAGATTTCACATATTTCAATACATTAACAGACAATCAGATTTTCTACATCAACACTCCTGAATCTTCTGGATATTCTAGAGCAATCGTAAATGGTGGAGATATTGAAAATAAAGGTATCGAGTTAACGCTTACTGCAACTCCAATTCAAACTGCAAACTTTACTTGGGATATTACAGCAAACTATGCTTCTTATAAATCAAAAGTAAAGTCTATCTTTGAAGGAAGAGATGAGTTAGTTTTAGGTGAAGGACGTTTAGTTAGAAGTAAAGTTGTTCAAGGTGGTGAATATGGAGATTTATATATTAAAGGTTTCCAAAGAGATCCAAACGGAAATATTATTGTAAACAGTGCTGGTATTCCATTAGCAACAAATGGTTTTGATGTTCGTGCTGGAAACTTTAACCCAGACTGGACGGCAGGTTTCAAAAATAATTTCAAATACAAAGATTTCTCTTTAAGCTTCCTTGTTGATTTTAGAATTGGTGGAGAAGTTATTTCATACACTCAAGCAAGACAAGCTGGTTTAGGGGTAAGTGATATTACACTTGCTGGAAGAGAAGGTGGAATAATTGTAGATGGTGTTGTTGCTGCAGGAAATGGTACATACACTCCAAATACTACAAGTATTACAGCAGAACAATACTGGACAGCTATTGGACAAAGAACTCCAATTGCAGAACCATTTATTTATGATGCTACAAACATCAGATTAAGAGAGCTTGTTTTTGGTTATTCTTTACCAAAACGTTTATTAGGTGACTCAGGATTTACAAGCATCGATTTCTCATTAGTAGGTAGAAATTTATTCTTCTTCTTGAATAAAGCTGAGCATTTTGATCCAGAAGCTGGAGCAGGTACAGGTAACTTACAAGGGATAGAATCTTTCAACATTCCTTCAACTAGAGATTATGGAGTTAATGTTAAATTCGGATTTTAATTAAAAAAGAGATATCATGAAATATAGTTTTAAAATAAAAACACTAGGAGTCGCTGTAGCGATGCTATCTACTTTTTCTAGTTGTACAAAGGACTTCGACGAAATAAATACGGATCCAAATTCGCTTACAGAAAGTCAGTTAGATCCAACTCTTGCTGGTCCTGCATTTGCATCTGCATTGTATGCAGGTATCCACAACGGATCTTACTCTTCTCCAGGTGTAGATGATCAAGGTACCTGGGGTATTGCAACAGGTATTTTATCTTCTACTTTCATCCACTATTTAAACTGTGGATATGGTACCGAAAGAAATGCTTTCGTTAACGGATATGAGGGAAGAGGATGGACAAGATTTTATACAGTTGCTGCGCCAGCTTTGACAAATGCTTTTAAAGCATCTGAAGGAAATGCTGAAGCTTTAGCCGTACTTAAAATCTGGAAAGTTTTCATGTACAACCAAATGGTTGATGCTTACGGACCAATTCCTTACACTGAAGCAGGTAACGGTAAAGACAAAGTTGCTTATGACAGCGTAGAATTCATTTATGAAGATTTCTTTAAATTGTTAGATGAAGCAAACGCAGTATTAGGCGCTTCTTCAACTGCAACTGTAGCCTCTCTTGCCCCAAATGATAGAGTTTATTCAGGAAGTGTTGACAAATGGAGAATTTTTGGAAATAGTATGAGATTGCGTTTAGCTTTAAGAATCTCTGATAAAGATCCAGGAAAAGCAAAAACTCAAGCTGAAGCTGCTGTAGCTGCAGGAGTTATGCAGACAAACGATCAAAGCGCATTCTTTAAAGCAAGTAACATTACTCCAAACAATTTAAACATGATTGTAAACAGCTGGGGTTATGTAATGACAGCTTCTATGGAAAGTATCTTAGTAGGATACAACGATCCACGTTTATCAAAATGGTTTGCCCCAATCGATACTGGAGTTTATAGAGGTAACCCTGTTGGAGGTTTAGAAGACCAATTTGGAACTACTAAATTCTCTGCTTTCAATAATGATGTGATGGGTAATGGTGCAGCTAACAACCTTAGCGAAACTAAAAACATCGAAATCTTCATGGCTTCTGAAAACTATTTAAGCAGAGCAGAAGGTGCTTTGAATGGATGGAACATGGGCGGAGATGCTAAAACTTTGTATGAAACAGGTATTAGATTATCGCTTGCACAATGGGGAATTACAGAGCCTGCTGCAGTAAATGCATACATCAATGGTTCATCATTGCCAACTTTACCAAATATCTTGACTCTTTATCCTACTTTAGATTTACAAGATATTCCAGTTAAATTACCTGTAGCTTGGTCTGCATCTACTGCGGATCAACGTACACAAATTGCAGTTCAAAAATACTTAGCAATTTTCCCAGAATCTTGGGAAGCTTGGGCAGATTTACGTAGAAGCGATGCTAAAGTTATTTACCCAGTATTAAACACAGATAACCCAGACCCAGGAGTTGGAAAATCTCTAATGAAGAGAATCATTTATACTACAAATGAGTATTCTTCTAACAAAGCAGCAGTTGATGATGGTATCGCAAAATTAGGCGGTGCAGATTCAGGTGGAACTAGACTTTGGTGGGACACAAAATAATTAATTTGGTGAGTAATGATCGACACAATCCTTACTTAAATTCAAAAGGAGAGGTAACTCTCCTTTTGTTTTATCCGTATGTCAGTAATTTTGGCATAAAAAATTTCTCTTAACTACAGATGATTTCTCCAATTTTACAAATCATCAAACCACAAAAACATAAATAAAAATGGTTGATACAAATACCACTAACTCCTCACAAACCAAACCAACCACATTAGTTCCAATTTTAATAATAGCAAGTCTGTTTTTTATTTTTGGATTTGTTACCTGGATCAACGGCGCTTTGATCCCGTTTATGAAAACAATTAACGAATTAACCTCGGCACAATCTCTATTAGTTGCGTCGGCATCTTATATTTCGTTTGTTGTAATGGCACTTCCTGCTTCTTATATCTTAGCAAAAATCGGCTATAAAAAAGGAATGTCTTTGGGATTATTCATTATGGGTTTCGGAGCCTTAATTTTTATTCCTGCAGCCGAAGCGAGAACGTATTGGATGTTCCTTACAGGAATTTTTATTCAGGGAGCTGGAATGACTTTATTGCAAACTGCATCAAATCCTTATATTACTATTTTAGGACCAATTGAAAGCGCGGCAAAAAGAATTTCTATTATGGGAATTTGTAATAAAATTGCTGGAGCTTTAGGCTCTCTTATTTTTGGATCTATTTTATTATCAGGAATTGATGAAATTCAGGAAAAACTGGCTGTAGTAAGCGTTTCTGAAAAGAATACATTACTAAACAATATGGCAGACAGTGTTGTAGTTCCTTACATTTCAATGGCAGTGGTTTTATTTATTTTAGGATTGCTGATTCGTAAAGCACCGCTACCAAATGTTGAAGCCGCGCCAATCGAAGAAACAAAAGAGGGAGAAACCGCAAAAACAAGTATTTTTCAGTTTCCGCATCTTTGGCTGGGCGTACTGACTTTGTTTATGTACGTTGGAGTAGAAGTTATTGCCGGTGATACGATTATAGCATACGGAATCGCGTTAGGATTTCCTGCAGCCGATGCCAAATTCTTTACAACATTTACTTTATTAGCAATGGTTGCTACTTATGCTTTGGGAGCATTTTTGATTCCGAAATATATCACGCAGGCTTTGGCTCTAAAAGTGAGTGCGGTTTTAGGAATTATACTGTCATTCTGCATTGTGTTTTCTAGCGGATTTACTTCTGTTTTATTCGTTGCTGCATTGGGAATTGCAAATGCTTTGGTCTGGCCTGCAGTCTGGCCGCTTACACTTAACGGATTAGGGAAATTCACGAAAACGGGAGCTGCATTATTAGTAATGGCAATTTCTGGAGGAGCAGTTATTCCGCCTCTATATGGGAAATTTGTAGACGGAACAAAAGCCGATCTGATCGCGCAGGGAATTAGCGAAGTAAATGCAACAGCAGCAGCCTCAACAAAAGGATATTGGATTTTACTTCCTTGCTATATTATTATCCTTTACTATGCGATTTCAGGACATAAAGTGGGGTTGAAGAAGAGTTAGATTTTTTTATCTGTAAAATGAAAGATGTGAGATGTAAGATTTGATATGTGATATGTGATATGTGAGATAAATGAAAGAATTAAAGCTATGATTAAAGGGACATTTTTCATATTGAAAAGTAATGTCAAAATCTTGCTTCTTGCTTCTTTCATCTAAAAAATAAAAAAAAGAAAATGATTTTAAAAAAGAGATATACTACAGCAGCATTATTGATGGTAATTATTTTTTCCAATTCAGTAAAAGCACAAATTAAAGCTGTGAATATTGAAAGCAGTTATATTGCAGATCCGCCTGTTACAACCAACAGCCACGCATCGACATTGGTTGAATATAAACCGAATGAGATTATGGCAGCTTGGTTTGGAGGTAAATACGAAGGCGCAAAAGATGTCGGAATTTATATTTCTGATTATAAAGATAAAAAATGGTCAACGCCAAAAGAGCTCATTCAGCCATTAATCAAAAACGGTGATACGCTTCCTTGTTGGAATCCGGTGTTGTTTAAAAGCAAAAGCCAGAATTTGTATTTGTTTTACAAAGTCGGAAAAAATCCAAGAGAATGGTTTGGTGCTATGATTGTTTCAAAAGATAATGGAACAACTTGGGGCGAACCAAAATATCTTCCAGAAGGATTTTATGGACCAATTCGAAACAAACCAATCGAAACTACGCCGGGCTTAATTCTCTGCGGCAGCAGTACAGAAAGTGTTGATAAAGACGAATGGAGAATTCATGTTGAAACTTACACAGAAGCTGACGATTCTTGGAAAAAAATTGAAGTTGAAAACAACAAACAATTAAATGTCATTCAGCCTACATTTTTAGTTCATAGTGAAAGTGATATCGAGATGTTGTCCCGCAGCAAACACAATAGAGTGGTTGCAAGCTGGTCTGGAGATAACGGAAAAAGCTGGATAAGAACGAATACGATTAATGTGGTTAATTCAAATTCAGGAATAGACGCTTTAACCGTAAATAAAAATCTTTTTTTATTGGTTAACAATCCACTTCCACAGGGAAAAGACTGGTTTAACGGCCGCAATATTTTAGACGTTGAATATTCGACAGATGGTTTGAACTGGAGAAAGTTATTTGATTTGGAAAATCAGGAAAAAGGAGAATTTAGTTATCCGGCAATCATTCAAACCACAGATAAAAAAGTTCACGTTTTGTATACGTACGACAGAAAGTATATTAAACATACCTCTTTTGATCTGCAATAAAATTTAGCTTGTAAAACAATATGAAATCAGTAATAACTTCAAAATACAATTTCTTAAAAATAGGAATATTATTTTTCTGTTTACATCTTAATGCTCAAAACGCTTCAACTTTTTATCAGCATGATAAATATTTGTCATCAAATAAATTGGAAGGCCGTTTTCCGGGTACAAAAGGAAATAATAAAGCTGCAGCTTATATTCAGAAGTATTTTAAAAAATATGGTTTACAAGAATTCAATAATTCTTATTATCAGCCTTTTAAAGTTTTTGTAAAAGAAGGCATTAATAAAATGAAATCCGATAGTGCCGCAACTCAAAATGTTTTAGGATTTATCGAAGGATCTGATCCGGTTTTAAAAAACGAATATATTGTAATAGGAGCACATTACGATCATTGGGGCTGGGGCGGACCAGGTTCTGGAAGTAAAAAGAAAGAAGCTTTTGCCATTCATAACGGTGCAGATGATAATGCTTCTGGTGTCTCGGCACTGCTTTGCATTTTAGAAGAAATTTCAAAACAAAAAAGCAAACCCAAAAGAAGTATCATTTTTATTTCGTTCAGCGGAGAAGAAGAAGGATTATTGGGTTCAAAATATTTTGTCAGTCATCTTCCAGTTCCAAAAGAATCCGTAAAAGTTATGCTGAATATGGATATGGTTGGAAGATTAAATGAGAAAAAAGAGCTTTATATGGGCGGTGCTGGAACTTTTCCAAATGGAGTAGAACTGATGCAAAAACTGCAGCAAAACTCAGGATTAAATCCAATTATTCACGCAGGAGATGTTGGCGGTTCCGATCATGTTTCTTTTTATAAAGAATCTATTGCTGCTGTTGGTTTTCATACCGGCGGACATCCGCAGTATCATACACCAGAAGATGATATAGACCTCATTAATTCTGATGGAGGATCTTTGGTTTCAAAATATATTTATAATGCCTTAATCGAAATTGCCAATTACAAAGAAGCTTTGTTTTTTATCAAACAGAATTAAACAAAGTAATTAAAAATAAGTTAATTAGTTTTTTTGTTGTTTGAAAAGGCGGTGTCTATTAAACGCTATAGATGCCGTCTTTTACTTTAAAAGCCCATGCAGCCATGGCATCAATAACGGGTAACAATCCCTTTCCAGCATCACTTAATTTATAAGTCACAAAAGGCGGTACAACTGGCTTTGCTTCGCGAATGACCAAACCATCTGCTTCTAATTGTTTCAAATGCTGAATCAGCATTTTTTCTGTTACAGCTGGGATTGCTCTTTTCAATTCGCTGTAACGTTTATTATCTCCAGTCGATAAATGATATAAGATAATGGGCTTCCAGAAGCCTCCAATTTTTTCCATTACAAAAGTTACAGGGCATTTTTCCAGCGCATACTGCTTGTTTTCCTGAATAGTAGACGATTCTTTAATTGCTGTCATGATACATACTTTAGGGTAAGTACTTGTATAAAAGTAAGTACAAAGATACCTTTGTCTTGTTAAATAAAAAAA
>Ga0160449_1001545_pt1 | contig 11072 bp, 11 predicted proteins | sample HID1975I_E1MG_FD_108216 | JGI IMG/M metagenome (GOLD analysis project Ga0160449, IMG submission 108216) | Enriched soil microbial communities from UW Madison campus, WI, USA - HID1975I_E1 MG | ecosystem: Environmental > Terrestrial > Soil > Unclassified | place: USA: Madison, Wisconsin...
TAATTTTAAAATATCGAAAATGAATATTCCAGCAGAACATCAAACCATAATGCCTTATTTAATTTTACAAGGCGCAGCAAAATTTATCGATTTTACAAAAGTTGTTTTTGGAGCATCAGAAACTAATACAAAATCAATCCGCGCAGACGGAAGTATAATGCATGCTGAAGTTACGCTTAACGGAAGCACCATTATGATTACGGATGAAATTACGGATTGGGCAAAACAAACTTCACACCTATTTGTTTATGTTCCCAATGCCGATGAAACCTATAAAAAAGCTATAGAAAACGGAGCTGTTTCTTTAATGGAGTTAAGCGACCAAGATTATGGCAGAACTTGCGGTGTTACAGATCCGTTTGGAAATGTGTGGTGGATTACCTCTGTAAAATAATTAAAGCAGAAAACCGAAATTCAAAATACTGATTATTAGAATTTTAATATTTTTTATCGTATATTTGAAGTACTATCATTCCCCTAATTCTATAAATTTAATTGAACAAAATGCACTGGCAGGTTTTCTTAAAACCCATCGGTTCACAGCTGTTATTGATCTAATTCTAAAATTACAATAAGATGAAAAGCGGTATCCAAAATACTATTATAGAAACTTACAGTAAATTGAATGATACTATTTCTTCTTTTTCGAAAGAAGAAATTAATATTGTACCATTTGAAGGAAGCTGGACAGCCGGGCAGACTGCACAGCATATTATTTTAGCTTGTGCTGATATTCCAAAACTGTTTGCTGGAAAAACAGAGAAAACAAACCGTGAGGCTGATGAAAACGTTAAAAATCTGGATGCAGTTTTTTTAGATTTTAATACCAAATACCAATCTCCAGAAAATATAAAACCTGCTGAAATTGATTATGATAAAAGCAAATTACTGACTTCATTAAATAAAATACAAAAAGATTTATTTGAAGCTGCTGAAACCTACGATTTAACGCTGACGTGTCTTGATGCTAAAATACCAGGTTTTGAAAATTTCACTATTTACGAATGGATTTATTTTGCAATTGTTCATACACAAAGACATACACATCAATTGAAATTGATTTATGAAACCATCAAAAAATAATAAATGCAATAGTTAAACCAAAATTTATTTTTATGAGATCAAAAGTTAAAACCATTGTTTCTTCTGGTTTAGTAGCTGGCACATTAGATATTACTGCAGCTATTTTAATTTATGCCGTGATCCTTCATAAAACAACAGCCGAAAAAATTCTGCAGTCTATCGCAAGCGGTGTTTTTAAAAAAGAAGCTTATACAGCTGGAACAGAAATGACTCTTGCGGGATTGGGTTTTCATTTCTTAATCGCTTTTATTTTTGCTTGGTTTTATTTTAAGATCTTTCCGTACATTCCGTTTTTTAAAATAAATACCCTTTTATCTGGAGTCTCTTATGGCTTTTTTATCTGGGTTGTAATGAATCTAATTGTACTTCCAATTGTTTTTCCTGTTCTACCAGAAAAGAAATTAGATCTTGCTCTCCTATTGTCAATTTTAATCGTAATCTGCTGCGTAGGGATACCGATAGCTTTCATAACGCGGAAATATTATGCTAAATGGTATTAGAAAAAAGGTTCAAAGGGATAGAGAGACAGAGGGGCAAAGGTTTAATTTAGCTGCTTTTATACTTTTACTTTTTACATTTTTGACTTCTGAAAATAATCTCAAATGGTCTAAAAACAAAAAAGTAATTCAAGTTCCGTAGAACCCGAATTACTTATATGTTAAAAAAAAATATCTTCTTAAAAGTGCTTAAACCTTTGTTCTACCTGTAATTAGTGAAATAATAAATAACACTATAAAGATAAAGAACAAAACTTTTGCAATACCTGCAGCTCCAGCGGCAATGCCACCAAAACCAAAAATTCCGGCTATAATAGCAAGAATTATAAAAATGACTGTCCAGCGTAACATAATTTTAGATTTTTTAGTTCGTAAATACGACTATTCAATAGTCTGTTTTGTTTGTTATTCAAATTTATTTTATTCCTACAAATCTTGTTAACTCAAAACGCTTTTTAAATTAACTCAATAAACTAAAAAACAAGTATTTACCACGGGTTTTCATTATTATTTTTTAGTCTTACAGAATTACCATGTTTAAGCTTTTGAGTTAATTTTTTAATGGATTGGATTAATCACTGCTCCTATCCCAAGGTAATTTTATCAAAAATAATTACAGTAATGGAAGAAGCTAAAAAGCATGGTGTCCTTTTGGAAAAAACAGAAAGAAATTTTGAAGAATTGGGTGTTTTAAATCCAGCCATTTATCAAGATGGAAATACTGTTCACATGTTTTACAGAGCTGCCAAAAAAGGAAATTTCTCCACTATAGGTTATTGTCGTTTTGAAGGACCGACAACTTTAGTAGAAAGACGTTCAAATCCGATTTTTGTTCCAGAATATATTTATGAAATTCATGGTGTTGAAGACCCAAGAATTACTAAAATAGACGATCTGTATTATATGACGTATGTGACGTATGATGGACTAAATGCCTGCGGTGCTTTAGCTGTCTCTAAAGATTTAATAAAGTTTAAAAAGAAAGGAATAATTACACCGCGATTTATTTTAAATGAATTTACTAATCTAATTAGAAATCATTTACAAAATCCGAGTATTGCAAAGATATTAGCTTTTAATACTGAAAGAAATTATCCGCTTACGGAGACCATGAAAGAGCACTTATATGTGTGGGATAAAAATGTGGTTCTTTTTCCTAAAAAAATTAATGGAAAATTTGTCGCATTACACAGACTCTTTCCTTCTATTCAGATTGTTACGTTTGAAAAGAAATCTGAACTGACTGAAGACTTTTGGAAAAATTATTTAAAAGATCTTCCGAGTCACATTGTAATGGAACCCAAGTTTGACCACGAAACAAGTCATATTGGACCAGGAGCTCCGCCGATCGAAACAGCAGACGGCTGGCTTTTAATTTATCATGCTGCTGAAAGAAGAGAAAAAGGATTGGTTTATCATGCCTGTGCCGTTTTACTGGACTTAGAAAATCCAGCGAAAGTTATCGGCAGACTGCCAAAACCAATTATTACTCCTTCTGAATATTACGAAAGACATGGTTATGTAAATTATGTAGTCTTCCCAACTGGAACTGCAATTTTTGACGACCAATTATATATTTATTATGGCGCTGCCGATGACAAAATTGCGGTGGCATCTTTGAACCTGAACGAGTTATTAACCGAACTAAAAATGAATTCTCATGAAAACAATATCAAATAAATCAAAAATAGTTTTTCTATCTACTTTTCCGCCAACACAATGCGGCATAGCAACTTATACTCAAGATACAATTAAAGGAATCACCGATGTATACGGTAAATCTATCACATGTGAAATATGTGAGCTTGTGGATACACCAAAAGAAAAACCAACACAGGCATTTACCTTAAACACAAAAAACAGAGAAGAGTACGCAAAAGTAGCAGAAGAAATCAATCAGGATGGAGCTGTAAAATTAGTTCACATTCAACATGAGTTTGGTTTGTTTTCAGGAAATTACGGAGATCATCTATTAGATTTTTTAAATGTAATTAAAGTACCTGTGACATACACTTTCCATAGTGTAATACCAAATCCAAATAACGAATTAAAAACTTTTGTAAAACTGCTATTGAGTTACAGTAATTCGGTTTTTGTAATGACTAACAGATCAAAAGAAATACTAATTAAAGATTATGACATCAGTGAAGAAATAATTACTTGTGTACCTCATGGAACCCATATCGTTGTTTATGAAGCTCCTCAAAATGCAAAAGAAAAATTAAACATTGGAGATCGTATAGTATTATCAACTTTTGGACTTTTAGGCGAAGGAAAAAATATCGAAACTGGATTGCAGGCTCTTCCTAAAATTGTCGAGAAAGCACCAAATGCATTGTATTTAATTATTGGAAAAACACATCCAAATTTAATTAAAGATGGTGTAGACACTTATAGAGACAAATTAGAATCAATTGTAGAAGAATTGAATCTGCAAAACAATGTACGTTTTGTAAACCAATATTTAGATACTGATGAACTTTTAGAATACCTAAAAGCTACAGATATTTACATGTTTACATCTAAAGATCCAAATCAGGCTGTAAGCGGTACTTTTGCTTATGCAATGAGCTGCGCATGTCCTATAGTTGCTTCTAAAATTCCACATACTAAAGAAGTATTAACTCCAGATTCAGGAATATTAGTAGATATCGGAGATGTAGATCAGTTTGCAGATGCGGCAATTAAATTAATTGCTGACGAAAACTTAAGAAATGAAATGGGTATTAACTCGTTTACAAAAATGCGTGCTTCTTCTTGGGAAAATGCTGCGATTACTCACATGAATACTTATAAAAACTTGATTGACAATCCTTCAGAGATTAAATACAGTTATCCAGAAATTCAATTGAGACATATCAAAAGATTAACTACAGAACTTGGTATTATTCAGTTTAGTAAAATCTCAATTCCAGATTTAGATTCTGGATATACATTAGATGATAATGCCAGAGCATTAATTGCTTTCTGTATGCATTACAAACTGACTCAGGATAAAGATGATTTACCTTATATTCTAATTTACTTAGATTTCATCCAGCGTTGTCAAAAACCAAAAGGAGATTTCATCAATTATGTAGATCAGGAAAATCGTGAACATGTTGAACAAAATGCAGAAGTTAACTTAGAAGATTCAAATGCAAGAGCAATTTGGGCATTAGGAACTGTGGTTTCGCTTTCAGATATTCTTCCAGAAGCTATTACTAAAAAAGCGACTAGATGTTTATTGAATTCATTAAAATGGACTGAAACTATTCAATCGCCACGTTCTATTGGTTTTGCAACCAAAGGTTTGTACTTGTATCACTCAACAATTCCTAATTTATATGTAGCTGCAATTATTAATAAATTGAATGCAAAACTGCTTAAAAATTACGAGGATACAGCTACAGAAGACTGGAAATGGTTTGAAAATTATTTAACATATGGAAATGGTGTTTTACCAGAATCAATGCTGTATGCTTACTTAATTACTAATAAGCCAATTTACAAAAAGGTTGCTTTAGATTCTTTAGACTTCTTGATTTCTAAAACATTTGTAAACGGTGATTTTAAAGCAATTTCTAATAGAAGCTGGCACCATAAAGGTTCAGAACCACAACAATATGGAGAACAGCCAATAGATGTTACTTACACAATACAGACTTTAAATGCTTTTTATGATGCATTTAAAACTCCAGAATATAAAAAGAAAATGAGAATTGCATTTAATTGGTTCTTAGGTAAAAACCATTTGAATCAAATTATGTACAACCCTGTAAGCGGCGGTGGTTATGACGGACTTGAAAAAGAAAATGTAAACTTAAATCAAGGCGCAGAATCTACAGTATGTTTTTTAACAGCAAGATTATTAATGGAAAAATTAGCTCAGACACAGTCTAAAGTTATTCCGTTAATGAAATCCCGCACAGGAATTGCAATTAACTCATAAAAATACGGGCGAAGCTAACCAAATACTTCTCTTTTAAAACCCTGAAAATCCCTTTCTAAATGAAAGGGATTTTTTGTTTTTATGCTATTCATAAAATCATCAAAATCTTCAAAAATAAAAAACTGCTTAAATAATTTGCCTATCTACTAATAGGTAGTATATTTGTATAAAAAATTACTGCCATGACAACACGAGAATCTATTATTGAAAAAGCAGATCAATTTATAAGAGACAAAGGATATAACGCTTTTAGTTTTAAAGACATCTCTAATGATATTGGTATAAAAACGGCGTCAATACATTATCATTTTCCAACAAAATCAAATTTGGGCGTAGCAACAATCAAAGAACATATTGAAAGAGTTGAAACTTTAAAGAAAAAAGTGGCTAATGAGTCACCATTAACAAAACTCCAAGCTTTCTTAGAAGTACAGGCAAAAATCAAAAAAGAAAATAAAGTGTGCATTGTTGGTTCACTAGCTACCGATTTAAACACACTAGATGATTCTATAAAAACAGAATTACAACAATTTGCTCAATTGGTAATTACCTGGCTAACCGGAATTTTAATTGAAGGAAAAGAACAAAACATATTTGATTTTGATATGGCCCCAAGAACAAAAGCCATAATGATTATAACAAATATGGTAGCTATTGTCCAGCTTTCAAGACTTACAAACGATGATGATTTTGAATTGGTAAGAGAAACTATATTAACAGAATTAAGACCTAAAAAATAATGAAAAGAGTAGTTATAACAGGATTAGGAGCTGTAACTCCCATTGGAAATAATGTGTCCGAATACTGGCATTCCTTAATTAATGGAGTAAGCGGTGCAGCACCAATAACAAGATTTGACACCTCACAATTCAAAACTAAATTTGCATGTGAAGTTAAAAACTTTAATCCGCATCACATTTTTGAGAAAAATGAAATTAGAAAATACGATCTTTTCACGCAATATGCTTTATATGCAGCAGATGAAGCAATAACAAATGCAAATATTGATTTTAATACCTTAAATAAAAACCGAATTGGAGTAATATGGGGTTGTGGAGACGGTGGTATTTCTACTTTTGAAGAACAATTAGGAGAATACAAGTTAGGAAACGGCACACCAAGATTTAGTCCGTTTTTCATTCCAAAGAGAATTGTCAATATAGCTTCGGGAGCTATTTCTATTAAATATGGATTACGAGGCATTAATTATACCACAGCTGCGGCTTGTTCTGCAAGTAATACCGCAATCATAGACGCTTTCAATTACATTCGCTGGGGCAAAGCAGATATGATTATCAGCGGCGGCTCTGAAGCTTCTGTTTCAGAATCTTCAATTGGCGGTTTTAATGCTTCGAAAGCATTGTCAACTTTAAATGATGATTACACCAAAGCGTCACGTCCTTTTGACGTCACAAGAGATGGATTTGTTTTGGGCGAAGGTGCCGGCGTTGTAATTTTAGAAAGCTATGAACATGCCGTCAAAAGAAATGCTGTAATTTACGCTGAAATTGTTGGCGGCGGACTGGCGGCAGACGCTTATCATTTAACAGGAACACATCCTGAAGGCGAAGGAGCAGTTTTAGGAATGGAACTTGCTCTTGAAGAAGCCGAGATTACTCCAGACAAAATTGATTATATCAATGCACATGCTACCTCTACTCCTACTGGTGATTTAAGTGAACTTAAAGCATTAGAAAAAGTTTTTGGAATAAATCCGAATGCAAATGTTAGTGCTACAAAATCCATGACTGGACATCTGCTGGGCGGAGCTGGAGCTATTGAGGCTATTGCCTGCATCAAAGCAGTTCAGGAAAACATTGTACCGCCAACTATTAATACGCAAACTGTGGAACAAGACTATGCCGATAAATTCAATCTTACTCTAGGAAAAGCACAATCCCGAATAGTTGATTATGCCATGAGTAATACTTTTGGTTTTGGAGGTCATGTTGCCAGTTCAATCTTTAAAAAGTTTAAAGAATAAACATACCGGCTAAAATTAAAAAGATCCCATAATGTAAATCCCTTTCTTAAACGAAAGGGATTTTTTTATTTGCTAAAAACGGCAACGTCAATATATTTCAATTATTGTGAGGTTATGAAAATTATATAAGGCTCGAAAAAAGTTGTGTAATATATTTTAACAAGTATTGGGCTAACTTTCATATATAATTTAATCAGTAGAAAAAAACTGTTAAATAATTGATTCTCATTTTATATCATTCATATTAAAAACAAAAACATTTTGATTCTCAACCTAAAAAATACATTTGCTGAAATTGGAGAAACAACATTGTTCGCCAAAAAGTTTTTTAAGGAGGTATTTATTCCGCCTTATGAGACGAAGGAGTTTTTAAAACAATGTTATGTCATTGGCTACAAGTCGCTGCCTTTAGTTGCCATTACAGGTTTTATTATGGGTTTGGTACTTACACTCCAGTCAAGGCCAACCTTGGTAAAATTTGGTGCCGAAAGCTGGCTTCCAGGAATGGTTGCACTTTCGTTAATTAGAGAAATTGCTCCTGTAATTACAGCGTTGATTTGCGCCGGAAAAATTTCATCTGGAATTGGAGCCGAATTAGGTTCTATGAAAGTAACAGAACAAATCGACGCAATGGAAGTTTCGGCGGTAAACCCTTATAACTATTTGGTAGTTACCAGAGTATTAGCCTGTACTTTGATGGTGCCGATTTTAGTCTTTTTTGCAGACGCAATCGGAATTATTGGCGGATATGTAGGAATTAATATTCACGGAGATGTGAACTTTTACAGATATCTAACTCAAATTATTCAATCATTAGAGTTTTTAGACTTGTTTCCTGCTACTATTAAAACTTTTTTCTTCGGATTTCTTATTGGAATGATTGGATGTTATAAAGGTTTTAATGCATCAAATGGAACAGAAAGTGTTGGACAAGCTGCCAATTCAGCCGTTGTAACAGCGTCATTAAGCATTTTTATTATTGATATGGTTGCCGTTCAAATAACCGATTTATTCTTTTAAAAATGACTAAAGAAAAACTACATAAAGAACCCAAAACAAAAGAAAAAGATCAAACTCCAATTATAGAGATTAAAGATCTGCACAAAACTTTTGGAAAAGATAATAAAGTCTTACAAGGCGTAAATCTTACTTTGAATAAAGGCGAAGATTTGGTGGTTTTAGGACGTTCAGGATCTGGAAAATCGGTAACGATAAAATGCATCGTAGGATTGATTGAGCCTGATAAAGGTGAAATTAAAGTTTTTGACGAAAATGTACTGAACATTTCCAAAAAAGAACTGAACGAAATTAGAGTTCGAATCGGATTTTTATTTCAGAGTGGTGCACTTTACGATTCAATGTCTGTTAGAGAAAATCTCTCTTTTACATTGACCAAACACAAACGTGATTTAAGTGCAGAAGAAATTGAAAGTGAAGTAATGGAAGCCTTACAAAGTGTTGGTTTAGAAGATGCAATTGACAAAATGCCTTCTGAATTATCTGGAGGAATGAAAAAAAGGATTGGTCTGGCTCGCACCTTAATTTTAAAACCTGAAATTATTTTATACGACGAACCTACAACAGGTTTAGACACGATAACATCGAGAGAAATTAGTGAATTGATCCTTGATATTAAACACAAACAAAAAACATCCTCGATCATTATCACACATGATATGGCTTGTGCAAAATTAACTGCCGATAGAATTATTGTTTTAAAAGAAGGAGTAATTCACGCCGAAGGAACATACGAAGAATTAGAAAAAAACGAAGACGAATGGGTACGCTCATTTTTTGAATAAAGCAAAATAAATAATAGAAATCATGGAAAAGCAATCGGGATATACTTGGAAATTAGGAATGTTTGTAACAATAGGTTTACTGCTTTTTATAATGGCCGTGTATTTTATTGGAAAACAAAAAAATCTATTCGGTTCAACCTTTCATATTACTTCTCAGTTTAAAACTGTAAGCGGTTTAGAAGTCGGAAATAATGTTCGTTTTTCGGGTATTAATGTCGGAACAGTAGAACAAATACAATTAATAAACGATTCATCAGTAGTTGTTGTTTTGGTAATGAAAGAAGATGTTCGAAAATTTATTAAGACAGATGCAACTGCCAGCATTGGTTCTGACGGATTAATGGGTGACAAAGTATTGACAATTTCTCCAGGTCAAAAGTCACAAAAAGTTATTGAAGACAATGGAAAAATTGCTTCTGTCGACGGAATAGAAATGCACGATATTATGAAAAGCGTTAAGAAAAGCGTTGATAATATTGGTGTAATTTCAGATGAAATAGCCATTTTCAGCCATAGTATGAACAACGGAAACGGCGCATTAGCGAGATTAGTCAAAGATGATAAAATGGCGAACAGTGTATCTAATACTCTTTCTAACCTTGAATCTGGAACAAAAGGTTTTAGTGATAATATGGAAGCTGCAAAAAGTAACTTTCTGTTGAGAGGTTATTACAAGAAAAAAGAGAAAGAAAAAGCTAAAAAACAAGAAGAATTAAAAGAGAAAAAAGAAGAACAGCAGGAAAAAGCAGCTAAAGAAAAAGAACAAAAAGAGAAAGAGCTGAAAGAACAAAAAGAAAAAGAACAGAAAGAGAAAGAACAAAAGGAAAAAGAAGAAAAACAAAAACAAGAGGACGCTAAAAAAGCGGAAGCTGAAAAGAAAAAATAATTAGCGGAAATTTGAAATTAAAAATTCAGAACCTCTATAACTTCTAGTTCTATATTACAACTTTTAAGTTCTAATTTCTAACACTTTAAATCTAAATTTATTTCAGTTTTTAAACAACAAAAACGTATTGTATATGCCAACTTCATTCAAACATACCGCCTTAAAAGTCTTAAAAATTACCGGAATTACGATTGCGGTGATTTTGTTTTTATTGTTTATAATTCCGTTGCTTTTTCCTGGTAAAATCGCTTCGGAAGTAAAGAAAATTGCCAATGAACGTTTAGATACTAAGCTAGATTTTACGAAATCTAGACTTTCGTTTTTTACCCATTTTCCATCTTTAACAGTTTCTTTAGACGATTTATCGCTTACAGGTTCTAAGCCTTTTAGCAATGATACTTTGTTAAAAGCAGATCAAGTTGCTTTTGGTATTAACTTAAAACGTTTGATTTTTGATAATGAAGTAAAAATAAATAAGCTGTATGTTTCAGATGCTTTAATCAATGTAATGGTTAACGAAAAAGGTCAGGCTAATTACAATATTTATGTGGCACCAGAAGACCGAGACGAGAAAAAAGATCCGAATGCACCTGAAGAAGGAACAGCAATTCGACTAGAACGCATTGATTTAGAAAATTGTCACGTTAAATACAACGATCGTTCGGCTAAAATTTTGGTCGATGCTCAAGGTTTTAATTATGTTGGAAAAGGAAATTTAAGCGAAGATATTTTTGATCTCGCAACCGATGCGAGAATTGAAAATCTGGATTTCTTTTATAACCGAACTGCTTATCTTAGAAAAAAAGAGGTTCGTGCCGATTTAATTACTCGAATTAATACACATGCTCTTTCGTTTATTCTTCAAAAAAACGAACTTAATATCAATAAA
>Ga0160449_1001546_pt1 | contig 11066 bp, 4 predicted proteins | sample HID1975I_E1MG_FD_108216 | JGI IMG/M metagenome (GOLD analysis project Ga0160449, IMG submission 108216) | Enriched soil microbial communities from UW Madison campus, WI, USA - HID1975I_E1 MG | ecosystem: Environmental > Terrestrial > Soil > Unclassified | place: USA: Madison, Wisconsin...
TCTAAACCTGCTGTCGGCGCTTCGCGTAAAGCTCGTAGCAAACTAACACCTTCTGTTCCAGACCCATCTATAGTTTGATTTGTTAAACGGGTTTGATATTCGAAAGTAAGATTGTCTGTTAATTTTGAATTCAAAATCAAATAAAGATAGTTTTGGCGCATACCAGTTCCTATCAATGCTCCCGGCTGCTCTTGATTGACAAACGTGAATTTGAATTTCGTTTTTTCACTTCCTCCGTTAACGTTTATATCGGTATATCTGGTAATTGGGTTACTTCCAAATATTTCATCCTGCCAGTCTGTTCCTTTGTTGCCTTTATAAATATATAATTCATTGGCACGTCCGTAATTGTTATAAAATCCAGTTGGATTTGAGTTACGCTGACGTTCGTATTCATACTGCATCATTACGAACTCATACGGATCCATTACATCAAGGTGATTAGCAAGCGTTTTTATTTGTGTGTAATTATGAATGTTTACCGAAACTTTTCCTGCCTTTGGGACTTTTGTAGTAACCAAAATTACTCCGTTGGCACCTCTTGCTCCGTAAACAGCTGTTGAAGCAGCATCTTTTAAAACTTCTACAGATTCGATATCTGTTGGCGGAATATCATTTAAGTTGGCAACTTCAAATCCGTCAACCAAGATTAATGGTGAATTATCTTCTGTAATAGATCCGCCGCCGCGAACTCTAATCATAACTTCAGATCCTGGAGAACCATCGGCAGTTGTAACCTGCACACCCGGCAGTCTTCCTACCAAAGCTTCAGCTACCGATGCTGTTGGTACTTTTGCTAATTCTGTACCTTTAATACTCGAAATTGCTCCCGTTAAGTTTTTACGCTTTTGCGTACCATAACCAATAATTACGACTTCGTTCAGCTCACTGTTAGATTCTTTCATTTGAACAGTAATGCCAGATGTACGACCTTTTAACGCTACAGTTTCATCTGTCAAACCAATAAATTTGACAATCAAAACGGCTGTTTCTGGGTCTGTCACAGCAATGCTGAATTTACCATCAAAATCGGTTACTGTATTTGTATTTTCATTTTTTACTATAATCGTTGCGCCGGGAATCAGCCCCATATTATCCCTTACTGTACCCGTCACGGTTACACGCTTCTGAGCATACGCACTGCATGTTAAAAGTAACACGGCTAAAATGCTCCAGATATATTTTTTTATCTTCATAACTAGACTATTTTTTATTTGTTTTAAAAGCGAAGTCATTAGATTTTAAACTTATATGCAGAATGTTTCCACGATGATAAGATCATGTGGTATAAGTATAAATCTGTTAAGGACTGCTGATTTTATTTTATTAAAGTATTCTGAGTATTTTATCCGCAGATGTATTAAAGCTCATTTAAAAAGAAATCAGCATTCGTGACCTTATTGGCTTCAATAGGAAATGCTGCTTGTAATTCTTTTGTTTTTACAACCTGCATGTTTTGATCTAAACACTCTATTTTAACACGAACATTGTTAGCTTCTTCGCCCGTTTGAAATAAAATAAAATCGTCTGTATAATTAATTCCGCCGCTGGCAGTTGCCTTACTTCTGGTAACAAACATGTCTTCTTTTACAAAAGTTCCATCAGAAACTTTATAGCCGCTTCGTTTTATAGAAACTGTTGTTTTAATTGTCGAATAACTTTTGTCTGCCGTAATATCCAATGATTTTAAACGCAGTATTCCTGTCCTCGTAATGATGTTCAAGGTAAGCGGTTCTTCAAAAGGAGATGCGTACGGCATGGCATCTGATAAGTTGACATGCTGGTTTGCCAACGCAGGCTGAGGCACAACCAAATCATTTAGATTGGTTGGAGAAGGAATCATTTGATCTGGATAATCGGATGCTACAAATTTGTATTTTCCATCGTCTAATGAAAAACGATAAAGCGAACTGTAATTAGCAACGTAATCTCCATTGTCTTTATAGACAAATAAAGGTCTGGTTGAGATCCCGACATTCAAATTCCACGGCTCACCATTTAATTGAAAATCTAATGATTTTACTGTAGAACTTTCATATTTAAAATCATCATTAGAGCAGGAAGTCAGCACGAAAAATAAACCCACTCCAAGTATTAGGTTTTTCATCATTTTCATATCATCTAAATTTAAAAATGAAGAATATTTGCCTTTTCGTTTCTTCTACAGCTGCAGCTGACTTTTTCCGTTGGTGGTGAAAATTTGGTGTTAGTGTTAGTTTGGTTCATAATTTTGGTTTTAAGATTAGTTAGTTAAAAATCCGTTAAGATTATGAAGCAAAACTAGATATAGCTAATCTCAAATTGGGGTAAATATTGCTTTTCAGAAAGGGTTAAATCGCTATTTACCTCTTAAAAACTGACTATTTGATAATTAACTATATTATTTTTTATATTATGTAAAAAAATATTCACAAATAAAAAAACATATATCAAACACGTATAATCAATATCCAAAATCACTTCATAACAAACTTTGAGCATTAATGTAATTCCAAATCGCAGTAGCAAACTCATAAAAAAACCTCAATACAAATTAGTATCGAGGTATGATGGAATTTTTTAATACAGGAAAACATAGATTTTATTTGTGCCACAAAAACGTTTCACTTTGCATTAAATCTGTAAAAAGTTATTTATATCTAACGGAATTGTTTACGATATTCAACAGGAGTATAATTGTATTTTGCCCTAAAGCATTTTCCGAAGTATTTTAAATCATTAAAACCAACTTCAAAACAAACTTCTTTGATAAGCAGATCGTCATTTTTAAGAAGTTCTGCCGCTTCATTCAGCCGCATATCCCGAATAAACACAACTGGCGAAACACCTGTAATGTTTTTAAGTTTATTAAAAAAACTAGCACGTGACATGCACATTAATTTCCCTAATTCATCAACAGAGAAATCAGATTTAGAAATGTTTTCTTTCACCAATTCAATTACTTGGAGCATAAATTTATTGTCTCTATTGGAAATCTGCAAGGGCTCTTCCTCTTCTATTTCAGTAATTTTTCCTGTAGAATACAACTGCTGCAGACGAATACGCTGTTCTAAAACATTTTTTACTCTTGCTTTTAAAAAACTTACATTAAAAGGTTTTGTAATATAATCATCCGCACCATATTCCATTCCTTCCAATTTGCTTTCAATTGCTGTTTTTGCACTGAGTAAAATCACAGGAACATGACTGATTGCAAAGTTGTTTCGGATAATTTTAAGCATTTCTATCCCATCCAATTCTGGCATCATAATATCGCTAATTATAAAATCTGGCGATAATTCTGCCGCTTTTAAATGTCCTTCTTCTCCGTTTTCTGCTACATAAATGGTGTAATCACTTTCTAAAATTGAAACAATAAACTTTCTCAATTCAGGATCATCTTCAACCACCAAACCAATAGGTTTTTCTCTTATTTCTGTTTCAATATGTTCTTCTGCTGTTAATTCATCCTCAGCCAAATGTTCATCTGTTTCTTCAAACAATATATCTACCGCATTAGAAAAATGGCTGTATCCTTTTTGAAAAGAAATTTCAAAACTGCTTCCTTTACCCAGTGTTGTTTCAAGTGAAATTTCGGCACCATGTTTTTCAACAGAATCTTTTACGATTGAAAGACCTATTCCGGTACTTGGATTAAAAGGATTTTCATTATAATTTGAAAAACGGACAAATAACTTTTTTTGAACTACCGAATTGATTCCCGGACCATTATCACTCACTTTTAAAGAAACCTTTTTTTCAGATTCTTCTACTTTTACTTCAATCAAATTTCCTTTTTTGCAGTATTTAAAAGCATTCGAAAGCAGATTGACTAAAATTTTATCAAGACTATCTGGATCTGCCCATATATGCGGTTTGGTTTCACTAATATCTACTTTTAATTTTATGTTGCGCTGAATGCTGGTTTCTGCAAAACCTTCACAAACTTCAGACACAAATTGCCCAAGATCTATTTCACGAACTTCTAATTTTCTATCCTGCATTCTTCTCAAGTCTAAAATCTGATTGACAAGATTGAGCAGCTTAGTACTGTATTTTTCGATAACACGAAGCTGTGATTTAACCGAATTATCTATTTGATCATCTGAAAGCATTACTTCTAAAGGAGCAGTAATCATCGTGAGAGGCGTGCGAATTTCATGTGAAATATCAGTAAAGAAATTCAATTTCAATTCACTTACTTCTTTTTCAACCCTTACATCGTTACGCAGTTTTAAAATTGTTAAAACCGCTCGTCGAATTAATAAAAACAAACCAACTCCCAATAATAAATAACAGAAATACGCCAAGTTGGTTCCCCAAATTGAAGGTCGGATTGTAATTTTAATCTGTCTCTCGTTGTCCAGCCATAAATTATGCCCATTTGTAGAAGACACTAAAAGTGTATAACTTCCTCTCCCCAGATTGGTATAATTAATAGATTGTCCTGCTTTAATGTAATTCCATTCTTTATCAATACCTTCTAATTTGTAGCGATAAACAATGTTTTCATTTTTAATATAATCTAATGCAGAAAACTGAACCCTGAAAAAATTCTGATCGTGCTGCAGCGTGACTTCCTTTAATAAATCAGGATTTTTTGGTGTCTCAGGATTTACTTCGTACAATTCTTTATTGTTTACTAAAAATCCAGATATCGCTAGATAAGGTTTAAATGTCGAAGATTTAATTGCTTCTGGTTTAAAATAAATAACTCCATCTGAATAACCTGAAACAATTTCGCCGCTTGATAATCTGCATTTTGTTGCTTCTGAAAATATTTCGGTTCCAATAATAGATTTCAACTCTGGAAATGTTTCGCAGCTATTATTTTTAGGATCAAAACGAACTATCTGATTATCCCCCATCAGCCATATTTTCCCAAATTTATCCTCCTGCATACCGACAACACCTTCTAGTGGAAAACCGAAATTTTCACTCCAAAATGTTTTCACCTTTACGTTATTCTGCTTGTCTATATCAATCAGAATCAGTCCTTTTCCGTTTGTAGCCAATGCCAAACGATTGTCCGAAGTAACAATTACATCCAGAATATCATTTCCAGAGGCTTGAAAATGTTCTTTAAATTGTAATTTTTCTGGTGATCTATTTCCTTCTGAAAAAGAAAATAATTTATAAGAAGATACAAAAAAGATTTTGTGCTCTTTGGTTTCAACGATTGAACGAACTTTATCTGCTCCGCCAATTGGATAGTTTTTCAGTTCGTTTCTATAACTCACAAAGTTGATTCCGTTGTTTGACTCACGAACTAAATTAATTCCGCCACCCCAAGTAGCAAAATAAATCTGTCCGTTTGTTGCTTGAAAAACTTTATAAATATCATCTGAACTAATACTATACTTATCCTTTTCATCATATTTATAATGTTGTACTGCAAAACTGAAAGAAGACTGTTTTGGAGTAAGACAGAAAACGCCGTTTCCCCGTGTTCCAATCCATATTCTGCCTTTAGAATCCTGCATCATACTGTAAATATCAGCGCCCCAGTCTGGACTGTTTTGCGATAATGTTCCGTCGGAACCCAAAAAACCGATCTTTCTTTTTTGCGAATCAAACAGTTCGATTTTTTCGCCGCGGCTTGCTACCCAAAGATTCTTCTTATTGTCTTCCATCAAACTGCGGACATTTTGCTTTTTGTTATCTGCGGATGTTCTTAAGTTTAATGACAAGAAATTACTGTTATTAAATGTAATTAAGTCCAATCCCTGCTTATAAGAACAAAACCAAAGATTTCCTAATTTATCAAACATAGCAGTATGCATAACATCTGATACCGTTTCTTTTGATTCCTTAATACATCGCAATACAGAACGTAATTTATTCTGTTTTTCGTCCCAATAAGCAAAAGCACCTTTATTGGACTGAATCCAGACTGTTCCGTTTGGCGAGGTTAACAGAAAACTTTTTTGTTTACCGGCTGTTGTAGCGGGATTGCTTGAATCGACTTCTAATCGTTGTAATTTTCGGGTAAGTAAATCAAACTGAAATACTGCTGATTGAGTATCAAACCAAAAATATCTTGAATGGGTTAATCCTAAAAAATTGATATTTTCATTAGGAAGTCCAGAAAGTGTTTTAGCATTATAAATATCCAGTTTACCTGCTTTTATATCATACAAACAAAAGCTTCTACCTTTTGTAACTATCAACACCTTATTGTCTTCTATAATATTTAATAATAGAATATCATCTTTGATTCCTAAATTCAAATCAAAAAAAGTACTTGATTTTTTATTGTATCGTATAAACTTTCCTTTATCACCGCCAAACCAAAGATCGTCTTTTGTTTCTTCAGCAATATTGAATGAATTAGACTTTCCGGCTTGTCCTGCCATATTCGAAAAGAAATATTCTGGTATTTTGGCGGATTTGTTTAACCTGCAAATACCTGCATCTGTTAAAAACCAAGTCGTTCCTAATTTGTCCTCAAAAACATCTGTAATTTTTCCGAAATGTTTTGCCACATCAAAATTAACTCTTCTAATCTGTTTGTTAGTTTCAAAAACGATCATGTAGTTTTTACTTTCAGGAAAAAGCCAGGTTCTTCCAGAAGGCATAATTTTAAAATGGTCAAAAGTATGATTGGAGGAATCGCCTTCTATAGGATTATGAAATTTTAGTTCTCTTGCATCAAAATAATAGATATCATTTTTCTCAGATTGAATCCATACTCTTTCATTATTATCGAACTTAAATTTAGAGACACGATTAGACTTTATATTTAAAGGCACACTTTGTTCTACTTTAAATTTTCGAAAAGTATTACCATCATAACGAATCAGTCCATTGAAAGTTGCCAGCCAAATAAATCCTTTCTCATCTTGCTGAATTCCCAAAACTCTTGATTGGCTTAACTTACCATCATTTGAAAAATGCGTAAGAAGACCTGTTGGCTGAGCAGTACAAAATGCACTTATCAAACAAAAAAATAAGACAATGGCTTTATGTTTCAACATACTTAAATTTAGTTTTTGACGGAAGTCACAAAAATATCAAAATTCCTTTCCTAACCTAAAATACGAACTGTAATTAGCAAAATACCCTCTATTAAATAGTTATTTGTCCACCTTTACCAATTGAGGCAAATTCATAAAAAATTATGCTTAAGCTTTACAGCACCTGTGAAATAGCAATTAATACTCAGCTAAAAAATGTAATCCTATAATTTTGTATCTTCAATTTTGATAAACATTCTACACAATTTCAATAAAAACCTATTAACTATATAAACCCAAAACCACTCCCATAATTCAATGAAAAAAGTATACAAACTTGTGTTTATGCTAAACTTCCTTGCATTAAGCACTTTTGCACAAGAAAAATTTGCATTTAAAAATCCAAATTTACCTATTGAACAACGCGTTGACGATTTGGTCTCCCGAATGACAATCGATGAAAAAATAAATCAGTTAATGGATTCCGCTCCTGCTATTGATCGTTTGGGCGTGCCAGAATACAATTGGTGGAACGAATCCCTGCACGGTGTTGCGCGTGCGGGATATGCTACTGTTTTTCCACAATCTATTTCTATTGCCTCATCTTGGGACCGACAGTTAATTTTTGATGTTGCTAGTGCTATTTCTGATGAAGCGCGCGCCAAACATCATGAATATTTAAGACGAGGACAGCATGGCATTTATCAGGGATTGACTTTTTGGTCTCCAAATATCAACATCTTTCGTGACCCACGCTGGGGACGCGGACATGAAACTTATGGAGAAGATCCTTTTTTAACCAGCCAGCTCGGACTTAATTACGTTAACGGACTTCAAGGTACTGATAAAAAATATTTTAAAGTAATTGCTACTGCCAAACATTTTGCTGTTCATTCTGGTCCAGAACCATCTCGTCATCAATTTAATGTCGATGTGAGTGATATTGACCTTTATGAAACGTATCTTCCCGCTTTCCGAACTCTTGTAAAAGACGGTCATGTTTATTCTGTAATGGGAGCTTACAACCGATTTAGAGGAGAATCATGCAGTGCCAGTCCATTTTTATTCAATATTCTTAGAAATGATTGGGGATTTAAAGGTTATATTGTTTCCGATTGCGGTGCTGTAACCGATATTTGGAAATATCATAAAATAACCAATGATGCGGCTTCAGCTTCGGCTTTGGCAGTAAAAGAAGGTTTAGATTTAGAATGTGGCAGCAGTTATAAATCACTAAAAGAAGCGCTTGACCGCAAATTGCTGACAGAAGCTGATATTGATACTGCCATAAAACGTTTGTTTACCGCTCGTTTTAAATTAGGAATGTTTGATCCTGATGAAATTGTTCCTTATGCGCAAATTCCATTTTCCGTAAATAATAACTCTGCAAATGATTGGCTTGCGCGTACAGCTTCTCAAAAAAGTATTGTTCTTTTAAAAAATCAGAATAATACATTACCGCTTTCTAAAGACATCAAAACAATTGCTGTAATTGGACCAAACGCAGATGACGTACAGTCTTTATGGGGAAATTACAGTGGTATTCCGAGCAATCCAATTACTGTGCTTAAAGGGATTCAAAATAAAATTGAGCCTAGTGCAAAGGTATTGTATGCAAAAGGAACAGACCTTGCAAAAGGTGTCCCTGAGATGAATGTAATTCCGTCTATTTACTTTCAAAATGAAAACGGAACCCAAGGCTTAACAGGAGAATATTTTAATAATACAGAATGGCAGGGAAAACCACTTTTTGTTCGTAATGATGATAATATAGATTTTCATTGGGACATTAACACACCTGATCCGCGTATGAAAATGGGGAATTATAGTGTAAAATGGTCTGGCTATATAACGGTTCCGAAAACAGGAGTTTACAACATTTCTGAATGGTCGAAACCTTTTATGACTTTGGAAATTGAAACGGGAAAAACTTCTGGCGGTAAAAACAATCATCACCCGAGAATTCGCCCGCAGAAAATTACATTAGAAGCTGGAAAAAAATATAAGATTGAAGTGAAATACCAAAACTTCTATGGCGATGCAATTGCGCAGCTTTTATGGGCCGAACCACAAGAAAATGCATTAGAAAAAGCGATTCAAACTGCCAATCAAGCCGATGCCGTGGTTTTGGTATTGGGATTAAATGAACGTTTGGAAGGTGAAGAAATGAAAGTAGAAGCGGATGGTTTTGAAGGCGGAGACCGTACCAGTCTTAACTTACCAGCCAATCAAGAAGAATTGATGAAAGCAATAAAGGCAACTGGAAAACCAGTGATTTTAGTTTTAATAAACGGAAGTGCGCTTTCTATAAATTGGGCAAATGATAATGTTCCAGCTATTTTAACAGCTGGATATCCAGGACAACAAGGCGGTAACGCAATAGCAGATGTACTTTTTGGTGATTATAATCCAGCCGGCAGATTACCTGTAACGTACTATAAATCTGTAGACCAGCTGCCAGATTTCGAAAATTACGATATGAAAGGCCGTACGTACCGCTATTTTACAAAAGATCCTCTTTATCCTTTTGGATTTGGTTTGAGTTATACCAAATTCAAGTACAGTAATTTACAAGTTCCGGCAAATGCAAGTGCAGAAACTGACTTAAAGGTATCGGTTGATGTAACTAATATTGGTGACCGCGATGGAGATGAAGTTGTTGAATTGTATATAAAAGATGAAAAAGCCTCTACTCCGAGACCAATATGTCAGCTGGAAGGTTTTGAGCGAATTCATCTTAAAAAAGGGGAAACAAAAACTGTTAGTTTTACAATTAATTCGAGACAATTATCTTTAATCAATAAGAAAAAACAACGTGTTGTAGAACCAGGATGGTTTACGATATCAATTGGAGGAAAACAGCCAGATGGCTCGAGCGATATTCAAACCGGCCGAATAAATATTACAGGAAAAGAATTATTACTGGATAAATAGTACTTATGATTTAAAAACAACAAAGCCTTTAAACAACTACGTTTAAAGGCTTTGTTGTTTAAATCAAACTGAAAACAAAAATAATTATAAATTATTTTTATAAACACTAAAAATTATTAATTTGATTAATAACACATACCGTCATAAATTTGTCTCATCAAAATCAAACAACTGATTTGAAATCAAAAAATAACTTTTAAAAAATAGAAAACATGAAATTTACAAGAAGAGCAAATGCAAATTGGAAAGGTACAGGAATGGAAGGAACAGGAACTATCAGTACACAAAGTACTACTTTAGACAATGCTCAGCTGTCTTTTAAAACCCGTTTCGATCAAGGTGTGGGAACGAATCCTGAAGAATTAATCGCAGCAGCGCATTCTGGTTGTTTTACCATGCAGTTAAGCTTTTTGCTTTCTGAAGCCGGATTTGTTCCAGAAGATTTACATACAGAAGCTAAAGTAACTTTTGAAGATGGAACTATTACTTTAATACAATTAATACTTAATGGTAAAGTTCCTGGAATCTCAGAAGAAGATTTTCAAAAAGCGGCTCAAAAAGCAAAAGAAATTTGTCCGATATCTAAATTACTGAATACTGAAATTACTTTATCAGTAACATTAAATGCATAAGCAAATTAAATAAAAGCTTACTAAGAATACTATACAAAAAAGCCTGACTTTACGATCAGGCTTTTTTACTTTGCATTATAAAATCACTTACTGATTTGGCAAAATAAGGCGAATCGTTCCATCTTATTTTACGGTAAGCGAAATCTTTTTTTAATGATTCAGGAAGACAATTCCAGATTGCCTCGTTCATTTTTTCCAGCAGTAATTTCTTTGAAAAGGAATCTGAAACTACTAAACTTATTTCTCGTACTGGTTTTGGCTCTTTAAAAGGTTTAAAAAGTCCCAAATCTTTTTCATTAAGAATAGAAAGCTCAGGAATAATTGCAAAACCCAATTGCGCACGAACCAGATTTTTTAAAGTTTCGATTGAACTAATATCATAAGTAAATTGTTCTTTTATTTTTCCTGGTGATTTTATGCCGCAGATATCGAGCAATTGCGCATTATAACAAAACTCACTATGAAGCAGTAATAACTCTGTTTTATCTCCTGGCTGCAATTCATAAAATTCATCTTTAACCATTGGGTGAAGTTTATTCAAATAAGCTACAAAAGGCTCTTTAAA
>Ga0160449_1001551_pt1 | contig 11036 bp, 7 predicted proteins | sample HID1975I_E1MG_FD_108216 | JGI IMG/M metagenome (GOLD analysis project Ga0160449, IMG submission 108216) | Enriched soil microbial communities from UW Madison campus, WI, USA - HID1975I_E1 MG | ecosystem: Environmental > Terrestrial > Soil > Unclassified | place: USA: Madison, Wisconsin...
CAAGCCTGGGAAATGCGCGACGCGCTGGCGGCCAAGGTGAAGTGCTTCAACGTGGAGTCCGAAGCCGAGCTGCACCACTTGTCCGATGTTGCCGAAGCGCTTGGCGTGCGCGCCCCGGTGTCGCTGCGCGTGAACCCTGACGTGGACGCGCAGACGCACCCCTATATCTCCACCGGTCTGAAAGAAAACAAGTTCGGCATTGCCATCGAGTCGGCGCTGGACGTCTATCGCGTCGCGCGATCCTTGCCGGGCCTGGACATCGTGGGCGTCGATTGCCATATCGGCTCGCAACTGACCGACATCAGTCCCTATTTCGATGCGCTGGAAAAATTGCTGGACCTGATCGACGCCTTGGATCAGGACGGCATCCGCATCGCCCATCTGGACCTGGGTGGCGGCCTGGGCATCCGCTATACGGATGAAACGCCCCCGTCACCCAAGGCGCTGCTGGACCGCGTGTTTGAACGCTTGAACGCACGCGGCCAGGGGCATCTGCACCTGGTGCTGGAGCCGGGCCGTTCGCTCGTCGGCAACGCGGGCGTGCTGCTGACCACGGTGCAATATCTGAAGCACGCTGAGGCCCGCAACTTCGCCATTGTCGACGCCGCCATGAACGACCTGCTGCGTCCCGCGCTGTACGAGGCCTACCACGGCGTGCAAGCGCTGCGCCCGCGCGCTGGCGATCAAGTGGAATACGACATCGTGGGCCCGGTGTGCGAAAGCGCCGATTGGCTGGCCAGGCGGCGCAAGCTGGCGATCAAGCAGGGCGATGTGCTGGCGGTGGAATCCGCGGGCGCCTACAGCATGGCGATGGCCAGCAACTACAACACGCGCGCCCGCGCCGCCGAAGTCATGGTCGACGGCGACCACTACCACGTGGTGCGCAAGCGCGAGACGCTGGACGATCTGCTCAAGGGCGAGTCCACGCTGCCCTGAGCCAGCGCCCGCTGTTCACCCCTTCACTTGAACTCGTGCGAGATCGAGGCGGGCTTGCCCGCCGCAACGGTCAACGTCATGCGGTGCTCGCCCGCCGACGCATTGCGCACCGTCACCTGGTAGCGGCCCGGCGACAGAGACAACTCCCGCAAGGGCGGGCTCACGCCGCGTGACCGGCCATTGATCAGCACTTCCCCCCACGGACGCACCGCCACGCGCACCGCGACAGGCGCTGCCTTGGGCGGTGCTTTGGGTGCGGCATCAGGTGGGGTTTCGGAAGCTGTGGTGGGCGCTGCGGTCGTGGCGGGCATCGGCGCGTTGTCGGAAGCCTCGGCAGCGGCAGCGGGCGCCGACCCGGGTGCGCCGCCACCGGTGTCGGAGTCAACGCGAGACGGCTCCGGGGCAGACGACGGCTGAGACGCAGACTCGGGTGCCGGCTGAAGGTCGGTCGGTGGTGCGGGCTGAGGTGCGGGCTGAAGTTCAGGCCGAGCATCAGGTTCAGGTGTGGGCTCAGGTGTGGGCTGACGTTCTGGCTGGGGTTCGGATGGCGTTTGCGCGGCGGGCGCGGCTTCAGGAAGCTGCGGCGCCGGGATGGGTGCGGGAGTAGGCGCTGATGCCTGCGGCGTAGCGGCCAGTTGGACAGGTGCAGGCGTCATCTGCATCCAGGCAACCCCGCCTGCGGCCAGCAGCAACAAGCACGCCAGTATCCATGGCATGGCTCGTGGGCGGCGGCGAGGCGGATACTCCGGCGGCGTCTGCGCCACCGGCTCGGCCTCGGCAAGTAGCGGCTCCTCATCAGCAGGCAGGGCTATCGTCGGCGGGACGACAGGCAAGACCGTTGGCTCCCGCAGGGGCAACGCCCCCATCGCAGCCGCGAACGCCGCCACCGTCTGCGGCCGTGCGTGCGCCGGCATCGCCAAACCGCTGTTCACCGCGTCGCAAAACGCCTTGTCGTAATCGTTCGCGCCCCATTCCTCCAGAGGCAGGCAATCATCGCGCACGCGACGCGCCAGCGCGGAGGGCGGCGCGCTGCCCGTGGCCAGGAAGTACGCCAGCGCCGCCAGCCCGTACACGTCGGTCCACGAGCCACAGGGATACGCCGGATCATCCGTGTATTGCTCGAACGCCGCGTAGCCGGCATGCCGGGGCGCGTCCTCGGCATCCGGCGCAGGCTGCACCGGTGGCGTGGCCAGCATGGCTTGACCCGATGCGTCCAGGCCGACCCTGTCCAGGGCGCCCCCATCTCCGCCGACCCCGTCTAAGGCGACCCCGTCCAAGGCGACCCCGTCCAGCCCGCCTCCATCTTTGGCGTTCCCAAAAGCCACCGCGGCCGGATGAATACCGCCATGCACCCGGCCCTCCGCATGCAGCGGCGCCAGCGCCTCTGCCAGCCCGGCAACGATGCGCGTGATCTCGTCCTGGCGCTTGCGGCCCGGCGGCAAGCGGATCAGATCATCCAGGCGCGGGTCGGCAGGCCAGATGGGAATGCCGGCTCCGCCCGCGTCGGGCGGCATGGTGGAAGCGGGTGTCATGCGCGGTCCTCCGGGGTCGATCAGACTCATGGCCGCCACGTCGGCAGCGACGAGAACAGTCTGGCGAACAAGGTGGCGTTCAGCGCGCCGCCATGCACATAGGTTTGCAACGCCGCGCCGTCCGCCTGGTTGGTCCACCAATAGCTGGTGTGCGAACTGGGGTTGAAGCAGAAAGGCAGGTCAGGCCACGCATTCAAGGCGCGGCGCGCCAAGGGCGCTGATTCCTGCTCAAGCCCCGCGCGCAAGATGTCCATGATGTCGTTGCCCGCGCGCGGCGCGGCCGGGCTTGGCGAGGCGGCGGGCATGCGTACCTGTTGAAGGCTGCGGTCAAACTGCTCAGGCGCGCAGCCATGACGCACGGCCGCCAGCATGCTGGCGCCCACTTGACGGTAGTAGTCGCTGGCGCCGTCCAGCATGCTGCTGTGATATTGCGCGGGCGGCAGCGCCACGACCACGCACAAGGGATAGCCGCGCCCCACACGGTCGCGGCTTGGCGTGATGCAGCCCAGTTGCGCCACACCGGCGCCGGGCCCTGCCGGAATGGCGAAATTCCAGATCGGGGCCGACGCAAAGCTGCGCGCTGCCGTGGCGTCCGGCGCCTGCTTCAGCGCCACCAGCCCGAACTGCAACCAGTGGTCCCACCACGCGATCAGTTCCCGCGGCAGCCGCCGATGCACGAAGTCCCCCGCGGCCGGAATCTTGCCGTACCAGCCTACCTGCCCGCTCTCCACTCCTAGGTCCATGTCTATGTCCTGGTCACGACGCGCCGGGGCAGGCGAAAGCCTGCATCTCGGCTAGATGAAAAGGGCTTTTGACGCTGCTGGCGGTGATCTCCAGCACCACCTTGCGCCCACCCAGATCGAAGGTGGCCAAGGTGATCTCCGGCGACGCGCCACGCCGCAACTGCGCGCGGTCCAGCATGCGGTTCAGCGCCCAGGGGCCCGACGTCGTCATGCCTGCCGCGCCGACTTGCGGCGTCAACTCGATCCGCACCTGGTTGCTGCCCCGAGGCCCCGGCCATTGCACCGTGGTCGCCACCTGCGGGCCATGCGCATAGCGCACCGACTGGCCGTCCACGTCCATCACGAACTGCGTGATGCCCGCGTCCATCTCCACCGGCCGGATGGCCACGCGATACGACGGCAGGGGGTTGCCCGCCATGAAGTACACATCGCGGATGACACCCGCGCGCTGGAACGCATCCAGCGTGGCCGAGCTGCCGCCCTGCCGGCCATCGACACCGGGCTTGAAGCGCCAGCGCGACCCGGACACGTCGATCTGCGTCGCCAGGTTCTTCTGAAAGAAATCGTCCATCAAGCCATTGGGCGCGAACAGCCGCGCCATGTCGTTGGGGGCCACGTCGCGCGTGGAGCGGCTGGAAAACGGATAGCGCCCCGCCACCGACTGGCCGCAGAACACACCGATGGTGGCGGACACCGTCTCGCCCATGCGCGCGCGAGCCACATCGGACACCTCGCCCGATGCATTCACCGACAGCGAATTGAGCACATCGCGCAAGGGTCCGGGCAGGCGTCCGGCTTCCGCGCGCAGCTTGGTCACCGAATCCGAACTGGGGGTTGGACTGCCGCTACGCAACGCCGCATCCGCCGCCGTCAGATAGGTGTAGAGCTCATTGATCAGGCCCGTGGTGGCGGCGATGGGTGGCGCGGCGCCCCCGGCCCCGCCTTCGCCCTGCGCCAGCCGGCGATAGGGCTCGAAGTACTGATCCACAATGCGTTCCAGCTTGTCATCCGACGCATCCGCGCGCGCGGCGGCGCCCGGCCCGGTTGGCCCGAACATCTGCTCCAAGGCTTCCCGCGTACTGCTGACACGGTCTCGCGCCTGATCCACCAGTGATCGGTCGTCCTTGGCCGAGTCACGCAGCAAGGACGTTTCGCGCGCGACACCGCGCACCAGTTGCACCAGTGGCGATTCCGGCGCGGACAGCGTGCGCGCCATCTGGATGTTCTGCAGCAAGGACTTGCTGGGCGCCAACTGCAAGTCATTCAGATAGGCATCCCATTGCGCCACATAATCATTCATGTACAGGCGCTTGATGCCCGCCACCAGTTGGCGTTGCGCAGCCTGGTCCAGCACGCCGGGCGCGGGAATGTTCAAGATCCACGCATCGTCCGACCGCAGCACCTCGGCCACGCTGGACACGCGCTTGTTGAACACGTCCCAATAGCCGCGATAGCTGTACAGCGGCGGTATGCCCTGGCTTAGCGGCTTGCCGCTCTTGCGCACGAACACGGCGCTGGCCTGCGCGCCGCCCAACGTCACCACCGTGTTTTCAGGGGCGATATCGGTATTGGCCAGCGTCCGGCGCAAGCGGCTGTAGGCGCGTTGCGCCAGCGTATAGCGCGCCAGCTTCTCGCGCGCCTGCGCCACCAGCGCCTCGTCCTTCGGGAAGGGCGAGGCCAGCACGTGGCCCTGCGTCAGGTTGCGCAAGTGCAGCGACAACTGCTCGTACTGGCGGCGCGTGTAGCCGTCCGGCAAGGTCGACTGCATGTCCGACAGCAGCCACGCATGCATGAACTCCGCGTCATAGCGGTCGGCCTCGTACAGCATCAGATACGCGCGCAAGGCTTCGTAGGAATACTCCAGATCGCTGGCCGACGCCTCCCGCAACGCGGCCTCGATGCGCCGCGCCACTTGCGGCAACAGCACCTGATCCAGCGTGTTGTCGTACACCCCCTGCGCGGCGGCTTGCAGCTTGAAACCCTGATACAGCCCGAAGCGGTAGGCGAGCGGCGGCTGGTCGATTTCAAAGCTCTCGTGGCGCGGCAGGTACCAAAGGCTGTCCAGGAACGGCATCAGCCCCAGCACGTCGCCCGTGCGAGTGATCTTGATGTCGCGCGTCAGCTTTTCCACCGCTGGTACGCGGCGTGCCACTTCGTCCACATACCCCGAGTTGTTGCGGTAGCTCAGCGCCCAACCCGCGATCAACGCCACGAACATCGCCGTGACAACGCCATAGCCCGCCCAATGCAGTTGCCGATAACGACGTTCCCAACGCAGGTTGCGGCCCGCCAGGCCCGCCTCGCGAAAGATGACATCGCGCAGCAGGTTCTTCAGGAAGTAGCTGCGGCCCTCGCCTTCGCCGGGCACGCTGGGCGCGGGCGCGGCCGCGCCATCGATGCGCAGGTAGCGCTTCAGATGCCCGGTCACCTGATCGAAGGTCTCGCCGCCCTGCGTGCCGCTGGTGAAGTACACGCCACGCGGGATGACGCGCGCTTCGAACTTCGACGTTGCAAACACATCGCTCAGGAAATGGCCCAGGATGTTTTGCAGCCCGGCAAACTGCTGCGGCAGCATGTAGGCCAGCGCTCGCCGCGAGGGGTCTTCCTCGGCCGCCACCACTTCCGGCAAGGCGTCGTCCAGCCGCCGTTGCAGCAGCGCGTACTCGGCATGGAAGGCCTCGTACAAATCGAAGTCGGGCTCCTGCGTGCGCGCATAAGGCAAGGTAAAGCCCCACACCTGCGCCAGCTCGTCGCGACTGAACGACGCGAAGTACTCTTCAAAGCCGGACAACAGATCCGTCTTCGTCACCAGCACATAAACCGGAAACGCAATGCCCAGTTGCTCGCGCAGTTCCTGCAAGCGACGCCGCAACACCGCCGCATGCTGCGCCCGTTGCGCATCGGACGCCGACAGCAAGTCTTCAACACTGACTGTCAACATGGCGCCGTTGATCGGCTGCCGGCCACGGTATTTCGTCAGCAGGCGCAGAAAGCCGCGCCACTCTTCCTCGTCCCCGGTGGGATCGCTTTCATGCGTGGTGTAGCGCCCCGCCGTATCCAGCAGCACAGCGTCGTCGGTGAACCACCAATCGCAATTGCGCGTGCCGCCCACGCCCCGCAGCGCCACCTTGCCGTAGCGTTCGGCCAAGGGAAAGTTCAAGCCCGAGTTCACCAGCGCCGTGGTCTTGCCCGCCCCCGGCGCGCCGATGATCACGTACCAGGGAAGTTGATACAGATACTGTTTCGAAAAGCGATCCAGCGGGCGACGCTTGCCGCGATTCTCGAAGCGCGTCTTGCGCAGCAGTTCAACGGCTTCATCAAAGCGCGCTTCCAACTGACGGATCTCGTCGTTCTCGGCAACGTCTTCCACCGCTTTCTCGGCGCGCGGCCGGGGACGCAACTGGCCCAGCAATTGCGCGTTCAAGCGCCCTTCGCGCCACTTGCGCCACAACCACCGCAGCAGCCAGATCGCGAACATCACCACGATCACGATGATGCGAACCGCCTGGCTTTCCAGCGGCCGCACGGAGCCCACCGCAATCAGCGGCCCCGCAATCCAGATCAGCAGCGCCAGCGCCACCAGGCCCAGGAAATTCCACACGCGCCGGCTGAAGAACCATCCGAACAATCGATAGATCATTCTTGGCCTCCTTGTGCGCCACCCTCATGCGGGGCGGGCGGCACCAGCACCGTGATTTCCACGCGGCGGTTCAGCGCGCGGCCTGCCGCCGTATCGTTGGGCGCGACCGGGTCGGCGTCTCCGCGCCCTTCGGCCCGCACGCGCGCCGACTGCCCCAGGCGTTGTTCCAGCATGTCCTTGACGGCGTCGGCGCGGGCTTGCGACAGATGCCAATTGGACGGAAAGCGCGCGCTGCGCATCGGTATGTTGTCGGAATAGCCGCGCACAAGAATATTGCCCTGCGTCTCGCGCAGCGCGTCCGCCACGCGCGACAGCACCGGCAAGTACTGATCACGAACCGAACTGGCGCCGGACTCGAACACGCCATCTCCGCGCAGCACCACCACGCTGCGGTCCACTTCGTCGCGCACGCTGACCAACTGGTCGCGGATCTCGGGCGCCAGAAACACCGCCAGGCGCGGCGTGGGCGCGGGCCGTTTCACCACCGCCGGCGCAATCTGCACGACGGGCGGCTTAAGCTGGCTGATGGCTGCGAACACCCCGTCCGACTGGCTACCCAGCCGCCAACCCAGCCCCCAGTACAAGGCCAGCGCCAGCACGGCGGCCAACGCGCCGAATACCCACAGCGGTACCGGCAAGCGGCGCAACGGCGTCTGCGCGGGCTCGTCGCGCCAATGTGGCGACAGGGCAAGCGCGTACTCGCCGCGCGCACCGCGCAGAATGCGCAGCAGGCGCTGGCGCAGCGTTTCCAGTTGCGAGCGGCCGTTGTCCATCACGCGGTAGCGGCCTTCAAAGCCCAGCAGCAGGCAGTAGTACAGCAGCTCCAGCAAGTCCAGATGCTGGGCCGGGTTCTGCGACAGCTTGGCCAGCAGTTGGAAGAATTTTTCACCGCCCCAGGTCTCGTTATGGAAGGTCACCAGCAAGCTATGCGCTGACCACACGCCGCCCCCGCCCCACGGCGTCAGCGCCGCGGCTTCGTCCAGCGCGGTGCACAGGCAATAGCGCGCACCCAGGATGGTTTCGTTCGATATGCCCGCCTGCTGCGCGCGCAGCTCAAACTGGCGCACTTCATCCAGCAAGTGTTCGCGCAGCATCGCGGGCGACGGATGTGCTGCCGTCGCGCGGATCTGCGGAATCAGGTCCAGCAAGGGGTTGGCCGCCGCCACCAGCGGGTTGGTGCCGCTGATGACGTAGTCGTGAGGCCGCAACCGGCTGGAAGCCTGGCCAGGGCTGTCGCCCAAGCCACCCGGCGGTGCGGACAGGGTGTGATCCGATGCATGCATAGCTGTCTCCGCGCTCAATCCCGCAACGCCCAGAACTCCATCGTCAGCCCGGGAAAGTCGCCGGCCAGGTGCAGCGCAAGCGCGCCGGTGCGCTCCAACTGCTTCCAGAAGTCGCCGCTTTTATCCAGTTCGAAATACACGTGCCCCGCGCTGTAGGGAATCTGGCGTGGCGCCACCGGCAACGCGCGCACCACCACGCCGGGTAGCTGCAAGTGCACCAGGTCGCGAATACGTTCGACGGGGCCGAGCTTGACCTGCGCGGGAAAGCGCGCGCGCACGGTATCGGTGCCCATGTCCGCGTGCACAGCCAGCACGAAGCCGGCGGTTTGCAACAGCTCGGGGTCCGTGATCTGCGCCACCCGCACGCCCTGGCCCCGGTCTTGCAGCGGAATCTGCAACGCGCGCTGCTCCAGCACCGCCGACAACGAACGGCGCAGCTCGTGCATCAGCGGTGCAAAGGTGCCTTGCAGATCATCGTGCGCGTACTCGGGCAAACCTTCCGGACGCCGCGTCGTGGACGTGAAGGTGGCCAGGTCGCACGCCAGCATCAGCCAGTCATGGAACAACCGTTCGGGATGCAGGGCGGCGCTCTGACGCGCATGCCAGAGCGCGCCCACGTAACGATTGACGGTCTCCAGCAGCATGAAGTCGGATACCTCGGACACGCCGCCTCGCCCCGGCTGCGACAAGCGCTCGGCCAGCGCCTCGCTGCGCGCGCCCAGCAGGCCATAGAGCTCGTTGACCCATCCACGCAGCACAGGATGTTCACCCGCCGCCAACCACGGCGACACGTAGCCATCGTCCAGCACCACGCGGTTGTCCTGCCTGCGCTCCACCACGCGCGCCACCCCCAGGCCCAGCCAATCGTCGGTCAGCTCGTCTTCCAGCATCAGCCGCAGCCGCAGGCGGCCCAGTTGCAGCAGTGCAGGTTCCAGCCCCATCGAGCCGGTGTCTTCCACATCTGCCTCGTGCACCAGATAGCGCGCCAGGGTGTCCTCTTCGCCTTCGTAGATGACATCGGTCGCGCCGGGCCGCGCACGCGGAATCGCCAGCATGACGCGCGTATCGCGCGCCTGCGGCGGCACCTCCAGCGCGGCGGGCGCGGCGGCGGGGTCCGAAAAATCGAACGGCGTGCCGTCGGGCATGACGCCCGCGGCTTCAGTCAGTACCAGCTTGCCGATCGCCAGGGCATCGCGGTCCAAGGACAGATGGGAAAATCCCCAGAAGAACCCTTGCGCCGCCGCCGCACGCCGCGTCGCCGCGTGCAGCACATGGCGCTCAAGCTGCTGGAAATGCTGGGGTCGCAGGAACATACCCTCCGACCAGATCACTTTGTCTCTGCTCACCATGCTCAGGTTCTCTTGTTCTCGTTTGGTTTTGTGTTTCTAGAAGGGCCACCATGAACGGCTGCGGTCCACCTCTTCCAGGCCGGCGCGCGTCACGGCGACTTTCACCGTCTCCTCGTTCGGCGAAAACTGCCAGACTTTGTAGATATTCGTGTTCTGCGGCTCTGGTAGCTGCACCAGCAGGCGCCATTTGCTTTGTTCAAGGTCCCGATACGCCGCCACCACCCCCACCACGCGCGCGTCGGGGTTGCCGGGGTAATGCAGCACCTTCGTATCACCGGGCTTCAAGATCACCTGCTCGGTGTTGAGCAGCTCGGTGCCCAGCGCCGCACGCGCATCGGCCTGCAGGGTGAAGAAGTCGCTGGCTTCGAAGGTGCTGGCCGATTTCAATTCATAGATGGTCACCTGCACCGGCGAAGGCCTGCCGCTGGCGTTGGCGTTCACTTTCGGGTCGGCACGCAGTTCGATGGCGTAAGGCGCCGGCACGCGCTTGGCGGTCGACGAGCACCCGGCGATCAACGCGCCTATGGCCAGGCATGCCGCGATGCGCCGCCAACGCCCCACGGCACCCCCTCTCGTCACGCCTGTCCGGTGAAAAAAAGCGTTCATAAGCCCTCGGAAATAAAACACACACGTCTGTTACGCCACGACGCAACCCCTGCGCGCAGGGCCGCTATCATCGGCGGAATATCCAAGCCAATTCGTCGTGAATCGACGCGCCCGTGCCATGAAACAGCCCGTCCGTCTCAGTCTGATTTCCATCTTTGCGGTGCTTGCGGCCTGTAGTTCCTCGCCGTCTCCGCAAGCCGCCGATGCCTTGCAAGAGGTTCGCGAGGAATACGCCGCCAGCCGCTTTGGCGACGTGGCGCGCACCGTGGCCACGTCCGATGCCTTGGCCAGCGCGCCCACGTCCATTCGGGTCGAGGCGCTGAAACTTCAAGCCTTCAGCTACTGCGTCATCGGCTACCACCAGCTTTGCGAAGACAGCTTCACCCGCATCCTGCAATTGCAGCCCTCGTTCGAACTCGCCCCCAATGAAGCGGGGCATCCCCAATGGGGCCCGGTCTTCAAGTCGGCCAAGGCAGCCCAGACCCGTTGACGCGCCGCCGGCGCCCAGGAGATAGGCATGAAGCTCACCGTGTTCCAACATGCCGGCGATCCGGCCTTCGAACCCATGCATGCCGAGTTCACCGCACCCGGCGGCACGCTGGGCCGCAGCCCCGAGAATCATCTTTCCCTGCCCGATGCCGCGCACGAGATCTGCCGCGTGCAGGCGGCCATCCGCATCCATGACGCGGGCGCCACGGGCTTCCTGATGAACCTGAGCAGCATGAGCGCGGTGAGCGTCAACGGGCAGCCTGTCGCGTGCGATCAGGAAGTGCCGTTGAACCCGGGCGACGAACTGGAGATCGGCGCCTACCGCTTGCGGGCGGAAACCGTCACGGTTGCGACCGATCCCGACCCCCTGCCCGCCGCGAATACCGATGACATCTTCGGCGACCTGATCGGCCCCGGCACCTTGCCGGTGGGCAGCGCGCCGGACGTGTCCACCCACC
>Ga0160449_1001552_pt1 | contig 11034 bp, 4 predicted proteins | sample HID1975I_E1MG_FD_108216 | JGI IMG/M metagenome (GOLD analysis project Ga0160449, IMG submission 108216) | Enriched soil microbial communities from UW Madison campus, WI, USA - HID1975I_E1 MG | ecosystem: Environmental > Terrestrial > Soil > Unclassified | place: USA: Madison, Wisconsin...
ATCTGTATCTGGCGCTGTGTCCGGATTTGGCGTATATCTTTGTTCGCCTGTACGGAACATAATTCGCTCAAAACCATCAACCGGAGCATAAAAAATTCTCGTTGATTCTTTTTCGTCGTTTACTTTTACAGTGTACGAACGGGTTTTAACGTTTAATTTTACCGTTACTTTATACTCTTTTCCTGCTTCGTATTTGGCAATCGTATTGAAACGCGCTCCCGTTTTTGTTTTCAATTGCCCATCCGAATCAAAAGTTAATCTTACGGCCGGCAATCCTTGTTTATTCTGAAATTCAACTTGTAATAAACCGTGATTATTCTGCTCTGGTTTAACCGTAAAAGTGACTTCCATTTTTTCTGCAAACGGGATAACACGTTCTGCAAGTGCATAATCAAAATAGTCCTGATCTCTTAAAGTCAGCCATTTTTTGCCGTCTTTCTTTTCGATTTTGGTTGAAGCCCACGATAAATCGTAGGTATTCCATAACTTTAATTCTTGTCCGTCAGGAAGATTACTGAAAACGTCATTTGCATTTTCTGTCACAACCGAAGTAACCGGAACCGGAATCGACGCTACCCAAATATCTTCTTTGTTTACGCTGTAGCTTACCCAAAGTTTTCCGTCAGGCGGAGTTCCGTCACCTTCTGAGATACCTCGAACGTACTGAGGCCCTGCTGATTTGTAGTTACCGCCATAACGCATCGGACTAATTTCGCCATGAACTAATAGTAAATCTTTGTAATTCAATCCGTCATCACTTGTTGAAATTGCCAAAGGCCAACGGTATTCTGATGGATTATAAACGGTTGCATAACGATTATCAGACGTTTTTTGTCCCCAGATTTTAGCATTGCTGTTTACAAAACCGGGAGCACGAACGGGAGTGTATTCCCATGTTTTTCCTCCGTCTTTACTAATCGAAGTCAAAGCGTGCTTCCATAAACCTACAACATCGCCGTTTGGTAAATGATAAGAACTTAATGCCTTGTAAGGTTTCTTTAGCGGAATCAATTCGTCATCGCGATCGGCTTCTTCTACCCATTGCTGTAAAACCAACGGATCAGATAAAATTTCTTCACAGGCTTTTTTCAAACCTTTGTCTTTTGCCTGCGTATAAAATGGAAAAGCCGATTTGGACTTGTCCCAGGATTTATTGTATCTGATGAAATAAATTTCGCCAAAACTTCCGTCTTTTTTGATTTCACGAATTACACGTCCAATTCCTTTTCCGTCATTTGGATCGTCTTTTTCATCCATCGCAATTCCGTAATACGCCAAAGCAAAAAGTCGTTTGTCTTTTGACGTGTAAAAGCCCATTCTCTGGTGCATAATTGCGTCCAGATTTTTAGCAACGCCTTCTACGCCTTCTTTTTTCCATCCGTCAGGAATATGATAAATCGGGAAAATTACTTTTGGCATTTTCCACCTTACACCGTCTTTTGAAGTCATAATCAGCGTTTGGCTTGGCGGAATATGCTCGCCCGCAGGATCACTTAAATACTGAAGATAAAAAGTATCGTTCCAGTACGCCATTGTAGGCTGATGATTGTATGTCCAGCCAAAACCATCGGCTTTTTCCGGATGTTCTCTGCTCGCACGCATAATCTGCGTAGCGTGAACTCCAACTGCCGGACTTAACTGCCCGTGATGGTAATCGACATTTGAGAGTGTTTTACCAACGTAACGAACGGTGTCATTCTGTGCATTTACAGCTGTACCAATCAATAAAATTGTAGCTGTGGTTAAAAGGTTAGTTTTTATTTTTTGGAAAGCAATCATTGTGTTTTATTTTTTATTCTGATCAGACCTAACAGGTTTTAAAAACCTGTTAGGTCTCGTTGCGAATTATTTCTTTTCAATTAATCCCTTTAAAACTTCTGCAGAGATTGTGGTAATCGTTCCGTGTTTATGCCCTTCGGGAAGACTAATTTTTGACGATACATCTTCAAAATGAACAAAATCTGAAGTACTTAAGGCTTTATAATTTTTTGAACCGTAATTGTCATAATACAACAGCCATTTTTTACCGACCTTCACTACCGTTGGTCCTTCTGATAAATATTCTGTCAAAGGTTCTGAACTTTTGCTGAAGGGTCCTAAAGGCGATTTTCCGAAAGCTACCTTTATGTTTCGCATGGGTCTGGTGTTGTCTTTTAGAACCAAAACATACTCATTTTTTCCTTTTTTTACAATCACGCAGTCAATTACACTGAAACCTGGTTCGTAATATAATTTTGTATCCGAAAAAGTTTTAAAATCTTTTGTGGTCACATAATACATTCTGTGATTGTTTTTTTCTTCTTCCACACCTTTTTCAAATCGGAACGGAATTGTCGATGCCCAGATAATGATGTATTCTTTTTTAACATCATCATAAAAAATTTCCGGCGCCCAAACGTTTACCACTTCCGGTTCGTTTTTCATTACCGGAATATATTCTTGTTTTGACCAATGAATTAAATCTTTAGAACTTGCATATCCAAAACCATTTCCGCCTTTCCAGTCGGTTGTCCAAACCATGTGATAGGTTCCGTCTGCTCCTTTTGTGATGGACGGATCACGCATGATTTTGCTTGCGCCGATTTCAGGTTTTAAGAATGATCCTTCCAGACCTCTCCAGTTGTAACCGTCTTCGCTGTATGCCAGATATAAACCTTCTGTTGCTGGTTCACGAAACGACGTAAAAAGGTATAAGTCTTTCTTTTTCTGCGAATAACTAATCGCAAAAAGGAAAAAGGTTACTATGATGACTATTTTTTTCATGTTGTCCAATTAAACACCAATTTCACTAATTAACACGAATTAAATTGGTGTAAATCCGTGAAATCTGTGTTATATTATTTTGAATTTTCTATTCTGTAATTGCTTTTTTATCTAAATCTTTTCCTTTTTTAACTGATGTTGTTACATTGTTAAAAACATTATTTTTTAGGAAAACATTTTTTGTTTCTTTTCCGTTTGCTTCGATGAAAACATCCGTAGCATTGAATGGAAAATTATTATTAATCAAGACATTATAAACATTATCTAATTTGATAACCGGAACATTTTTAATTGGTGTTGAAGATCCAACATTGTCTAAAATAATATTTTTTGAATCTGATATTTTGAAAGAAGAACCAATCGTTGCATTTACTTTTACATCGTGAAATTCAACATCTGTTGCCGTGTTTACCGTAAAACCTTCTTTTCCGTCCATATTGATGTTGGAGAAAGTGATGTTCTGAATTGGCATTTCGGTAATCCCTAAAATTTGTCCTGCTTTGTTCACGTTTGAAGCTGTAATATTGCTCATGTGAATGTTTCTGAAAATCGGTGTTTTCTCTGTAACAGGTTCTACTTTAGTATCTTTATCATAGAAAAGGCTTAGTACAATTGCTTCTTCTTTGATGTTTTTCATTACGATATTATCCACACGAATATCTTCTACAACACCGCCTCGTCCGCGTGCTGCTTTAATACGGATTCCGCGATCGGTTCCGTCGAAAACACAATTTGAAATCGTGATTTTCTTGATTCCGCCCGACATTTCACTTCCAATAACAACGCCGCCATGACCGCTTAACATTGTACAATTGGTAATCGTAACATTTTCAGTCGCTTTTCCGTATTTACGTCCGTCGCCGTCTCTTCCTGATTTAATCGTAATGCAGTCGTCTCCAACGCTGATATGACAATTTGAAATATGAACATTGGTGCAAGACGAAGGATTGATCCCATCTGTATTTGGCGAATGCGGATTAAAAATCGAAATTCCAGTTACCGTTACATTATCACAAAACTCAGGATTGATGGTCCAAAAAGGTGAATTTTGAAACGTTACGCCTTCTATTAAAATATTTTTACAGTTGTAAGCCTGAAAAAAAGAAGGTCTAAAGAATTTTTTATCAACCGTTCTTTTGTAATAGGGTTCTGTGTACAGGCCTTTGTTTTGCTCTTCCCACATGGTTTGGTATTTGGTTGGAGGAAGCGGTTCTTTGGCTGTTTCGATTCGGTACACTTCATTCCACCACGCTTTTCCTTGTCCGTCGATTACGCCTCTTCCTTTAATAGTAATATTTTCTACATCTTTAGCATAAAATAAAGGCTGGAAACTTTTCATTACAATTCCTTCGTAACGCATTTCTACATAAGGAAGATAATCATCAAAATTTTCTGAAAACTTCAAAAGTGCGCCTGAATCCAAATGAATTGTGATGTTGCTTTTTAGAGTTAATGCTCCCGTAAGATATTCTCCGGCAGGGAAAAATATAGTTCCTCCGCCATTTTTAGATGCTTTTTCAATTGCGTTTTGAATGGCTTGGGTGCATTTTATTCCTTTGTTGTTTCCTCCTTCATTTAGAATATTTAACCAGCCGTCGTTTGCGAAAGCGGTGTTAAGACCCGTTATGAAGCAGAGGATTATTAGTATGTTTTTCATGGTTGTGTTGTTTTCTCATTTTTGTCATTTCGACGAAGGAGAAATCTTCGTTAGTAGCTCCGCATGATTGAGCAACTTTGTAGAGTTTCTTGCGAAGATTTCTCCTTCGTCGAAATGACAAGATTGTGGTTATTGCCACGAATTCACTTTTTTTTTATGTATGAGTTTATTTATTCTTCAGATTCTAAAATAAGTACCCAATCGTTTCCATCAACTTTTTTCCCAATTGGTTGAAAATCTTTTACTCCTTTATTTTCGAAAACTCCAATATTTTTTAGCTCACCGCTTCTTGGATTATACCAACTTGCATAAACATTATCACCTAATATTTTCCCCATATTTAGAGAAATTTTTCGGCCATTATAAGTATAAATCAAAGCGAAACTAGTTCCTCTTATTGCCGCTAAGTAATCATATTTTTCGCCTTGATTAGCAATTAAACTTTGATCTGGAATTCTATCTGGAGAGCTGTACCTTTCCATTAGTTTTTTAATATAAACCATCTGCTTTGCTCCCGGTGCATTAATGGCTGATGTCCATAATTCCTTGTTTCCGTACGCTGGTTTATCGCCTTTTCTAAACATCTGCATTACTGCGTTGTGCCCGTATGTATAACCTGATGCGCCTGATAGAACTGACCAATACCCATAACGGCGAACATCATTTGCTGTCCATTTTGGCTGTAAAGTATCGTGGAGTCCGTGTGGAATTCCTTCGTAAGAAGGTTCTCCGTCAAGCGTAGGTTTGGTTGGTTTTAATTCGAAATCTCTAAGCACAAATTTGTAATTGTCTTCTTTGAAATTCGTTTTTATTGAATCCTGATCGTATCTTCTGTGTCCTGATTGGAACATGTTGAAATCCAGCCATTTTGCGTTGTGAAAATTCTCCGAAGAATCGGTTCTTCCAAAAGGGTGAAAAGTCACTAATTGGTTTGGATTATTTGTTTTTAAAGTATTTCCGATGGCATTCCAGATATCCTGAAATTCATTTCCGTGTGTATCTCCGCCGTTTAACCAAATTACGTTGGTTTTGTTTTTGTATCGATTTGCCAAAAACGTTGCATATTCTATTGCCTGTTCTTTGCTCACTTTATTCCCTTTTGAAACGTTTGTTCCCCAAACCGGAACCATTGCTAAATAAATTCCGTTTTTGCGAGCGACCTCTAATGTATAATCTACGTGATCCCAGTAATCGTATTGTTTTGCATCTTTAAAATCATTTCCTGCCGTAAGCAAGGGTTTTGATACATCTTCGTTGATTAAAGCAGCATCGCCATACACGTTAACGGCATTAATATTATGCAGCACCATCACCTGAACAACGTTGAATCCCTTTTCTTTTCTGTCTTTAAAATATTTGTCTACTCCTGCTCTGTCTAATTTTCCGAATGCCAGCCAGCCTGTGTCGCCAAGCCAGAAAAATGGTTTTTCATCTCCGGTAACAAAATAATGCTGATTTTTAGAAATTTTGATTTCAGGCAGGGCATCTTTTGTCTTGGCAGCCTGCGAAAATCCGCTTTGTGCTGTCAATAAAAAGCTTGCACTTAGGGCGTATAAATATTTAATTTTCAGATTCATTTTGGTTGTATTTTGAAATTATATTTTTATTTTTTTTTGCCACAGATTTTACTGATTTAATGGATTTTTCCAAGCTTTGTGTTTAAATTTTTCTCGCAGATTTTGCAGATTGAGCAGATTTCATTTTTAATTTTTAATCTTTGATTTTTAATTCTTTTTAAAAACAAAAAATACTTTTTCTTTTATTTCAGCTTGTGGAATTGTTACTTGTTTTCCTCCGCTTATATTGGCTTTTTTGTTGAAAGTTCCTGTCGCTGCGTTTATTGTGTATACTTCAAAAGTTCCTTTTTCGTTTGATAAATCGATTGTAATATCCTGGTCGGTTTTCAGATAAAAAAGATAACTTTTCCCTTTGTTTTCGAGTTTCCAGAGATTGTCTGAAAACGTGTTTTGGTCTACTAATTTCATTTCGCTTAAAGCGGTATAAAACTCAAGAAGCTCGATTTTTGGAATATTTGCCAATGAAGCGCCCGCCATTAAAGCCGGCCATCCAAATCTTGGTGAGCCGTCGGTTGAATATAAAATTACCTTTTCAGGATATTTTTCTCTGTATTCACGCACGGCACGATACACTTGATTATCTGTTTCTTTTCCGGTTTTTAATTTTCGGGCGTGTTGTCTTGGTGCCAAATTTTTACCGCCTTCTGGTGCATAAGCCGACCCGTCTTCTTTGTAATACCAATAACGAATATCAATTGCATCTACTGTTTTGGCTCTTTTGGCATCATTTAAAATAGCATCCTGAACGTCTTTTGTAGCACTTAAACCAATGATTGCTTTTTTACCCGTTTCGTCTTTCCATTTTTGAACTTCGTCCAGCCAAAACTCCATAAAGTGCAGCGGACCTGTATATTCAGCGCTTGTTAACTGAATTACGTTGCTGTTTTCGGCAAAATTATCCAAAGATTTTCTGATGAAACCTTGGTGTAATTTTCTTCTTGCAGGATTCGTAATATCATAAAACTGCTCTGCCATAAAAATACGTTTGTCTCCTGCGTAAGGCGGCGGTTCTGGAAAACCAGTGCTGTTTATATTGTTTGCCGAACGCCACGGTGAACTTGACCAATGTGCACCAGCTTCGATAATATTGTGCTGAAAATATTGCTGATTGACTAACAATTGTCCATTCGCTTCTGCCACATTCGCAAAAAGCGCCAAACGATCCCAGTACCAATCATTGAATTTTGTTAAATCGTATTTGCTTAATTGATCCCAAGCCAAATCCTGACCGCTTCTGGCAAATGGCTGTTCGTAAAACGGCGGCCAAACATCGGCGTCAAAACGGCGAACTCTTTCGTGATCGTCCATTCTTCTTTCGTACCATAAACCATAATTGTGTTCTAAAGCGACCATATTATTGGTACTCAAATAGTCTGATACGTCATTGATATTATCTGTAAATCCGGTTCCTGTTCTTCCGGGAACGAATCTGGTAACATCTGGAACTGATTTAGAAATATCACTGTCTCTAAGACTTCCTCTCCACCACGGCACACTTAATCTATTTCCGGCGATTAGTTTATTGTCATAAGTAAGCCATCCATTTTTTGTGATTACTTTTTTATCTGAAATTGTATTTTGCGCTGCATTTATTTTTAGATCATTCGCGTTTTTAAGTCCTGAATTGTTTGTATTGATTGGATTTGCTTTTGAAACTTCTGCAATCCATTCTACTAAACTTTCTTTTGGAGCTACTGAATTTTTGGTTAATTCTTGTGCCACTTCAACAGCTGGACTTGATGAAGGTTCTGAACCTAAATCATAAATAAATGGTTTCACAGGAAGTGTTCCTAAACGAGTTTCTAATTGTGCATAGAATAAACTTCTCGGGCTAATATGTCCGTTTACGTCTTTCCAATGCCCATCTCCAGCCATAATGCCACCCCAAGTTCCAAAAGCCCAGTTTTGCGCTGTTGGCGGATTGTAGCATTCGATTTTTGATGCTGAAGTTTCCCAAATAACGCTGTTTGCAGCGGTCCATCCTGCTCCTCTTCCGTTTTGTTCTCTGTTATTGTAGCTTAAAGCATGGCCGTCTATATAAGAAACCTCAAATAATACGCCTGTTGCCCAGCTTCCGATGGCACCACTGCTATTGAATGGTAAAAATGATTCGCATTGAATGAATACATTAGGTCCTGTTGTTCCGAAGCCGCCTACTGCAAAATCGTGGTAACCGTACTCTGAATAACAGCGTTGAAATAAGGTCTGCTGTCCTTCTGTATAAAAAGTATGACGTCTAAAACCTGCAATTTCAGAAACGGGTTCGGTAGCAATACAGTCTTCAACTGTAATTTGCTGTGCCGATTTTAATACCGAAACGGCTCCTCCTGCAAAATGCTTAAAACTAACTTGTTTTACCCAGGCATTTCTTGCGTTTTCAATGCTGATTCCGAACCATCTGTGCTCTTCGTCTTTTGGTTTTGAAGTATCATAAGCTGATTTCAACAAAATATTTTCGATTCCGATTTGCTCGATTCTTCCCGACCAAGAATACGTTTTTACTTTTGCAGTTCCGTAAACATCATCTAAAGCGATTGTCAGTGGAGCGTTTAATGTCACTTCATTGCCATTGATTTTGGTTACGACTCTATTCCATGTAATATCCCAGTCATTTTTTTTCCAGCCCACCCAGCCTGTTTCTGCACCAAAATCATCCATTTTTAACTCTTTAATCCAATTATCGGTTAAAGGTTTTGTGATGATAATTTCATCTGATGGTTTTAATTTTGAGGTATTTTTTAATTGAATTGTTTTGGTTCCAAGCGGCGTATAATTGGTATTGAATTCAAAGGTTTCACCGAGCTTTTTATCGTCAATTCCTAAAACCCTAATTACAGCTTCTCTTTTTAATCCGGTTCCTAAAAGGATAGTTCCGTTTTCATTATTGCCGCTTCCGCGTAAAATAACCCCTGATTTTTTAATAAATAAAGTACCGTTGATTTTAAAAGTTCCTTTGTCTAAAAGAACTGCTCCGCGAAAACCTGATTTATTTGGTTTTAAACTACTTACGTAATCAATTGCCGCCTGAATTCTTTGCGTTGCATCTTCTTCTTGTTTTGGAACAAAAATTTTATTCTCAACATTTGGAATTGCTTTTTCTGATGCCATGTATCCTGCATAAGAAAAATCAGGAATTTGGTTTCCTTTACTATCTGTTGTGAAAGAAAGTTTTCCTTCCTTGGTTTTGATAATATCAGGGAAATTGGTTTGTGCTGTGATTTTTGCATTAAAAAACAAAGCTGTACACATCAAAAATAATGTGTTCTTAGAAGAAGGAATTATATTTTTTAATTGGATAAAATTCAACTCAATATTATTTTAAAATTTACATTTTCCACAATCTTGTCATTTCGACGAAGGAGAAATCTTCACGAGTAACTCCGTAATGACAATCAATCTTTGTCGAGCTTCTTGCGAAGATTTCTCCTTCGTCGAAATGACAAACTGGATGGTTATCTATTTCTTAAGAATATTCTTGTGACTAAATTTAAGACTTTATTGTAATAATCCCTTTAATTTAGCCAATGTATCGGTGTTATTTTCGGTTTTTGTCCAGTCAATTTTATTATTTGGATCGATTCCGTTGAAATATTTTTCGATGTTAGTATATCCGTCTCCGTTTGAATCTTTAACCGCATCTGAAGCATCATTCGGGTTTAACCCAAATTTTTTCTCCCATGCATCCGGAATTCCGTCATTATCAGAATCTTTGTATGCTTTTCCTTTATACGTTGGATAACCTCCTACTTGATCTGGATGTGTTATAATTCCTTTTTTATAAGAATCTGCAGGCAATCTTCTTTTAATAAATTCTTTTCCAATTGCATTTTCTAAACCGTCTTTTACTTCAATTTTTCCAGTGCGGACTTGTTTTATGATTCTTTCGTCAACTGCATCTCTTTTCGGAATTGTTGCTCCAACATTCGTCAAAACAAAATCATAAGCCTCTTCTGCCGACATGATATTAAATTTTGGCATTGAGAAAGGTTTTGGCTGTTTGATTGCTGCTAAAAACTCTTTTGTTTGAGCTTCTGGAAGATCTTCTAATTGTACACCGCCATTCCAGTTATCTGCTGTAACTTCTGGAGAACCCACAATAAAATTACCTGAAACATACGCTCTTCCGTATTGTTTTGGTTCAATATATCCAGATTCAGGTTTTACGATTCTATGTGCAATTGGCTGATCTGCTGGTGTTATTGGTCCTGGTTTGAAGTAGTTATTGATAATATTCAGCATCGAACGATAATCACCTCCATCCAGTGTACGATTCCACCAATTGAATACTACGTTATTCACGAAATTGAAGTCGCCATACATTCCTATAGAAGCATTTCTTGAAATGTTGTCTGCCCATAAATTGCGCATAAATGTACTATTTAATCCGCCGATTGTACTTCCAAAAGCGTGATTGTAGGTATCTAAACCTTCCGAAGAAATGGTGTTTTGAATGGTAATATTACAAGCTGGTAATTTCTCCAGTTTTGATTTTGCATTAGCTGCGAATTGATGTCTGTAAAGAGAAATATTCTCGTCTAATCCCCAGCTTACTGAACAGTGATCAACGATAATATTTCCCATCGGATTTCCGCCCAATGCATCATCTCTCCTTGTTACTTCGGTTGCTCCACGACGGAAACGCATGTGTCTGATAATTACATCATGCGTATCAATTTCTAAAGTTTCTCCAGCAATACAAATTCCGTCACCCGGCGCAGTTTGCCCAGCAATGGTAACGTAAGGCGCACGCATGCTGATTCTTTTTTTCAATTGAATAATTCCCGAAACATTGAAAACAATGGTTCTTGCTCCAACAGCTTCACAAGCTTCACGAAAAGTTCCTTTTCCGCTGTCTTCTAAACTGGTAACTACAAATATTTTTCCGCCACGTCCGCCTTGTGTAAATGCTCCCCCGCCTTCTGCACCTGGAAAAGCAGGAATATCTGCAAAAACAAAATCTTTAGGATATGAAGCCCAAGGTAAATACGGTTTTCCTTGTTTTGCTTCTTCTTTGATTATATGAAGATTAGCATTCCA
>Ga0160449_1001553_pt1 | contig 11028 bp, 10 predicted proteins | sample HID1975I_E1MG_FD_108216 | JGI IMG/M metagenome (GOLD analysis project Ga0160449, IMG submission 108216) | Enriched soil microbial communities from UW Madison campus, WI, USA - HID1975I_E1 MG | ecosystem: Environmental > Terrestrial > Soil > Unclassified | place: USA: Madison, Wisconsin...
GAGCGCATCTACCCCGACGTGCCCGCGCTGCCCGTGGCGGAGGCGCAGCTGCGGCGTGACGAGCGGCGGCTCGCGGCACTCGGTATCGCACGTGCCCGCGCCGCGGCCACGCCCCACGAGCCGAACGACGTCGGGGACGCGGGCGAGGCCGCCGTCGTCGACGGGGTGAAGGGGCGCTGGCGCGTGGACCCCGCCTACCTGGACGGAGCGTTCGAAGGGCGCGCGGCGCTGCTGTCCCCGTTCGACCGGCTCGTCTACGACCGCAAGCGCACGGCGGAGCTCTTCGAGCTCGACTACCAGCTCGAGATGTACAAGCCCGCCGCCAAGCGCCGCTGGGGGTACTACGCGCTGCCGATCCTGTGCGGGGACCGGCTCGTGGGCAAGCTCGACGCCCAGGCGGACGATCGCGCCGGGCTGCTCCGCGTCAACGCCGTCCACGAGGACGTGCCGTTCGACCCGGCGACCCGCGACGCGGTGGACGCCGAGATCGAGGACCTCGCGCGCTGGCTCGAGCTCGACCTCGAGCGGTGACTGACAGCAAGCCAAGACACGCACGGTGGTCGAGCTCGGCGCGCACTCACGCCGGGGACACGCCGACGCAGGCGCACTGTCAGGGGCCGGCCGTAGCCTGACGACATGGGTATCGAGGTGGTCGCCGCCACGGGCAGGTTCGAGGACTTCGCGGTCGTCGTGGGCACGAAGCGGCCCGACGCCGGGGGTTGCTGGTGCATGAGCTACCGCGACTCGCGGGTGTCGAACCCCGAGCGGCCGGTCTACATGCGCAAGGAGTGCGAGAGCGAGCCCGGTCCCGGCGTGCTCGCGTACGTCGACGGCGAGGTGGCGGGCTGGTGCTCCGTCGCGCCGCGCAGCACCTACCGGCGGCTCATGAACTCCCGCACCATCCCGTTCCTCGACGAACGGGACGCGTGGAGCATCGTGTGCTTCGTGGTCCGGCCCGGGTACCGGGGCCAGGGGCTCATGCACCGGCTGCTCGCGGGTGCCGTCGAGCACGCCGCCGCCCACGGCGCCGAGGTACTCGAGGGCTACCCGGCCGAGACGGGCGGCGCCCGGATCGACCAGATCTCCGGTTACGTGGGGACGGTCGAGCTCTTCGAGACGGCCGGCTTCCACAAGGCTTCGCCGACGACGGCGCACGCCGGGCACCGTGAGCGCTGGCTCATGCGTCGTGAGCTCACGGGCGGCTGAACCACCGCTACGAGGACGTCTGGTCCGCGTCGTCCCAGGTCCCTACGATCTCGCGCAACGTGTCGGTGGCCTCGGGGGTCCATCCCGGCGGCGCGGCCACGGCGGCGAAGCCGTCCGCGTACTCGGTCAGGAAGTTGTGCCCGTGCCCGTTCGGGGCCTCCCCCGCGACGAACAGGTCGATCGAGAGCGCGAAGAAGGTCGCGACGGGCACCCAGCGCACCTCGGGCAGCACGTCGTAGCCGCGGGGCTCGCGCGCCCAGTCCGGCTGGCTGAAGATGAGGTCCGGCGACCACCACGTCACGCCGTCCGAGGCGTGCTGCAGGTACACGACGCGCGGGGCGTCCCAGTCCTCGCCCAGGGCGAAGAGGTCCAGCCCGGCATCGTCCGACGACGGCGTGCCCCACCGAGCCCGCGCCCCGCCGTCGAGCACGGGGGCGATCTGCGGCGAGCCGGCGTCCCGCGCGGCAGTCAGCTCCTGCCACAGCGGCGTGAAGCCCGGGGTGCCGACCCACACCGCGCCGTCCACCCGCTCCGCGACGTCCTGCAGGCTCGCGAACGTGCCCTGCGAGCCGAACGAACCGAGGGAGATCCCGGCGACGTACAGCCTCGGGCGCGTGTCCTCCGGCAGCTCGAGCCAGCGAGCCCGGACCGTCTCGAAGAGGGTGCGCGCCGCCTCGGCCGGCGTGCCTCGGTCCCCCACGAACGAGATCCAGCTCGGCAGGTAGGAGTACTGCATCGCGGCGATCGCCGTCCTGCCGCCCCAGAGCGCCTCGAAGGTGCGCGAGAGGCCGGGGTCCACCCAACCGGTGCCCGTGGTGGCGACGACGAGCAGCGCCTCGCGGTCCCACGCGCCCGTCCTGTCGAGCTCGGCGACCACGAGCTCTGCCTGCGCCTCGAAGCCGTCCGCGCTCGCGAGTCCCGCATAGGTGCGGATGGGCTCGGTGACCTCGACGTCAGCCCCGGTCCGTTCGACGATCCCGGCGATCTCCGCCGTCGGACGCACCCCCGCGACGAAGCTGCGCCCTTCCCGCCCGAGCGTGTCCCACGCGGCCAGGGAGTCGGGCGAGCCGGAGCTCTCCGGGCGCGTCGGGGCTTCGACGCCGGCATGGGTCTGGATGTCGAGCTCGGAGAACGTGCTGTTGAGCAGGGACCTCGCGCCGGAGACGACCGTGCCGTTGACGAAGAGCACCGCCAGGACCGTGACGATCGCGACGGCGCCGAGTCGAGCGGCCTGCGCCGGGAGCACGCGCCCGAGCTGGTGGGCCACGAGACGGCTCAGGCCACGCAGCCCACGCCCGATGCCGAGGAAGACGAGCGCGAGCACCAGGGCGATCAGCACGATGGCCACCGGCTGGGAGCCCTCCGACGGGGCCATGCCCATGATCGCGCGCAGCCGGGACTGCCACGTGGCGCTCACGACGAGGGACACGGGGACGAGGACGACGGTCGCCACGGCGAGAGCGATCCAGCCGCGACGTCTCGCCGCGGGCGACCACGACGGGCGTACGCCGAGGAGTCGCGCGAGCCACACGACCAGGACGGTGAGCCCGTAGCCCGAGATGGCCGCCGCACCGGCCGCCGCGCCCTGGTACAGCGTGGGCCGAGGTGTGAGGGCCGGGCCGAGTGCCGCCGCGAACATCACGAGTGCCACGGCAAGCGCAGGGCCGGAGAAGGAGCCGAGGAAGGCACGCAGCGGGCGGGGTAGGCGGCGGAGCCTGGAGGTCGCGTCGGTCACCGGTGAACTGTGACAGATCGCGACGGTTCCCGGGGAGCGCGGGCGGCGGAGCGAGACGGTGCTGCGGGGAGGACCGTGAACCTCGAGGCAGGCGGGCTGCTCCACTTCGGGACGCGGCTGCCCCACGCGGTCGAGGCCGTCGAGCCGACGAAGCTGCTCCTGACCATGCTCGACCCCCGCTCCATCACTCCCGCGCCGCTCCCGATGGCGAAGTGAACCACTCTGGGACGGCGTCGCGAGGGGTGCCAGCGGCCAGGAGGAGGGTGAGGAGAACTCGCGCCTTGCGGGCGTCGTGCCAACCGGCCGGGATGAGTCCGGCGGCGACGAGGTCGGCACCCGCGCCGGGGAAGCCGTACGTCGCGGTGTGGATGGGCCCGGCGCCCGCACGGGACGCCAGCACGACGGGGATCTCGGCGGCGAGCGCGGCCAAGGGAGCGACGAGGTGCGGGGGCACGTGACCGGCTCCCATCGACTCGATCACCAGTCCGCCGTAGCCGAGCTGGCCGACGGCGGCCACCAGGCGACCGTCGTCCCCCACCGGCACCGGGACGAGCCCGACCTGCACCTCGGCGAGGGCCGCGGCGTCGAAGGGTGGCACCGTGGGCCGTGCCACAGGCCGCGCGAGGAGGTCGACCTTGCCCTCGACGACCCAGCCGAGCGGCCCGGTCTCGGGCGAGGCGAACGCTCCTGGGGCGGACGTGCGGACCTTGCGGACCCGCGCCGCGGCGTGGATCTGCTCGTCGAAGACGACGAGCACTCCGGAACCGCGCGCCTCGGGCGAAGCAGCGACCTGCACCGCGGCGAGCAGGTTCGCCGGGCCGTCGGCACCCGCGGCGTCCGGGGGCCGCATCGCCCCGGTGACCACCACGGGCGCCGGCCCGGGCAGCACGAGGTCGAGGAAGTACGCCGTCTCCTCGACGGTGTCAGTGCCCTGGGTCACGACCACGCCGTCCGCGCCGTCGGCGAGCCGCTCGGTGATGCGCACGGCTGTGGCGTGCAGGTCGGCGAACGTGAGCGCGGAGCTGGGCACCTGGCGCACCTGCTCCGCGTGGACGTCGGCGACGGCGTCCAGGCCGGGCGCCGCGGCGACGAGGTCGGCGCCGGTGAGGTGGGGCACCACTCCCCCGCCCGATGACCCGGACATGGCGATCGTGCCGCCGAGCGCGACGACGTCGACCCGCGGGCGACCCGGTGCCACGGTCAGGCGAGCCGCGCGGCGATGACGGCGAGCAGGCCGCCCGCGACGTCCTGCTTGGACCCGATCACCGAGTCGGCGCCCGAACCGGGAGCGGCTACGACCTCGCCCGAGGCGTCGAGGATCGTCAGAGCCGTGTCCTGGTCGCCGAAGCCCCTTCCCGCAGACACGTCGTTGACGGCGAGCAGGTCGGCGCCCTTGCGGCGGGCCTTCGCACGGCCGTGCTCGAGCACCGAGGCGCCCTCGTCGCCCGTCTCGGCGGCGAAGCCCACGACGAGGAGTGCCTCGCGGGGACGGTCGGTGACGAGCTCGGCGAGGATGTCGGGGTTCTCGACGAGCTCGATCGGCGCGGGCCCGGCCCCGGGGACCTTCTTGATCTTGTGGCCGGCCAGGTCCGCGGGGCGGAAGTCGGCGACGGCGGCAGCCATGATCACGACGTCGGCGTCGGCGCACGCGGCCCGGACGGCGGTGCGCAGCTCGGCCGTGGTCTCGACGGGCACGAGGTGGACGCCGTCGGGCACGGGCATCGCCGTGTTGGCCGCGACGAGCGTGACGCGTGCCCCGCGCCGCGCCGCGACCTCGGCGATGGCGAAGCCCTGCCGCCCCGTCGAGCGGTTGCCGAGGAAGCGCACCGGGTCGAGCGGTTCGCGCGTGCCGCCCGCGGAGACGACCACGTGCCGGCCCGCGAGAGGCAGTACCTCGCCTCTGTCCGAGCCGGCAGTGCCCTCGACGAGCGCGAACGCCGCCGCGTAGATCTCCTCGGGCTCGGGGAGGCGGCCTGGCCCGGTGTCCTCGCCCGTGAGCCGACCGGACGCCGGTTCGAGCACGTGCACGCCGCGGGAGCGCAGCGTCTCGACGTTGGCCTGCGTGGCCGCGTGCAGCCACATCTCGGTGTGCATCGCAGGGGCGAAGAGCACGGGGCACGTCGCCGTCAGGAGCGTCGACGTGAGGAGGTCGTCGGCGCGGCCGGCAGCGGCTCGGGCGAGCAGGTCGGCCGTCGCGGGGGCGACGATCACGAGGTCCGCGCCCTTGCCGAGCGCGACGTGCGGCACCGCGTGCGCGTCCTCGAACACGCCCGTCGCGGCGGGCTCGCCCGAGAGGGCCTCCCACGTGGCGCGTCCCACGAACTCGAGCGCGGCCTGCGTCGGGATGACCCGGACCGAGTGCCCCGCCTCGCGCAGCTGGCGCAGCAGCAGGACGGACTTGTACGCGGCGATGCCGCCGGCGACGCCGAGGACGACGCGCACGGGGACGGTCAGGCTTCGGTGGCGGGCTCGACCGTGAGGAGGCCCGCGTTGATCTCGCGCATCGCGATCGACAGCGGCTTCTCCTGGTGGCGCGTCTCGACGAGGGGGCCCACGTACTCCAGCAGGCCCTCGTTGAGCTGGGAGTAGTACGCGTTGATCTGACGGGCGCGCTTGGCCGCGTAGATCACGAGGGCGTACTTCGAGTCCGCCTTGTCGAGCAGCTCGTCGATGGGCGGGTCGGTGATGCCCTGCGGTGCAGCGACGGTTCCAGCCAAGGGGTGCCTCCGGGGGTGAACATGTGTAAGACCAACGAGCCAGTCTACCCGTCGGAGCCCTGCATGACCTGCACCAGCTCGTCGGTGGCGCGCTCGACGCTGTCGTTGACGATGACGTGGTCGAACTCGTCGGCGGCGGCGAGCTCGACGCGAGCCGTCTCGAGCCGCCGTTCGCGCTCCTCGGGACCCTCCGTGCCGCGGCCGACGAGCCGCCGCACGAGCTCGTCCCAGCTCGGCGGGGCGAGGAAGACGAAGCGCGCGTCGGGCATGGCCTCGCGCACCTGACGGGCCCCCTGCAGGTCGATCTCGAGGACGACGGGCTCTCCCGCGTCGAGCCGCTCCTCGACGGGACCCCGCAGCGTGCCGTAGCGGTTGCGCCCGTGCACGACGGCCCACTCGAGGAACTGCCCCCCTGCGACGGCGGCCTCGAACTCCTCGGAGCTCAGGAACCGGTAGTGGACGCCGTCGATCTCTCCCGGACGTGGCGCGCGCGTGGTCGCGGAGACGGACAGCCAGACGTGCGGGTAGCGGGCGCGCAGGTCTGCCGAGACGGTCCCCTTGCCGACGGCTGTGGGACCTGCGAGCACGGTCAGCCGAGCGGGCCTGGCGCTCAGCCGAACCTCTCGATCAGTGCCGCCTGCTGGTGCGGGCCGAGGCCGCGCACACGACGCGTCTCGGAGATCCCGATGTCCGCCATGATCGCGCGCGCCTTGACCTTCCCGACCCCCGGGAGGGACTCGAGCAGCGAGACGACCTTGAGCTTGCCGATCACGTCATCCGTCTGACCGGTGTTGATGACCTCCGAGAGCGAACCCTGGGAGTACTTGAGCCTGTTCTTCACCTCGGCGCGCGCCTGGCGTGCCTTGGCGGCCTTCTCGAGCGCTGCCGCTCGCTGTTCGGGGGTGAGAGGGGGAAGAGCCACGCGGGATCACCTTCTCTTTCGCTGGGTGTTACTGAGAACCTAGCCATCAACTTCGCAGGTCGGCAACAGGACTAGCCCCTCAGGGCCGTGGTGATGTCGGCGCGGGCACGCTCGGCGGCGTCGCGCAGGGCGACCCGGTCCGGTCCTTGCCACAATACGGCGCGCGACGTCGAGGCGAGCACCTGGGTGCGGGCCTCGCCGAAGACGTCGAGCAGCTCGGTGGCCGTGGCCCCTTGCGCGCCGATGCCGGGCGCCAGCAGCGGACCCCGCACCCCGGCGAGATCGATGTCGAGGTCCCGCGCCGCCGCGCCGATCGTCGCCCCGAGCACGAGCCCGAACGAGCCGAGTCGCGGAGCCCCGGCGTTGAGCTCCCCGACGGCGAGCGCGATGCCCGTCGCCACGGCCTCGCCGTCGAGCCGCGCGTGCTGCACCCGCGGGCCTTCGGGGTTGGACGTGAGGCACAGCACGAACAGTCCCCGATTGGTGCGCTGTGCGAGCTCGACGGCCGGTGCGAGCGAGCCGGCACCGAGGTAGGGCGAGACCGTGATCGCGTCCGCGGCGAGCGGCGAGCCGTCCATGAGGTACGCCTCGGCGTAGGCCGCCATCGTGGAGCCGATGTCGCCGCGCTTGACGTCGAGGATCGTCAGGACGCCGGCAGAGCGCGCGTCCGCGAGCAGTCGTTCGAGGACGGCGATCCCCCGCGAACCGTGCCGCTCGAAGAACGCGGACTGCGGCTTGATGGCCGCACCGACCCCCGCGAACGCGGCGAGCGCCGTGTCGGCGAAGGCCGCGAGGCCGTCCGCGTCGTCGGACAGGTCCCAGCTGTCGAGCAGGCCCGGGTGGGGATCGATGCCGAAGCACACGGGCCCGAGCTCGTCCATCGCGGCCGCGAGGCGCGAGCCGAAGCCCATCACGCCTCCGCCCCTCGACGGGCGTGCTCTTGCAGCGATCGCACCCGGATCTGCCCACCCACGCTCGACTCGATCGCCTGCACGGCCGCGGAGAGGCCCTGCACGGTCGTGGCGAGCGCCTTGTCCGCGGCGACCGTGGCCGCCCGGATCTTGTAGCCGTCCGCACGGGCGCCCTGGCCCGACGGCGTGTTGATCACCATGTCGACGGCGCCGGAGCGGATGAGGTCCACGATCGTCGGTTCACCGTCGCGCCCCGCACCCTCCGCGACCTTGCGCACGATCGTCGAGGCGATCCCGCTGCGCCGCAGCACGGCCGCCGTGCCCGTCGTCGCGAGCACCTCGAAGCCGAGCTCGGTGAGTCGCTTGACGGGGAACGTGATGGCGCGCTTGTCCCGGTCGGCCACGGAGATGAACACCGTGCCCCCGGTGGGCAGTCCCCCGAAGGCCGCCGTCTGCGACTTGGCGAACGCCGTCGGGAAGTCGACGTCGATCCCCATGACCTCGCCCGTGGACTTCATCTCGGGGCCGAGCAGGGTGTCGACGACGACGCCGTCCGTGGTACGGAAGCGCCGGAAGGGCAGCACGGCCTCCTTCACGGCGATCGGCGCGTCGAGGTCGATCTGCGCCGCGTCACCCTCGGCGGGCAGCACCCCCCGCTCGCGCAGCTCGGCGATCGAGTGACCCACCATGACGAGGGCGGCCGCCTTCGCGAGCGGGTAGCCCGTGGCCTTCGACACGAAGGGTGCGGTGCGGGACGCCCGCGGGTTGGCCTCGAGCACGTAGAGCACGTCGCTCACGAGCGCGAACTGCACGTTGATCAGGCCGAGCACACCGATCCCCCGGGCGAGCGCCTCGGTGGACGTACGGATCCGGTCGAGCTCGCTCTGCGAGAGCGTCACGGGCGGCAGCACGCACGCCGAGTCGCCGGAGTGGATGCCGGCCTCCTCGATGTGCTCCATGACGCCGCCGAGGTAGAGCTCGGTGCCGTCGTAGAGCGCGTCGACGTCGATCTCGATCGCGTCGTCGAGGAAGCGGTCGATGAGCAGCGGCGACTCGGTGTGGGTCCCCGCCGCCTCCTCGAGCGCCCGTGAGACGTACTCGCCCAGGTGCTCGGCGTCGTACACGATCTCCATGCCCCGCCCGCCGAGCACGTAGGACGGCCGCACGAGCACCGGGTAGCCGATGCGGGTGGCGATCTCGAGCGCGCCGTCGAGCGTCGTCGCCGTGCCGAACGCCGGCGCGGGCAGCCCGGCCTCGGCGAGCACACGGCCGAACAGCTCGCGGTCCTCGGCGAGGTCGATCGCGGCCGGCTGGGTTCCCAGGATCGGCACCCCGGCGTCCTCGAGGCGCTGCGCCAGCCCGAGCGGCGTCTGGCCGCCGAGCTGCACGAACACCCCTGCGACGGGCCCCGCGGCGAGCTCGGCCTCGTAGACCTCCATGACGTCCTCGAACGTGAGCGGCTCGAAGTAGAGCCGGTCGGACGTGTCGTAGTCCGTCGAGACAGTCTCGGGGTTGCAGTTGACCATGACGGTCTCGAACTCTCCGCGCAGCGCGAGGGCCGCGTGGACGCACGAGTAGTCGAACTCGATGCCCTGGCCGATGCGGTTGGGGCCTGATCCGAGGATGATGACGGCGGACCGCTCACGCGGGGCCACCTCGGTCTCCTCGTCGTACGCGCTGTAGTGGTACGGCGTCGTGGCCGCGAACTCCGCCGCGCACGTGTCGACGGTCTTGAACACGGGGCGCACGCCCGCAGCGAGCCGGGCCGCACGGATCTGCGCCTCACCGGCCGGCAGCTCGAGGGCCCGGAGCTGGGCGAGCTGGGGGTCGCTCAACCCGTGGCGCTTCGCGTGGTGGAGCAGCTCCGCCGTGAGCTCCGGCGCGGCCGCGACCTCCGCCGCCACCTCGTTGACGAGCGTGATCTGGTCGAGGAACCACGGGTCGATCCCCGTGAGCACGTACACCCGCTCCGGGTCCACGCCCGCGCGCAGCACCTGCTGCACGTCGACGAGCCGGTGCTCCGTGGGCCGCGAGATCGTCGCGACGAGCGCCTCGAGCTCGGCACCCGCGAGCGGCTCGCCCGCCCAGTGGAAGCCCGAGTTCTTCTTGTCGATCGAGCGCAGTGCCTTGCCGAGCGCCTCGGTGAAGTTGCGGCCCATGGCCATCGCCTCGCCCACGGACTTCATGGTCGTGGTGAGCGTGTCGTCCGCGTTGGGGAACTTCTCGAAGGCGAAGCGAGGCACCTTGACCACGACGTAGTCGAGGGTCGGCTCGAAGGACGCCGGGGTGGTGCCTGTGATGTCGTTCGTGATCTCGTCGAGGGTGTAGCCGACGGCGAGCCGCGCCGCGATCTTCGCGATCGGGAAGCCCGTGGCCTTCGACGCGAGGGCCGAGGAGCGCGAGACCCGGGGGTTCATCTCGATGACGACGACGCGCCCCGTGTCGGGCTCGACGGCGAACTGGATGTTGCAGCCGCCCGTGTCGACGCCCACCTCGCGGATGACGGCGATGCCGATGTCACGCAGCCGCTGGTACTCGCGGTCCGTGAGGGTCAGCGCTGGCGCGACGGTGACGGAGTCGCCCGTGTGCACACCGACGGGGTCGACGTTCTCGATCGAGCAGACGACGACGACGTTGTCCGCGTGGTCGCGCATGAGCTCGAGCTCGAACTCCTTCCAGCCGAGGATGGACTCCTCGAGCAGGACCTCCGTCGTCGGCGAGTGGTGCAGGCCCTGCCCCACGATGCGCCGCAGCTCGGTCTCGTCGTACGCGAAGCCGGAGCCGAGGCCGCCCATCGTGAAGCTCGGGCGCACCACCATCGGGTAGCCGAGCTCGTCCGCGGCATCGATCGCGGCTTCGACGGTGTGGACGACGACGGATCGCGCCGACTCCCCGCCGCACCGGGCGACGACGTCCTTGAACTGCTGGCGGTCCTCGCCCTTCTGGATCGCGGCGATGCTCGCGCCGATGATCTCCACGTCGTACTCGGCGAGCACGCCGGCCTCGTCGAGCTCCACGACGGCGTTGAGGGCCGTCTGCCCGCCGAGCGTCGGGAGCACGGCGTCGGGCCGCTCCTTGGCGATGATCGCGGTGAGCGCCTCGAGGGTGATGGGCTCGACGTACGTCGCGTCCGCGAACTCGGGGTCCGTCATGATCGTGGCGGGGTTGGAGTTGACGAGGACGACCCGCAGGCCCTCCTCGCGCAGCACCCGGCACGCCTGGGTGCCCGAGTAGTCGAACTCCGCGGCCTGGCCGATGACGATCGGCCCGGAGCCGATGACGAGGACGGAGGAGATGTCCGAGCGGCGCGGCACTAGGCGTTCCTTCCCTTGGCGTCGCGCATGAGCGCTACGAAGCGGTCGAAGAGGTAGGCGGCGTCGTGCGGGCCGGCCGCGGCCTCGGGGTGGTACTGCACGGAGAACGCCGGCAGGTCGAGGCACTCGAGGCCCTCGACCACGTCGTCGTTGAGGTTGACGTGGGACACACGAACGCGGCCGTAGCGCCCGCCGTCGTGCGGCGCCGACGTCGGCTCACCGA
>Ga0160449_1001563_pt1 | contig 10969 bp, 9 predicted proteins | sample HID1975I_E1MG_FD_108216 | JGI IMG/M metagenome (GOLD analysis project Ga0160449, IMG submission 108216) | Enriched soil microbial communities from UW Madison campus, WI, USA - HID1975I_E1 MG | ecosystem: Environmental > Terrestrial > Soil > Unclassified | place: USA: Madison, Wisconsin...
ACCTTGTAGCTGTTGTCGTCGAACTTGCCGCCGGCGTGCAGCACGGTGAGGATCACTTCGGCAGCGGAAATGCCTTCTTCCTTGTGGATGTCGACCGGGATGCCACGGCCGTTGTCCGACACCGAGACCGAGCCGTCGACGTGGATCTTTACCACGATGTCGTCGGCGTGGCCGGCCAGGGCCTCGTCGACCGAGTTGTCGACGACTTCGAACACCATGTGATGCAGGCCGGTGCCGTCATGGACGTCGCCGATGTACATGCCGGGGCGCTTGCGAACCGCTTCCAGGCCACGCAGGACGGTGATCTTGCTGGAGTCGTAGTTGCCGTTCACCGGCGTCGGATTGAGTTCTTCGGTCATGCGCTTTGCCGTGGGCTCCACTGCGCGGGCGACGGCGGGATGCCGCGTCGCTCCGGAGATAGGGGGATAGCAGGTGAATTATAGCAGTCGGGCACGATCAACCCCGGCGCGAAGGCACTGGCGGCAGGCAGGTAGCCCATTCAGTCGCAACGCCGAATCTGGCCCTGTTCCACGTGGAACCGTGCGGGCTGCCAGGGGTCCAGCAGCGCGGGCGTTTCAGTGGCGCTGATCAATACTTGTGCTTGGCCAGCTAGCAGGCGGGCAAGCACGCGTTGCTGGTGATGCCGATCCAGCTCCGACGCCAGGTCATCAAGCGCGATCACCGGCCATTCTCCCCGCTGGTCGGCGAAGTCTTCAGCCTGGGCGAGCAAGCAGGCCAACGCCGTCAGCTTGGCCTGGCCGCGAGACAGCGCCTGCGTGCCAGGGAGCTCGGCAAATTCCGGCTGCCAGTCCGCGCGATGCGGCCCAACGGAGGTATAGCCATATTGGCGATCGCGCTCGCGGCTCAGCAGCAGCGCATCGGCCAGGGAGACTTCATGCCGGCGCCATCCCGGCTGAAACACCAATCCCTGCATGCCGAGCAACGGCGCGATGTCTGCGGCGAGGGGAATCGCTTTTTCCTGGAGTCGATCCACGTACGCCCGGCGGCGGGCGGTCAACAATTCCCCCGAATCGGCCAGCTCACGGTCCCAAGCGTCCAGGGAAGCGCCTGCGCCCCCTTGCTTGAGCAGGGCGTTGCGCTGTTTGAGGGCGCGCGAGTACCGCCGCCACAGGGGGAGAAAGTCCGGTTCCACGTGGAACAGCGCCCAATCCACGAAACGGCGCCGTGATTCGCCGCTCCCGCTGATCAAGGCATGGCTGCCCGGTTCGAAGGTGACGACAGCAAGCGCCGCGCAGAGATTTCCCAGCTGCTGCACGTCCTGGCCATCCAATCGTCCCTTCCAAGACTGGCCGCTATGCCGAAGGCCAGCGCGACGTTTCCTGGCAGCAGGCGTCTCGACTTGTTCCTGCCATTCAACAAATACCTCCAGGTCTTCCGCACCCTGGCGCACCAATCCATCGCGCACGCGTCCGCGAAAACTTCGTCCATAAGCCATCAGGTGCAACGCCTCGAGCAGCGAGGTCTTGCCCGCCCCGTTATCACCGACCACCAGATTGATACCCGGCGCAGGAAGCCATTCCACGAGGTCGAATCGCCGAAAGCGATGCAGGGTCAGTCGATTGATCAGCATGCGAGGGCGGGATGCAGGCGATGGGAAGCCGAGGGCGGGTAATCGCCCAGCATACGGGACCGGGAGAAGATCAGCTCCCTGGGAATCAGTACACACGCAGGGAGTTCAGATTGTGGGTCACCTGGGGATAACTCAAGCGCCACATGGCTGCCTCCACCTTATCCACACGCCATCCCCAGGACTCAACCCTACTTTTCAAGGGGGTTTCGAGGTCACTTTTCTTAGCTAAATCATCCACTTAAGTAGTTTTCCAACGAAATTCGCCCTACCAAGCACCACATAGCTCTTGATCTATATCTTCTATAAAAGCTCTGTAGCGACGTCATCAGCGGATCTCAGGCGTTGACGTAGCACGGCGCATCGTGTGCTTTGAGTTCCACGTGAAACGTGCGGAATAAGGGTAAAGCCTTGCCGCGAGCACCCGACAAGTGGCGGTATGCGGAACCACTGACGCCGGCGTTACATTGCGCCCGGGGCTCGCTGGCTCTTTCGCCCGACAACACGCGTTGCGCAAGAAGGCCGAGAATCAAGATCCCACTCGCCAAAAAACAAAAACCCGGCCGAAGCCGGGTCTCGTGTTCCACGTGGAACTGGCCGTCACAGACGCAGCGGCATGACCACGTGACGCGACTTCTCGCTGCTCGCCTCGCGCACCAGCGCAGAGGAATTGGCATCGCGAAGCTGGATCACAACATGCTCATCGCGCAACGCCGACAGGGCATCCAGCAGATAGTTCACATTGAAGCCAATCGCCAGGTCCGACACCTTGGTATCGGCCTCGATCTCTTCCTGTGCTTCTTCCTGCTCCGGGTTATGCGCGCTGATCTTCAGCTGCCCCGGCGAGACTTCGACGCGAACGCCGCGATACTTCTCGTTCGACAAGATCGCCGCACGCTGCAACGACGCACGCAGTGCCTCGCGATCCACGCGTACCTCGCGATCCGCACCAATCGGAATGACCGCTTCGTAATCAGGAAAGCGGCCGTCGATCAGCTTCGAGGTGAAGGTCACATCGTCGCGCTTGACCCGGACGTGGCTACGACCCACTTCCAGTTCCAGGGGACGATCCGCGCCTTCCAGCAAACGCTGCAGCTCGGTCACGCCCTTGCGCGGCACGATGATCTGGCGCTTGGTGCTGGTGGCGCCATCAAGCTCCGTCTCGCACAAGGCCAGGCGGTGGCCATCGGTCGCGACGCAACGCAGCGTCGAATCGCGAAGATCGAACAACAGGCCATTGAGGTAATAGCGCACGTCCTGCTGCGCCATCGCAAACGCCGTGCGCTCGATCAGCTCCTTCAGGCCCGCTTCCGGCACGACCACGCGCTCCGTCGCCTCGACTTCATCCACGGAGGGGAAGTCATTGGCAGGCAACGTGGCCAGCGTGAAACGGCTGCGACCGGCCTGCACCGAGACCTTGTCGCCTGACTGGGACACGGTGATGCGGCTGCCGTCGGGCAGGGCACGGATGATTTCGAACAGCTTCCGCGCCGGGATCGTGGTTTCGCCGTCCTGCGCATCTTCCACCGCGATGCGCGAGATCATCTCGACCTCGAGGTCGGTGCCGGTCAGCGAGAGCTGCCCGTTGTGCACCTGCACCAGGAAGTTCGCCAAAACGGGAAGCGTCTGGCGGCGTTCGACCACATTGACCACCTGGGCCAGTGGCTTGAGAAAGGCTTCGCGCTGCAGTGTGAAACGCATGTGGTTCCGTGCCCCTATGCTTTTAAAGATGTGGAATAAATCAAAAGCTTGGTGGTGATGGTAGCCGCAATTTTGGCGGAAAACTACCTTAAGCTATTGTTATACAAGGAATTTCTTTGCTCGAAACCCTTTGGATTACTGCCCCTGGCCCGGTGGTAAAACCTGTGGATAATTTTCATGGTCGGCGAGCCGCCAACTTTATCCACAGATTCTCCCCGTCTTGCGCGCAAATCATGCACTGATTTCTCCCGCGTGTGCGCGCAGTACCGGCCCTTACTCGCTCAGCTTGCGAATCAGCTTCTCCCAGTCCTCGCGCAGCTTGCCGTCGGCCTCCATCAGGGTGCGGATCTGCCGGCAGGCGTGCAGCACCGTGGTGTGGTCGCGGCCGGCGAAAGCGTCCCCAATCTCCGGCAGGCTGTGTTCGGTGAGCTCCTTGGCCAAAGCCATGGCCACCTGACGCGGGCGTGCCAGCGAACGGGTGCGGCGCTTGGACAGCAGGTCCTTCATTTGCAGGCCGTAGTAGTCGGCCACGGTCTTCTGGATGTTCGGAATGCCGATCGCCTGCTGCTGAGCGCGCAACAGATCGCGCAGCGTCTCCTGGGCGAACTCCGCGGTGATCGCGCGTCCGGTGAAGTTGGCGCGTGCGGTCAGCGTGTTGAGCGCGCCTTCCAGGTCGCGCACGTTGGAGCGCATTTTCTTGGCGATGAGGAAGGCCACATCGTCCGGAATCTCCGCCCCGCGTTCGCGTGCCTTGGCCAGCACGATGGCGGCGCGGGTCTCGAAGTCGGGCGGGTCGATCGCCACGGACAAGCCCCAGGCCAGGCGCGACTTCAACCGCGGCTCCAGGCCTTCCACCTCGCGCGGATAGCGGTCGCAGGTCAGGATGATCTGCTGGCGGCCGTCGAACAGCGCGTTGAAGGTGTGGAAGAACTCTTCCTGCGTGCGGTCCTTGCCGGCGAAGAACTGGATATCGTCGATCAGCAGCGCGTCGATCTGTTGGAACTGGCGCTTGAACTGGTCCATGGCCTTGTCCTGCAGCGCACGGATCATCGCGCTGAAGAACTGCTCCGAACGCAGGTACATCACCTTCGCGCCCGGGTTGGCGGCGCGCATGGCGTTGCCAGCGGCGAACATCAGATGGGTCTTGCCCAGGCCGGTGCTCCCATAGAGCAGCAGCGGGTTGTGCGCGCGATCGCCAGGCTTCTGCGCAGCCTGCAACGCCGCGGCCCGGCCCAGCTGGTTGCTGCGACCCTCGACGAAGTTGTCGAACGTGTAGTGGGTATCCAGGTTGCCGGCGAACGGCACCGGAGCGACCTGCGGCACCGCCACCGATGCTGCGACCGGGTAGGCAGCCGCTGCGACAGGCTCGACCGCCTTCGGACGAGAGCCGACCGCCAGTGCCACGTCGTCGTTGCCGGCGTAGTGGTTGAGCAGCTCGCGGATCCGCGACAGGTAGCGTTCGCGCACCTGCTCGACGATGAAGGCATTCGGGGCGTACAGCACCACGCTGTCGGCGCGTTCGTCAGCCTGCAGCGGTTTCAACCAGGTATGGACGTCTTCGGGCGGAAACTCCGCTTCAAGACGTTCCAGGCAACGGGGCCAAGCTTCCATCAAAGTGTATTCATCATTGGCCGGCCGAGGGCGCAGGAAAGCGCCGTGCATCGGCACGGGAGGCGAAAATCGGATGGGTCAGCCTACCACCGGGGGGCAGGTTTTCCCATATTTATTCACAGGGACATCCACAGGCCGCCAGGGTTTCTCGGCAACGGTCACTTGACCGCGATCAGGCCGACCCTCTAGAATTTCCGGTTCTTTCGTACCCCTTACCTACAGAGGCCCCCAATGGCCACCAAGCGCACCTTTCAGCCCAGCAACCTCAAGCGCAAGCGCGACCACGGTTTCCGTGCCCGCATGAAGACGGCCGATGGCCGCAAGGTGCTGGCTCGCCGCCGCGCCAAGGGCCGCAAGCGCCTGAGCGCTTGATTGCCGCGCCGCTGAACGCGGCCCAGGCAATCCCGACCGTGATCGATACCGACCCGCGCAGGCGATTCCCTCGCTCTGCGCGGGTTCGTTCGCGCGCGGAATACGCTGTCGTCTTCGACAACAGTCGTCGCTGTTCCGATCCGCTCATGAGCTTGCACTGGCGTCCGCATGACGGTCCAGCCCGTTTGGGCATGGCCGTGTCGCGCAAGGTCGACAAGCGTGCGGTCGGGCGCAACCGCATCAAGCGCGTGCTCCGCGAGACCTTTCGTCACCTGCCGCCAACCCTGGCGGGCGGGGATTACGTCGTGGTCGCTCGTTCTTCGGCTGCACGCGCCAGCCACCTCGACATCCGCGATGCCCTGCTGCGCGTACTGCGCCGCGCTGGTGCATTGCCGGCCCCTGCCGCGGGCGTCACAATGCCGCGGCCCCAGGATGCCCATCCCTCATCCCCTCCATTGACCGAGCCGGAACCTCGTTCCGACTGAGCCGAGTTGCTGCCTGATGAACCAGACCCGCGTATTCCTGTTGCTTGCCTGGCTGATGGTGGCCGCTTTTCTGTGGATGGAGTGGGGTCGCGAGAAGGCTGCACCCCCCGCGGCTGAGGTCGCCGCCGCCCAGGCCGTGCCGCCGGCGCGAGACGCCGATGTCCCCGCCGCGGGCAGCGCCGCCATCCCGCAGGCGACGGTGCCTGGCGCCACTGGCGCACCGGCCACGCCTGCGCAGCCGGTCGCCACCGCCACTGCCGCGCCCGCCCCGGTCGTCACCCTCAGCACCGATGTGCTGCGCCTGAAGCTGGACGGCCGCAGCGTGCTCGACGCCGAGCTGCTGCAGTTCCCGCAGACCAAGCAGGCCGGCGCCGCGCCGGTGAAGCTGCTGACCGAAGACCCGACCCATCCCTATAGCGCGACCAGCGGCTGGGCCAGCGACAAGGGCTCGCCGGTGCCGGGCGTGGGCGGCTTCCGCCCCGAGCAGGACGCTACCGAATTCACGCTGGAGAAGGGCCAGGACAAGCTGGTCGTGCCTTTCATCTGGAATGGCCCGGATGGCGTGACCATCCGCCGCACCTTCACCCTGGAGCGTGGCCGCTATGCGATCCAGGTCCGCGACGAAGTGATCAACGCCGGCACCACCACGTGGAACGGCTACATCTACCGCAAGCTCTCCCGCGTGCCGACCATCCTCAGCCGCGGCATGACCAACCCGGATTCCTTCAGCTTCAACGGCGCGACCTGGTTCAGCGCCGAAGAAGGCTACGAGCGCCGCGCGTTCAAGGACTACATGGATGACGGTGGTCTCAACCGCACCATCACAGGCGGCTGGATCTCGCTGTTGCAGCACCACTTCTTCACCAGCTGGATTCCGCAAAAGGACCAGGCCTCGCTGTACGTCCTGGCGCAGGATGGCCCGCGCGACGTCGTCGAGCTGCGTGGCCCGGGCTTCACCGTGGCCCCCGGCCAGCAGGCCAGCACCGAGGCGCGCCTGTGGGTGGGCCCGAAGCTGGTCAGCCTGATCGCCAAGGAGCAGGTGCCGGGTCTGGATCGCGTCGTTGATTACAGCCGCTTCTCGCTGATGGCGATCATCGGCCAGGGCTTGTTCTGGGTGCTGAGCCACCTGCACAGCCTGCTGCAGAACTGGGGCTGGTCGATCATCGGCCTGGTCGTTCTGTTGCGCCTGGCGCTGTATCCGTTGTCCGCGGCGCAGTACAAGTCCGGCGCCAAGATGCGCAGGTTCCAGCCTCGCTTGGCGCAGCTGAAGGAGCGCTACGGCGACGATCGCCAGAAGTACCAGCAGGCGATGATGGACCTGTACAAGAAGGAGAAGATCAACCCGATGGGCGGCTGCTTGCCGTTGCTCATCCAGATGCCGATCTTCTTCGCCCTGTACTGGGTGCTGGTCGAGTCGGTCGAACTGCGCCAGGCGCCTTGGCTGGGCTGGATCCAGGACCTCACCGCACGCGACCCGTACTTCATCCTGCCGCTGATCAACATGGCGATCATGTGGTTCACGCAGAAGCTAACCCCGACCCCCGGCATGGACCCGGTGCAGGCCAAGATGATGCAGTTCATGCCGCTGGTGTTCGGCGTCATGATGGCCTTCATGCCCGCCGGCCTGGTGCTGTACTGGGTGGTCAACGGTGGCCTGGGCCTGCTGATCCAGTGGTGGATGATCAAGCAGCACGGCGAATCGCCGAGCAAGATCATCCAGAAGAACGTGCAGGACACCTGACCCGCACCGACAAGGCCCGCCCACGCGGGCCTTGTCGTATCCAGACCTTTCCACCCGCAGTTCGTCCGCCGCCCCATGAGCCACGCCGATACCATCGTCGCTATTGCCACCGCCGCCGGCACAGGGGGTGTGGGCGTGCTGCGACTGTCTGGTAAGCGATGCGTCGACATCGCCGCCGGGCTCGGCTTGCCCGCCCTGCAAGCCCGACGTGCCCACTACGCTCGCTTCCAGGATGCCGACGGTAGCGTGATCGACGATGGCCTGGCGCTGTACTTCCCGGGCCCGCGCAGTTTCACCGGCGAAAACGTGCTCGAACTGCAGGGCCACGGCAGCCCGGTGGTATTGCGCCAACTGCTGGCGCGCTGCGTGGCACTGGGCGCCAGACAGGCCCGGCCGGGCGAGTTCAGTGAGCGGGCATTCCTCAACGGGAAACTCGACCTGGCCCAGGCCGAAGCCATCGCCGACCTCATCTCCGCCGGCGACACACGCGCCGCGCGTGCGGCCCGCCGCTCACTCGACGGCGTGTTCTCGCGGCGCGTCGATGCGCTGGCCGAACAGGTCACCGTGCTGCGCATCCATATCGAAGCGGCGATCGACTTTGCCGACGAGCCGATCGAAACGCTGGGTGGGGCTGAAGTTCGCGAGGGCCTGACCGCGGCGCAGGCGACGCTGGCGGAACTGCTGCGCGATGCCGAACGCGGCCGCAAGCTGCGCGATGGCCTGCATGCGGTGCTGATCGGTCCGCCCAATGCTGGCAAGAGCTCGCTGCTCAACGCACTGGCCGGTAGCGAGCGGGCCATCGTCACCGACGTTGCCGGCACCACGCGCGATACGCTGCAAGAGACCCTCCGCATCGATGGTCTCGAACTGACCCTGGTCGATACCGCCGGTCTGCGGGAGAGCGGCGATGCCATCGAACGCGAAGGCATGCGGCGCGCGCGCGCGGAACTGCAGCGCGCCGATCTGGCGCTCGTAGTTGTCGATGCGCGTGATCCGAAGGCCGGCCATGCGGCCGTGGCCAGCGACGTCGCCCAGGTGCCGCGTGTGCTCTGGATCCATAACAAGAGCGACCTGCTTGATTCAGCTGCCGTGCTGGGGCCGGAGGAAATCGCCGTCTCCGCCACTACGGGCGATGGACTATCCGTGCTGCACGAGCGCCTGGCGTGGATCGCCGGGGCGGGCGCCGGAGAGTCGGTGGAAGGCGAGTTCTCGGCACGCACGCGCCACGTCGAAGCGTTACACCTGGCGGGCGAGCACCTCGCGGCGGCCAGCGCCCAACTGGCGCACGAACAACTAGAACTGGCTGCCGAAGAGCTGCGCCTGGCCCACGATGCCCTGGGCGAGATCACCGGCCGCATGACCGCCGATGATCTCCTCGGCAGGATCTTTTCGAGCTTCTGCATCGGCAAATAGCGCGCTACTTTGGGGACGCTGCGTTGGCAGTGACGACCAAAGGAGCAAGCGATGTCCTGGCGCAGTCTTGGGTGGGGGATGATCCTGTCGATGATGACGACCACGCAGCTCCACGCCGCCCCGGCACCCGAGCCACCCATCGCGAAGAAGGCCTTGGTCTACGCACATCGTGGCGCGAGCGCATTGCGTCCGGAGCACACCCTGGCCGCGTACGCCCAAGCCATCGCCGATGGCGCCGATTTCATCGAGCCAGACCTCGTATCCACGCGCGACGGCATCCTGGTCGCCCGCCACGAGAACGAGATCAGCGGCACCACCGACGTCGCCGCACATCCGCAATTTGCCACGCGCCGCAAGCGAAAGCAGATCGATGGCGAAACCGTCGAAGGCTGGTTCACCGAAGACTTCACGCTCGCGGAGCTTAAGACCCTGCGTGCCCGCGAGCGCCTTCCGCAGCTGCGCAGCACGCAGTGGGACGGGCAGTTCCAGGTGGTCACGCTCGACGAACTCATCGACTTCACCGCCGCGCAGGCCGCGACCACGGGTCGCATCATCGGGCTGGTGCCGGAAATCAAGCATCCCAGTTACTTCGCCGGCCTCGGCCTGGCGATGGAAGACAAGTTGCTCGATGCGCTGCAGGCACACGATTACACGCGGCGCGCACCGGTGGTGATCCAGTCATTCGAAACCGACAACCTGCAACAGCTGCGCGCGCGCATTGGCCGTGGATCGAATATCACCCTGCTGCAATTGATGGGCCAGCCAGAGCAGCGCATTCCCGCCGATGCAGACGGCCGCCGCTATTCGGAACTGATGACAGCCTCGGGTCTGCAAACCGTGGCGCGCTACGCCGATGCCATCGGCCCGGATATCCGTAGCCTAATCCCGATCGATGCGATGGGCCGCCTAAGCAAGCCTACCGCGCTGTCGCGAGATGCGAAGGCGGCGGGGCTGCAGATCCAGCCCTACACCTTCCGTCCCGAGAACCGATACCTCGCGCCGCAGTTTCGCAACGCCGCGCCAATCACCACGCGCAATGATGCCGGCTCGGTGGCTGAAATCAGGGCCTACCTGCAATTAGGTCTGGATGCGTTCTTCACCGACGACCCCGCGCTGGGGCGACGCGCCGTCGATACGGCGCCACGTAATGCATCGACCTCAGACGTACATTCCGTCCCGCAGGTTGATGCCGTACTCAAGCCAGGCCTTCAGCGCGCACAACATCTGTGACCAGCCCATGCAGTTTCCGTAGGAAGCGCGCAATCCGTCTTCCGTCTGTGCCCAGCCGGATTCGCTGATCTCCACCTTGGTACGGCCGTCGGCCGTTGCAGTGAAATCGAATGTCACCGTGGTCTGTCGCGGCGGCTCGTCCACGCCCGCCGGCTCATTGGAATCCCAGCGCATCACGATGCGCTGGGACGGCGTCGTCTCGATCACCTCGACCGGAAACTCGCCAGGAAAGTCGTGGAAATCCCACCACACCGTCGTGCCGGCGACCAGGCGGCCACGCGCACCGCCCGTAGTGAAATAGCGCGAGAGCTGTGCCGGATCGGCAATGGCCTCGTAGACATCCTGCACTGGCCGGCCGATATGGCCGAAAACGCTGAATTGCGGCGTCATGACGGGCCTCCTCTGGATTCCGCGGGCCTCCTTTCTAATCCTTCTGCGGCCTGCCTACAACGCGGCAAGGATCATTCTTCCGCGTCGCGCCGCCGTAACGGCACCACCACCGCGCCGCTGGGCTGCTCGCGCTGCCACAGCACCGGCACCTGGCCAGGGCGGGGCGGTTCGAGGGTCTGGGCGTCGTCGCCGTCCAGGGCAGGCGGCTCGTCGCCTTCGTAGTCGTCCTCATCCTCCCAGCTGTAGCGCTTGCGCGGCAGCAGCGGATCGAGATGACGGAACAGCAACGCGCCCAACACGCCCGCGATCGCACCGCCCATGTGCGATTGCCAGGAAATTCCCGGCTCGCGCGGCAGGATCGCCAGCAACATGCCGCCGTAGAAAAGGAACGCGATCATGCCGGTCGCGATTGCTGCCCGATCACGACGGATCAGGCCC
>Ga0160449_1001564_pt1 | contig 10964 bp, 10 predicted proteins | sample HID1975I_E1MG_FD_108216 | JGI IMG/M metagenome (GOLD analysis project Ga0160449, IMG submission 108216) | Enriched soil microbial communities from UW Madison campus, WI, USA - HID1975I_E1 MG | ecosystem: Environmental > Terrestrial > Soil > Unclassified | place: USA: Madison, Wisconsin...
CAACCGTACAAAGAGTGCGACGCAACGGCAGTATCATTATATATTCAAATGCCGGGTACAAAAGAAAATTTATTGCAGCTATTGTGATACTGTTGTTGCGATGTTCTTTAATGTTATTCTCTTTATATTCGTTCGTAAAACACCACTTGAAACATTTTTTCTCGCTTTTTCTGATTTTCGTTTCCGTCACATCTTTTGGCCAGGACAAAGCCGATTGTGCCAGCTATCACGATGGCACTTTTTATTCTTACCCCAAAAACAGTAACAGCCAATTTATTGATTACAGAAGCGGAAATTCTGTAAAAGAAATTGAAATAGAGAAAACAGACACCTCCTTCTGGTCGGTTAAATGGTTAGATGCATGCACCTACGAATTAAAACTTCAAAGCGGGGGAACCTTGAAGCCGGCCGATAAACAATTTATGAAAGAACATTCGCTTGTTTATCGCATTACCGCTACAGGTAAAGATTATTATACATTTGATGGATTTATAGATAAGGTAAACACGATAGCTATTAATAAGGATACCTGTTGGTCGCAGCCTTCGGCAAATCGAAGCAACAAACCATTATTTACACAATTACCAAATGAAGTAATTTTGAAAAGGCAACGGTTCAGCGATACATCTAAATATGCTGTGTTATATGTATACCGGTCAAAAAAAATAAATCAAATGCTAATTGATTACCCTGTATACTTTAATGACAACCTACTGTTTATTGCGCACAATAAATCGTTTGCTATCTTTAAAATCCTTCAGGAAGGGCCGGCGTCTTTTTTTGGAAAATTTGAAAAGAATACAACCAATGCTACCATTGATTTTAAGTTCGGAAAAAAGTATTTTCTAAAATGCGATATTCACATTGGAATTTACGCGAAGCCCGATTTAAAACCGATAGACGAAGAAAAGGGCCGGGAGGAATTTGATAAAATAGGGCTGTAAAATATTTTGCCGTTGCTGTTCCCCCGCAACAGCACAAGTTGCTGTTCTATCAATGAAAACACCGGAATAAATAATATTTATTGCAGCACGAACGTTTATGTAATCGGCAGTCATCAGAAAACATTAGCGATAGTTAGATTAATAACAATAGCAGTAATCAGGGAAGCCTTTTTTGGTGCAGCAACAATTACAGGCATAGTTTTTTCGGGGTTACTAAAGAAACAGTTCATTAATTAAAACCTACCATTATGGAAAGCACTAATCATAAAGGCGCTGAACTTAACAATGTAAGAGAAACATGGGATCAGAATGAAAGGCTGAAAGCTAATGATAACAGCGGTGACACAGAAGGTACTGCAGCTAATGAGTCACTACCTGCAACCGATTTAGACAAGATCGTTCAACAGGAAGCGACTGAGTATGACAATGAAAACAAAGAAAACCGCATTTTACCTGGCGACCGCGCAACCGTAAATGACGATGAGACCCCTGAATAAATAAGAATACGCTTAAACTTACAGCAATGACTGAAATAGTTAAAAAGGTCATTTAAACTGCCATAATTTGTTAAAAGCAGGTCGGTGGAAAAGTCAAAAAAGCAGAATTGTCGTATTGGCTGTAAATTTGCATCCTTATTATAGCGGTTTAAAAACTGCGAAAATTTAAGTCAAACTTTAAAATAACTATTATGGCTTTAGAATTCACAGATGCGAACTTTCAATCGACTGTTTTAGATAGCGATAAACTTACAGTAATAGATTTCTGGGCTGAGTGGTGCGGACCTTGTCGCGCTATCGGACCTGTTGTAGAAGAATTGTCAAAAGAGTACACCGGCAGAGTTAACATCGGAAAAGTTAATGTTGACCAAAACCCTGCTTTAAGCGTAAACTACGGCATTACTTCTATTCCTGCCATCCTTTTTGTAAAAGGCGGCAAAGTGGTAGATAAGCAAATAGGCGCTGTTCCCAAATCAGTTTTAGATAAAAAGATTCAATCGCACTTATAAGAGATTGACCGGGTTTTTAACAAAGAGCAGGCTTTTAAGTCTGCTCTTTTACTTTTCGGCATCTGTGCTAAAATGTGGTTTCAACTTTACAATACAGCCACATTCCAGATAATATAGAACAGTTTTTTTGAGCCAGTACGCCGGAATTTCTATGATACATTCTTGCAATCCTGATTGTCCTTTTCTTTTCTTCCAGTGGAAGGAAAGAAAAGGATCACTCTTGTACACAATAACAATAATCAGCCATTAACAGCCGGCCTTCTCCTATAAATGAAACACCTACATTTTTTCAGTAAGAAAAAAAATAGGTTTCTATCTTCTCATGTTACAATTGTAAGTAATTTGCCTTTCTAAAAAAATAGCCATAATGAAGAAAAATATTTGTTCTCTCCTTGTATTGCTCTTGAGCCTTAATGCAGTTTCTGCCCAGACAAAACCCGAAGAAACCGAAGTATGGATGCCGGTTCCGCCGGTAGTTACTCCTGTTAGTGCCAACACTGCCAAACCACCTGCCGATGCTGTCGTTCTTTTTGATGGCAGCTCACTCAATCAGTGGGTTTTGACCAGCGATCCTACAAAACCCGCTACCTGGACCGTTGCTGATGGCGTGATGACAGTAAACAAAAGTGCAGGTAACATACAAACAAAACAATCCTTTAACGACTACCAGCTTCACATTGAATGGAAAATCCCGGAAAACATAACCGGCACAGGCCAGGGAAGAGGAAACAGCGGCTTATTTCTGGCCTCTATCGGCAAAGGCGACGCTGGTTACGAACTGCAAATAATGGATTCGTACAACAATCCTACTTATGTAAATGGACAGGCCGGAAGCATTTACAAGCAATTTGCGCCTTTGGTCAATGCCAATTTCCCTCAGGGTTCATGGCAGTCTTACGATGTAGCCTGGAAAGCGCCACGTTTCAATGCAGACGGCAGCGTGCAAACGCCGGCCCGTGTTACTGTTTACTTCAATGGTATCCTTGTTCAAAATAACACAGAACTGAAAGGGCCGACCCGTTATATTGGTACACCTGTGTACGAAAAGCACGGCGACTCTCCTATAAAATTACAGGCACACGGCGACAAAAGCGAACCGGTCAGTTTCCGCAATATCTGGATCAGGCCGTTGTAGTCTTTAAATCTTAGTTTAAAACAAAATGCCGGACGATGTCCGGCATTTTGTTTTATAGTCAATAAGGTGGAAAGTTCTGTTGGAGAAAGCTATTTCACCATCTGAAACAACTTGCACTAAAGGCTGAAGCCGCTCACTGACTTGCCGATGAACGAAATGCGACGCAACGATGATGCTATGAAAATCGATGCCGGTACAATAAAAAATCTAAGCAACAGCAGCAATCTTTTTGGCAAGCCGAAAGATGAAATACACAAAAAAGGGCGCAGCTATTACATCAATGGTATAATGCACGTGTTGAACCATTAATAATATACCCACAACAACAGTGGATAGTAAGGCAAACCGCTTTTCCCATTTCTTTACCAAAACCAGGTAAATAAGAAAAAGTGTACCTGTATGGCCCGAATAAAATAAGTCTTTAGTAATCAATCCACTTTCGGGATGACCATAAAAAGGAAACGCAATCGGGTCAGATAGTGACAAAAGACCAACAGGAGGTTCTAAAGGAAATAAGGTGATTGTAACGATACGCGACAGGTTGAGTAATACATAACCCCACAAAAAAATCAAAAAAAGGTGAGGTATTTGCAAAGTTCTGAAAAGCCCTAATGCAGTTGTAATCAAAATAAAAGTAAAAATAGCGCCGGAAACATCAACAGAAGGAATGTTGGCGAGAACCGGATCGTGTAAAAGCGTACCCTGCCGGTGCTGAATAAATGCAAAAAAAACAGGATAACTGGTTAATATGACCGTTAAAAGAACAGCGGCAATAACAAAACGAATAGTAAAACCAGAAGAAGTCCACGCAGAACCCCATGAAATTGGCAAAAGAGCGATTTGTTCTTTTTGAATCATTTTATGTTATACTTTGAATCCATTTCTAATCTTATTCTTTTTGTAATCTGAATAAGCGATACCTGTTAAACGACAGAAGACTAAAAAAAGTGAGCAAATGTCTCAATAAGTTTCTAAAAAAACTGCCAATTTTAATTAGCAGAAGATTTTTCAAAGAGTACAGTTGAATATAGAGGTCTTTTTTGTACTCAGCAAGATAACTTCTTTCAGCATCGTTGTGTCACTCACTTGTACTTCCGGCTATATATGCGGCTTTTTCTCATGTTATGTTGTGGCGTTTTCTGAAAGCACCCCGAAATCACGGTTTCCCGATTTGGCTCTTGAACTGCCAGGTCTTGCGCCAAAAGAAGTAACAGATTAATAAGGAATAAAGCGGTTTTGCATGTTTACTTTTGCAGATGCTACCTTGTCGTACACAGTTTATTTATAACTTATGAAGAAAGCGCTTTTATTTTTTACCATCGTTCTCCTCGTTCAATATCATTCTATTAGTCAGCAAAATAAAAATGTTTCTCAATGGCGTGCAACAATACTGCGTAAGGACGGAAATAACATTGTATTTAATTTCAGCCTGCAGCAAAAAGGCAAACAATCTTTATTGTACGTTGAGAATGGTGCAGAACGGCTTCGGGTTGACAGCGTTCGTTTTGCGAAAGATTCGGTTTTTATAAAGATGCCTTTTTTCGAATCTGAGCTGAAAGCCAAAGTAACAAAAGACAAGTGGAATGGCGTTTGGGTAAAAGGAACCGCAGACGCAGAACAACTGCAGCCATTTGCAGCAGAAAGGAGCAGTGTTCGTTTTAAACTGACAGACGGACCGGCAAAAACAAATGTAAACGGACGTTGGGCATTAAAATTTTCGAATGACACCACAAAAGAAGGAGCTTCTGTTGCAGAATTCTGGCACCGTGGCAACCGGGTAACCGGTTCTGTATTAACTCCAACCGGCGACTACCGTTTCCTCGAGGGAGTTGTAACCGGAAATAAATTAAAAATCTCAGCTTTCGATGGCAGTCATGCGGTGTTGTTCACGGCAGATATTACAGATAAAAAGACATTGGCGAACGGCCGGTATTACTCAGGATTAAAATTTACAGACACCTGGTCTTCAGTAAAAAATGCAAAAGCAACCGTAAAACAAGATCTGTCTGCCATGTACCTGAAACCCGGAGAGGAAAGACTCAATTTTCGTTTTAACGACCTCGAAGGAAACCCGGTTTCGATAAACGATGACCGATTTAAAAATAAGGTGGTGATCGTACAATTGATGGGCTCTTGGTGCCCTAACTGTATGGACGAAACCCAGTTTTTAAGCGATTACTATAAAAAGAACAAGCAAAGAGGAATTGAAATTGTGGCGCTTGCTTATGAGTATACGACCGACGTGGAGCGTTCTACGGCAAGTTTGCGAAAGTTTCAGAAACGGTTCGATGTAGAATATCCTATTTTAATTACCCCGGTAACTGTCTCAGATAGTTTACGAACCGAAAAAACACTGCCGCAGGTTACAAGCATCAAAGTATTTCCGTCGTCGATCATTCTCGACAAAAAAGGAAAAGTGAGAAAGTTTGACAACAGCTTTTACGGCCCGGGAACAGGCGAACATTTTGAAGCTTATAAAAGAGATTTCTATGAGACGATGGATAACCTGCTGAAAGAGGAATAACCGTAGAACGCTATTATTTATCATTATGTAGCCGGCGATAGTTTTTCAATTAAACATCGTTGTGTCACTCCCTTGTACTGTTGATTCTATATTCATCAGGGACAAGAATACGGTGTGGAAAAAGTTGCATACAGATTTGCCGTACAAGTGAGTGACACAACGATGCTGAAAGAGGTTTTTCTGCCGGTACCATAATACTGCTTCGTCCGAATAACAATTCTAGAAAGCTTCTCCCAGGTTGAAGGTAACACCTGTATTATGCCTGCTTACGCCAAAGTCAACCGCAATATTCGTATTTGAGCGTTTATTAAACTTTATTCTTAACCTCGCTCCTGCCGCAGGATGTACGCCGCGAAACTTGCTGTCGGCGGGACCGCTGGTAGTAGTTGCATTGGCGAAAACGACAAAGCCAAACAAACCGTTTTGTGTGATATCGCTCCTGTACTCGCTTTCGAGGTAAACCATGCTTTTGCCGCGATAGCGGTTTTGATCAATTCCCCTGCCCGACCTTTGATAGGGCTCATAGCCTATAGCAGGCAAATCGAGGTAAGGAACATTGTTGTCTAAAGCGGTCCAGATGTAATTCCAAAAGGCCAGTACGTGCCGCTTTTGCCCGGGCAAAGAAATGTATTTGCGGGTGTCGAGGTAGATCGACTTCCAGGTATTGTTGCCGTTTCCTAAAAAATAAGGATTGACCCTGTAAATCAGGTTGAGGTAACCGCCGGGCAACGGATTTAGCGCATTGTTGCGGGTATCGTACAAAAGATTGAAAGTAATGCCTGATGAAAAGGTGTTTTGTTTGTCGGCAGTACCGTGGTCGTACCCCATAAACTTTGTAAATGCGATGGTATCTTCTGCGGCTTTTATATTGATATGGTAATCCATATTGTACCCCACACCGACAAGTAAATAAGGCCTGATCTTCTTTAAAACTGTGTGATAAAACCGGATATACTTGTAGGTAATTAATAATTTACCCTTTTCGTTGTTGTAGCCGTTGTCGCCATACACGTACTCGGGGTAAAGTGAGAACCGGGTATCTCCCTGTATATTGTACAGGTTTTTGCTTGTATAAATGTTGGAGCGAAACGAGAGCGCATACCGTCCTTTGAAATTTAGATAAGGCGAAAAAGTAACGTTGGATAAATAAGTATTTCGCCTGTCGCCAAGATAAAAGCCTGCTGAAGTAGAGGTGATCAACGCTTTGCCTCCACCGGGAATAGAAGAACTTACGGGGAGCAAAGAAAAATAGACCTTTTTACCGGGGCTTCGTTTGATCTTTTTTGTACCGAATGAAAACTTGTCTTTTACAACATCAATTATATCGACTTTATCAGCAGTATCTATTATAAAATCTCCATGGTCATCTAATTTCTGAGCGTTGGCGTTGACAACAAAAATTAAAGACAAGACAGATACAGCAAAAAGCGTCTTAAAACAAGCAGATAAATTAAAAAGGGATGAAATGTTGGTTACCACAAATGTATTATTGATAGTGACCTGTAATGCTATAATCATGCCTTATGATTTTGCTAATGATTATTATAGATAACAACCGATAAAGAATCAATAATATTATTCCTTTTATATTGAATTACAATAAGATATTTAAAAAATGGTTTTCAGATATTCCAAAAATTAGGTAGCTTTTAATTCTATTTCTTTCACATTAAAAGTTATCACTATGAGTTTTTCTTCTGAATTCAAAGAGTTTGCATTAAAAGGCAATGTAATGGACCTGGCTATTGGTGTTATCATCGGTGCTGCATTTGCCAAGATTGTAGATTCGTTGGTTACTGACATTATTATGCCAATTGCGGGACTGATCGTGGGGCCGCAGGGATTTAAAAATTCTTATATCTCCCTCTCTTCCAATGTTAGTGCTGCTCATGCTGCTAACCCCAATCTTTCGTTAGAAGAAGCAAGAAAAATAGGTAATGTACTTGCGTGGGGCAATTTTGTAACCACTGTAATTGACTTCGCAATTCTTGCCCTTATCATTTTTTGTATCATCAGAGCCATGAACAGATTGATAAGAAGAAATCCTGTGGTAGTTACTCCTGCTGCTTAAAATATTTCCGGTTTCTCTCACAAATAGCACAGAAAGGCACAGATGCATTTTTTATCTGTGTTAATCTGTGTTATCTGTGAGCAATAAAAGATTTTCTTTACCCAAACACCTGGTTTAATAATCCGGCGAGGCGGACACCGCCTTTGAGCAATTGCTGGTTCAGGGTTTTTACGTGTTTAAAATTATACAGGTAGCTTAATTTTTCGTTAGGCTTTATATCATCGTGAAGATCGTTGCTGATGCTGTATGATTCATAGATCCAGGAAGTGAGCGGCTGCTTTTGCCATGCTGTTCGCTGGGCCAAAGTGGTAAAATTGATGGCGCGGGTATATTCGGTATAACTTAATTGCTGGTAATCTATTAGTTGCTCGTCCCAAACCCGGTGCAAATTCGATGATTGACCAAACCATGATACCTTTATATCGTTGCCACCCCTGCTTCCGTTGGCGCTGGCGTGTAGCGGCTGGTGGATGTCTCCAACAATATGGATCAGCAGTCGCAGGTACATCAATTTTTTCTCCTGGGGTAGTTTTTTATTCTTTAGCTGCTTCACTAAAAAGTTGAGCCTGGTATAAGCATCAATAGCCGTATCTGCTTGCAGCGTACCTTGCATTTGGTTTGCATTTAACCCTTTCTCTACGTCTACATAGTGCCATTCGTTGAGGTACCTGTATGCAGTGTCAGATTTTATGAAATCGGGCCAGTTACTGGCCATTGCTATTGTTTCTGTTCCAAGTATTTTTTTAATTTCTTTGCTGGCTTCGGGCGTTAAATAACCGGAAGCAACCTCGCCTATAATTCGGTGGCCCAACATACCCCAAGCCATAGACTGCAAGGGCATATAAAAAAACAGCGCTACAAAAAACAGGTTTCTTACTACAACCTTGTGGCTTTGCTTACTACTCATTTTGCTTTTAAACTTTAGCCCGCAAAAGTATAATTAATCCTGTATCTAATGGTGAGGATAACGTCTTTTTACAGCGGCACAGAAGTGGTTTATGTTATTGTTAGCAGACAGCCGCTACAGAATGAACATTTGCATGTAAGGTTCTCGTGTTACCGCATAGCACTACACGGAGCTGCCGTGAAAATATGGCGTACAAGGGAGTGACACAACGATGATACATTGAAAACCAAATGTTCGCTACAAAATGAATCCCATTATCAACAAAAGAAGATCTAAGATCAATAGCGAGAGATCACCAACGCACTTCTATGACTTCTGCATTTTCCCAACCGGGCGGAGGTGGATTCTGGGTAGCGGGCGGTGGCGGGTACGGCATTGCATTCTCAAATGCCTCAAAGCAAATTTTGGCACCGGAAGGAATAAAAGTAGCTGCGGTCTGATCTAACAAAAACTGGGTGATATTGAAAGGAACAAGAATTGCACGTTTATGGGTGACGGAAGATGCAGAAAAATAGCCAAGCGCAAACTCGTCAGGATCAGCAGCGTTATAGACATTGCCGCGAATAGAGGCAGGCAGCGGATCTAATATGTTTCCTATACGGGTTTTCTGTTCGTTGAACCGTTGCAGGAATTGGTAGGCCTCACGGGAAATGGAATGTTGCCGGATATCGATATAATGTTTACCATACCAATAAATTGGCGAAATGCCCAATAACTGGTTTTTGATCGTATTTCCGTTGATGGCAGCATCTGACAAAATGCGGAACTCAGGATCGGTTATCTTCTGGAAGCAGTATTCGTACAAAATACAGCCAAATCCACAGCCAATGCCATTTGTCTTTCGGGGAGCCCAGCTATAGAAAGACCATTGATAATAATTTTCCTGGTTTGCAGGATCCTTGAGATCTGCATATACATTTATGCTTGAAGGCGTATAGAAATTGAAGCTGGTGCTTGTATTTGCAATGGGAACCGGGGGATTGATTTTTTCGGGGACGGAAACAAACTTCTTCCCATCTTTTAATTCGACAGTGACATGATAGCTTCTACCGGCTTCGCCGATATAATCCGGATCCGTTGTTTCATAAATGCCATTGTCTTTGTAAACCAAAGATGTGGTATTTCCGAGATCATCTGATATAGATACTGTAGCGTCTTTTTCTAAAAATTCTTCCGGAATGACATTTCCCCTGGTAAAGTTGCCTGAATAAGACAATTTTACCGTATAGGGTTCGGCTTCAGTTGTAACTGCACCTTCCACAACGAGTATAGGTTTTTCGTTTCGTGTTTCCACATCTATCTGCTTAATACAGGCCGGAGCAATGAACGCAACCACGACAGTAAGAAAAATTATTCGTATCTGTTGCATGTATTAAAAATTATAGGTCCAGGAGATGGAAGGAATGATCGTGCCGACAACCGATAACCGGTAAGGGGATAGAACGATCGGGTTTCGCTGAAAGTATATGGAATACGCGTTTTGCCGCGAATACAGATTATAGAAGGAAAAATTGAGAATACTATACTTTTTCTGTTGTGAATAGCGCCGTGAAACATAAGAAAAGCCGGCATCGAGCCGATGATATACCGGTAGGCGATCAAGATTTCTTTTTGAATAGTTGGTTACTATTGTTCCGTTATATGAATAGTTACCGTCGGGGAAAGTGGCTGGCCTTCCCGAACTAAAGACGAAGTTCGAGTTAAAGCTCCAGCCATTGCCAAGTTTCAGCTTTGTCATGACAGCCAGGTTGTGAGGCCGGTCTGAATTGGAAGGATAATAAATGCCTTGGTTTACCTGTTCTGTAGCAAAATCGTGCAATATTTGAATTTCTGACTTTGAAAAGCTGTAGTTAAACTGGCCGGTAAACTTTCCTGTATTTTTTATTAAGCTAAATTCAACACCATAACCACGTCCTCTTGCATTTAGCAGCGCAGTTTCAATATTGTTGTTGAGTAATAAAGTAGCTCCGTCTTTATAATCAACCATGTTCTTTATTGTTCTGTAATATCCTTCAATTGACAGTTCATACCGGTTGTTTAAAAAGCTTTTGAAAAATCCGGCCGCATACTGGTCACCTTTTTGACCTTTAATATAATTGTCGCTCAGCTTCCAGAAATCAACCGGGGAAATAGCGGTAGTATTGGAGATCAAATGAAGAAATTGCTGACCACGGTTATAACTCAGCTTAAAAGTCATAAAGTCTGTTAGGCCTATTTTCAACGACACTCTCGGCTCTAACCCTGCATATTGCTGAATACTTTTATTTTTACCATAAAGCAACGTATCGTTAAGACTTTCTTTTGAACGGGGAACGCCGGGCTGATACGAATAAACTGATTTAGGACCGAGGTAATCGTACGTAGTATATCTCAGGCC
>Ga0160449_1001566_pt1 | contig 10958 bp, 14 predicted proteins | sample HID1975I_E1MG_FD_108216 | JGI IMG/M metagenome (GOLD analysis project Ga0160449, IMG submission 108216) | Enriched soil microbial communities from UW Madison campus, WI, USA - HID1975I_E1 MG | ecosystem: Environmental > Terrestrial > Soil > Unclassified | place: USA: Madison, Wisconsin...
CTTGGGCAGAGCAATATCAGCAGCGAGAGTTTTGCCGGGCAGCAGCAACAGCAATCGGGCCAGCAAAACCCACAGACTCAACGCTCAGGAAACGCATTCCCGTCAATGGGTGATGCCGAATCACTGGCCGTTCCTGCCAGCGTGCAGCGTTTAGCGTCGGGAAATAACGCGGTGGATATTTTCGCCTGAGTTACGTTCCCTAAGCTAAACGTCAGAGGTAGCAACAAAAATCCCCTGTTATCGGGCCTTTGAACACCCGTCGACACAGGATAATCAACCGATACCCAAGCTACTTCAAGATGCAGGTAGGCGGCAATCGAATGAATCCCGATGAGCTTACTTGAGTAAGTGATTCGGGTGAATAAGAGCAGCCAACCCCCCTGCAACTTGAAGGGCGATGGGTATATATGCAGTACCGATACAGGAAAGATTCATTTTATGACTGACAACGCTTTGCCAAAAGGCCGCAAGCGCTCCATCTGGATGCCGTTACTGGTCCTGATTACCCTTGCCGCGTGTGCAACCGCCGGTTACAGCTACTGGCGTATGCAGCAACAGCCCGCGTCTGCTCAGGTGAAAGCGCCTGAACCCCCACCCGCTCCGGTGTTCTATGCGTTGGATACCTTCACCGTTAATCTCGGTGATGCTGACCGCGTGTTGTACATCGGCGTCACGTTGCGTCTGAAAGATGACGCGACGCGCCAACGTCTGAGCGAATTCCTGCCAGAAGTCCGCAGCCGCTTGCTGCTGCTGTTTTCCCGTCAGGATGGTGCTGCTCTGGCAACCGACGAAGGCAAACAGAAGCTGGTTGAAGCTATCAAAAATACGCTCGCTCCGCCGCTCGTCGCCGGGCAACCTCAGCAGGTAGTCAGCGACGTGCTGTATACCGCTTTCATTTTGCGATAATCCTATGGGCGATAGCATTCTTTCTCAGGCAGAAATTGACGCGCTATTAAATGGCGACAGTGATACTTCCGACGAACCCAAGACCAGTGTCGTTAACGAAACCGACATTCGTCCTTATGACCCTAATACCCAGCGTCGTGTGGTGCGTGAACGTCTTCAGGCACTGGAAATTATCAACGAGCGTTTTGCCCGTCAGTTCCGTATGGGGTTGTTTAACTTATTGCGACGTAGCCCGGATATTACCGTCGGGGCGATCCGCATTCAGCCATACCACGAGTTTGCCCGTAACCTGCCGGTTCCTACCAACCTCAACCTGATGCACCTGAAACCGCTGCGCGGCACTGGCCTGTTCGTGTTTTCGCCAAGCCTGGTGTTTATCGCGGTGGACAACCTGTTTGGTGGCGACGGCCGATTCCCGACCAAAGTGGAAGGCCGGGAATTTACCCACACCGAGCAGCGCGTGATTAATCGCATGTTGAAACTGGCGCTGGAATCTTACAGCGATGCCTGGAAAGCTATTTATCCACTGGAAGTGGAATATGTGCGTTCCGAAATGCAGGTCAAATTTACCAACATCACCACCTCGCCGAACGACATCGTGGTGAACACGCCGTTCCATGTGGAAATCGGCAACCTGACTGGCGAGTTTAATATCTGCCTGCCGTTTAGCATGATTGAACCGCTGCGTGAGCTGTTGGTGAACCCGCCGCTGGAAAACTCGCGTCAGGAAGACCAAAGCTGGCGCGATACGCTGGTGCGCCAGGTTCAGCATTCTGAGCTTGAGCTGATAGCTAACTTTGCCGACATTCCGCTGCGTCTGTCGCAAATTTTAAAATTGAAACCTGGTGACGTGCTGCCGATTGATAAACCGGACCGGATTCTGGCGCATGTTGACGGTGTTCCGGTGCTGACCAGTCAGTACGGCACGCTTAACGGCCAGTACGCTTTGCGCGTCGAACATTTGATCAACCCGATACTGAATTCGCTGAACGAGGAACAGCCCAAATGAGTGATATTAATCAACCGTCCGACGACAATGCAGGCTCCGTGGACGATCTGTGGGCTGATGCGCTAAACGAACAAAAAGTCTCAACCAACAAGAGCACCGCAGACAGCGTCTTCCGTGCACTTGAAGGCAATGACATTGCAGGCGCGATGCAGGACATCGACCTGATTATGGATATTCCCGTCAAGCTGACGGTTGAGCTGGGCCGCACGCGTATGACCATTAAAGAGCTGCTGCGTTTATCGCAAGGTTCAGTGGTGGCGCTTGACGGTTTAGCGGGCGAGCCGCTGGATATTCTGATCAACGGTTATCTGATTGCTCAGGGTGAAGTCGTGGTGGTGGCAGATAAATACGGTGTGCGTATCACCGATATCATTACGCCATCAGAACGTATGCGTCGTCTGAGCCGTTAATTCGATGAAAACCCAGGCATCAGTTCAACAAAATGTACAGCCGCAGACCGCTGCCAGCAACAGCTCTCCGCTGGTGCAAGTCAGCGGCGCGTTAACGGCAATTATCGTTTTTATTCTGCTCGCCGCCTGGGTGGCAAAGCGTTTTGGTTTTGCGCCGAAAACCGGCTCCAGCAAAGAGATGAAAGTGAGTGCCAGTTGCAGTGTGGGAGCGCGTGAGCGCGTGGTGATTGTCGATGTGCAGGATGCTCGCCTGGTGCTTGGGGTGACTGCCGGGCAAATCACCCATCTGCATACGCTACCCGCCGCAACGGTGAGCGAAACTGTCTCGCCTGCCCAATCTGCTGATTTCCGCGAATTGATGAAAAACAGTCTGATGAAAAGCATGCTCAAACGTAAAGGGAAAGATTGATGAAACGCTGGCTTCCCTTCTCGTTGCTTGGCTTACTGTTCTTGATGCCTGCCGCTTATGCTCAACTTCCGGGTCTTATCAGCCAGCCGATGTCTAATGGCGGCCAGAGCTGGACGCTGCCGGTTCAGACCTTAGTCTTTATTACTTCGCTGACGTTTTTACCGGCTATCCTGCTGATGATGACAAGCTTTACGCGCATCATTATCGTGTTTGGCCTGTTGCGCAGTGCGCTGGGTACGCCGTCCGCACCGCCAAACCAGGTGTTGCTTGGCCTTGCACTGTTTTTGACTTTTTTCATTATGGCTCCGGTCTTCGACAAAATTTATACCGATGCCTATCAGCCCTTTAGCGAAAATAAAATCCAGATGGATGAAGCCATTGAAAAAGGCTCTCAACCGCTGCGCGAATTCATGTTGCGTCAAACCCGTGAAGCGGATCTGGCGTTGTTTGCCCGTCTCGCCAATACGCCGCCGCTGGAAGGGCCAGAAGTTGTGCCGATGCGCATTTTGCTTCCGGCATACGTCACCAGCGAGTTGAAGACCGCTTTCCAGATTGGCTTTACAGTATTCATTCCGTTTTTGATCATCGACCTGGTCATTGCCAGCGTGCTGATGGCACTGGGGATGATGATGGTGCCACCGGCAACCATTGCCCTGCCCTTTAAATTAATGCTGTTTGTGTTGGTGGATGGCTGGCAGTTGCTGGTTGGGTCACTGGCGCAAAGTTTCTACAGTTAGAGGGGAAAAGATGACTCCTGAGTCGGTCATGATGATGGGCACCGAAGCCATGAAAGTGGCTCTGGCGCTCGCTGCTCCGCTGTTGATGGTGGCATTGGTGACGGGTTTGGTCATCAGTATGTTGCAGGCTGCCACGCAGATAAACGAAATGACGCTGTCGTTTATCCCAAAAATTCTGGCGGTGTTTGTCACTATTATCGTTGCAGGGCCGTGGATGCTTAATCTGCTGCTGGATTATATGCGCACACTGCTAACGAATATTCCGATGAACATTGGATGATTCATATTGATAGCAGCCAGTGGCTCACTTTATTGAGCATGGGCTTCTGGCCTTTTCTGCGTATTCTGGCTTTAATTTCTACCGCCCCAATTTTAAGCGAGCGGGCTATCTCTAAAAAAGTCAAAATTGGCCTCGCGCTGATGATTACCTGGCTTGTGGCTCCCACGCTTCCCGCAACAGACGTGACGATTTTCTCGGCAGCAGGCTTTTGGCTCGCCGCGCAGCAAATCCTGATTGGCATCGCGCTGGGCTTCACCATGCAGTTTGCTTTTGCTGCGGTACGTACCGCCGGTGAAATTATTGGTTTGCAAATGGGGCTGTCTTTCGCCACCTTCTTCGACCCCGGTAGTCGCCTGAATATGCCGGTACTCGCCCGTTTTATGGATATGCTGGCGATGCTGCTGTTTCTGGTGTTTAACGGCCATTTATGGCTGATTTCAATGCTGGTCGATACTTTTCACACCCTGCCGATTGGCGGCAATCCGATAAACAGCAATGCGTTTATGGCGCTGACGCGTGCTGGCGGTTTAATCTTCCTCAATGGGTTAATGCTGGCATTACCGCTGATTACTTTGCTGCTGACGCTCAACATTGCGCTCGGTTTGCTCAACCGCATGTCACCCCAGCTTTCGGTATTTGTGATCGGTTTCCCGCTGACGCTCGCCGTCGGTATGTTGGTGATGACAGCATTAATTCCTTTAATGGCTCCCTTCACCGAACACTTATTTAGCGAAGTCTTTAATTTACTCGCCGATATTGTGAGTGAAATTCCTGCAAATTAATCCCATACAGTTTGTGTCGCTTATTGAGGATATTCCTAAAAGCTTTGTTGTGCGACATCCACCAGGATATATCCGGCGCGGCTTATATGCATTTACTTATCTCACATAATCTAACATTCACTTTACTTTGAGAAGTTTCTTAGCAAATTATACATAACTTTACTGGATAGTTGTTATGCCTAAAAATACTTCGCGGGTAAAAAGGGGGGGGATGTTATGTCAACGATCATTATGGATTTATGCAGTTATACCCGGCTGGGATTAACGGGATATTTAACCAGTCGTGGCATCCGAAAACGACAGATGACCAACGTGGAGACTATTGATGAGCTGGCGCTGGCCTGCGAGTCTCAGACACCCAATGTGGTGTTTATTAATGAAGACTGTTTTATTCATGATGCTCAGAGCAGTGAACGAATTAAGCAGATCATTAATCAGCATCCCAGCACTTTATTTTTAGTCTTTATGGCAATTGCAAATATTCATTTCGATGAATATCTCTTAGTGCGTAGCAATTTACTGATCAGTTCTAAATCGATAAAACCAGAATCACTGGACGAAATACTTTCTGAATATTTAGCAAAAAATGCGCATTGCATCGGCCATATTAATTTACCCACGTTATCATTGAGTCGTACTGAGTCCAGTATGTTGAAAATGTGGATGTCCGGGCAAGGCACTATTCAAATATCTGACCAGATGAATATTAAAGCTAAAACGGTGTCATCGCATAAAGGGAATATAAAGCGAAAGATAAAGACGCATAACAAACAGGTGATTTATCACGTGGTGCGTCTGACTGATAATGTGACCAATGGTATTTTTGTGAACTTACGTTAAGCATTAAATTTAAGTCCCCTCACCCTCGCCCATATCTGGCGTAGGATGAGGGAGAATCATCAGGCCGTTTTTTCTACAAAAATGCCGTCCGGATGCCCTAATTCATTAAAGAACCAGATCCCCAACGGATACTCTTCGAGCGAGACCAGGTACATCGTCCCTTCGCTAAATTGCTCGACAGCTAACACCACGCCTGGCCGACGCGGACCACCATCGGTTTTTACTGTGACGCGATCGTTGATATTCATAACAAAAGTCCTCCGGTTTCTTTGCTGCCAGTTTAGAACAAAAACGACTCATTCGCATCGGATGATGTGCCGCCTTGAGCATTTTGTTAAACGACTATACTTGATAACGGGACTAACACTGGGTACTCCCTGGAGGACTAGGCATGAAGACCGCGAAAGATCTCAATGAAACCACGCGTATTGATGTTGATGCGCTATTAGCGGCCATCAATGAGATAAGCGAAAGCGAAGTGACACGTTCTGGCGATGACCCACAACGGGCAAGTATCGATGGACGCACATGGCACACCTACTCTGAACTGGCGGAAGCCTTTGAGTTGGATATTCATGATTTTAGTGTCAATGAAGTGAATCGTTAGAATTACCCAAAGTATGAAGGGTAAAAGAATCCCGGCAGTATTAATGCCGGGATGAAACTTGCGTTCGCAAGAAGCACTTGAAAAATTCGTTACACCAGGAAATCTGATGTGCGTTCACCTTACCTCAGATTTATTTCAAAACAATTAAATATTCACTCTATGAATATAAAGATTTTGAATAAGTGAAGACAAAAATCCCCGCGACGCCTTATGGTTCGTGGCTTGTCAGGGACTGGCTGCATACCCATTAATGATTATGAAATTATTTAATTGAGAGCATTCCTAACCGCAGGGATCTTAATTTTTGAATTTTAGGAGAAACGCTATGCCGCATTTGCATGATCCACTGTTAGTGATTTCAGATCTTGATGGGACATTGCTGGAACATCACTCCCACCGTTGGGAAGCAGCGAGTCAGTGGATCAGTGTATTGCGTCAACACGATATCCCGCTGGTTTTGTGCAGCACTAAAACTGCGGCTGAGATTATGGCCTGGCAGGACGAACTTTCTTTGACAGGACAAGCCTTTATTGCCGAGAACGGCGCCGTTATTCAACTGGATTCCCGCTGGAGCGATAACGATGACTACCCTCGCCTGCTCACCGGAATTAGCCACGAAGAACTGCTATCCGTCCTGGATAAACTACGCCAGAAATATGGCTTTAAATTTACCTGCTTCGTCGATGTTGATGAAAACACGCTTTGCGAACTAACAGGGCTGACGCGCAAACAGGCGAGCATGGCGAAACTCAGCGAAGCCTCGGAGACATTAATCTGGCGTGATACCGAGGAAATGATGACGGCGTTTAGTGACCAACTCGCCACACTCGGTTTAATGCTGCTGCAAGGTGGGCGGTTCTGGCACGTGCTGGATATGCAAGCGGGCAAAGATAAAGCGATACATTGGCTGCAACAACAATTTCAGCAGCGCGAAGGTAGAGCACGCATCACCATCGGGCTTGGCGACAGCCCGAGCGATGCATTATTGCTCGATGCTGTCGATTACGCGGTGATTGTCAAAGGCTATAGCCGCCAGGCCGTGACGTTGCAAAAGGATAATCCCCAGCGGGTTTACCGCAGCCAGCATTATGGCCCTGAAGGCTGGAAAGAAGGCCTGGACCACTTTATTGCCGCTAAATAATCGTGAAGACTAATCGGTATTACAGACCCGATTGCGCCCGTCTTGTTTAGCTTTATACAAACGATGATCGGCGTAAGATTGCAGGCGCTCAAAATCGTAATCATTAAATTCAAATGCGCTGCTGACGCCAAATGAAGCGCTGATCCGGACCGTGCTGCCTTGTTTTAACAGTAGCTCTTTGCTGTTGATGCGCACCCTGATGCGCTCGGCGACCTTTGTGGCCTCTTCAAGCGACGTGTCCGGCAGGACGATGCAGAACTCTTCCCCACCCACTCGCCCGGCGACATCCTCATGCCTGAAAGCGTCGCTCAACATGGCCGCCGCGTGCGCCAGAACTTTGTCACCACTACTGTGCCCGTAGCGGTCATTGATGCTTTTAAACAGGTCGAGATCCATCTGAATAACAGAGAACGGCTGCCCCTGTTGCTGACACTCTTGCGACAATTTACTTGCCACCTCGAAGAAAGCGCCACGGTTATATAAGCGCGTTAAGGTGTCGTAATTTGCCCGCCAGGTCAGGGTTTGTTGCAGGCTAAACATGTTGCTGACCAGGTGACGAATCACTACCCATGAAACGAACAGCATCAGTGTGGAAAGCAGCCACAACACACTCAGCACCACGCTGATGCGGCCAAACTCGCCCTGAACGCCCTCTTCCAGCGTGTGAACTTTTATCAACAGACCATCGTAATTGTTAAGTTTCGCCCAGGTGATAAAACGGCTATCCATACGCAATTCACCCTGCGCCCCCTGCTTTGCCGCCGTCACTACGCTGGCAATGCGTGCCAGTTGCGGCGCGGTAAACAATGGGTGTTTGGGCAAACTTTTTGCCGAAGTGGCGATAGGGTTTAGCTCGTTATCGTACAGAAGAACCGTGCCTTCATGTTGTTCATTATTGTGGGCCTGCCGCAGGAAGGTATGGAGCGAATCAATCGGGTAATCGAGTGCCAGGACACCATACCAACGGCCATTGTAATCCAGTGGAATGGCTGCCGTGATAATTTGCCCGGAAGACATATTAGGGTTGAAGGTGTGTGTCCATTTCAATTCACGCCTGGGGTTGTTTTCCGGGGATTGCGAGGAAAAATACGGCTGCGCGACCAGGCGATAGTACAACGCGACAATTTGCGGATCGTTCGACGGCGGCGTGCTGGTCAGGAAAAACCCACTGCGCGAAGCATAGAACATTCGCTGCGGGAGCGTTTGCGTCTGGTGTGACAGGCGCATGATGTAGCTCAGTTCCAGAGCCGAGCTTAATTCCGTGTGAATCGTCTGCTCGTCACGATCAAGCAATGGACTATTATTCACAAATTCATCGGAAACACCGTTCATCGGCAGGCTACGGTTTAAATCGAGGCGCAATTGCCAGTAGGGCTGAGTGCGTAACGAATCAAAATCGGCGAGAGTTTTGCGGGTTTTATCAGTAGAAATGGGCGATTGCAGCGCGTAAAGCATACTGTTGCGATAAAACAGGAGATTGTCGATATTGTGTTGCAACTGTCTATCAAGCAACGTGGCGACGCTATCAAGGCTGTTGCGCTGATTGGCAACGTACGCCCCCTCAAGCACGACGGCTTCACGCCAGGTCAGTACCGTTGAAAATATAAACACCACGATAAAACAAAGGTTAACGACCATCTGCGGATTTTTAAAGCGGCTTATCACGCGTTGAATTGCATTGCCAAACACTGACACACTCCCTGAAACCGCTATCACCCAGAAGCCATTTACCCCAGCCCAATCCCTGATTTAGCCGACATGGACGGTTATTCAATCCAGAAATAATACATTAACACTCAGGATTATCGCTAAGGGTAAATATATTCATGGGAACTATATTACTATCAAAATGCACGGCCATCTGAAATAAAATCGCCCGGTCATTGACCGGGCGATTCAGGGTTATCCTTGCGGGCTGCCCCCTGTTACCAGTGGGGCAAGATCATCCTCTCGGAAAGCCTCACGCTGAACACCATATCCATCATACCAACGACACTCCACCATACCGCTGGAAAACCCGGTAACAATCATCCTTGGGCCACCATTCTTAGGTTGGACTTCATCGCTGACCACAAAGACCATAACCGCCTCCTGTATCAGGGTGAAAACTTCTACAGTTATAGACAAGGTCCTGGGGTTTTGCCTGGCGAAACAAGCAAATTTACGCAAATAGTTAGTGAACTGTGCTGCCGCGCAGACGCCCGATACCATTAACCACTGCCAGCACTATCGCGCCGATGATAAAACCAATCACCAGATTCGCCACGGTTGGCCCCAGTAAATGAACCGCGCCGCCCATCTGCCCGGTCCAGTTTTCAATGGCATGATGGAGAGCCGGAATACCGTGAACCAGAATGCCACCGCCGACTAAAAACATCGCCAGCGTGCCCACCACTGACAGGAATTTCATCAGCCAGGGCGCGAGCACTAATAATCCTTTACCGATTCCACGCGCGATAACCGAGGTTTTCTCTACCAGCCAGAAGCCCAGATCATCGAGTTTCACGATAATCCCCACAATGCCATACACGCCGACCGTGACCACAATCGCTATCCCGGACAACACCAGCACCTGATTGAGCAGCGGCGCCTGCGCCACGATGCCTAACGTGATGGCGATAATCTCAGCCGAAAGAATAAAGTCGGTGCGAATCGCGCCTTTTACTTTATCGCCTTCATAAACCATTGGGTCCTGAGCGGCTATCTCATCCAGGCGTTTCTGCCGTTCTTCAGGCGTTTCTTTATGTTTGCGCGCATGCAGAGTGTGCATCACCTTCTCAACGCCTTCATAACAAAGGAATGCGCCACCAATCATTAATAAAGGCGTGATAGCCCATGGCGCAAAGGCACTGATAATCAGAGCCAGAGGCACAAGGATCAGTTTGTTGAGAAACGACCCTTTCGCCACTCGCCAGACCACCGGGAGTTCCCGATTGGCTCTCACACCTGAAACTTGTTGCGCATTGAGCGATAAATCATCGCCCAATACCCCGGCGGTTTTCTTTGCCGCCAGTTTCCCCATCATTGAAATATCGTCCAGCAAGGTTGCGATATCATCCAGCAACGTCAATAAGCTACTTCCAGCCATTTAATGAACATCCTTTTTTGTTTGTCTGCCTGACAGTATGGAACAAAAATCGGCCTGGGAAAAACGATGCCATATGTCAATAAAAATTAACATTCCAGAAACAAGTAAAATGCTCGCCAGAAAGATAGTTTTGACGTTAACTATTAGCATTATTGCTAATAGATTGAGAGGAAACATGCGCGTTCGCTCGGGTCAGCTATTGCCGCTGGTTGCTGCATTATTTGCATTGTATATCATCTGGGGTTCCACCTATTTTGCCATCGCCATCGGCGTGAAAAGCTGGCCGCCGTTTATGATGGCGGGGGTGCGATTTATGGTCGCCGGGGTGTTGCTGATGAGCGTTTTGTTATTACGTGGACACAAATTACCAGCCCTGCGCCCCATGCTTAACGCCGCATTGATTGGCGTGTTGCTGCTGGCAGTCGGGAATGGTTTTGTGACCGTCGCAGAGCACCAGCATGTACCTTCCGGCATTGCGGCCGTGATGGTCGCCACCGTTCCCCTCTTCACCTTGTGCTTTAGTCGTCTGTTCGGCATTCAAACCCGTAAACTGGAATGGCTGGGCATCGCCATTGGCCTGGGTGGTATCGTGCTGCTCAACAGCGGCGGAAACCTGAGCGGCAATCCGTGGGGTGCGCTGTTGATTCTGATTGGCTCACTGAGCTGGGCGTTCGGTTCGGTATACGGTTCGCGCATTGAATTGCCAACGGGTTTGATGGCCGGTGCGGTGGAAATGCTCGCTGCTGGCA
>Ga0160449_1001571_pt1 | contig 10937 bp, 17 predicted proteins | sample HID1975I_E1MG_FD_108216 | JGI IMG/M metagenome (GOLD analysis project Ga0160449, IMG submission 108216) | Enriched soil microbial communities from UW Madison campus, WI, USA - HID1975I_E1 MG | ecosystem: Environmental > Terrestrial > Soil > Unclassified | place: USA: Madison, Wisconsin...
AACGTTGACTTCCGTAACCGATGGGATAAGGCCAACCCTCGATTCAGATGGGTTGTTCGAGGCAAAGTAAACTATCTACGCCATATTAAGGGCGAGGCAGACCCTGTTTATATAAAGCTCGCCACCAAACTGAAAGAACTTGATAGCACCTATTCTTTTGACCCCAAACTGTCAGCCCACGCCATCGTTCAAGAAGTCTACATCTTTGTGGAAGGGATCACTGACAGAAAGCACATTGAAACCGCCTTCAAGGATGCGCAAAAAAAAGGGTTCTACCCTGATTTGAACCTCATCTTTAATGACCCCAAAGAAAATGGCAGCAGCGCTCTGCAGAAGCTATGCCATAACTTGAGCAGCACCCCGCAAAGATGTCTGACAATCTGTCTATTTGATCGCGATGAAGCTCCTTACGTCAAAAGTATGGGCGGCTCTTCGAGTGACTATCTCGACCACAACAACAACGTCTACAGCTTAATTCTGCCTCACCCAAAATTCCGTAGTGAGCCAGATATCTGTATTGAACACCTGTACGAAGACAAAGATCTTTATCAGGCCGACAGCAAGGGCCGAAGACTGTACGGAAAGCATGAATTCGACAAGCATAGCTGCCATACTACTGCGCCAAACATCTTTACTAAGGTGCCTCCAAAATCATTAATTGTCGACTCGAATGTCATTGACATTTCTACAAAAGAAAGCGTCGCACTGAGTAAGAATGATTTTGCAAGCCAAATATACTCAGGGACACCCCCATTCGACAAAGTATCGTTCGATGGCTTTATTCCTCTATTTGAGAAGATTCAGGAAATTAAAAACCTATTTATTCGATAACTTGAGTCACTGACATTTAAAGAGCAACCGAAATCCAGGATCAGAAACCTGGCTCCAAGCTATGAGCAAGCGGGGCGCGCAGGCCACGATGGCCGCAGAGGTGAGGATGGAAGCCCGAAGGGACAATCCCAGTGCAACTGGGCTTGGTTTACGACAGCCGTACCCGAAGGGTCACCCAAATTAGCGGTGCATTTTACTGAAACGTTCGACCAATCTGCCTGGGGTAATCGACTTCCAGGTATCGAGCACAGTAGTTTTGTAGAATAGGTTAATCCCCATCCCTACAAAGAATGCCGCGTTCAGACACGCAACAATGAATGAGCAGCGCGTTACATCTCCAGCATACTCAGCAAAACCGTTGACAGAGCTGTAATGATAGCCATCGACAACCGAACCCAAGCCGAAGAAGAACGCAATCCAGAGCACGACAAAAGCGACTGCGGAAATCACCGCCCCGTTGGCCCAGATACTCAATTGCGAAGTATATCGGAGGCTCGGCACTTCAATAACTTTACCTTCGGCAGATTTTACAGCATATACGACGCCCGTATTCTTAGTTTTAATCTTGGAGTTCTGCACCAGGGCGTAAAATTCGTAATGCTCGCCCTTATCAAGCTCCTCAAAAATTCTTGTAGGCATTCGAAAATTTGGAATCAGAACATCATCTAGCTTCAGGATGACTTGAACATTATCAGAAAAGCTCTGAAACACCCGAATATCATCGAGACGGCCAGAGAACTTTAGATATTCAAACTTAATCACGCTTACAGCATCCTTGCTTGGATGCCTATCGCAGGCACAGTAAAGCCTGGGCATGATCAAACCACACCCATCGCTAAGGTATTAAAATCTGGGCTAGCAGCTATATGTTGGGGTAGCGATTACCAACCAAACGCTGAAACTCCTTGAAGCTTTGGCGCCCTGTGTCGCGTCGGAATGTTGCGAGCACGTACCTTGAATTGATGGTAGTAATCACCCAGAACCGCCCCTCCTTCCTTGCTAGCAGGATGTCTGAGGTTCTGATCAAGTGGCCATCAGCATACCGACCACTCGGCTCTTTCTTGGTATGACCAAAAACAACCCCTACAGCACTTGAGCCATGTATCTGGACGCTCGTTAGGTAAGCAGTTATGTCGTCTTCGTATTCCTGACCAGAAGCCCGAGCAATCCGCAGCAAATCGAAATCCGTTAAACGCTTTCCGTGAAACTCAATTTCCACTGAATTGGTAGCTGTCATGCTAAATCCCCCTCGATTTGGGGACTGGCTCATCGTTACAAGGACGGCTACGGTACAACTCTTTTACGTCGGTAATAGACTCGACACTGACACCGGGTTCATGGCTATCAATGTAGACTTCGCCGCCCTCCACCTTCAATATGCAAATTGCAACTTTGGCCTTGTTGTAGCCCATGGACAGAGAGATCAGCTTTTGCATTTTCCAGTCTGAGTCTTTGTTCTTCCATGAAGGGGTGACGACCCTGACCTCCATCACCTTCACTGACTCACCTTGGCCTCGTAGAACTTCAACTAGCCGGGCTTCATCATTCAGCATATCCTCACTGTTGACGAACCTACCTTCGACCAGTCGCTTAACAGTCAAGTGGTACCAGTGAGTTGATAGAGCTCGGGACACTCCATGCCAATGGGTCAACCCATCACCAAACATTCCAGGAACACCTGCGATATCACTTTGGTGGGTACGAAACATGAGAGTGCCTCAAGAGCCAGCATCACAGCGAAGCGTTGATATTTAGAAGATGGAGAAGATAGCCTGAATAGACGAAGGCTTTCGATGCCCCGGCCCCTTCAACACATAGACAGTGTTTCGCGTGACGAACAAGTAGCCCTCTTCGAACCGAGTGCCCATCGAGGAACGCACCCAGTTGCCGGGCTCGAAGCGCCTCTGCTCGTCATGCAGCACCTTGTGGGCAAACAGAAACATTGGTTGGCATCCAGCTGCGGTTACTTTGGCCCGCTCCTCTTCCGTGACTATCGCATCGAGGATCACCCACTCTTCAACTACGCAGATAGGAAACCACCTGAACCGCTGTCGGGCCGCAACAAGGACATCTTCGAGAGACAGCTCAGAGCCAATCAGGGCGACCCCATCTTCGCCCAGCAGCCCATCTTCGAGCCCTCTTACCATCCGCTGTTTCCCCACCAATAATTACACATAAATTGACGATCTAAGCCTTGACCGCCATCCGTATAACTATAGCTCTTTGCGTGGCGGTAGGCAAACGCGGCATACCGTTCGCTTTTGGGGAGCTTACGATGTCGCTGCGTTATTCCTTTGCAGCATCCCTCCAGTTGCTACGCACTCGAAAAGGGCTGTTCCAGGAGGACATCGCCAACGTCGGCGGCTCGGTCTCCCAGCCCTATGTGAGCAAGCTAGAACTGGGAAAGAGTGTGGTGAGCCTCGACACGAGCTATCAGCTAGCAGTCGCATTGAAGGTGGAACCGATCACCCTCCTAGCCCTAACGGTTGCCTCTCATGACCAAAAAACAGCTAGGGAAATGCTGCTGGCTGCGCTTGCGGAACTGGATGCTTTGGAGCTGGCAGACGCGAGCCTTCCGACGGAGCCAGCGGAATTAGCCCGCCATGGGACAGATGACGCCAAGAAGAAATGGGAGGCTGTTCAGGACTTGAAGAAGCGAGGCTTCACCCAAGCTCAGGCAAAGAGAGAGCTGGGCATTCCTGAGTCGACTTTGCGTCGATTGTGGCATCAGAATTTCGAGGATTAAGGCTGTTGTAGCAAGTGCAACGGGCACTTGGCTAGCTGACAACCTTGCAGTGGAGGCCAGCACTCGCGCCAGGCCGTAGGCATAAGCATGCTTTCAGGCAGCAAGAGCAGGGTACGCCAGAAAGAGCTTGAGAGGGTTGGATCGTCTCGGAGAATCAGTTTCTCGAGTACCACTCTCCACTCCTTGCAATCTCAAGGGCTTGCCGGCCCTGTCCATTTTCTCTGGAAAAGATGGACAAATGACGTTGTTCGTAAGTGACTGTTTTAAATGATTTTCGCATGTCCATTTTTGATGGCTCTCACGGGTGTACATGTTCGACAAGACCATCGTCTCCATCCCCACCTGGCGCCTGATGAGCGAGTCGTTCCGCAACTGCGATCAGTCGCCACACAAATCGTACTAAATTGAGCCAGCCTCCCGCCTCTAGCCATCGTAGCTATAGTATATGTAATACGAGCAAGCATACTATTTGAGTGCGTAGCATTTTCCACCTCGCCAAGCAAACCTGAGCGCTTCGTCATCCCCTTCTGCCTGGCTGACCTACCTAAAAAAAACCGCAATGCCAAATCGCTCTGTCACCTGCTCCTCAGGATTCGCCCAAATCCTCACACCTGCACCATCTTGGCTGCGTCATTAGCTGTAACCGTCTGGCCAATACACCTTCATAAGCCGTACACTCAGGAGACCATCAGGAAGCTATGTTGCCCGGAAGTCTACACGTGGACTCGTCTTTTAGCGGCTTGATCGACAGGACGACGTATAACGGAATGAAGCAGGTTGCACCTCCGACCTACCAGTTGGTGCGGTTTCTAGAATATCTACCACCTGCATTTTCTCGGAGCAGTCACCAAGGTTTCATTGGTGAATTAGGAGAGAGTTAGCGGTAGGAAAATCGGGAAAGCGGCATGACAAGTAACATCTACAGCCCCAGCTTTGATGACCAGATCGCTTACCTAAGAGAAGCGTTAGAGCTACGCGCCCTTGAGGTCTCGGACATTGTGCAATGGGCGGATGATCAGATCATTGCACGAGAAAACCCAGCTTACGAATTGATAGAGCTTGCCCTGATGAGAGACTCGAATCGGTACGACGTTGCAAATCAGTTACTTCGAGTCGAAACGCCCTCATTGAGCAGCGCGGAGGTATTGCCCAATGTGCTCGCCAAGGCACATGAAAAACTCTTTGGAGATCCTGATTTTGGAAAAGTCTTAGCAGAAGGATTATACCAATCCTGGTCTCGGTCGAATCACAACTTCCCTGACGCTCTTAGCCTGTGCGGCTATTTCGTAGATGCCTATTCATTGGCTGAGAGCGGGATAGTTGGAACGGTTGACCAGGTCAACCGAGAGCTACTTGAGTTTACTGCCCAGTTTCAAGACTGCAATTGGTTCGAGAGCGTTCTTGGCCGATAGCGTTCTGCTGGCGTGAACCGAGCCATCTCCCGGCGTCTCAGCCCTTTAGGCTTTCATCCTCGCGCCTGCGCGTTACGCTTGCCGGGAAGATGCCGGGGCCTCCATGCAGGAGAGTGATTAATGCTGACCACTATTCCCCTCAGCCAGGCTCGCAGACGCCTCAGGCGCCTAGTAGCGGTAGTTGCAAAGGGACACGCTTTTATCATCACCAAAAACGGCAAGCCGTTAGTTTTGATGGAGGCGCCCGAGCTATTCGATAAGCAGGTGCAGATGCCAGGGAACTATGAGACATAGAGAATCTATGCGGCTGTGAACGTTTCCTGCATCCGCTGCGGCAAAGCATGTCACCCGCATGCGAGGGGTTAGGTGATGACCCATTAGGCCTGCCCTGTGACATCAGATGCCAAAGACACGTTAGCCTTTTCGATCGCGGCCCGCCCTGTGGCGCTCAAGGTGTGCCATTTCTTGTTTCCACTTCGCAATAAACTTCAGCCAGTCATGCAAGTAGGCACCTTCAGGTACCCGGGTTGAGCCGTAGCTTGCGCACATAAAGCGCTCACGCCACGGCTCGGGAATGGCTTCGTCAGGTACGATGTGGATACCAATTGGATGGGGCTCAGAACCTACCTGATTGGTGACCTCGTCAACGGTGGCGATTCGACACGACACAAGCCAAGCTTGCTCTTGATGATCTATCTCGTCCAAGACCCTCAGAACGCATAGTGCTTTTGGATCACCAGGAGCAAGATGGGCGAGTGTCCATAATGCGCTGCGCCGGCGCTTTTCACGTAAATGAAGCGAATCATCACTGGCCATGGCGGCAATTCCTACTGTGGCTTGCGAGGGAGCGCGCCCTCGCCGGCGAGCATGCGCTCAACGAACTCAATGGATATCTCCAATTCACCCTCGGCTTCTTGGAAGACCGACTCGAGCGATGGGTGGGCACCGGAGGCGCGGAGCTTTGCAAACAGCTCCAAGAGCTCTCGGCCTTGGGCCATGGGCATTTGAATACTGCAGTACACGGTGTCCTTCGCGTCTCTGCTCATAAGTCCCCCCAAAAGTCGTGGTCGGGCGCGCCCTAAGGGCCGGCTGTCGTAAACCAAGCCACCATTTGGTGTCTTGGCCCTTCGGGCTTACATCCTCGCGCCTGCGCGCTCCGCTTGCCTGGAGCTGGTGACCCCTTTCGCGGCGGAGGCTCAAGCCGGCCCCTACCTTACTTGTGAAGCTTGCTGAAACGGCTCGCTAACGCCGCAGGTGCCATCACCACCCAACTCTGTGGATCAGATGTGCACTTTACCATTCGCCAAGCGGCATGAAGGAAAAACGCCGCCGCCAACCCACCCTCAACTAATGCCCATGTCGTTATCTGCGAGATCTCAACACCTCTGAAACCGAGGAAGTACCCTACAAAAACGGTGGCGAACCACCCAAGAACAAACACGACGGCAAAAGCTATCATCGCGTAGAAAGCCAGATAGGAAGGAACTTGCCACCGATACTTGGTAGCAAAATCCCTCACGCCTTTACTATTTTCAAATCCGTAGAGCACTCCAAAGTTTTTCTCTTTCTTTTTGGAGTTTTTGACAATGGCGTACAGCGTGACGTCGTCACCTTCATTAAGCTCTTCGTAAAACTCCGTTTCCATCTGGATGTTGGGTATTTTCTGGCCGTCCAGGCTAACGGTCGCTTTAAGCCCCTTGCTCATCCGATCCGTCACCTTGACGTAATCGAGCTTTCCCGAGACTTTCGCGCAGTCGAATTTAATCACTACATATCCTATGAATTCAGCCAATCGAGGTATGTGGCCCAGCACCCACCCAGCCTGGTCAGGGAGGGTGGAAGCACCTATCCAGACAGCTTGCGCAAGCCTGCTTGCCCCATTAAGGGGACTATAAACCGTCGAATGGGGCATGGCAATCTGACTTCATGCTCCATTTGCTGGAGCGTTTTATGCTGCCCCGCCATGCACTCGCGGCTGTCATCCGCGCTCTCCGAGCGATCAAGGGGGTGAGCCAGGCGGAGTTGTCTGCAGACCGCAAACACCTCTACAAGCTCGAGGCTGGTCTTTCCAACATCAGTCTTGAAATGCTCGTTCAACTGGCTCAATCGCTAGATGTAGCTCCGGCCACGCTCGTGGTTCTATTTCAGGCAACTGACCAATCATCTACACCCGACTCGATCATCGACAGGGTAAGGTCTGAGCTGGTGGATTTTGGTCGGCTGGGCGGGCCGGCAGAATTAGCTCGGCAGGTCGAACTGGGTGGTGAGCAATCCAGGAATGCTGCTATTGAGGATCGAACAGCTGCGATTCAAGCGTGCAAAGCCAAGGGCCTCACTCAACGACAAACGGCTGCTGAACTGGCCCTTTCGAAATCTACCGTTGCTAGGGCGTGGTGACAGCAGATCGCGCACCGTTGCCTCACGGCAGCCGCACCTCAATATGTCCATCTAGGTTGAAACAGTGATGCTGTTGATCCATAGATGCGTGAGGTATAGCCTTGTGGTGTAAGTGTCTGGCACCAAACCCTCAGCGCTTAGGAAATGACCTCTTTACCGGCACACCCAAAGCCCGTCTGGAAGAGCCAGAGATCCCGAGCGACACCCTGAACCGCCGATTGGCGGTTTTTTTCTGCCTCACACTACGTTCCCGGAGGGATGTCATGACAATGGACGCTGCTGCACTCCAGCTTCGAAGCGCGCACCGCGTAGTGGTGTTTACGGGGGCGGGCGCGTCAGCTGAGAGCGGGATCCCGACCTTCAGAGAGGCTTTGACTGGGCTTTGGGAACGATTCGATCCCGCTCAGTTAGCGACCCCTGAAGCTTATCGTGCAGACCCTTCCCTCTGTTGGGGCTGGTACGAGTGGCGCCGTCGAAAAGTAGCTCTAGCGCAGCCAAACGCTGCACACCATGCGATAGCTGAACTAGCCAGGCGTGTGCCTCAGCTGACAGTCATCACGCAAAACGTCGATGATTTACATGAGCGTGGTGGGAGTCTTGAGGTGATCCATTTACATGGCAGCCTGAACTCCCCCAGGTGTATCGACTGTGATCTACCCCATACGCTTGCTCTCCCCTTAGATACCCTTCCCGAAGGTGGGGTTCGGCTGGAGCCGCCGCGATGCAGCAGGTGCATTGGGTTTATCCGTCCGGGGGTAGTCTGGTTTGGAGAGATGTTGCCTGAACAAGCTTGGAGAGACGCCATGGAGGCAGTAAAGGAATGCGATTTCTTTCTATCGGTGGGGACTTCAGGGATCGTTTACCCAGCTGCCGAACTACCGCTTCGCGCTCTTGGGCACGGCGCAACGGTCGTCCACGTCAACCCAGTGCGTTTCGATGTCAGCAGTCAAGAGCACTTCTTGGAGGGGCCTGCATCACACATGCTGCCAACCCTCCTCTGCCGTGCGTTCCCTGATGCGGGGGTCTAGATCCAGTCTTCTTCACGACGCATGATGGTCATCAGATCCTCCCAGGCTGTTCGATATGTCCCACGACGGTAGCTCAGCTTTGCGCCAGTTTCAATACGACGCGGCTCGCTGAGCCGTGCTCTACCCGGAGGATGCCAGCGAGGCGAACCATTCCGCGTAGGGGGTGCTGGTGACCTTGAGACGGTTGTAGTCCGGACTGCCATCAGTCCACCAAACAGCTCCGCGCTCCCCTAGCGCTAGTTTGGCAGCATGGACACTTGCCCTGGCTCGTTGCAGTGCTGATGCGTCGTCTTCTGCTTTGGCTTGCTTAACGGCGCGACGAGCTCGCATGAGGTCGCTCACCAGCGCTTGCCTGGTAGCTTCAAGGAGCCCTGGGTTAGAGCAGCGCCACAGCCTCTCTTTGACGACGAAATATCGACCGTCTGGAGTATGGGGATGTGTTGGCATTGGATCTCTGAGGTTCGACCTTTCCAGTTACGACCTTGATGGCCGCCGAGCGGTTCTCGTGAGAGCATCTGCGTGCCCTGAGGGCCCGGCTGTCGTAAACCGAGCCGTCGCCGACGTCTCGGCCCTGCGGGCGTCCATCCGTCACGCCTGCGCGCTCCGCTTGCCTGCAGCTGGAATTCGGAGCATTTTCTGCGTGATCGTTCATGAATCACCGAATACTCGGCCCAGAAGCCCAGGCCGCCTCGGTTGTTCGAAGATCCACCCTTCTGAGCAAATAAGCGTCCTAACCAGAGACAAGCGATGACCCACAAAGACGATCCGAATGCAGCTACCGAGGCGCTGAAACGCAAGCAGGGTCGCACCCGGCCGGAGTTCTTGAACCAGAACACTCTTGATCGTGTAGCTCATGGCCACGCGAAAGATCTCATCGAACTGGGGGCGCAATCGGCCATCCCCATAAAACGAGTGAGATCCCCGAACGAATTGACGGCACGGGAGGTTACCGAAGTGCTCCGCGAGGTGATTCTCGGACGCCGGACTATGGCCAAGATCGGCGAGCAGACTTGGGATGAGGTCTACTCTTGCAACTTTGTCGTCGACATCGAGGGTTGGCGCATCACGATTTACAACGACTGCGATGAGCTGGATTACTGCGCGCAAGCAGTGAGCCCCGATGGGCAGCGATGGGATTTCGACCCTGGTGATCGTACTGATCCAATTGCGTTGCTATCGATGTGGGAGCATCAGTGCCTAGAGAGGTTGTTGAAGGCTCTGTAGAGTCGTTCTGGCCTGCCCCGCTAGGCCGATCAATTCCTGGTAGGAGTGGGCCCACCGAGCGCTCCAAGCTGGTAGTCTGTCACCGCTTGAAACTGATGCTTAGCAATCAGCCGCAAGCGATCCAGTTCTGCACCTTTCACCCCTCCTGCTTCGGCTTCGTGATACCGCCTCAAAGCCTCCACGGCTCCGGTGTACATGGGGTCATCCGGCATCAAGACCTCGCCAAGATCTCTTCGCTTCATGGTCAATTCGCTCCCGTTGGGATTGGCAAACTGGAGTCGATGACAACCACTTGCTGCTTTTCGGCACCAGGATCATCGGGCTCGCCCGCAAACCAACTGAGCGACTCGTAGCCCATGATTTTCCCTTCACGCACAACGTCTTCATAGCACACCACAGCGTCCTCCAACGCAGAGCAATCGGATCGCGGAATCAGAACCGGTAAGGTTGGGTCGTACTTGCGCAACTCTTTGATCAACTCACCAACATTCATAAGTACTCCTCGGATTCCAGCACCGTCTACCTCGTCGATGGGCAGAGCATAGTCGGCGGCTCACATGCATTCACTGGCCAGCAGAGTCGTGAGTGCAGTCGCCTAACGTGAACCAATTGCACCAAACAGTCTTTGGGAATTTCTAACATTCGTGCAACTGGACTCTACCGGCCCAGATAGTGGCGCATAGCCACACACCAGCTACGCTGAGAGGCCATCCCCACCGCACACAGGGAAGTCCCGCCTTGCACGCGTTGAGCAAAATCCACATCCAAAACTTCCGCTCTTGCAATCAAGTGTTTTTGCCGCTGGGTGATTTCACCCCACTGGTTGGTCAAAACAATGCAGGGAAATCCACGATCCTCGACGCGATCAGGTTGGTGCTTGCGCCCAAGGCATTTGCAAAGACAGATGCAAACGACCCCAGCCAGCCGATCATCATCAGTGCATGCGTATCTGGCATCACTGAGGAACTGATCGAACAAATTCCTGAAGCCAAGCATCGAGCCGCTATTACCCCCTACTGCATCGGCGGAAACCTTTGGATAAGGATTTCTGCATCAGGCTCAGCAAAGCCGACTTCGGAGGTCTGGGCAGACGCCAATCTAGACGAGCAAGGCCTGCCTGCGTCCTGGCGCTCCTATCCCACGGGGCTGCCGCAGGCTATTTCGGCATTGTTACCTGAGGCGTTGCACATCCGCGCCATGGACGATGTCCAGGAGGACTTAGGCAAAGGCAAAGCAGGCAGCACAATTCGAGGACTGCTGGACGAAATCATGGCGCCTATCCTCACCGCGCACCAAGAA
>Ga0160449_1001580_pt1 | contig 10887 bp, 11 predicted proteins | sample HID1975I_E1MG_FD_108216 | JGI IMG/M metagenome (GOLD analysis project Ga0160449, IMG submission 108216) | Enriched soil microbial communities from UW Madison campus, WI, USA - HID1975I_E1 MG | ecosystem: Environmental > Terrestrial > Soil > Unclassified | place: USA: Madison, Wisconsin...
CCTCTGCTGCGTCCGTAGCATCGGCATCATTCAAAGGCGGCGACGTGGGCTTTTCCGGGTCGTTGATAAATGGGACATCGCTTGGCCCTTTTTCTTCCGGGCCCTCAGTCTTAGGTTGCATAGCTACCTCCAGTTTGATCTCCCTGGCGCTATGCGCTACCTGCCCCTTCCGAAAACTTCTTAAAATCAATACGGGGAGGTATGAACTCCGGCCCCGCTAACCTCCATCGCACCTCGGAAATGCCATAGCGCTCGGCCAAAGGCCGACTCACCAGCTTGATATTGTGCTGACCAAATCTGGGAATGATGCCAACACCCGCATCACAGCTCGCCCAGTGCCAAGCAGCAGCGTTATCCATCTTCTCAAGGCGGATGATGAACGAGCGCTGCTCACTGTGAAGCAGGTATTCGATAACAAACAGCTCATTAGCGGCCACAATAATTCCTCCCGTCCTTTGTCCCTCAGAGAGGAGGATGGTGGGAAAGATTCGGTTGGATTGTAGGTCTGGACAATCTTCACAACCGTTCGCCCCTATAGCTTCAGGGCGTGAGGGCGAATGAAGAGCTGTACGCAAAAACTTCCTCTAGGGCCCTGATAGCCATCGAAATTCAAGGATGTGCGATGTGGCGCTTCCTAGAAGCCTCCGCGACACCCCCACTTTCAACCGCTGCGATCCGGCGTCCTGGTTCGTACCGGATTGCATCAACAAAAATACAGATTACACAGTAGCGTTAAGTCTCTTCGCTGCCAAAAACGCCGCAGTCCATAACTGTTCGGCCAGCCATTCAGCTTCAGTTGGGGTGAACATCCAGGCGACCCAGCCGAATTTGAGCATGATTGCATCCTCGTAGGGCCTGATTGAAACGTCGTAAACGGCCTGCCTCTCGTCCACAAAAGTGACAGACGGATCGGGATCCTGAAACCTGCCACTGGCAACATAATTCGGCCCAAAACCTTGATCGTCCAGCTTGTCACTTCCAGGCTTTGGGATTGATCGATTTATTACGATGAGTTGAGTCCAGATACCAATTGAGTCGAGAAGCTTCAGCGTGTTCCTATCATAGGAGTTCGTTAATAACACTCCCAGGTGCCCGATGGCCTGTATCAGACATGCAGCCACTTGGTGCGCTTGATATGGCGTAAAGGCAACGCGAAAATCATGCAGAAGTGCCTCTACGAGGCCAGTATCCTTGAGGCTTACTGAAGCACTGTAGGTCTCAGCAGTATCAAAAAATTCGAAAGTCGAGGTCGCGATAAAGGAGGTTGTGGAATTGCAGCATTGGCGATTGGTCATAACGCTCTCAAGATAATACCTTACCTATCCAAAACGGTAGGATTTGGTAAACCTTGAGTGAAAACCTTGGTATTTTCTGAAATTTTTTCAATAGCGACTGGCCACGCTGCGAGGCCACTAACAACATCAAACTGAAGACGAAAAAAAGCCCCAATTAAGGGGCTTCTATACGCTTCGCGATAATCCATACCGTTGATAGCGCCTTTCCATGGAGATCGGAGGGCTTACAGGGTTGAGCTGCAGTGTCCGTGAGCGCTCCACTTTGAGATGGCGCTAGTATAATCATCTGGATTCTTGCAGGTCAATATATTTCGCACACCCTCAATATCACCCCTTATCAAGGGTCGGGCAAAAAATATAAGGACTCGTGTCGTTAAGAGTATGCTGTAGATATCCTGTTAGATCTGAAATGAAGCGGTTTTTTAACGCCGCAGCTAAATGAATATGTCTTTGGAATGACTCAGAAACCTCGCAAGGCTGGAGTTCGTCCCAAGCAAGCAGAGCGCGCAGGCCTGGAAGGCCGAAGGCGTGAAGGATGTCAGCCCGAAGGGCCGAGACGGGCGGAACGCCAGGGCTCGGTTCACGACAGCCTGGCCGCGAAGCGGCGCGCCCAAGCAATTCTCCTACTGCAAGCGTCTCGGAGTCAGGTGATTTGAATCACCTACGAACCTCCAATACTCGCGCAAGCTCTGACGCCCTCCATCGGCGCGAAAAGTCGCGATGACGTAGCGGCTGTTTTCAGTCGTTAGCACCCAAAACCTACCCTCTTTAGAAACATCGAGGACATCCGACGTGCGAATGATGTGGCCGTCCGCAAATCGACCCAGCGAGTCTTTCCTAGCGTGCCCAAATACCACTCCAACAGCTGCTCGTGCCTTGATAAATACGCCGGTCAGGTACGCCGTAACGGGCAAAGCGAAGCCTTGGCTCTCAGCCTTGATAATTCGCCGAAGATCGAAATCAGAATGCCGCTTGCCGTGGTACTCGACTGCTACGGTATCAATCATATTTGCTCCAATGCCTAATCCTTCTAACCCACTTGGGTAGATCATGCTCTTAATGTTTGTACCGGCTAGCCCACGTTAGGGCGAATCATGCTCGACTGGAAAATCAGCGTCCGATCAGCGAGGCCGCTCACGTCGAAACCCTCGTCCCGTGACGTGTGGTACACGAGTCCACTGTCCACGGTCAGTACGCTGACAAAGCATTCATGCTGATCCTGGCCAACCAACGCACACTCCAAAGGTTCCATCTTCCAGTCGCCAGAGCCGTTCATATGCCCCGGGGTAACGACCTGGACACTCTTCACGTATGCGTCATCAGACTGGGTGACCAAGACTCTCTGTAGCAGCCGCTCATCATCAACCATCAAGACGTAGCGCCCTCGCCTCTCACGACCATCTAGCTCAACAGTGACGTGGTAGTAATGCGTTTCCATATAGCGCGTAATCGCATGCCACATCGATTCGCCCTCGTTGAACATGCCAGGCACACCTACCCTATGGCTCTCTGTCGTTCTAAACATCCAGGTCTCGTAAAGCACGGGTACCGAGACGGAACCCTTGGTTAAAAGAAAGAGAAAATGACCTTGAGGCTCGCGGTCTGCTCATGACCGGCGCCAAGCAATACGTAAACGGTGTTCTTGGTCTCGAAAAAAACACCTTCATGGAATGACGTACACATGCTGCTGCGAACCCAATCACCAGCTTGGAAACGATGCTGGCTGTCCTCAACCACCCTGTGAGCAAACAGAATGAGTGGCAGATGCCCCGCAGAGTGCACCCTAGAAAGCTCGTCTGAAGTCAGGTCTGCCTTGAAAACCCACCAATCCTCAACCAGGCAGTACGGCTTGCCAGGGAAGCGATCACGCACATCCGCCACCACCGCATCACGACTGTCATCTGTACCGCGCCTGAGCATAGGCTGCCCGCTACTCATCGCATCCACGATGGACATCTCGCTCACGGCTGCTCTCCCATCTGGCAATTCACATAAATGATCTCTGGGAACCCCAGCCGTCAGATCCCCCTTCGCCTGTAGATCACTAACCTGGGACTGCAGTCACCCTGAGACCGATCATAATACGGATGATAGCCCGTGTTATGATCGCTTGCAATGTGGCTCCATCCCCGCTTCGACAGGGGGAATAGATGGATCCGGTAGCAAGATTGGCAGCGGTCGTCCGTGGTGTGCGTAGGAGCAAAGGGCTTTCTCAGCACGATCTCGGCGGTATTGATTTGTCCTACGTGGGGCAGATTGAGCGCGGTGAAGTGAACGTCAGTATCGAGCTGCTGAACCGGCTCGCTCATGGTCTCGGCATGGAGCCGGCTACTTTGCTGTTGCTGCAGTCATCGGTCGACTATCTGGTGATTACGGAAAGCCTGGGGCGGGTCACTGCAGAGATCATCGAGCTAAAGGAGAATGGAGCATTCGAGGAGATCGCCTCAGCTATATCTGAACGTCAATTGCCTCCTGGACGTCCATTGCGCATGGGTACGGAGCTAAAGATCAGTGTTGCACAGCAGCTTCGATCTGAGGGCGTACCTGTGAAAACGATTGCAATAGAGCTCGGGGTATCAGAAGTGACGGTACGTAGGTACCTAAAGAGAGCGGTTCAGACGAAAAATGACTCGGCCGAGTAACCTTGCGTATACCCGGCAGTAACTGAGCAGCTGCGCTTCGTATTCAGGGTTTGGGGAAGTTAAGGATGTTACCGCCCTGTCCATTGCTATCCTGTTCGCTGCCTTTCTTTTCTAGATCTGCAATCTTTTTCTTCAACGTGAATACCTCATATACAAGAGAAATATTCTTCTGAAGAGCTATTTTGTAATCACGCTCTAAAGTCTTGTATTTTTCTTTGAGAGCCTTCTCCGCATCTGTCGACTTGGATTTCTTTACGTCCGCGACGCTCGAAACGTTAACGACCGCGACATGAGAGCGCTGACGCTCGGCGGCCTCGTCGATTTTCTTACACAGGTCAGGATAGCGCAGCTTCTTGATAGATCCACGTTTCCGCCCGGCCTCAAGTGCTGTGGTGTCGTTGTTGATCAGGGTTCCTTTGGGCAGGATCTGAGGCTCATCGCGCTCCAGTCGGTCTAGTGCAGCCAGGTAGTCCTCTTCAGCGCTCATTTCAGATCCTCGATTTCATGGCCAAAACCGGCTCGTTCCACCTGTGAGTAAACATTGCCAATCTCCAGATCCAGCTGCTTATAGAATGGGCTTGTGGGAGGGAACATGCCACGGCTTTGCTGGAGGTTCGAGATGCCGTACCTGATCTTCCGGATGCTCTTGTTGCTATCCAGAACCGCGTATTGGCAATCCAGGCAAGCAAAAATGCTGATGAAGCCGATCTTGTCGCAGGAATCGAGATTGGTACAACCGCCCAGGGGACTCTCTTTATAAACCATCTCGCCCTTCTCGAACTTGCGAGCGGTGGCCTCACGGTCGGTCGTGATGATCAGCGGCTTACCACGATCTCGAGATACCTGGATTCGATTGCCCTCGCCGCCCCAAAGCCGCCCCGAAGAGTTGATGACGTCGTTCTCGTAGTTGAACATACTGGCTACACGACGCTCAAATTCCATCTCACGCATGAGAGCTTGTTGATCAGGCAACGACAGGAAATTCTCTGCGAAAACCTGGTCGCTCCGATAGTAAGAAGTCATGGTTTCGGTCAGGTGTTTGTATTGATTGGCTAAGGAGCCAAGTCCCACTACACCAGAGCGAGCAGAGTAGACTGCAAGAGAACGTCGACACTGGTGAGAGACGAACGGCCACGGGTCACCAATCTTGACTTTCTTATCGGAGCGCCAATCTTTGAAGCCGTCAAAACGTTCCAGTTCAACAATATCGGCTTCAGTAACCAACGCACCAGGAGTTCGTGCATGCACCTTTTCAGGAAGAATAGAACGAGCCGTGGCCATCACTGGCGTGCTATAAATATGCCTAGCAGTTTTATCCTTGGGGGCAATTAAAGCAGGAAACAATGGATATTCAGACTCATCAGAATCATCCCATCCGTTTTTAATTGCCGCAATTTTCCCTATCTTTTTGGCCGCCGCTATCGCTCGCTCAACAATTGGTGTACTAATCCAATAAGTTGGCACATTGTTTTGACCAACCGTCTTTGAAGTGTAACCTCTCAGAATCGTTACCTGCTCATCTCCCACCCTCATAGTGGCGAGAGTATTAGCAGGCAGAGTTCGGGCTTCATTATCTCTCATGCCCGAAAAAAGATGAATCCAGTTCTTGGCCACATAGTTAACAGAGTTCAGGTATGAGTTGAATTCTTGGAGCCCGCCAATGGAGAACCTTTCACAAACTTTCCCAAGGCCACATTCTGCTATAGCGTCCTCCCAAGGTACTCCTCGCGAATAGAACTCAACCCTAACTCTTGCGTCTCCATACATGTCGCCATCGACACGCCGCTTGACAAACTCGATACACTTTTCTGCATGAGCATTAAAGAAATCAAGCTCATCGCCAAACCCTACAATGAACGCACCATAAATCCTGGAGGGGATAAGCTTCGTCTGCTCAAAGGATTCTCGATATTCACTATAAGAGCCAGCTAACTGGCTTATCTCATCAACCAACGAATAGTCAGTCGGCGCCAACTCAAAACTAGGATGAGCCACCCGAAGATGATAGAGCTCCGTAGTCAGCTCAAACAGATCCCTAGAAACAGATTTTTTCCCAAGATTTGCCAGACTACTCAGAAGGAGAGACTGCGCCTTTGATTCATTAAAAAGCTGGTGAAATGTCAGATTGTTTTTCTCGCAAAACTCAGCAAGACGCCGCAAGCCAGATAGCTTTACGGAGTTAACCTTACGAGCCGTGTGATGGAAGTTGTAACGCACTAGCTGAATCGCTTTCATCTCACGCTCAAGCTCAATCTGAAGTGCGCCTAAGTCATTTTTTCTCCAGCTTTGGAAATTAAGCTTGCAGTAACCTTTCGCATTGTACGGGCTCAAATCCCAAATAGGATCCTTGGCTCTAGACAATACCTTACCGTCATGATGCCTTGAGATAACAAAGTCATCATCAAACAACAGACATGAATGCACATCTTCTGGGACATCCGGCAGCATCGATTGCGCAAAGCCACGAACCTTCAGTTCATCAAAGATGCTCACGCCACTACACCTACCGTCACAAAAGTATCGAAATGAATTTGCCAGAATGAGTCGAGATTGCCTCGATCAACATCTGCCTTCACATCCAGCATCAACTGAGGGTTCATTTTGCCAATCACTTGGATATCCTCAAGAACCTCATCAATTCGATGAAGCATCGGTGCAAACTTCTCAATGAAGCGCTCATTCGGCATTGATCCTTTTGAGGTCTTCAGCAAATATTTAAGTGAATGCAAACGACGAACATCCACTTCATCGGCATGTACACCGTAATAGCTGCAGAACAAGCACGTAACAGGCTCGCCGCACTTTGGCGTGGGTGCAAGCGACGTAAAGCCTGGAGCCAGTTCCGGCGCAGCCTCCTCAGGCTTGTCGCAGTACCCTGTGGGTACATTGGAGGGATGATCGGAGCCTTCGATAACTGTAACGCTAATCGTGGACTGCATCCGAGTACGTGCAATAGCCGAATCATAAGCCTTGTCGAAAAATGAAGACAGCTCTTTGGCAGTATCTTCAAATGACGGTCGAGCGTAGTGAGCCCGCACCACGGCCTCAGTATTACCTAGCTTCTCAGATGCGAGAACGGTATCTCCGCCGCTCAGCTTGATGTATTCAGCACCAACATTCTTACGCCATTCCTTAGCGTTTACCCACACGGTATTCGGCAACGTACCCACAATAAGCGTCTTCAGTTCTTTGAGACACGATGGTTCGGTACGGGTAATCAAACCATCAGAACCTTGATATGGGAAAACCAGATCAGTTTTTCGACCATCCAGCAACCATGTGCGTATTTCTTTAAACTTTTTGAAAACAGGGGCATAGTCAGCGCCAAATTCAGGAAAAACCTCTTTCCCACTTGCGCGCCCCTTCGTGCCAGAGTACCTGTTCCCTTGAGTCGTAGGAACGACTTTCTCAGTGGTTAATTGCAACTCAAGAGCAACACTCAAATTGGTACCGGTAGCGGCGATAAAAGTCATAAGCCCAGCAGCTACGCCACGGTTTGCCAGGGTCATGTAAGCATCGCAACGCCGGTTATCCGATATCATTCTTAGCCTCAAACGAATATTCGTAAGAGTATATTGCTGCCAAGCTTTCATATCGGGATCAGGGGAATGGCCCGCAATTTTATCGAACATCCTGGACGTGGGAAATTTATCAAACTTCCACAGATGAGAATAAACATTATCAGGATCCTGCCCTTTTGCCCTGATTTGAGCAGGCACAAAATAAAAGAAATCCTGGTCATTCGGTGAAGAAAATAAAATAGGTAACTCGCCGTTCAATACGACGATCCTGTGAATCTCATCAATAAATTTTACAAGTGCCGCAAAGGTTCGCGATTGCTCTTCTTGGCTGGTCAGCTCCGGCATAACAGGAGCAGCACATTTTGACTCACGAATCCTTGTCGCCAACGCTTGGACTTGATGAACACTAAGCCCTGATACGGCCGCCACAATAATAGCTGCCACTTTCTGATAATTGGATGCTGTCTGCTTGCCAATACTCTTAGCTTTAATACTTGAGACATTAATCAACTGCAACAGATAAGCCGTATACTTCACATATGCGGCCTTCATGGACTCAGGACTATTGAAGTTAACTTTATAGTCTAGCGCATCCACCCAGTTGTAAAACTGCTTTAACTCATTATACTTTCGAGCAGCAGAAATTGGGCCAGCCTCTCTGAAATAGTCGAGCATGACCTGCACTATCGGCAAACGATGCTCATCAAAAGAAGCTAACTCTACAGCCGCCCCCTTCAAACCTCGACCCGCTACATTGTTACGCGACGAGTAGCAAAAACATCCCAAGTCCAGACTGTGCATTCTACTGCTAGTTTTAGACTGATAATAAGTCAAAACTATAGATTGTGGATGGAGCACTTGAGTGCCGACATCTCCAAACTCCAGCAGCGTAATTCGACGATACTCAAAATTCTTACTCATCAGATACAACTTCCAGCCTTGCAGCAGTATTCACGTGCTTAAACAGCCGAGCTTCAAACTTAGATTGAATGTCAGCTTTGCGTTCCAGGTTAGACCTGTAATTCAAATACTGCATAGTCGTAGACTTATCCTTATGCCCCATACGTTGCTGCACTGTTTCGAGCGCCGCCATGACACCCGTTGAGCCACGAATCTCAATCTCGCTCTCCAACAAGTTCATGCCGAATGATGCTCGCAGATCGTGGAAACGAAATCGCTGAAAAAGCTTATCGCTTTGTCTAATTCTAGGAAGAAGCGTCTCCAGAATAAACTGGCGGATAGTTGCACCCTCTCGAATCGAACCATGGGCGCGATCTCGATTGCTTGCTATCTGGCTTACTTCAGAGGCGCCGCGATCCTTGATTTCCCTCTTGCTCGTATAGTGCTCACTACCATTACTTGTCAAGAAGAGGTAATTTGACTCCACATCCCCATAAAAGGACTGCTCTCTCCGCCTTTTCGACTCAGGGCTGCGGCTGTAGATTCTCAGATCCTGAACGAGCCAACCGGGAATAATGAGAGTCATCATACGCCCCCATTTGGTGTCAACGCCTGAGCCACCACCAACTGGCAAGCGCAAGTTACCTTGCCCATCCAGATCTCGCCAGATATGACGAACTTGAATAGTACAAACTGTCTGAATTCGGGCGCCCGTGAATAACGCTATATAGAAAATTAACTGATACTCACGTGACGAATCTAGAAGCCCGACGAGAACCCTTTCCTGCTCATCAATGCTCAATGGACGGAGCATACCACCGTCACTGATATATTCCGGCTGTTTCTGGGGCGCAGGAGCGACAATAGCCAGGTTATGCGACTCTACCGCCTTAAAACTTGAAAGCCCGAAATTATTCTCAATCGAAAGATACTTCATGACGAGTTCAAACGGCTGATGCTTGAATGCTGACGCACTTACTAAACCATGCTTCATGATATGTTTATACATACCAACCACGGCATTCATTCGAAGCTTGCCAGTTCTACGCCCAATCTCACCAGTATTAATTTGATCGATGAGTCGACGTCTGTATCTATAGGTGACCTTCAGATTGTCATTTTCGGGGAATGCAAGAAAATCCAACTCTTCATCTTCTAAGAAGCGCAGATAGTCGAGCAGGTGCGACGCGACACTTTGATACGTCCTAGACTCGTAGCTAACAGACTTCTTTAGCCTGTGAACGAGATAAAAGTTCCCTATAGCCCAAGGAACACCATCTCCTTGAATAAGTACGGGGAAGTTTGGAAAGTAGCCGTATTCTTGCTCTACGAACTCATGTTCAAGAGGGTCAGGCGTATTGGTAGAGTCGGGGAAATTTACTGTTAGAAGGCGGAATTCAGGAATGAGGAGACGACGTGCCGTGGAATCATACCGGTTCGATGCCGGTGTACCTCGGCTCTCTTTCTTCATACCCACCAGTTCCTTTCGATTGTCCATATGTCCACATTGTACCACATGTGGACATAGCTGTCCACGTCAGCACCTTTGGACTACCGACCAGAAACATCGCCGCAGTGCCGATCACCGACAGGCTCTTCATCATGTACGGCGCTGCACGCAGGATGCCATTACCCACCGCCTGGGACACTTTCGAAGCCTTCCGGGTCATCCACAAGCCCAGGTCATCGAGCTTGACGATACCGCCTACCAGCCCATACACACCCACGGTCATGACAATGGCGATGCCCGACAGCACGATGATCTGTTGGGTCAGCGGTGCATCGGCCACGGTGCCCAAGGTAATGGCGATGATTTCGGCCGAGAGAATGAAGTCGGTGCGCACCGCGCCCTTGATCTTGGTTTTCTCATAAGCCACCAGGTCAACGTTCGGGTCTGCCACCGCCTCACTGTGCGAGCTGTGCTGCTCGGCGTCTTCCTCCTTGCTATGCAGGAACTTGTGCGCGAGCTTTTCAAAGCCCTCGAAACACAGGTACGCGCCACCGATCATCAGCAACGGGGTCACTGCCCAGGGGATGAACGCGCTGATCAGCAGCGCCGCTGGCACCAGGATCGCCTTGTTGACGAACGAGCCCTTGGCCACCGCCCACACCACCGGGATCTCACGCTCGGCACGCACGCCGGTCACCTGCTGGGCATTGAGCGCCAGGTCGTCGCCCAGCACGCCCGCGGTTTTCTTCGCCGCGACCTTGGTCATCAGCGAAACGTCATCGAGCACCGTGGCGATGTCGTCGATCAGTACCAGTAGACTGCTTCCTGCCATGTTTGCCTGTTTCCCGTGAAGTGAGTGGGCCGGAGTCTAGCCGAAAGTCGCTGCCTTGAGCGCCCCTCGGGCCCGGTGCTACCATGCCCGATCCCTCTTAGAGGTGGCCAGACACGAGGAAGATCCCTGACCATGAGCACCATTCGCGAGCGCAACAAGGAACTGATCCTGCGCGCGGCCAGCGAGGAATTCGCCGACAAGGGCTTCGCCGCCACCAAGACCAGCGATATCGCGGCCAAGGCCGGCC
>Ga0160449_1001587_pt1 | contig 10869 bp, 9 predicted proteins | sample HID1975I_E1MG_FD_108216 | JGI IMG/M metagenome (GOLD analysis project Ga0160449, IMG submission 108216) | Enriched soil microbial communities from UW Madison campus, WI, USA - HID1975I_E1 MG | ecosystem: Environmental > Terrestrial > Soil > Unclassified | place: USA: Madison, Wisconsin...
ATATGCATCGCTTTTTGTAGCGTCACTCGCGTGACGCCATATTGCACGGCAAGCTCTCTTTCTGACGGGATTTTCTCGCCAAGATGGTAGCGATGGCTGAGGATATCATCCTGAATACTCTTCTTTATTTCTATATATCGCGCAGCCATAGGGGTTATTTCCGGGTGTTATCATCCAGCCATTAGTGTACCACTTCAGCTAACAACTCAGCTTCCTGCGCTTCAATAGCCAACTGTTTTACTTCCATTATTCTGAAGAACGGATAGTAGATGATTGTCGAAATAATAATCATGCAGCCCGACCATATTGCCGCAGGAATATTCCCGCCGGTGGCAAAATACGCATTCAGAATGGGTGGCATCGTCCAGGGGATTTGGAATACCGGCCTGCCAATAATGCCGAAATCCATCAGCAGATAAGAGCAGGTACAAATCACCATGGGCGCGACAATCAGCGGGAACATCATGATTGGGTTGAGGACCATCGGCACGCCAAATATAACCGGTTCGTTAATACAGAAAATCGACGGCCCAAAAGAGACGCGGCCAATGGATTTGTAATAACGGCTTTTAGACAGCAGCATTGCCAGCACTAAACCCATGGTGGCACCCGATCCACCTGCACAGATAAAGAAGTTATAAAACCCTTCGGCGGTTATGTGTGGAACGGGCTGGCCGCTAAGATATGCCTGAGTATTTTCAGCAATAAATTTTAAAAATATCGGGCTGGTGATCCCGGAAAGTACGTTGGTGCCATGAATGCCGCAGCTCCATAACAACGAAATAAGCGCTACCAGAATTAACATACCAGGCAACGTATCTAAACCGTGAACCAGTGGGCTGAGCAGCAGAGTAAAGAACGCGTTGATATCAAAATTCAGAATCACGCGTACAAACCAGACGATCGTAAGGCATACCACTGCGGGTACCAGACTGATAAACGATTGCAACACGGCGGGAGGAACACCTTCTGGCATTCGGATATAGATTTTGTGCGTGATAAAAAAGCGTACGGTATAGACCGTAAATATCGACAAAATAATGGCTGAGAATAACCCCGCGGCCCCAAAATTATCGACGTTAATTTTATAATGGCTATCGAGTTGCGCGAGAACAAAAACCGATACCGTAATACAACAACAACTTAGACCATCAAGGTTGTATTGTTTTGCCAGGTTATAACTGATGCCAATCGCCGCGACTAAACCAATTATCCCAAAAGTTGCCTGTACCGGGACACTGAGTTTATCCGCATAGGCTCCAAGAAACTCACTCCAGCCCGGAATGGGTAAGTTAGCAATAATCAGAAACAGGCTTCCGGCAATAATAAATGGCAATGTAAAAGCGATACCGTTACGAATGGCGACCAAAATAACGTTATTGCCGAGCTTCATTAAGACCGGAATAACTCTGTTTTCCAGAAAGCTTTGCATGAAATATTCCTTTAATGACTATTCATCCATGGCGAGAGTGTATTGCGGCAAGAAGTCTCGGTTAGCGGCTAAATACTCCTTGAGTATATTCTCCGCAACCGCCACGGACGGCACTAACGGGTGAGCCGCCAGCGCCAGCAAAGCCGTATGTTTATTGCCGGTCATTGCCGCTTCAATGGTCAGTTCTTCAAAGGCTTTAACACTCTGAACTAGCCCACGAATGCGGGCTGGCAAGCGCCCGTAAGCCAAAGGACGTGCGCCCTGTTTATCAATCAGCGCATTGGTTTCAATGACTGCGTCATCCGGCAAATCAGGCGTTGTCCCTCGATTGGCGGTATTAACGACATGTACCTCTTTTTTATTGTTATAAAGCGCGCTGATAATCGAGCAGGCAGTGTCGGAATAATAAGCGCCGCCCCGGTTTGAGAGTTCCGGGGGTTTTTCGCAAAGCTCATGGTTGCGATAAATTTCAAACAGGGCCTTTTCAATTTGCAGCGAACGTTCGCCACGAGTACCGCCTTGATTTAATTCCTCCAGTTCATGCTCAACCATTTCCCGATTTAAGTAGAAATACTTTAAATAGGAGAGTGGATATACATTCAGCGCGCGGATAAACTCAGGCGGTAAACCCACATCAGGGATATTTTTTAATTTATTGTCACTCGCTCCCTGCGCAAGTTTCTCAATAAAATCAGCGGTAATATCTTTGCCATGCAAAGTAATTCGGTCGGCAAAAATTAAATGGTTCAGCCCCATAATTCTGGCATCAATTGCCTCGCGGCCCACGCCGTAGGTTTTCGCGATATCCATCATCATGCTGTTTGCACCGCTACAAATCCCCAGAGATTTGATTTTGCTGTGCTTCTCAATGGCCTCAGTCACAATCCCTGCCGGATTAGTGAAGTTGATTAGCCAGGCATCCGGGCAGAGCGTCTCCATCTCTTTGCAGATTTCCAACAAAACCGGAATGGTGCGCTGCGCCTTCATAAAACCGCCAGGACCAGTGGTTTCCTGGCCCAAAACACCATAACGCAGGGGGATCTTTTCATCCTGAATACGTGCGGCAAGCTGCCCGACGCGAATTTGTGTAGTAACGAAATCGGCATCTTTTAACGCCAACTGGCGGTCGGTGGAAAGGTGCACCGTCATGGGAATACCCGATTTTTTCACCATTCGCTGGGCGAGTTGACCGACGATTTCCAGCTTTTCACGGCCTGTTTCAATATCCACCAACCAAAATTCGCTAACAGGAAGTTCAGCGTGTCTTTTAATAAATCCGTCTATGAGTTCCGGCGTATAACCAGAACCACCGCCAAGAGTAACTATCTTTAATGGCTTCATGATGCTTCCTTTTTTTAAATTAAACTGGCATACGCCAGCTTGCAAAAAAGAAAATATCACACTCGTTGAGAGCAACTTTGGATGTTTGTCACATATTTAAAAGGGTTATTGATAACCTGAAAATCGGCAAAAAAATCCCCGACCGGGGCCGGGGAATAGATTCAACTTGTTTGGAAAAAGGTCTTACTCTAAATAAAACACCTCTTTCAGCTCCACACTCACCGGGCTGTTATCGGCATTGCTCGGCATGATTTCGCTCATATGCTTCCACCAGCGCTGGCAAACTTCCGTTTGTGCGACCGCATTCCAGCGAGCTTCGGACTCTATTTCTACCGTGGCAAAAAGTAGGTTGCGCTCCGCATCAAGATAAATAGCGTAGTGATGAGCACCGTGCTGTTTAAGTACCGCTTCCAGCTCTGGCCAAATCGGCGTATGGCGACGTTGATATTCTTCATGGGCATCTGGATTTACCTGCATCACAAAAGCTTTGCGGATCATAGCGCCTCCATATACAGCTCACGCACTTCCTCACGTGTTGCCGGGCGTGGATTACACCCTGCGCATGGGTCAGCCAGAGCGTTATCCAGCCAGCCTTCGATATCTGCAGTTTGAATTCCAAGCTGGCTAAAGCCAGATGGAATGCCGACGCGAGTAGAAAGCGCACGAATCGCCAGAATCGCCTCAAAGCTGGCTTCTTCTTCGTTCATATCCTGAGTATTTACGCCCATCGCTGCGGCAACTTTCGCAAAACGTGCAACGGCTTTCGGGCGGTTAAAAGCTTCGATAACTGGTAGCAAGATCGCGTTGCACACGCCGTGCGGCAGGTTGTGCGTCGCACCCGGTTGGTGAGCCAGCGCATGTACCAGGCCAAGGCCGGCGCTGTTAAATGCCATGCCCGCCAGGTATTGCCCGTAAGCCATCATTTCACGCGCTTCGAGGTTGTGCCCTTCGTCGACTGCTTTTGGCAACCACTGGCTAATCAGGCGGATAGACTCCAGTGCGTTAGCATCAGTTAACGGATGAGCTGCAACGGAAACATAGGCTTCAATGGCGTGAGTCAGCGCATCCATGCCGGTTGCGGCGGTCACGCTTGCCGGGATATCGAGCATCACGCTGGCGTCATCCACGGCGATATCCGGGATCAGATTGGTGTCGATAATCACTTCTTTCACGTGGCGCAAAGAATCAATGATTACCGCATTGCTGGTCATCTCCGCTGCGGTGCCTGCGGTGGTGTTAATCGCCACCAGCGGTACGCCAGGGTTGGTGACTTTGCCTACGCCAGAATATGCGGTGGATGGGCCAGGGTTTGCCGTCAGGATTTTCACCGCTTTGGCGGTATCAATCGGACTGCCGCCACCGAAGGCAATCAGGTAATCGCAACTTGCCGCCTGGTACGCGGCAAAACCTTTCTGCACCAGTTCTTCGGTCGGGTTCGGGAACACTTCATCGAAAAGTTCGTAAGAAAGTTGATGTTCATCGAGCGCACTAAACAGGCTGTCGAGCAGGCCCATTTTCACCAGTTGCCCGTCGGTAATAATCAGGGCTTTTCCCCAGGGTTTAGCGGCAATTAATTTCACCATATCGCCGATGGCACCTGCGCCGTGAAGGCTGATTTTTGGTAAAGCCAACATAAAGCTCATTACTATTCTCCTTAATATTGATGTTTTATAAATCCATACCCTCACCCCGGCCCTCTCCCCCAGGAGAGGGGGAGAACCAGGGAGGGAAAAAATCAAACTCGCCGACGACCTAAAAAACGCCGGGTAATAATCGGTAGTGAAATCACGGTAATCAGCATCGCGCCGACAATAATCGACATCACGATGCCCGGCACATTCAAAAGACTGAGTCCGAAGGTGACGAGGCCCATCAGGAACGCGGCGATGATCACGCCCGCCATGCTGCCAGAGCCGCCAAGAATATTGACGCCGCCCAGCACCGCCATGGTCACCACGCTTAATTCCCAACCCATAGCAATAGTCGGGCGTGTGCTGCCAAGACGCGAGGTCAGCAACACGGAGGCAAGCCCTGCCATCACGCCCACCAGCACAAACAACATCAGGTTGTGGCGTTTCACGTTGATGCCGGAATACCACGCGCCGGTAGGGTTATTGCCGATGGCGTAAGTCCGGCGGCCAAAGTTAGTTTTATGCAGCAGGAAGGCGAAAACCGCCCCCAGCACAATGAAGAGCGCAAATTCAAACGACAATGCCCCCCAGACATAGCCCTGCCCAAACCAGGCAAAACTTTCCGGGTAGTGGTTTAGCGCCTGGTCGCCCAGCAAAATGTAGGTAATGCCGCGATACAGACTCATGGTGCCGATGGTGATAACAATTGATGAAAGGTTAAAACGCGTGACCAGCAGGCCATTGAACAAACCGCACAACAACCCGACGCCAAGCCCGATGCACACCAGCCCTGCGGTATCGACACCTGCCTGAGCGCAAAAGCCCATGGCCGTTGAACTGAGCGCAATGGTTGACGCTACAGACAAGTCGATTTCACGGGCGATAATCAACATCGCCATCGGCAAAACGATGATCGCTTTTTCCGTGAAGTTAAAGGTGGCATCTGAAAGGTTCCAGATGTTGAGGAAATATGGTGAAGCCAGCGCATTTACCACAAAGACCGCCAGCGTTACCGCCAGTAAAAATGACTCCCAGCACAGCAAACGGCGCAACAGCGGAGCCGCTCCCGCCTGCGATGGCACAGATTCAGAGATCAGCGTTTTATTCATGGCTCGCTCCCGAAGTTTGTCGCGCAAGCGCTGCGTCGCGCAGAATCAGCCGCCCTTTGCGTTTATTGCCGCGTTCGTTAAGCAGCACCGCAATCACAATCACCGCACCCGATATCGCCATTTGCCAGAATGGCGATACGCCAATCACCGGCAGCGCGTTGTTGATCACGCCGAGGAACAGAGCACCCAGCAGGCAGCCGAGCACACGCCCGATTCCACCCATGGTGCTAATTCCACCAATCACACAGGCTGCGACGATTTGCAGTTCAAAACCGTTAGCGACATCGACATACGCAACGGCAAATCGAGAAATCCACAAATAACCGCAAAAACCGGCCAGCGCTCCCGAGAGGCTAAAACTGATGAACTGCATTTTCCCGGCATTGATTCCGGTGTAATACGCCGCCGTCGCGTTGCCGCCCGCGGTGTACATCGCCCGCCCGGTGCGGCTGTAACGCAAGAAATACCCCACCAGCAAAAGGGCCGCGACCGCACACCAACTGAGCAACGGCATGCCCAGCACTACCGCTCGCGGCAATCCGAGAAAATCGCTACTCATCTGATGCGCATTAATCCAGCCGCCGTTTGAGAGCAGGAAGATAATGCCGCGATAAATACTCATGGTGCCAAGCGTGACGACAATCGCCGGAATGCCGAGCTTCCAGACCAGCAAACCGTTAATCACCCCCATCACCAGGCCAAGAACGGTCGCCAGGGATAGCAGCGCCCAGACCGGGATTTGCGGATAGTGGAAGTTAAGCAAGGCGACAATCATGCCGGTGAGCGCCAGGTTCGCGGCCATCGACAAATCAATGCCTTTGGTCAGCAGCACCATCATCTGGCCGAGGGCGAGAATGATCAGAATCGAGGTGTCATTGAACATTTCTACGAGGTTACCGGGCGCCAGGAACGACGGCACGCGGCTGCCAATCCCCAGAATCATCAGCAAGATCACACCCGCCAAGAGGAATTCACGATGTTTGAGAAGAGATTGCCACATTATGCTGCCTCCTCATGGGAACCGCTGGCGGCGCTAACAATCATCTCAGCACTCGCTTCACCTGCTTCAAATTGCGCCACCATCAGCCCTTCGTGCATCACGATAATTCGGTCGGCCATGCCCATCACTTCCGGCAATTCTGACGACACCATGATCACCGCCAGGCCGTGGCCAACCAGCTCCGACATAAACTGATGCACCGCCGCTTTCGAGCCGATGTCGATACCTTTGGTCGGTTCGTCGAGAATGATGACTTCCGGCTGAGTTGCCAGCCATTTGCCGATCACCACCTTCTGCTGGTTGCCGCCGGAAAGCGTTTCAACCGGCTGTTTCCAGCTAAAGGCTTTTACCTGTAACCGTTTGGCGTATTCGTCCGCCAACGCCCATTCGCGCGCATCGTTTAAGACACCGCGCGGGTTAAGGCGGCTCAGTTGGGGCAGGCTAATGTTTTGATAAATCGGCAGCTCGATAATCGCGCCCTGCTTCTGACGCTCTTCCGGCACGCAGACAATCCCGGCTTTGATCGCGTCCGCTGGCTGGCGGAACTGCATCGCCTGGCCGTTGAGCAAGATTTCGCCGTGGGACGGGCGCGAAATACCCGATAGCGCCTGCATTAATTCGGTGCGCCCGGCACCGACTAAGCCGTAGAAACCGAGGATTTCCCCTTTGCGTAACTGGAAGTCGATATGGGCAAATTCGGTAGGATGGCAGAGGTCTTTCACCTCCAGCACCACCTCGCCTGGCTCGCAATTCACTTTCGGGAAGGCGTGAGTGATTTCGCGCCCGACCATCATGGTGACCATCCGCTCTTCGGTTATTTCGTTGATTTTCCCGGAACTGATATAGATGCCGTCGCGCAAAATGGTGTAGTGATCGGCGATGGCAAAAATCTCGTCGAACTTGTGCGAGATAAACAGTATCGCTTTCCCCTCGGCTTTCAGGCGCTCAACGATTTGATAGAACTCGACGATTTCATGCTGCGAAAGTGCGGCGGTTGGCTCATCGAGAATCACGACCTGCGCTTCAAACGACAGCGCGCGGGCAATCGCCACCATGTGACGTTGGGCAATACTCAGCGTTTTGAGTGTGGCGCGAGGGTTAATTTGCACTTCCAGGCGAGTGAGGATGTCTTGCGCTTGTTGGTGCATGGCGGGCCAGTCGAGCTTCTTGAAGAAGCCGCGATAAATATAGTGGCCAACGAAGATATTTTCGGTGACGGTCAGTTCATCGAACAGCACCGTTTCCTGATGAATCGCCGTGATGCCGACTTTGTGCGCCGCTTCCGGGTTTGGAAGCGTTATCGGTATCGCTTTATAAAGCAGTTCGCCCTCTTCCGGCTGATAAATCCCGGTCATGACTTTAACCAGTGTGGATTTACCTGCGCCGTTTTCACCGATTAGCGCCGTGACTTTTCCTGGCCACAAATCGAGGTGGACGTTTTCAAGCGCGCGCACACCGGGGAAGACTTTCGTTATCCCCTTCAGGGACAGCAATGGTGTAGTGAGTGTCATGGTAAATTCCCCATTAAATCAGATCGCCCTCACCCCGACCCTCTCCCCCAGGAGAGGGGGAAAACAGGTTAGGGTGAGGGTTGTTTAATACCCAATCAGAATATTTTGGAGAATTTATCGATGTTGCTGGCATCGTAAACAAACGGTTCAGCCATCGCGCCGCTACCGTCTGCATCCAGTTTCACTTTGCCCAATTTGCCCATGCTGGCTTCATCTTTGGTGGCGGTTCCTTTGACTAAATCATCCGCCAGATAAGTCGCGGCGTAGCCCAAATCAATAGGGTTCCAGATAGCGAAGCTTTTCGATGCACCGGATTTCACCGCACCCGCCATTTCTGACGGTAAACCCAGGCCAGTCACATAAACTTTGCCGATTTTGCCCTGGTCTTTCACCGCTTGCGCAGCGGCAACAATCCCGACGGACGACGGCGAGACTATCACTTTCAAATCCGGGTAGGATTTCAACAGGCCGACGGTTTCGCGGTAGCTTTTATCAGACAAATCATCGCCATAAGCGACTGTCACCAGGTTCACGGAAGGATATTTCGGCAGCACCTTTTTCATCTCAGCAATCCAGATGTTCTGGTTAGTTGAGGTGGGTGTAGCGCTCAGGATCGCGACGTCGCCCTTTTCCAGGTTCATCGCTTTTAAAGCATCAGCCGCCAGCTTGACGTTGGTTTCGCCAATCAATGCGTTATTGGAAGGATTAAGGTGAATCTGGCGGCCCTCTTTTGCCACGCCGGAATCCCAAGAAACCACTTTAATGCCGCGCTGCATGGCCTTTTTCAGCACCGGAACCAGCGCGTCTGGGTCATTGGCAGAAATAGCAATGGCATCAACACCCTGAGCGATCAAGCCGTTGAGAACTTCAATTTGTGCTTCGGCGGTCGTCGTGGTTGGGCCGGTATAAATAACTTTTACATCCCCCAACTCTTTGGCGGCTTCCTGCGCCCCGACGTTTGCGGCTTCAAAGAAACCATTCCCGAGGGATTTCGCCACCAGCGCGATTTTCACTTCAGCAAGGGCAGAGCTGGACAGAGCCAGTGCGACAACGGTGAGCGTACAACCTAATATTGCTTTAGTTTTCATTGCTTGTACTCCGATGTATGTAGGGTTTGCAGGTTTTTTTATTTTTTTCGTAGGGTGGATGAACCCACCCTACGTTTACGACTTACAGCTCTAATGCGCTTGCTAATGGGGTGACGCCAAAACGCTTGCCGAGCGCGATAAGCTCATCACGAGAAATGGTTTGTTTCATGCCACCCATCGAAATGACTTTTACCAATACTTCGGCAGACTTCTCAGCGGTATCAATCAGACCAAACGCTTCATCAAGCGTTGGGCCACTACCAAATACCCCGTGGAACGGCCACAACACCAGCGAGTGTTTTGTCATCTCGCCCGCGGTCGCCGTGCCAATTTCATCGGTGCCCGGCACCATCCACGGCAGAATGCCCACGCCGTCCGGGAACACTACCAGGCACTCGGTGCTGCCTTCCCACAATTTGCGGGTAATCACGTCGGTCGTGTTTTCCAGCACGTAAGTCAGGGCAATCAGGTTGGTGGCGTGGCAATGCATAATGACGCGATCTTTTCCGCCGGTGGTTTTGATACGCACGATATGTGACTGGAAATGCGAAGCCAGTTCAGACGTCGGCACCGCTTCGTTCTCCAGCCCCCACAAAATGTGGTAGCCCGTACCGCGATTGTCCACTTTCACCACGCCAATATTTGCCGCCGGGTCGAGCTGCACGTTACGGAAGAATTTTCCGGAACCGGTCACGATGAACGGCGTGTTCGCCAGTTCAGGCATCGGCTGGCTTAGGGCGATATAACGCGGAGCGGCGTGGAATTCAGCCTGGAATGGCGTGATATCCGCTTCATCCAGACGCATGGTGATGTTACCGCCATTGCGCTCGTCCCAGCCTTTCAGCCAGGCGTCGCTCGTTGCTTTGATCATGCCTTCTACAAACCAGGCTTTAAGGATGTTCTGCATAGTCTTGTGGTTCCTGTTGTGTTCGTTTTTCCCCTTCTCCCTCTTAGGAGAAGGCCGGGATGAGGGTGGTTAAGCGCGTTGACTCAACACGTCTTTTTCATAAGTCCGCACTGTTTTCAGCCACTGGGCATCAACCGGCGTGTCGTTGCGCTGGCAATACATTTCCCAGACCGCCGCCCAAGGCAGTGATTTTTGTTCTTCGAGCAATGCCAGACGCGCGGTGTAATCGCCTTCCAGCTCCAGCTGACGCAGAGTTTCGGTAGGTTCGAGCAATGCACGCAACAGCGCTTTCTTCATGTTGCGGGTGCCGATAACCCATGCGGCGATGCGGTTAATGGAGGCGTCGAAGAAATCCAGGCCGATGTGCACACGATCGAACAGATCGTGGCGAATAATCTCGCTGGCGATCGCCTGAGTTTCATCATCCAGCAGCACCACATGATCGCTGTCCCAACGCACCGGACGGCTCACGTGCAGCAGCAGGCGCGGCACATACAACATCGCGCTGGAGATTTTGTCGGAGATAACTTCGGTCGGGTGGAAGTGGCCGGCATCCAGACACAGTGCGGTCTGGCGGCTGGTCGCGTAACCAAAATAGAATTCGTTGGAGCCGACGGTATAGCTTTCTGCACCAATGCCGAACAGTTTGCTTTCTACCGCGTCGATGTGATGCTGCGGATTGAGTTTTTCGCTCATCGCTTCATCAAGTGCGGCGACTAAACGCTGGCGCGGGGCCAGTCGATCAACGGTGATGTCTTTCATGCCATCTGGGATCCAGATGTTCATCACCGATGGCGTGCCTAGTTGTTCGCCAAAATAAGCCGAAACTTTGCGGCTGGCTTTAAGGTGG
>Ga0160449_1001589_pt1 | contig 10864 bp, 5 predicted proteins | sample HID1975I_E1MG_FD_108216 | JGI IMG/M metagenome (GOLD analysis project Ga0160449, IMG submission 108216) | Enriched soil microbial communities from UW Madison campus, WI, USA - HID1975I_E1 MG | ecosystem: Environmental > Terrestrial > Soil > Unclassified | place: USA: Madison, Wisconsin...
AATGGTCATCCTTCCGTTCCGTTGACCATCAAGGAATTGCTGCAGACTCGGTTTGTATTATCCCGCAAGCTTCGTCAACTTCCGTCTCGCCGCGCTCATCCGGATTCGGAATTCGAAGCGCTGTGCGGGCTTATGCTGGAGCTTGCTTTTCCCATGATCGTGTACAGTCCGGCAGCCTCCATGGTGTTGTACGCCCGATTCATTCGTTATGGGATCGGCGAGGGAATTAACGAGGCGCTGGTCTGTCTCATCGGGATGTACGAGGTTCTCCTGCAAAGGGCGATTCCAGGGTTCATGCGGGGCTCCTTGTTCAACGAGTTGGTGAATCTGCCGGAGCTGAATCTATCGACTTCACACTACGGGTATCGGCTGGCGTACATCAAAGGAATGTCCGTCCAATTGGACAATCCCGCAGAAGGCTCGTCCTATCTGGAGCAAGCGTTGCGCCGGGGATTGGAATCCGGGGATAACGGCTTCGTTAACATGGCCATCGTGACTTGCTTCATTACGCACACCGGCGACGTGTACAAGCTCGAAGCGTTACTGGATTACTTCGCCAAGCGCGTGCGGCCTAAAGCGAATGAGAAAACGACGGAGATCGCCCTCATTGCCAGCGGCTATGCGGCCGCCCTTCGAGAGGAAACGGAGTTGGAGCGGTTCATCGCGATTCCTAATTCGGTGATCACGCCAAGCGAATGGCAGTCCGACGACAACTTCAGTTATTGCTGCAAGCTGGAAGCGGCCGTCGTGTCCGGTCGTTACCGGGAGGCCCTCTATTGGGCGAAGCGGGCCCGGGGCAATGAGATGGGGGCGGACTGGGTAAGAATTCGCAAGCATCGCGTGCACGAGACGTTGGCCTTAGCCGCTTCCTATCCTTACGCGGATTCGCGCGAACAGAGGCGCATTAGGCAAGCGCTTCGCAAGCAATTACGCAAGATGACGAAATGGAAAGGATACCTCGGAGCGAACTCCTCCGCGCATAAGCTGTTACGGGCGGAGTGGGAGAGGATCGCCGGCAAGTCTAGCGATGTGCTAAGCGAATACTGGTCGGCGGCCAAGCAGGCGAGAGTGGAGAAGAACGGGCTCTTGGAAGGCATCGCTTGCGAACGGCTGGCCATCTACTATGAAGAGGAGCTGCTTAGCCGATCGGGAGCCATGATTGCGATGCTGGATGCTTGCGCGGCCTATTCCCAGTGGGGCATTACGCACAAAGTAACGCAGATTCGGCGGGAACGTCCCGATCTGATGTCTAGCGCTTCCAAGATCCATGATGCGTTGGGATGGGGAGTAGATGACCGTGCAAGCCTAAGCTTGCCGCAGCCGGACGATTGGGTCGCACAAGGGATCGCGGCGGGCGAGAATGCAGGGCTGCGACAGGTCGTTATAGGTAACGACGCAAGCGAGGGCGAATGGGCGGCTCGTCTTCTGGAAGCGGCGCTGCGCCAGACGGGGGCCGAGCGGGGGCTGGTCGTAAGCTTCGGCAAGGATGGCTTCGCAATCGAGGCGCGACTAGACGCGATGTCGACGTTGGGGGCGTCTGCGTTGTATGCGGAGAGCGTACTGCGACACACGATGGGGACGAAGGAACCGGTCGTGCTTGCCGATGCGTATTTGAGTTATTTTGCGAAAGATGCCTATTTCACGGAGAAGGGTCCTCGATCGGTGCTTAGCATGCCGCTTACTGTGCCAGGGGAGCAGGCAGCCTTCGCTCTCTATTTAGAAAATCGGCATGTGTCGAACGTGTTCGCAAGCCGGGACGTAAGCGTGCTGGAGTGGTTGGCGACCCGAGAGATCTATCGGAGCCTGGTGGCGAATAAGCATGCGGGCAGAAGCGAGGAGTACGTTGCTCAAGAGGCAAGATCGGAGTCGGATGCTCTCATAGAACCGCTAACGGCGCGGGAATCCGCAATCTTGTCCGCCATCGCGGCGGGTCTATCCAACCGGGAGATCGCGGAGCAATTCGACATTGCCGAGACGACGGTGAAGACGCATACGACCCGGATATTCGGCAAGCTGGGCGTGAAGCGGCGCGGGCAAGCCGTCGCCCGTGCAAAAGCGTTAGACTTGCTGTAATCATTTATTTTTTTCGGACGTACGACTTTCGTAGGACTACAATCTCCTATATTTCGCTCTATGCTAATGGCAAAGAGTCGAGATGTAGGAGATTTTTGTATGTCATATAGACCTAACGAGGGAGGAATAACAATGAAAGCAGCAAAGCGTCATCGTAGACTTTGGATCGGGATGCTGATCTTCGGGTTGGTCATTCAGCTGCTTCCTATGGAGCAGCCGGTATTTAAGGCGGCCGCAGCGGTGGATTGGCAGGCCGTAGGGGATGAGGGCTTCTCGGATGGAGGGGCTCTCAACACATCGATAGCGATAGACCCCAGTGGCACCCCTTATGTTGTCTATGAGGAGGATACAACCGGCGGCAGAGTAACGGTGAAGAAATACGATAGAACCTCCAACAGTTGGGTAACTGTAGGCGATGCGAGCTTTTCGGATGGTATGGTTTATTCTTCGTCGATAGCGATAGACGGCAGCGGCACCCCTTATGTTGGCTATGTGGATGATGCAAACGGCATTAAGACAACGGTGATGAAATACAATGGTACCTCTAGAAAATGGGAACCTGTAGGCGGTGTGGGCTTTTCACCAAGTATGGCTTCTGGGACATCCATAGCAATAGACCGCAGCGACACCCCTTATATTGCCTATGCGGATGTTGAACACGACGATAAGTTAATTGTGATGAAATACAATAAAACCACTAATGAATGGGAACCGGTAGGCAGTGCGGGCTACGCAGGAGTTGGCGCTAAAAATACATCGATAGCGATAGACCGCAACGGAACCCCTTATGTTGTCAATGATGTTCTTGCACATCAACAAGATCAGCCTAATCCATCGGTGGTTAAATACAATGGAGCGACTAGCCAATGGGAGACCGTGGGCAATGTGGCTAATTCAACACTTAAGGGTCTTTCGTCAAAAATGGTAATAGACGCAAACGGCACTCCTTATGTAGTCTATATCGGATACGCAGGCTCCTATGCACCAATCGTGAGGAAATACAATGGAACCACCCGCGAATGGGAGACCCTAGGCGGTGCAGGCAGCTTCTACAGTTCCACTCAAACATCGATAGCGATAGACAGCAGTGGAACTCTCTATATTGTCTATCGGGATCAAGCAGTTGCCGGTAGTAGAGCAACGGTGAAGAAATACGATGGAACCTCCAATAGTTGGGTGACTGTAGGCGGAGCGGGCTTTTCGGCAGCTGAGTCTAATTATACATCGATAGCGATAGACCGCAGCGGCACCCCTTATGTCGTCTATATGGATGGTGGACACAACGGTAAGGCAACCGTAATGAGCTATCCTGGCGTTGGTCCATATACCGTGAGCGCAGCCATCGCCGACCCAACACCGGGAGTCGGAGTGGATGATGCGGTTACGCTGACGGTGAAGAACTCGGAGGGGCTTACGAATACAATGTTTAACGGAGCGCACGAGGTGACGATCTTCGGCTACGCACAAGCGCCGGACGGCTCTTACGGCAGCTTTAACGGGACGGCCTTGACGGCGGGTCCGAACACGATCAGCGTCACGTTCACGGATGGGGTAGCGACGCCGGAATTGCAACTGAACAAGGCGGCGCCGCAGACGATCGGGTTCAGCGTGGCTGACGTGGCCACGCCGGCGACGAATACGGTAAGCCTCACGCCGGTAGCCGGTATCGCGTCTTCGATGGCGATGGCTACAGACGCGGCAGCGCCGACCGTCAATGGAGGCGCATTCGCGCGGCAGCCGATTGTGAAGCTTCTCGATGCTTACGGCAATGTAAGCACGGGGGACAGTAGCACTGTTGTGACGGCATCGAGGAAAGACGCGGGCGAATGGACGCTGACGGGAACGGCAACGGCGACGGCCAGCGCGGGCGTTGCGACCTTCACGGACCTCGGCGCCACGAACGCAGCCGAGGTAACGGGCGCGCAGCTCGCCTTCGATGTGACGGGATTGTCGCCAATTACGGGAGCGACGGTCACGCTTCCTTGGCCTGGCACTGCTGCGCCAACTGTGGATTCGGTTACAGTTGGGGACAGCCACGTGCGGTTGACCTGGAGCGAGGTATATGGATCAGTCAGCTACGCCGTATATCAGCGGACGGCTTCAGACAGTTACGAAGATGCGGTGGCTACGGTGAGCGGGTCGGTGTACGATGTCGTCGGTTTAACGAATGGGACTACCTATTATTTTGTCGTCAAGGCGATGAATCCATCCGGAGATAGCGCAGCTTCCAATGAAGTAAGCGCAACGCCCCGGACCGTTCCGGAGGCGCCAACGGGCGTGACTGCAACGGCAGGCAATGGACAAGCAACCGTCAGCTTCACGGCTCCGGCGAATGGAGGGAGCGCGATTATGAACTACGAGGTGACGGCCTCGCCGGGGAATAGGTCCGTAACGGGGACATCAAGCCCGATCACGGTAACCGGGCTATCCAACGGAGTCGCGTATACATTCACGGTGAAGGCCGTCAATGGAGCGGGGAGCAGCGCGGCTTCCGTGGCCTCCAATGCGGTTACGCCAAGCGCGCCTTCCAGCGGCGGGTGGACATGGACGCCAACGCCAAGCGCAACGCCTGATCCGGAACCTGCGCCTACAGAGCCTGTGCCTACGGAGCCCGATGTGAATCCCTATAAAGTCGGCATTATTAATGTAGACGAATCGGTCACAAGGTTCGAGGCCGCAGTCGCGGAGGCTAATCGAGCAAATCTTGACGCTGATCTAGCCGAAATCCAAGGGCACTGGGCGGAGAAGACGATCCATCTATTCGTCAAGCTGAATTTCATGAAAGGCTACGAGGATGGTAAGTTTAGAGCGGATGGTACGATCACACGTGCCGAATTCGCAGAGCTGCTGAACCGTGTATTCGACTTCCAGCCAGGCAGCGGCACGACGAGCGCAGCATTAAGCGATATCGGGAATCATTGGGCGAACAGCTCTATTAAGAAGCTTGCCGATGCAGGGATAATCACGGGCTACAAGGACGGCACGTTCAGACCGGATCACACGATTACGCGCGAGGAAATGGTCATCATGCTGTCTCGGATCATTAATCTGACCGACGTGAGGAAGGATACGACAAAAGGAAACTTCAATGATCTGAAGGATTCTTACGCGGCCGAAGAGATCATGGCTGAGGCACAGGCGGGAGTCATTAATGGCAAAGGGAACGGGAGATTCGATCCCGGAGGCAAGGCCACCCGCGCGGAAGCGCTGCAGATCATCTTGAACGTGCTGGAGATGAACCCGCAATTGAAGGCGCTGTTGGATTCGCTTAAGTGACAATGTAATCATTCATTGCGTTCCTTCGAGCCAGCCGGCCCATAACCGGCTGGTTGTGGAGAAGAGTGTTTTCGTCGAATCGCAGCTTTCCTATTGCGCTTCTATTCTATTTGGTTGGGGTGTTTTCTTGCAAGGGATCGTATGCTCCGGCGTAAGGGAGAGCTGGGTGGAAGTGTACCTGGTCGAGAACGCGCCGTGGAATATTGGAAGTGAACGGCAGGAGTTCATAGGTGTCGGAGCCCACCTGTTTGCCATTGCGTGCAAGCGTAGCTTCGAGGCGGGATGCGAAGGTTACGTTGCCTTCGATGCGAAGACGGGATTGGTGGATTATTACGTTCATGCGCTTCGCGAAGAGGCGATGGGAGCGAATCGGCTATTCATTGCGACGCCAAGGGCGAAGCAACTGGTGGATACCTACTTCGAAGAAGGAGGGACATGACATGCGAGACAAGCGACTGTTCGAGGGAATGAGCGAACTGGAGGAGCTCTCCAGTAGGCTTGCTGGCAGTGCCTGTATCGGATGGGAAACGCGAGGAAGTCTTCGAAGAGACACGTAGGGCGATTGAACTCATGAAGCAATGCAAATGGGTGCCAATCGAAACGGAGCACCCGTGCTTGTGTTAGTTGTCGCTTTGCTATATTCTACAATTCCCTAGGAATTGATCTTTAATAGGCTACTTGACGCAGTAGCAGTAACGATAGAATAAACTGAAAACCATTGAGAGAGAGGAAATGAGAAGAACAATGGATTGGGGACATACGGAGAATAAGAAATTAGTTTACGGTCGGACGACGTCTTGTATGGTCCGCTTTTTGCTGGCATTGATACTTACGCTTGTGCCGATACTTGCCGTGCTGCCTGCATCGGCAGTGGCTGCCGATGCGCTTGACCAAACATCCGGAGCAGGGGATCCGGGGAGCTCGTATCGGGCGAACGGACTTGCTCAAAGCTTTACGGCAGGTAAGTCCGGCTATTTGAATCAAATTGACTTGTATATGGCGGATTACGGGAGCTCGGGAATTGTGTTTACGCTCAGTATCTATGCAGGACAAAGCGTGTCCGGAACGGCGCTTGCTTCAGCGACTTTTGGCAGTAGCAATATTCCGTACAATCCGGGAGGCTGGCTGTCCGTTTTGTTCGATCAGCCGGCACAGGTGCAGGCAGGACAGCAGTATACGATGCACTTAACGTCTTCCATCGGTGATACGCCGCAAACGTCGTGGAAGCTCTATATGACCGACGTATATGCAGGAGGAAGAGCTTATACGGATTCCAGTTGGTCTGATTATGATATGGGCTTTACCACTTATGTCGGTGACTCTCCAAGGGATTATACGACTACGCTCGCCGTTTCTCCCATAACCGGTACATATGGCCAAACGGTAATGATATCGGCGACGCTGACAACTCCGGAAGGGCCGCTTGCAGGAAAGAGAGTTAATGTCTACCTTGATGGAAGCTCGATAGGATACTTAACGACGAATGCAGCGGGTTATGGTTCAGGTAGCTATTCAATTAGACAAGCTGCGGGCAGCTATGAACTGAAAGTAGCGACAGCAGCGTCATATCCTTATCCTGCGGCGGAACAGACAACGACGCTTACGGTCAACAAAGCCACGCTCACTGTAACGCCTAACCATGCGACTAGACCCTATGGAACGTCTAATGGCAATTTCACAATGAGCTTTGGTGGACTGATGGCATGGGACACGGCCTCCTCGCTTGGGCAGCCGGTGTATTCGACTCACGCCGACGCATCCAGCCCAATCGGCAATTATGACCTAATAGCCAGCGGTTTGACATCAACGAAGTACACAATCATCTACTCGCCGGGCACTTTAACTGTGACGCCAGCGCCCTTAACCGTCACTGCTGCGGATCAATCACGGGCATATGGGCAAAGCAATCCATCTCTATCCGGTTCGATCACCGGTCTTGTTAATGGAGATGCTATTCTGGCGTCCTATTCGACAGCAGCCGCCGTATCAAGCCCGGTGGGATTGTATCCGATCGTTCCGGCCTTATCCGATCCGGGAGGCATGCTGAGTAACTATCATGTTTCCCTTGAGGAAGGCGAGCTGACGGTTACGAAAGCCGAGCTTCGCGTTGCGACGGATTCGGTATCGCGATGGGTCGGCAAAGCGAATCCGCAGTTAACCGGCAACCTTACAGGCGTTGTTGCCGGCGACGCCATCTCTGCACAGTATGAATCGGCGGCTACGGTAGTTAGCGCTGAAGGTGTTTATGATATTACTGCACAGCTTCTCGATCCGTTGAACCGTTTGTCCAATTATGAGCTCATAACCGACACAGGCAAGTTAACTGTCTATGCCACTCCACAGCCGGTTTTTGCCGCAGGAGAGACGGCTGGCGAGGTGAAATCGAATGTTGGGCTGCCGGGCACAGATGCAGCAGGCCGTTCGATACGCTGGACGTCCTCGGACAACAGCTTGCTTGATGCAACAACAGGAGCCGTGCATCGGCCGGCTTACTCGGCGGGCGATTCAGCCGTAACGCTGGAAGCAGAGGTTGATGCGAATCAGACAACCTATAACGTCCAATACAATTTAACGATCATCGCTGCCGATATGACGGACAAAGAGGCGGTAACAAGAGATATGGCGCTGCTTGCGATCGGTTACGCAGCCGGAGATGACGAAACGCAAGTGCGCAATGGACTGACGCTCCCGGCTGTAGGGTTGAACGGCTCTGCCATTACATGGGCCTCAAGTCGAACGGATCTGATTAATCCCGCTAATGGTTCGGTATCACGGCCATCTTATGGGGCCGGAGACCAAACGGTTACGTTAACGGCTACAGTAACGAAAGGGTTGGAATCGGACAGCCGCCAGTTTCAATTGATTGTTTTAAGGAATAATCCAATTGTTGTGGGGCCTGAACAGCCTAAAGAGCCCGAGCAACCTAAGCAACCAGAGCAGCCGCAATCGGACTTTTATATCGATTTCATCGCCGAGAATAATAAGAAGGAACGAATTAAACTTACGCAGTCTCAAGTGAAAGCCGGATTGATTGAAGTCGTTAAGAATACAGCAAAGGGATATTTCGAGCTGAGCGCAGAAACGGCAACCAAACTGCTCCGGTTGAATCCTTCGTTTGCGTTTCAAGTGTCAACGGCCGGCGGCACATTGAGGCTGCCTGTCTCCGAGCTGGCTGCTGCCGCAGATAAGCAATATGCAGGTAAGGACGGCGATAAACTCAACTTTGCGATATATGCTGGAGAGATTGAGGCTGATGCTTCTTTAATGACAGAGTTGAAATCCCGGGGTGCAGAATTATTGTCTGGTCCTGTTCAGTTTAAGATTGTTATGAGCAATGGCGACGGGGCTGAAATTGCCATTATCCAATTAGGCAGCAAAGTAGAAAGACGCATTGCGATTCCAAATACCGACGCAGATACAATTGTAACGGTATGGAACGAGCAGCTTCGGCAGCTGCAATATGTTCCGGTCCGATATAAAAATGTTGGGGGGAAGGCCTATGCGTTGCTTCCCGTCAGCAGCGACGGCTTGTACGTGAATATTGTTAACCGGAAAGCTTTTGCCGATATGCAAGGACACTGGGCGAGATACGAAGCGGAGAAGCTGGCTTCGATGCTCATCTTTGAAGGAAAAGGAGAGGGCATCTTCGATCCGAATGCACGCTTAACGCGAGCGGAGACAGCAGCGCTGCTGGTCAGGGCGCTAGGTATCCCCGCGGCGGCTCAGTCCGCAGCTTTATCCGATATTGCGGGGAAATGGTACGAAACGGCGGTTTCTTCCGCAGCAGCGGCCGGGCTGGTGACCGGATACGAGGACGGAAGCTTCCGCCCGAATGATTCTGTTACAAGGGAAGAACTGGCGGTCATCCTTGCGAGAGCGATCGCATACGATAGCGTCTCCACCTCCAATGCCCTGGAAAATGGGTCGGCGCTGCTTAACGACTCGAGCGAGGTGTCGAAATGGGCTGCCGAGGCAGTGCAGCAAATGCTTGCTTACGGCATCGTCAAAGGCGACCATGCAGGCAATTTTAAGCCGCACCAAACCGCAACCCGTGCTGAAATGGCACTTATGCTGAGCCGTTTGCTCGGCAAGCTAGGGTATATGTAAAAAAAGTTGCTGGCGCCTGGATTCAACAGTCGCCAGTTTTTTTGTATTCGGTAACAACTAACAGTGTTTGTATACAGTTATATTTCGCATGAGGTGATTCGGTACCTTGGCTTCAAACGGACGACTACCCACTCCGAAAAAAGCGAACTAAATGAAGCATCCATTATTGATATTTTCGTGGCCATAACGGATTTCCAAAGATCGTTATCCAGTCGATGTCATAGAGGATACGATGAGACCATAGCCCGTATTATCAGGGAACAACTTGAAATCATTTTCTATAGAATGTTGCGAAGACAACATACAACGGAAGAGGATGAATCTCTAAAAATTACAGCTGTCATTTTAAGTTGGGGCGTTTATGGTACTTCCGTAGAGTGGAGGAGAAATCGTAAGGAATCATCGCCGGAACAATTTATCAAGTCGGCCATTCCTTTTCTGATGTCTGGGATTGAACACGGTTGAGACTTTGTTGCGTCCACGAGACTCCATGGAACTCTCGATGGTACCCTTTGATTTCGCCGATAGAGCCGTTAAGCTGAACCGTATCATAAGTAGGGCGAAATTTCGCCCTTCTCGCTCAAGGAATGTTGGTGTTTATGCAGATCCTTCGTATTAATATTACATTAACTGCTGATTTAGCGACCGCTTATTTAGGGTCCTAAATTGAACTAGGGGTGATTAAGATGAGGCATGTTTTTGTGGTTCTTATTTTCAGTGTATTAATTGCTTTAACATTGGGGTGTGGTAAATCTTCAAATCCAACGTCAAGTAAAAACGCTATCAACCATGACCTAGACCAGTGGGATCACAAGACGGGTTTTATTATCAAAAAAGAAAACAAAAAAGTTCTTGTTGTAAAATATATTTCCAAAGAAGATTTGCAATCAAAAACAACAGATGAAATTTTACTGATCTCAAAACCTAATGCAATATGGCTAACTGTGTCTAATGAAGATTCTTATGCATCTCTTAGGAAAGGGGACAAAGTAAACTTCATAATACAGGGAAGCACAAGTGACATGTATCCGGGAGAAGCGTCTGCTACCAATATTGAAGTGATTCCTTAATCTTCGCATTGTTTTCTCGTTTAGGCCGAAAGTCAACTTTTTAACATGATTTCGGAATGTGGATAACTCAAATCTGTGGATAAGTCGTTGTTTTGGCAATTCACGGTCATTCTAGGGGGATGGCAAGTCGCCAATCCAAGCTGACATCAGGAGCTGTTAGGGATGGGCTATTCGTGTTTCCCGATCCCCGATTTTAGAAAACTTTTCGAATTGCTTTCGAGGGACTTTAGACTCCTCCTTTAGACTAAGGTTGTAAGCGAGAGAACATACAATCTTAAAGGAGCGAGGAAAAATGAAAAAGAAAAACAAATTCATCATGATCGGTGCGGCTGTTGGTG
>Ga0160449_1001590_pt1 | contig 10863 bp, 9 predicted proteins | sample HID1975I_E1MG_FD_108216 | JGI IMG/M metagenome (GOLD analysis project Ga0160449, IMG submission 108216) | Enriched soil microbial communities from UW Madison campus, WI, USA - HID1975I_E1 MG | ecosystem: Environmental > Terrestrial > Soil > Unclassified | place: USA: Madison, Wisconsin...
CGTTTTTATTGATGATTAATTTTGTCTTGCTCATAAACTTGTTTTTTTCGAGTGCAAAGATTGCGAAATATATCTTTATTTATAAGCGGTAAACGTAGTTTAAACTGGTTCTATTTTAATTGGTTTTACCACGGAGATGCACAGAGTTTTTCGCAGAGATTCACTAAAGTTTTTTATTATTAGGGCGAATTAATCTCGCAAAGTCGCAGAGACGCAAATGTTTTATTCTTTGGGCACCTCCAGCTAAAGCTGGACGCAATTAATATTTAAAATTAAAATCTTTTATAATCCTTTTAATCTGTGGCATAAAAAACTTAGCGCCTCTGCGCCTTTGCGAGATTGATTCGATTTACTTTAAAAAAACTTAGCGAATCTCTGTGCTTTTTCTTCGCGCGACTCTGCGAAATTACGTGCGAATCTCCATGTAATATTAAAATCTCAATTCTATTGCTTATTTTTGCACTCAATAAAATTGAGTTATGACACAGAATCCAAAGAGATATACGATCACAGCGGCATTACCTTACACCAATGGACCTATCCATATTGGGCATTTGGCGGGTGTTTACGTGCCTGCAGATATATATTCGAGATACTTAAGATTGCAGGGAAAAGATGTAGCATTTATTTGCGGAAGCGATGAACACGGCGTTGCAATTTCGATGAAAGCCAAAAAAGAAGGAATTACACCACAAGAAGTTATTGATAAATATGACGGAATTATCCGTAAATCGTTTGCAGATTTCGGCATTTCATTCAACAATTATTCTAGAACTTCGGCGAAAATTCATCATGATACTGCTCAGGAATTTTTTAGAAAACTGTATGATAATGGTGATTTTATTGAAGAAGTAACAGAGCAATTGTACGATGCAAAAGCAGATCAGTTTTTAGCTGACCGTTTTGTGGTTGGAACTTGCCCAAGATGCGGCAATGAAGGAGCTTACGGTGATCAGTGTGAAAATTGCGGATCTACTTTGAATGCGACTGATTTAATCAATCCGAAATCGACAATTACTGGAGAAACTCCTATTCTTAAAGAAACAAAACACTGGTTTTTACCTTTAGACCGTTATTCTGATTTCTTAACCAAATGGATTTTAGAAGGACATAAAAACGATTGGAAACCGAACGTTTACGGACAAGTAAAATCTTGGATCGACGGCGGATTGGAACCTCGTGCCGTAACGCGTGACCTTGATTGGGGAATTGATGTTCCTGTTGAAGGTGCCGAAGGAAAAAAATTATATGTTTGGTTTGATGCGCCAATCGGGTATATTTCGTCTACGAAAGAATGGGCAGCGCGTGAAGGAAAAGACTGGGAACCGTATTGGAAAGATGAAGATACCAAATTGGTTCACTTTATCGGGAAAGACAATATTGTTTTTCACTGTATCATTTTCCCAGCGATGCTGAAAGCTGAAGGAAGTTATATTTTACCAGACAACGTTCCAGCAAATGAGTTTTTGAATTTGGAAGGAAACAAACTTTCGACTTCTAAAAACTGGGCAGTTTGGTTACACGAATATTTAGAAGAATTTCCAGATAAGCAGGATGTTTTGCGTTATGCTTTAACATCAAACGCTCCTGAAACAAAAGATAACGATTTTACTTGGAAAGATTTCCAAGCCAGAAATAACAATGAATTAGTGGCTATTTTGGGAAACTTCATTAATCGTGTTGTGGTTTTAACCAACAAATATTATGAAGGTGTAATTCCAACGCCAAACGAATTTACAGAAGTTGACGAACAAACTTTAGCAGAATTAAAAGCGTATCCAGCTGTGATTTCAAGTTCAGTAGAGCGTTACAGATTCCGTGAAGCTTTAGGCGAATTGATGAATGTTGCGCGTTTAGGAAATAAATACCTTGCAGACGAAGAGCCTTGGAAAGTAATGAAAGATAATCCAGAGCGTGTAAAAACTCAAATGTATGTGGCCTTGCAAATTGCTGCTGCTTTGAGCGTTTTGGCAGAACCATTTTTACCTTTTACAGCTTCTAAACTTTCTAAAATCTTGAATTTAGGTGATCTTAAAGAACATTTTGCTGGATTTAGTAAGTTTTTGAAAGAGAAAGATCGCGATGCAAAAGACATTGTAATTGATAAAACATTAGCTTGGAATGATATTTCTGAAAATTCAGATTTAATTCCGGCTGGACATAAAATTGGTGAGGCAGAATTGCTTTTCGCTAAAATTGAAGACGAAGAAATACAAAAACAAGTAGATAAATTGGAAGCGACAAAAACCGCAAATATTGCTGAAAACAAACAAGCAGAACCACAAAAAGATTTAATTCAGTTTGAGGATTTTGCGAAAATGGATATTCGTATCGGAACAATTTTGGAAGCTGAAAAAATGCCAAAAGCAAACAAACTTTTAGTATTAAAAGTTGATACTGGAATTGACGTTCGCACGATTGTTTCAGGAATTGCTGAGAGTTTTTCTCCAGAAGAAATTATCGGAAAACGTGTTTCTGTATTAGCAAACTTAGCGCCAAGAGCTTTACGCGGCGTTGAAAGTCAAGGAATGATCTTAATGACAACAAATGCTGAAGGAAAATTGGTTTTTGTAAATCCAGATGCTGATGCGCCGAATGGAGCTACAGTAAATTAAACTGATTTATGCACATCTAAAACATATTCATTTGTCATTTCGAGGAACGAGAAATCTTCGCAAGTAACTCCACAATGAGAATCCAATCTTTGTCGAGCTTCTCGCGAAGATTTCTCGTTCCTCGAAATGACAACATCGGCAGAATTAAAAAAGAATAAAATTCTTACATTTTATTGTTTCTTTCAAATTTATATTTGTACGTTTGTGCTGACTAAATATTTGAAGACTTTCAATAAAACTTATTAAAGTTACAATAAGCGAAACCCTTGTTATGGTGAAGGAGCAGGAAACTGCCCTAAATCTATCTTCGGATATTTAGTCACACCTAAAGCGAGGGTTTCGTGCGTTTAATATTTTCGAAATGACTAAAGAAAATCAAAAACCGACACACCACGATGTAATGCCATCGATGGCAAAATTTCTTTCAGACCTTTGGTTTGAAGGAGATTTTAGAGAACAGCCCAATTATCTGTCTGAAATTTTCAAGAGAATTCTTGAAACAGACTTGGGAGATGACAAAGAGCTATCAAAAATGATGGAGTGCATCAAAATCAGCGAAATGCTTGCCAAAACACTCGAACCTTTTTCGGATAAACAAATTCAGAAAGCGTGCAGTAAATTTATAGCTGCTTAAAACAACAAAAAAGCGTCAATCAATTATTATTTTTAATCGATTCGCGCTTTTTGCTTTCAAAATAGTTGTTTTCTCAGTTATCTTTGAAAAATAATACACGACTAAAATTCATTAAATGAAACTCACCAAACCAAGATTAGCTTTAATCTGCGGTATTCTCTGCATATCTATTTTCCCGATATTGGTAAAATTACGTTTAACACCAGGATTAATTTCGGCTTTTTACCGAATGTTTTTTGCTGTGATTCTGTTATTGCCTTACGTACTTTTAAGTAAAAACTTCAAACTTCCGACTCTTAAATTTACACTTCTAGCAGCGCTTTGCGGGATTTTGTTTTCTTCGGATGTTGCGGTTTGGAATATCGCCATTCAGGAATCAAGTGCGACTCAGGCTTCTTTATTAACCAATTTATCTCCAGTTTGGGTTGGTGTTGGTTCTTTCTTTTTTCTGAAAGCAAAACCTGCAACTAATTTCTGGATTGGAACATTAGTCGCTTTATTCGGAATGATCACTTTAGTTGGATTTGAGTTTTTTATCGATTTAAACTTTAATAAAGCATTTCTTTTTGCCGTCTTATCTGGAATCCTATATTCGATTTATCTTTTGGTCAGCAAAAATGTGCTTTCAACAGTTGATGTTTTGTCATTTATGACGATTAGTTTGATGGCTTCGAGTATTTATTTGGGAATTTTGTGTTATTCGCTAAACGAGCCTTTTACAGGTTTTACAAATGCAGGCTGGTTTGTATTAATACTTCAGGCGGTAATTTGTCAATTGTGTGCCTGGCTTTCGATAAGTTACGCAACACAACATATGCGTGCAACCCGCGTTTCTTTAAGTTTATTGAGTCAGGCTGTAATTACCTCCATTTTAGCTTGGTTGTTTTTAGAAGAAAAAATAACTTTACAAATGGTTTTCGGCGGAATCGTTTTACTTTTCGGAATCCGAATTACTTTTTACGATAAAACAATTTCTTTAAAAAGACTATTTTCTAAGAATTAAATTCAAAGTTTTCACGCACATTCAGCAGATTTGAGCAGATTTAAAAATCCATTTTAATCTTAATAATCTGTGGCAAAAATTCGAGAAAATTAGTGGAATTCGCGGCAAAAACTCGAAACAAAAGAAAACCTCAAACTTGAAACAAAAAAACATATGTTACATAAAAGCAAAATACCAAATTTAAAAGTAATCGCATTTGATGCCGATGATACTTTATTTGTAAACGAACCTTACTTTCAGGAAACCGAACATAAATTCTGCGCTTTGATGGAAGATTATCTTTCGCATCAAGGCATTTCGCAGGAATTATTCAAAATTGAAATTGCCAATTTGCCGTTATACGGATACGGAATTAAAGGCTATATTCTTTCGATGATTGAAGCTGCAATGAATATTTCAAACAACACAATTCCAGTTGAAGTAATCGAAAAAATCATTCAATATGGAAAAGAATTACTCGAAAAACCTATTGAACTTTTGGACGGAATCGAAGAAACTTTACAGGCTTTACAGGGGAAATATAAATTAGTCGTTGCAACAAAAGGCGATTTAAAAGACCAGCACAGCAAACTGCATCGTTCTGGTTTAGGGCATTATTTCCACCATATCGAAGTAATGTCAGACAAACAAGAAGTTGACTATGAAAAACTATTGGGCCGTTTAGACATTCAGGCACACGAATTTTTGATGATCGGAAATTCGTTAAAATCAGATGTTCTTCCAGTTTTGGGAATTGGCGGTTATGCCGTTCACATTCCGTTTCACACCACTTGGGAACACGAAAAAATAAATCACAAAGTAGAACACCAGCACTTTAGTTCGTTTGAAACTATTGCAGAAGTTGTTCCTAATTTACTATAATGAAAACACTTTTAGACTTAGAAAACTGGAATAGAAAGGAGCATTTTGCTCATTTTAAACAGATGGAAGAACCGTTTTTTGGTGCCACTGTAGAAATCGATTGTACCAAAGCGTATGAGACCGCAAAAAGTATGAACGCTTCTTTTTTTATTTTCTATTTACACAAAACTTTAGCGGCTGTAAATGCAGTTGAAAATTTTAAATATCGAATCTCAGGAGAACAGATTTACATTAACGATCGCGTAGATGCATCGGCAACAATTGGGCGCGAAGACGGAACTTTCGGATTTTCATTAATCGAATATCATCCCGATTTTAAAACTTTCGAGCAAATCGCTTTAACAGAAATCGAGCGCATTCAAAATACAACAGGACTTTTTACCAGATCATTTGATGATGATAATTTGATTCATTTTTCTGCGATTCCGTGGTTGAATTTTACATCGCTTACGCATGCGCGAAGTTTCACTTATCCTGACAGCTGTCCGAAAATTTCATTTGGGAAGATGATGGTATCTGAAACAGGTAAAAGAACCATCTCGATGGCGGTTTATGTACATCATGGTTTGATGGACGGAATGCATGTAGGTCAATTTGTAGATCTTTTTCAAGAGCTTATGAATCAATAAATTAATGGAATGATTTTTGTCGCTAGAAACACATGAAACAAATCTTTCTTTTTCTGTCTATAATTTTTAGCACTGTTTCGATAAGTCAAACAGTGTTAACTTCTTATCCTATAGATTTAAAAAATGCACAAGATCAATGTGAGCTCTTAAATGCAGAAAACACGACTACACATGATGTATTTGTCTTTATAGCATCTCCCAGTAATTTTACGATTCTAAAATACAATAGTGCTTTCTTTTTAAAAGATCAGTTTGTAGCTAGCCGTCAATATGTCGAAAATAGATCTTTATTGGGATACAGTTTTAGTGAAGATGGCAACCCAACAGTATATTGGTTATCGCCTGAGCAAAAAGATATTATAGTTATCAAATACTATTTTGAAAACAAAACAACCAGAGCTTTGAAATTTGCTCTGCCTGTTGACAATCAATCTATTGTTACTCAATATCAAAAAGACAATAATTTTTATTTATTGATGAAATATAAAGATAAGCAGGCATTAACTGCATATATCTTTAAAAATGGAATGGCTGAAGAAAGGTTTCTTGACTTTACTCCTTTTACTTTTCGTGATCGAAAAACGCAGCAAAAGACATTCAATCAAATTTTGAATGAAAATCCGATTGAGAAAATGGATTCTGGCGAATACAATCCGCTGTTTAAGGTGGTTGCAAAAAGTAAGTTATATACGCTTCCAAATCGTTTAATTCTGACTTTAGACCAAAGTCTTAGAAAAACGCAGTTGTTTGATATCAACTTGGACAATCTGGAAATTAAAGAGAAGACATTTATGCAGCCGCTTGGCCATAAAAACGCAAGAACTTCAAATTCTTTTTACCACGAAAACAAGCTTTATCAGTTGAATGTCAATTCTGATGAGCTTTTATTTGATATCAAAGATTACGATTCTGGCGAATCTGTGAAAGCATTTACTGTTTTAAAAAATGATACTATCCGCTTTAATAATTCCCCATTATTAATGCAGATAGAAAATAGACAGCCTAAAGAGATTAAGAAAACGAGTAAATTTTTAAAAGAATTAGCTTCTGTTGATGCGGGTCTTTCTGTATTTAAAAACAAAAAGAATCTTTTTATCACATTAGGCGGAACCGGCAGCGATTCAAAAGCCGTATCCATGAATGGTTTTAATATGTTTGATGATTTTTTTGGAGACTTTCCTCCTCGTAACTATTATATAGAAAGTAATTATTCTGTTTTTTTTGAAAGTGTCTGGACTAAAAAACTGGAACTAACAACAGAAAAACATGAACCTCTCGCCTCAGATAAAATTTATTATTTCATGGACACTCATAAAGAAGTCTCTCTCCCAAACATTCTGAAATTAAACAATTACAGTATTTTGGGTTATTATGACATTACTTCAAAAGAATATGTTTTAAGAAAATTTACAGACGGATTTGACTAAACAAATCAATCTCAATTACTTACTACAAAAAGGCTTTTTTTCTTCCCTTTATAAAAGCTTTTTAAATTGATTAAAAGCACCATTATATACCTTATTCTAATATCTTTTTGACTTTTAGAGGAAGTATTTACTTACAATTTATCGTTGTTTTGACCCAAATTTAAAATATCAATAACAATGAAAAAAGTTGTAATGACCCTGGCATTTGCTCTTGGATTAACAGGATTACATGCTCAAACTGAAAACAACGCTACTAGATTTAATAAATGGTCTATAGAATTAAACGGTGGTTTGACAAAACCTCAGAGACCATTCTCAGCGGGTTACTCTACAGATACGCCAAGCCCTTGGGTTGGTGATTTAGGAGTTCGTTATATGTTTAACAACAAATTTGGTTTGAAAGCTGATTTTGGATACAATAGTTTTACTGCGAAAAGTAATTCTATAGATTTTGATTCAAAATACTATAGAATAGATTTACAAGCAGTTGCAAACTTAGGACGTATCATGAATTTTGAAACATGGACTAATACATTTGGTTTATTAGGACACGCAGGTTTTGGTGTAGGTCAATTAAAATCAGATAATTTTACTGAAAGAGATATCGTTGGAAACTTTATTGCTGGTGTTACAGGTCAGATTAGATTATCAAACAGAGTTGCGTTAACGGGAGATTTCTCTACGATTTTAAATTCAACACAAGATCATACTTTTGACGGCGCTTACGTTGGTCAAAACAGAGGTTTTTCTGGATTAATTTTCAATGGTACAATTGGTTTAAATGTTTACTTAGGTAAAAATGCTAAGCATGCAGATTGGACTGTAATGACTACAGATAATGCAGACCTTTCAGCATTAGAAAACAAAATAGCAGATCTTGAGTCACAAATCAAAAAGATTCCTGCACAAAAAGAAGTAGTTATCGAAAAACAATCACAGCTAGTAGATAATGATTTGATCAAAAAAATGATCAATGACAAGTACTACAGCGTGTACTTTGATTTCAACAAAACAACTCCAATCGAAAACTCAACTGCAGCTATCGATGTTGTTTTAACTTACTTAAGAAAAAACCCATCTGCATCACTTGACCTTATAGGTTATGCTGACCAAGTAGGAAAAGCAGAATACAACGAAAGATTATCAAACGCTAGAGCAAATAATGTAAAAACAATTTTTGAGAAAGCAGGAATTGCTTCATCTCGTTTGAATGTTATTGCTAACGGAGCTGATACATCAATCCAAAAAGATTCTGATGAAGCTAGAAGATTAGCAAGAAGAGTTACTTTTATTGTAAAATAATTTTACTCTATTAAAATTTAAGCCCTAAAGAAAATTCTTTAGGGCTTTTTTTATATCCAAAATCCAATAAAATCGGCGTTCTGCGCTTTATAAAGCAAACAGATGATTAAAATTCATTTGAAAACGGAATGATTATTGTCAGTCAAAATCTATGAAAAAACTTTTACTCCTTTTTTTACTAGTCTATAAATCAGTTCTGTTTGCCCAAACAAAGCTGACATCATTTCCTTTAGATTTAAAAAAAACTGATGAAAACATTCAGATTTTAAATGCTGAGAATAAACAGACGCATGATGTATTTGTTTTTGCATCCAGCAGTCAAAACATCACGATTCTAAAATACAATAGTGCCTTATTTCTAACTAATCAATTCACTTTTCCGAAAACCTTAAATAAACTGCTTATCGGATATAGTTTCGGAGAAGATGGAAACCCCTATTTATATTGGGCTTCTGAAGATTTTAAAAATATTATTGCAGTTAAATATTCTTTGGAGAACAAATCTGTCAAGATGCTAAAGTTTGATTTTCCTTTAACGCCGCAATTTATTGTAACTTCATTTCAAGAAAATAATGAATTTTATATTCTTTCCAAATACGAAGACCAACAAGTTTTAATCGTTTATGCCTTTAAAAATGGAATTGTAGAAAAAAAAGAATTTGATTTTTCCTCTTTTGACTTTCATAACACAAACGGCCAATTGATGACTTTTAATAAAATTGTGGATGAAAATCCGATCGAAAAAATTGACACAGACGATTTTACTCCTTTAGAAAAAAGTACACAAAAGAGCAAAATTTACTTCAAGAACAATCATTTAATTTTAACCTTAGATTATAATACGAAAAAAACACATGTTTTTGATTTAGACTTAGAAAATCATGCCATCAAGGAAAAAAATTATATGCAACCGTTAATTGATAAATCAAGAAACTTAAGCAATTCGTATCTTCTTGATAATAAACTGTATCAAATAAACGCCAATAAGTATGTAATTGTAGTCGAAATAAAAGATTACGACTCCGGACAAATATTAAAAAGTGTCAATACATTAAAAAATGACACAATTAATTTTAAAAACTCTCCGTTGTATCTTTTGAGTGACAATAGAAAACCAGTCGAAATTAAAAAAACAAGTGATTTTTTAAACCGATTATCTTTCTTAAATATTGGCTTATCTGCTTTTAAAAACAGCCAGAATACATTTATTACGATCGGCGGATCTCCTAAAGAAGAGGAGTATTATATTAGTTTCGGCAATGTAAATCTTTCACAAATGTATAATGCCCAAAGTGTTTATTTTGAAAGTGTCGTAAATAATAAATTCGAATTTATACAGCAACCTCAGCTGCCTTTTGCAATTGACAATATTTACTATTTTTTAAGTCTTCAGAAAAAAGCGGCCTTTCCAAATATATTTAAATTTCAGGATTACTATATTCTGGGCTATTATGATTATACTGATAAACAATATATAATGCGTAAATTTTATGACGGACTCATGCCAAACGAAAACACGAATCCGATTATAAACAAAGCCGTTTTTTCAAAACCAATTCCTTTTGGCGAAATCAAACGCCGTTAAATTTATTGAGAATTAATCCAAATGTTAATGTTTTCGAGGTTTCAAAAAAACGGTATGGATTATTTTTTTTAACTTTACAAAAAAGACACGTATTATGCTATCAAAAAATATTGAATCGGCTTTAAACAAGCAAATCCGCATAGAAGCAGAATCTTCGCAAACTTATCTTTCTATGGCTTGTTGGGCTGAAGTACACGGGTTAGAAGGAATCGCTCAATTTATGTACACACAGTCAGATGAAGAGCGCGCACATATGCTTAAATTGGTTAAGTATGTTAACGAACGCGGAGGACATGCTCAGGTTACAGACCTAAAAGCACCTAGAATAACATATTCTACTTTTAAGGAAATGTTTGAGGAGCTTTACAATCATGAAATTTTTGTTTCGCAATCTATCAACGAATTAGTGCACATAACTTTTGAAGAAAAAGATTATGCAACACATAATTTCTTACAGTGGTATGTTTCTGAACAAATTGAAGAAGAAGCTACAGCTAAATCTATCTTAGATAAAATCAACTTGATTGGTGAAGATAAAGGCGGATTGTACTTATTCGACCGTGATATTCAGCAGTTAACAGTTACTAGCTCTATTGCTATTAATCCTAAATAAAAAAGTTAAAGTTTATTTAGAATATTTAAAAATAACTTTTTTCTTTTATATTTGCCTCTGTTTTTAATACCGAGGAAAATTGAGCAAGAAAGAAAAAGACAAGGACAAGAAAAAGGATAAAAAGAAAAAGAAAAACAAAGATATCCTTGATAAAATTAAGAAGATTGAAAATTGCAAATCTTCTTGCTGTGAGA
>Ga0160449_1001592_pt1 | contig 10861 bp, 9 predicted proteins | sample HID1975I_E1MG_FD_108216 | JGI IMG/M metagenome (GOLD analysis project Ga0160449, IMG submission 108216) | Enriched soil microbial communities from UW Madison campus, WI, USA - HID1975I_E1 MG | ecosystem: Environmental > Terrestrial > Soil > Unclassified | place: USA: Madison, Wisconsin...
GAAAATCTGAGATTTGTCACCTCCATAATTTGATATATTATTAAAAGTCCAAGCAACTGCTGCTGCCGCATCTTCGATCGCTTTTTCAGCTTTTGCTTTTGGTGACAATCTGTAATTTACACCAATAATAGCAAAACCTTTATTTTTTAGAGCTTCAGGAATTTCTTTATTTCCGCCTGTCAATCCACCGCCGTGAAACCATACGATAGTTGCGAATCCAGTTTTGTTTTTAGGATAATAAATATCTAAAACACATCTTTCATTAATATATTTATCCGATTTATTTACTGCTGAACTGTAGTATTGAATGTTATTTTTGGTTTCGTATTCTACATTCTGTGCAGACAATGAAATTCCGTATAGAAAGAAAGTTAGAAGGATAATTAATTTTTTCATTTTAGTTTGTTAGAAGTTTTAAGTAAGATGTTAAATGTGAAAGAGAAGCATCTTAAAATTCGTTTGTTTCGTTTCAAATTTTACAAATCACATTTCACAATAAAATAAATATATAAAAAAAGTCCAAAATGCAGAACAAATTGGACTCGTACTTTATAAAAAGTTTATTTTGAATTAAATATCGTCAAAATCAATATCTGTAAAGCTAGATCTTTGGCTTTCAGATTTTTCAGAACTGTATTCTTTCTTAAAATCTTTTTGATGTCTTTCAGAAATTACTTCTTCGCCTTTGTGGTTCAAAACATAAGATGTCATTTCTTCTAGTATTTCGGCAAAAGCACTAAAATCTTCTTTGTATAAGTAAATTTTGTGTTTCTTGAAATGAAATGAACCATCTTCCTCAGTAAATTTTTTGCTTTCGGTAATAGTGATATAATAATCATCAGCTTTGGTAGCTCTCACATCAAAGAAATAAGTTCTTCTTCCTGCTCGTAATACTTTAGAAAAAATCTCTTCTTTTTCTAACATGTCATTTTCTCTCATAATACGTTCTATCATTTTTGGAATTAATAGTACTCAAAAATCATAAAAAATTATCTATTACGCAACAATTAAAGTAATTCTTTTTCCGAAAGTTGTTTTAAATATAACGATGCGTAATATCCTTCCTGATTTATTAATTGATTATGAGAACCTTGTTGAATGATGCGGCCATCTTCTAGTATAATAATTTTGTCTGCATTCTTTGCAGATGATACACGATGGCTTACAATTATGGTTGTTTTATCTTTAGAAATTTCAAACAAATTATTCAAAATCATTTCTTCTGTTTCGGTATCAACGGCAGACAAGCAATCGTCGAAAAGTAAAATAGCAGGGTTCTTAATTATCGCTCTTGCAATCGAAACACGCTGTTTCTGTCCGCCCGAAAGTGTGATTCCTCTTTCTCCTAAAATAGTATCATACTGTTTGTTAAACGCAATAATATTATCGTGAACAACAGCATTTTTAGCAGCTTGGAATACTTCTTCGTCAGTAGCATTTTGATTTCCGAATTTGATATTATTTTTAATAGTATCCGAAAACAGAAAAGCATCCTGAGGGACAATTCCGATATTATTTCTTAAATCATTTAAATTTAAAGTGCTGATTTCGTTTGCATCAATCCTAAGTTCACCTTCTGTTACATCATACAATCTTGAAATTAAGGAAAGAATAGTCGATTTTCCAGAACCTGTTTTTCCTAAAATGGCCAGCGTTTCTCCTTTTTTTACCGTAAATGAAACATTTTTTAAAGCTTCAATATTTGTGTCTTGATAAGTGAAAGAAACATTGTCGAAAGTTATTGTTCCTTGAATATCTGAAGAATTTTCATTGTTGTTTTTTATTTCTGGTTCGATTTTTAAAAATTCATTTAGACGTTTTTGAGAAGCTTCTGCTTCCTGTACCATTGACGAAACCCATCCTAAAGAAGCAACAGGCCAAGTCAGCATATTTACATATAAAATAAATTCTGCAATAGTTCCAATATTCGGAATGGTTCCGTTGATGTACATTACACCTCCAAAATAAATTACCACCAAATTACTGATTCCGATTAGGGCAATCATTAAAGGACCAAATAAAGACTGGACTCTTGCTAAGCTTAAACTTTTGCGTTTGCTTTCTTCCGCAAGGTCTACCATATTATTTTGATGCTGGTTTTCTAACGAATAAGCTTTGATGACACGAATTCCAGAAAAAATTTCCTGAGTAAAACTCGAAACTTTTGATAAGTATTGCTGAAAAGTAGTGCTTCGCTTATTGATTTCTGAACTTAATTTAAAAATACAATACGAAAGTATAGGAAGCGGTAATATAGTATATAAGGTAAGAAGCGGCGAAACATTATACATATATAGTATAACAATCGCGAAACGAATAAATGTATTAATAGTATACATTACCGCCGGCCCGACATACATACGAACTTTAGAAACGTCTTCACTTATTCGGTTCATTAAATCTCCTGTTCTGTTTTGCTTGTAAAAAGTCTGAGAAAGATTTTCGTATTGTCTAAAAACTTCATTTTTTAAATCAAACTCAATATGACGTGACATTACAATTAAAGTTTGGCGCATTAAAAAAGTTAAAAATCCAGCTACGATCGTAGTGGCTATGATAAGCAATACGTTATGAATCAGATCTTGTCTGAAAGCTGCAATTACGACTTCTGATTTTTGATCCGTCGGAGATAGTTTGTCAAAATTCTCAATAGCGTTTAAGGACTTACTGATTAATTTTGGAGTAAACAGCGAAAATATTTGTGCGATTATGGTGATTAAAATACCCAGCGAAAAACTGTATTTATACTTAATGAAATATTTGTTTAAATAGCTTAATTCTTTCATTTTTTTAAGAAATATGATATAGAATTGATTTGAAATTGTGAATTATTACTAATTAAAATTATAATAAATTGCAATTTAATCAAAACAATTATATTGTAAAATTGTTATTTTAAAGATAAAAAATTAGCACATGTGTATTTTTTAATTATGTTTGAGAAGTCTTTTTGACAAATTCATAATTTTAACCTAATTAATACTAGCGCTATGGATGCAACTTTCGCAACTGGAAAGGAACTTCAAAAAATGGATCCTGTTTTTGGTCAATTATCTTTTGACGATCACGAACAAATTGTATTTTGCAATGACAAAGATACAGGTTTAAAAGCAATTATTGGTATTCATAATTCGGTTATGGGTCCAGCTTTGGGAGGAACTAGAATGTGGAATTATAACACAGAATGGGAAGCTTTAAATGATGTTTTACGTCTTTCAAGAGGTATGACTTTTAAATCTGCCATTACTGGACTTAATATTGGTGGAGGTAAAGCTGTTATTATTGGCGATGCTAAAACTCAAAAAACACCTGAATTAATGCGTAAGTTTGGTGAATTTGTACATTCATTAAGCGGAAGATATATTACTGCAGAAGATGTCGGAATGGAAACAAAAGACATGGATACTGTAAGAGATGTAACACCTTATGTGACTGGTATTTCTGAAGAAAGAGGCGGGTCTGGAAATCCTTCTCCTGTAACTGCTTACGGAGTTTATTTGGGAATGAAAGCTGCTGCTAAAAGTCAGTTTGGAACTGATGTTTTAGACGGTAAAAAAGTCTTGGTTCAAGGAATTGGACACGTGGGTGAAACTTTGGTGGAGTATTTGACTAAAGAAGGAGCGCAGGTAACTATTACTGATATCAACGAAGAAAAATTATATCAAGTTGCTTCAAAATACAATGCGACAATTTATACTGGCGAAGATTTATATACAGCAGATGTTGATATCTACGCACCGTGTGCAATGGGAGCAACAATTAATGATAATACAGTAAACAAAATTAAAGCTAAAGTTATTGCTGGTGCTGCCAACAATCAATTAGCAGACGAAAATGTTCACGGTGCGAGATTGCAGGAAAGAGGTATTTTATACGCTCCAGATTTCTTGATCAACGCGGGTGGAATTATCAATGTTTATGCTGAATTAGCTAACTACGGTAAAGCTGAAATCATGACTAAAACAGAAAATATCTACAATACAACTTTAGAAATTATAGATTTTGCAGCTCAAAATAATATGACGACTCATAAAGCGGCTCTTACAATTGCTCAAAACCGTATCGATCAAAGAAGAATCGAGAACGCTGCGAAGTAATTTTTTATAGTTTACAGTCTCAGTCTCAGTTTTCAGGTTTTTCTGGAAGCTGGGATTTTTTTTAGTTTTCAGTCGCAGTCGCAGTTTACAGTTTTTTTGAGGACTTCATTAGTTAGCTGAATACTGAATACTGAATACTGAGACTAAGACTAAGACTAAGACTAAGACTAAGACTGAATACTGCGACTGAATACTGCGACTGAATACTCCGACCGCGACTGAATACCGCGACTAAAACTAAATACTTTTTTACGAATTTATTTTAATATCAGGATTGAAATTCCTAATTTTGCAGACTAATTTTTAAATGTTCTTACAAGGTGGTAAATAGAAGACACATACGCGTTAAAGTAATGCAATCCATTTATGCAATGCACCAAAGCGGTTCTGATAATATGGAAAAAGAAGAAAAATTTCTTTTTTATAGTATTGACAATATTCAGGACTTATATCTTATAATGCTTTCTTCATTGATAGAAATCTGCAAAAAAGAAGCTGTCTTTTTGCATCTTTCAAGTAAAAAACACCTGGCAACTGCCGCAGAACGTAATCCGAATGAAAAGTTTGTAAAGAACAAAATTTTTCAACTTCTTGCCGAAAGCAATTCTCTTAGTATCGCTCTAGAAAATCGTAAAATCAATAACTGGTCATTAAACGATGATTATATCATTTTACTTTTAAATGATGTAAAAGCCAGCGATTTGTACAAAAATTACATGAATAACAATGTAAATACATTCGAAGAAGACAGACAATTTATTATTGATTTGTTCGAAAATGTTATTGTTCCTAATGAAAAATTATACGAGTATTTAGAAGATGATAAATTGACTTGGGTTGATGATATTCCAGTTGTAAATACACATATCGTAAAACAATTGAAAGCAATTAAAACAGAAGATCCTGACGATTTTAGAGTGCCGAAATTGTACAAAGATGTTGAAGATAAAGATTTTGCAAAAGATTTATTTAGAAGAACTGTTTTAAATGAAACTGCTTTTGCAAAAGAATACGACGATAAAACTCCAAATTGGGACAGCGAAAGGATTGCTGAAATTGATACGATTATCCTAAAAATGGCAATCTGCGAATTTTTAAAATTCCCTTCAATTCCAGTAAAAGTAACTCTTAACGAATATTTAGAAATTGCAAAAGAGTATTCTACACCAAAAAGTAGTATTTTTATCAACGGAATTTTAGATAACCTTGTTAAGGAACTTACAGCCAATAAAAAGATGGTAAAAGTAGGAAGAGGGTTGATGTAAAAACAACGAAATTTCAAAAAATAAAAATCCAAATCTAATGGCTTTGTCTCTCTGAGCGAATTCACAGAGATTAAAAAAGATATTAATAATAAATCAAAAACAAATTTAAATTATGGGACAATTAACTCAATTTGCGCCATTTCTATTGATGTTTGTGGTAATCTATTTCTTCATGATTAGACCACAACAAAAAAGAGCTAAAAACGAAAAAGAATTTGAAAGCAGCCTAAAAGTAGGTGACAGAATAGTTACAAAAAGCGGTTTCCACGGTAAAATTGCAGAATTAGCAGAAACTACAGTTGTAATCGAAACAATGTCTGGAAAATTAAAATTAGAGCGTTCTGCAATTTCTCTAGAATTGAGCGCGGCTTTGAACAAGAAAGCATAATTTTAAATTACAATATTTTAAATCCCAAATTCTAAAAGGAGTTTGGGATTTTTTTTGTTTTTAAATTAACGAGCTGCATGTCATTGCGAGGAACGAAGCAATCTCATTTGCTATTTCAAAAATTATCTTTTGTTAGTGAGGTTGCTTCGTTCCTCACAATGACATTTTTGCGCATAAAAAAAACCTTTGTCAAAGTTTTAAACTTTGACAAAGGTCTCTGATTAATTGGAATTTGGATTTTAAATATTGAAATTTAACTTACCTGTATTTATCATTCAATCCAACATTATTCAAAATCATCGGAATCACTTTTTCAATTCTCGAAAGTTTTGTTTTTTCCTGTTTTGCCGTTTCAATATATTCTAAAAACTCATATTGTTTATAGGGCGAAAACTTGGCAAATGCTTCTTTTAAAGCTGGATTTTTTGTCATTTCTTGATCTAAAAGTTCAGAAACAATTGCTTCTTTTTTTGAAGGTTTAATGACTTTTCCTTGCTTTTCGTTTTCAATCGCTTCGTGAATGTATTCTAAGACTTCTTTTTCGTTTATTTCATCCTTCGAGGTAAAACGCCATTGTCGCATTGATTTTGTTTTGTCTTCCTGAGCATTGATGAGTCTCTTTTTCTCATCTTTCAGAAAAACACCGTTTAAAAACCAAATTGCAAAATAATTTTTAAAACCTCCAATTCCGATAACATTTTTTTTGTTGTAAACATAAATAGGTCCTCCCCATTTTATGGTTTCAACCAGTTCAGTTTTGTCAATAATTGATTTAAGAAAAAGAAGTTCTTCTTCCCATTGATTGACTTTATCCCAAACGTGCTTTTTATCAGAATTAGGTTCCACTTTATCTTTTTCTTTTAGGTTTTTCAGTTGCATCAAAAATTCCTGGAATTGCAGTAAGCTCAGCAATTTTTACAATTACGTCTGTCGCTTTTTGGATGCTTTCAGCAGGAACATATTCGTATTTTCCGTGGAAGTTGTGTCCGCCCGCAAAAATGTTCGGACAAGGTAATCCCATAAAAGATAATTGCGATCCGTCAGTTCCGCCTCGGATTGGTTTGATGATCGGTTTGATGTTTAATTCTCGCATCGCTTTTTCGGCAATATCAACAATATGTTTTACCGGCAGAACCTTTTCTTTCATATTGTAATATTGATCTTTTACGACTGCAATTACGATATCTTCACCAAATTTCTTGGCAAATTTTTTATTGAATTTTTTGGCAATTTTCTCGATAAGCTCTTTTCGCTTTTCGAATTTCTTTTTATTGTGATCACGAATTATCAATTCTAAAACTGTTTCTTCGATGTTTCCTTTTATGTGATGAACGTGAAAAAATCCTTCGTAACCTTTTGTTTCTTCTGGGGTTTCTCCTTTTGGAAGTTCATTAATAAATTCATTTGCCAAAAGCATAGAATTAATCATTTTTCCTTTTGCATAACCAGGATGAACACTCTTTCCTTTAAAAGTAATTTTAGCTCCAGCTGCGTTGAAATTTTCATATTCTAACTCGCCAATCTGACTTCCATCCATTGTATAAGCCCATTGCGCTCCAAATTTTTCTACATCAAAATGATGCGCACCACGTCCAATTTCTTCATCTGGAGTAAAACCAATTCTGATTTTTCCGTGTTTAATTTCTGGATGCTGAATTAGATATTCCATTGCCGAAACAATTTCTGTAATTCCCGCTTTGTCATCGGCACCAAGAAGTGTTGTTCCGTCAGTTGTAATAATGGTTTGTCCTTTATATTGCAGTAAGTCTTTGAAATAATTTGGAGATAAAACAATGTTTTTCTCGGCATTCAAAACAATATCTTTTCCATCGTAATTTTCTACGATTTGAGGTTTCACATTGGCACCGCTAAAATCTGGGGAAGTATCAAAGTGAGAAACAAAACCTATTGTTGGAACTTCGTGATTTACGTTGCTTGGCAGCGTTGCCATGATATACGCTTTATCATCAATAGTTACATCTTCAAGTCCGATTGTTTTTAGTTCTTCAACTAATTTATTGGCTAAATTCCACTGCTTTTCAGTACTTGGCGTTGTTTGCGAATTTGGGTCTGATTCTGTATCAATTGTTATATAACTAATAAAACGATCTATGATATGTTGCATTTCTTTGATTTTTTAGCAAATATAGAAAATTTTTCTCCTGCATAATTTAGCTTTCCATATCTGAATTAATAAAAAAAGGGATTCTGTGCAGAATCCCTTTCATTTGTTTTTTTAGTATTATTTGCTTTTGACGCATCTAAAACCAACATGGTTAGCAGCAGATCTAATTTCGCCTTTTCCTCTTGTTCCAACCATGTATCGGGTGCAATATTGGTCGGTGCATAAAAAAGAACCGCCTCTGTGAACTCTTTTTACTTCTGTTGGATCATTTGGATCATTATAAGCATCAGGTCCTTGCGGATTTTTTACTGTTTTGCCACTGTCGGCCAATGATTTGTAATAGTCAACACTATACCAATCATTTACCCATTCCCATACATTTCCTGCCATATCATATAAGCCATAAGCATTTGGTGCATATTGAGCGGTAGGAGCAATTCCTTTAAAGCCATCTTCGCCAGTATCGCCATCTTTTATTGGGAAATGTCCTTGATATATATTAGCTTGAAATTTTCCCTTTGGTTTTAAATCATTTCCCCAAGCATATAGATTTCCCGTTTTACCGCCTCGAGCTGCAAATTCCCATTCAGCTTCTGTAGGAAGCCTTTTTCCAGCCCACTTCGCATAAGCTGCTGCATCTTCATATACCACATGAACCACAGGATATTTTTCTTTTCCTTTAAGGGTGCTCTGCGGACCTTCTGGATGTCTCCAGTCAGCACCAGGTTCGTAACGCCACCATTGCAGGAAATTATTTAAATTAACAGCAGATGGAGTAGGTGTAAATACAACCGAACCTGTTACTAAGTCTTCTTCACTTGCTGTTGGAAATTCTTCTTTAGTTGGTTTTTGCTCTGCAACCGTTACGTAGCCAGTAGCTTTTACAAATTTTTCGAACTCTTCATTGGTAACTTCAGTTTTATCCATGTAGTAGCCATCAACATAAACTCGGTGAATAGGAGCTGCGTCTTTTGTTACGCCTTTTATACTGCATAAACTTTCGTCTTCAACATTGCTTCCCATAGAGAATTCTCCGCCTGGAATCCAAACCATGCCGTCTGGAGCTTTTCCTGCAGGTTTATCTTTATTTTCAATAGTTGGTTTAAATGCTGAAGCTTCTGAAGTGTTTGGAATTTCATGACATTCCGCAGCCTCGGCTATTTCTTTTTTAGGCACCATTAACTTGGTATAACCGTAAGCAAGAGATATAATAGAAATCGTCAGCACAGCAAAAATCCAAAAGGTTTTATTTTTCATGGTAAATGATTTTGATCTTATATTGGTTGGGATAAAATTATAAAAATAATTCTTAATACTATAGTAATTATATAGGATTAATAAATTATTTATCTTCTTCAACAAGAACTACTTCGTATTTTTCTTTGCCATCAACTTGAACGGGTTGATAATACGTTTCTCCAAATTTTACATATTTTACATCTCCAATCGTAACTTCTTCACCGCCTTCTGGTAAATTGTCGACAATTGTTCCTGCTGTTGGAGGTACTACTTTATAGGTACTGCCATCTTTTTCATAATAAGTCCCGCCGTAATAATAATTGTTTACCGTTCCTGTATTGACCGTTTCTGCCCCACTTGGAATATTGTTAACAGTTCCGCCAACAGGTGCAGGCACAGCCGTGTAACCTCCATTAGAAGGCGCATACCAAACTCCCTGATCATAATGATACTGAGTACTTTCTACACTTACGACAATTGCCGTAACAGCAAGTGTAGTCACAAAGAATCCCCAAGGATGCCAAACTGGTCCCCAATAAAACGGTCTGTAAGGATGATAATAATACGGATGAAAAGTATTGTATCTGTAACCCCCATATCGGTAAGGAGGACGAGCATAAACAACAGTATTTCTTCTAACAACCGTATTTCTGTTATTGTTTATGGTAATATCTCTGCTTCGGTCAACATTTCTTGTATTGCCGCTTATGTTTGTATTTCTATTGCCTGAATTTCTGGTGTTATTAGAATTACGGCTTGTCGTATTTTTTCTGTTTTTAATCTTAGTATTGGAAATATTTGTAGGTCTGGTAACTTTAGTTCCTGAACCATTAGATCCAGGTCTTGTTATTGCTGATTTGTTTGTAGAAGGTCTGTTTACAGCTGGTCGAGATTGATTTGCTGGTCTTGTTGCCGCAGGTCTTGTATGCGTGCCAGCCGCAGGTCTGTGAACTCCGCCGCCATTTCCTCCAACTCGGCGCTGCGCTGTGCTGTCAATTGAAATCAAAAAAAAGGATCCAGCTAGACAAGTTATCACTGCTTTTCTTATTGCTTTATTTATATTTTTCATTTTCAGTATTTTAAGTTAGATAAAGTTATTAAAAAAAGAATTTGTATTTAAAATTTAAGCAAGTATTTTTAATTTAAAAATAGAATATTCTTACAATGAAATATCCCATTGTATTCTAAAACGCCAGCCTTGCTCAAGCGGTAAAGTTTTATCCTGAAAACTAAAATAACTTACTTCAGAGGTGAGTTTGTTTTTATGACCTTTAAAAAACCAATTAAAAGCCAACGTCGACTCATCTTGTCTATTTTGTCGTATAGAATTATCTGGTCTATAAGCAGCATGTCTTCCTGCCATTTCTAAATGCTTCGGCCACCAGTCGAAAACATTATGAAAGAAATATCCAGCCTGAACATAATATCCTTTTAGTGTCGTCGTTTCGTTATTATTTAATTTATCAATAATTTCTTTGGTATGCCATTCGCTCTGCCAAGAAAATCCACGGTACATAAATGCCGTTTCTACATTCCATTGATTAACTCTATATTGACCTGGCAAACCGTTTTCATATCCTTCTAAAGAACCTCCTCCAGCTTGAGAAAAACGAGTGTATGGACTTCTATTTGTTATGGCTGAAAAAGCAATAATTGGTGTAAGTTTTTCGTGAAATTCTAAATCACAGCCTTCAAAATCCAAAAATCGACCTAAGAAATTCCATTGTGCTCTTCCAAAATACATTAA
>Ga0160449_1001594_pt1 | contig 10846 bp, 6 predicted proteins | sample HID1975I_E1MG_FD_108216 | JGI IMG/M metagenome (GOLD analysis project Ga0160449, IMG submission 108216) | Enriched soil microbial communities from UW Madison campus, WI, USA - HID1975I_E1 MG | ecosystem: Environmental > Terrestrial > Soil > Unclassified | place: USA: Madison, Wisconsin...
CAACACAGGCCAGCATCAGGTTGTCGCCCTGCATGCGCTCGGCAAACGCCTGGGGTGCTGCCACCTTGGTGAAGGTCTCGATGCCTTGGGTAGACAGCGAGGGCGCGACTGCCTGCATGAAGGCATCCAGGCACAAGGTGCTGGCTTGGGGGAGGTCGTCCGGGGTCAGGTTGCGTATTTGCATATTGTTCGTCCGTGTCTGTTAGCGTCCTGCTGGCAACCTTATCCTGTAAATCCGGCTTGATCGACAACCGCCAGGGCTTGGGGATCAAGCGGCCCTCGCCACGGTCGGCTTACCTTCCCCAATCAGAATGTCTTCGAAAAACGCCCCGACCGGCTCGGTGGGATGGCACAGCTGTATTTCCAGCACCCATACCACCTCGCTCGGGACGATTTCCACCTCGGCCAGTTTGTCCTGCCCATAGAGCATGTGCGGGAAGTCGGCGATGCGATGGCCGGCCAGGTTGCGTTCCAGCTGCCAGCCTTTGGCCTGGGCACTGTGTTCGGCGAAGTCATACAGCTCGCGCCCGGTCAGCCCGCGGCCCCAGGCCTGGCGGGTTTCGTCGAACACTTCATGCAGTGCCTTGACGCAAGCGTGATGCAGGTCGCGTTGGCCAAACACGAAGGTGTCGCCATAGTCGCCTTCGTAGCCATCCCATACCGGGCCGACGTCGACTACGACGATATCCGTAGTACGTAATACACGTTGCAGGTCGATGCCTTGTCGCGGTGTACGCACGGTGTCGTCGCCGAAGCGGATGTAGGTGGGGTGCCAGGTGTGGGACGCGCCCATTGCTTGCAAGGTTTGCGCAGCCATCTCCAGTGCCTGGGCGGTGGTCATGCCGACGCGCAGTTGGCTGGCGATCGCGGCCACGGAGCGCACTGACTGCTCGCGGGCAGCGAGCATGCCGTCCAGCGAGTAGCGTGGGCCGACTTTTTCCAGCTCTGGGTGCAGGGTGTTGGCGGCTGCAGCCTGGGGTGCCAGTGCGCCGCTGGCGACAAAAGCCTCCGCGACAAATCGGTGGGGTTGTACGCCGGCGGCAAGGCACAGTTCGCGGGCCTGGTTGATCATGGCGGCATTGCCGCAGGCATAGACCTGGGTGTCGGCCCACTGATGCGCCTGGCCCAACGCCACCTGCTGCACGCGTGCCTCAGCCGAAAGAACCGGGTGCCAGCGAAAGTTGGGGTGTTCATGGCTGGCCTGCTCGAGAAACGCACGGTCATAGAAGTCCGCCGTCGATGACCCGCCCCAGTACAGCGTGACCTTGGCCCCGCGGGCCAGGGCTGTCAGCAACAAGGGCTTGATGCCGGCGTATCCTGTGCCGGTGGCAAACAGCACCAGTGGGCGTTGGTCTTCATGCTGCCAGGTGCAGGCGCCCACCGGCCCCTCAAGGATCAGTACGGCACCTGCTTGCAGGGTGGGCAGCAGGCCTTCGGTGAACACGCCGCCGCTGACCTTACGGATGTGAAACACCAGTTCCCCCTGGTCCTGAACGGGCAGGTTGGCAATGGAGAAGCAGCGGCTGTCACCGTTGTCGAGCTGGAATCTTACGTATTGACCTGCCCGCACTTCCAGCGGTTGAGCAGGTTGCAGCACCAGTTCGACGATATCCGCACTCAGCTCGCGCTGGTTGTGAACCTGCGCCTGGAACACCAGTGTCGGGGTGTCCAGGGACCAACCTGGGATCGCCAGGCGCATGTCGCTGCAGGCGTGGCTCTGGCACAGCAGCATCTCGTCGGCGGCCAGGGGGTAGGAGGGCGCGGGGGTGTCTGCATCCCGCTGCTTGTCCTGATACTGCCCCGATACCACCTTCACCTTGCAGGACCCGCACGCGCCGCGGCGGCAGGAGAAAGGTACCGGCAGGCCACTGGCGAGCATGGCATCGAGCAGCAGCTCCTGGCTGGCTTCGAAGGTTTTGCCCGAGGGCGACAATTCGATGACGTGACGGCTTTGCATGAGCACCTCGGGGGCAAATGGAGGCTCGATTGTTGCTATAGTCCAGGACCAGCAGAACCTCCAGTTTTGGATAATTCACATGGTCCAGCTTCGCAAATGGCAGCCGCTGCTCAAGCTTGATGGGGCGCAGTCTTCGTACAGGCAGATCGTCGAGGGATTGGTGGCCGCGATCAGCGAGGGCCGCCTGCGCCCTGGCACGCCGCTGCCGGGCACGCGGGAAATGGCGCAACTGTTGAACGTCAACCGCAAGACGGTGATCCTTGCTTACGAGGAAGCCGAGACCAAAGGCTGGCTGCAGAGCGTGCAGCGCCGGGGCACTTTCGTCAGCCAACAGCTGGCGACCGGAACACTCACCGAGCCCGCTACCACGGGGCCTTTCGCCCTGGCGTTGCCAGAGGAGCCTGCCGTTGCCTACTTCGAGGCGAACGAACGGGCTGCAGCGCAGCAGGGGCGGCCAGGGGCCTTGTTCTTTGACAACGGCGCCTGTGACCATCGGCTGTTGCCCCAGGCAGTCCTGCATCGCTATTACCGCAATGCCTTGCGCAGCAGCTTTACCAGCAACAGCGTGCGCCATGGCAGCGATTGCAGCAGCCTCTACCTGCGCGCCGCCCTGGCCGACATGCTGAGGCACAATCGCAGCCTGAACGTTGGCGCCGAGCATATCTGCCTGACCCAAGGCGTGCAGATGTCGTTGTCCCTGTTGGCCAGCGTGCTGCTCAAGCCGGGGGATGCCGTGCTGGTCGAGCGCCTGAGCTATCCGCCGGCGTGGGAGATTTTCCGTCAGTTGGGTGCCCGGCTGGTGACCGTGGACCTGGACCATGAGGGTTGCCGGGTCGATCAGATCGATGCCCTGTGCCGGCAGCACAAGGTGCGGATGATGTACATAACGCCCCATCACCAGTTTCCGACCACGGTCAGCTTGCCAGCCGGGCGCCGGCAGCAGTTGCTGGAGCTGGCGCGGCAGCACGACTTCTGCGTGGTCGAGGAAGATTACGACTACGAATACCACTTTTCCGGGCGGCCTTATCTGCCTTTGGCCAGCGACCGTCAGCAGCGGCATGTGATTTACATCGGCACACTGTCCAAGCCCTTGGGCAGCACGTTCCGTTGCAGCTATATCGTCGCGCCGGTTGAGGTAACCGCAGTGCTGGAGCGCAGGGCGACGCTGACCCTGGGGCAGGGCGATGCGGTGATGCAGCGGATGCTGGCGGACTTGATCAACGATGGCGAGCTGAAGAAGCACTTGCGCCGGGTCAACCGCGAGTACCGTCGGCGTCGGCAGACCCTGTTGGCTTGCCTGCACGATGCGTTCGGCGAGCAGGTTAGCCTGCAGGAGCCCGAGGGCGGGCTGGCGCTGTGGGTGCGGTTTTCCGACGCGATCAATGTGGACCAGTTGGTAGCCAAGGCACTGGAGCTGGACCTGGTGGTGCGCAGTGGTCGGCAGTTCTCGCCGTTTGGCCATGCCGAGAATGCTTTGCGCCTGGGGTTTGCTTCGCTGGATGTGGATGAGATCCGGCAGGCCACCCAGCGTTTGGCACAGGCGTGGAGCGCTATTGCTGCGGGATAAAATCAAGATGCAAGCCCGGATGAGGGCTCTGTGGGAGCGGGTAAACCCGCTCCCACAGGGGCTTGCTAACCCTGAGGAATCATCAACGTCGCCACACTTCGCCTTGTTCGGTCACTACCCAAGGCCTGTCAGCCGCATCCACCAGCACCCCGCCAACCCAGCGCTGCGAAGGGTTGTGATCAAGCCAGTGCGCCTTGCCTGCAAGCACCTGCTCGGCAAGCGGCGTCAGCCGCAGCGGTCGCTGCGCCCAAGCTTCCCCTGAGCCTTCCAGCAGCAGCGGCTGTGGCGCGTGGATCAACTGCTGCAGCAGCACATGGAACATCTGGTCACCGAGGTAAGGCAGCGGGTCATCCTGCATCATCAACTGGCCAAACACGCGGCCGGCCGGTAGCTCGCCGCGTGAAGCCAGCACGCGCAGCAGCAGGCGTTCGGTAAGGCTCAATCCGTCCTGTGCCCCCGGCAGCTCCTGCAGCTGGCGCGCCAATGCCCCGCCGAGCAACGGCAAGGCCGGGTGCGTGTGGTCAGCGAGGCTTGCCCAGGTCTTTGGATTGGGTGCGGTGTAGGCCGCCCATGCCTCGCGGGCCAGGGCCAGTGCATCCTCACCCAGTGCGCGACGTTGCGGCCACAGCCAGGCCAACAGGTCGGGGGCCAGTTGCCCGATGCCGATGAAACGCTCGATACCGGGTACCTGATCAATTTCGATCAGCTCAAGCCGACGCGGCAGGCCGGGCAGGCTGGCGAGCACGCGAATCAGGAACAGCTGGTCGTAAGCGTCGGCCTCGCACCACAGCACAATTTCGCTGTCGCGGTTCAGCCCGGCCAGGGCGCTACGCTGCGCCGCCTGGCGCTGTTCCAGGTCCAGGGGGCTCAGCTTGAATGCCTGTTGCACGTAGGCGCTGCGCACCTGCCAGTACTGCTCGTCGGGCAGCGCCGGTACAGGCCCCATGACCATCGGGTCGTCGAACATCTGGAAGGCGCCGGCAAACCCGGCGGTATGCAAGCTGTGGGCGATGTCGTTGCCGCAGCGCCAATGCTGCACGCTGGCCTCGTCATCGGCGGAAAAACCGGGGTGGCGTGCTGCGAAAGCCACGGCGTCGGCATGGGCCTTGAGCCTTGGCCAGCTGGCAAAGCCGGCCTCGCGGGCCACCAGCCATTGGGTGTCGGCAAGCCGGTAGTCGGGGCCGGGCAGGCCAAGCGTGCGCAATTGCTCGCGGGCGTCGTCGGCTTGGTGGTTTTTCAGTTCAGCCAGCAAGCGCTTGGCGCGTTTGCGCAAGGCGCGCAGGTCGAGCAAGCCGTGGTGGCGGGAAGCATTGATGGCGGGCATGCCAACTCCTTTGGGGCTCGGTCCGCCGACAAGCCGGGAGCTGGTATGGAAATGGAGTGAAGCATGGCTCGGGCAACCCCTTTGCGCGGACCGCAGGCGCAGCCGGCGCCCAGGCACCGACTTTAACGGTGCAGCGCAGCGGGTTGCAAACGATAGTTTTCCCATGGGTTGCCTTGCGCCTTATAGTGGCGGGCTTTTCTCCGTTGAAGTCAAAGGAATGGCGACCATGCGCATACGCACCCTGCTTGCAGCAATCGGGACCAGCTTGTCGCTGGGCTCGGCATTGGCTGCGGCAAGCCAGCCAGTGCCTGTAGCGGGCGAACGTATTTCGGTAAAGGTCGAGGGCACCGGGCCGGACGTCATCCTGATCCCCGGGCTGGCCTCTTCCCGTGAGGTTTGGGCGGGGCTCGCCAGCACACTGCGCCAGCAGCATCGCCTGCACCTGGTGCAGGTTGCAGGCTTTGCCGGCTCGCCTGCCGTGCCCACTGTGGACGGGCGCGTGGCCGCTCCGGTGGCCCAGGCGGTTGCAGACTATATCGGCAGCCAGCACCTTGAGGCACCGGCCATCATTGGCCATTCGCTGGGCGGTGAGGTCGCGCTGATGCTTGGTGCACGCCACCCCGAGCGGGTAGGGCGGCTGATGGTTGTCGATGCGCTGCCGTTCTACACGTTATTGCTCAACCCCATGGCTACCGCCGAAGCGGCTGCAGCGCAGGCGGCGGCATTGCGTGATGGGATGCTGGCGGCCCCGGCAGTTCAGGCCGAAGCCATGCAGCGCACAGCCATCGACCGGCTGGCCAAGACCGCTGCGGCCCGGCCGGCACTGGTCGAAGCCGCGCTGCGCTCGGACCGCAAGGTGGTGGCCGATGCCACCTATGAATTGATGACCACCGACCTGCGCCCGGAGCTTGGCAGCATCCAGTCGCCGGTGCAGGTCGTCTATGCCTATGACCCCTTGTATGGCATACCCGCTGCCAGCGTCGATGCAACCTTCGCAAACGCCTACGCAGGGACGCGAAACATCAGCTTCAAACGTATTGATGGCAGCTTCCACTTTGTCATGCTGGACCAACCGCAGGCCTTCGCGGAGGCGGTAGTCGACTTCCTCGAACGCTGAGATTGGCTGCGGCCCAACCTGCGCCCGGCAACATCTGTTCGGTTACCGCCCATAACCGACTCCCCACGCCTCAAGCCTGCGCGGGCACCTCCGATAGCAGCACACCCACCGTCGAATCTCGACCAGAAGTGGTGCCAACAAGGAGTACTGCCCGCATGCTTGCCAACCTGAAAATACGTACCGGAATGTTCTGGGTGCTGTCGCTGTTCAGCCTGACCCTGCTGTTTTCCACCGTCAGTGCCTGGCGGGCAGCAGTGGGCAGCGACCAGCAGATCACCGAACTGGACCAGACCGCACACCAGTCGGACCGGTTGAACAACGCATTGTTGATGGCGATTCGCGCCAGCGCCAATGTGTCCTCGGGCTTCATAGAGCAGCTGGGTGGCCATGACGAGAGTGCGGCCAAGCGCATGGCGCTGTCGGTCGAGCTGAACGACAAGAGCCAGACGCTGGTCGACGAATTTGTCGAGAACACCCGCGATCCAGCCCTGCGCACGTTGGCAACCCAGCTGCAGGCTACCTTTGCCGATTACGCCAAGGCGGTGGCCGGGCAGCGTGAGGCAACCCGCCAGCGCTCGCTGGAGCAGTACTTCAAGGTCAACAGCGATGCCGGCAATGCCATGGGCCGGCTGCAAGCGCTGCGCCAGCAACTGGTGGGCGCACTGAGCGAACGTGGCCAGCAGATCATGCTTGAGTCTGACCGGCGCCTGGCCCGCGCCCAACTGCTAAGCCTGGGGCTGTTGGTGGTGACCTTGGTGCTGGCGGCGCTGTGCTGGGCCTTCATTGCCCAGCGTGTTTTGCACCCACTGCGCGAAGCCGGTAGGCATTTCCAGCGTATTGCCGGTGGCGACCTGAGCGTGCCGGTGCAGGGGCAGGGCAACAACGAGATCGGCCAGCTGTTCCACGAACTGCAGCGCATGCAGCAGAGCCAGCGCGACACCCTGGGGCAGATCAATCACTGTGCCCGGCAGCTGGACGCAGCCGCCACTGCGTTGAACGCGGTTACCGAGGAAAGCGCCAACAACCTGCGCCAGCAGGGGCAGGAGCTGGAGCAGGCAGCCACCGCGGTGACCGAAATGACCACGGCCGTGGAGGAGGTTGCGCGCAACGCCATCACCACCTCGCAAACCACCAGCGAGTCCAACCAGCTGGCCGCGCAGAGCCGACAGCAAGTCAGCGAAAACATCGACGGCACCGAGGCCATGACCCGCGAGATCCAGGCCAGCAGTGCACACCTGGAGCAACTTGTCGGGCAGGTGCGGGATATCGGCAAGGTACTGGAAGTGATTCGCTCGGTGTCCGAGCAAACCAACTTGCTGGCGCTCAATGCCGCGATCGAGGCGGCCCGCGCCGGTGAGGCCGGGCGCGGCTTTGCGGTGGTGGCGGATGAGGTGCGCACGCTGGCCTACCGCACGCAACAATCGACCCAGGAAATCGAACAGATGATCGGCCGCGTGCAGGCGGGCACCGAAGCGGCAGTGGCGTCGATGCAGGCCAGCACCAACCGCGCCCAGTCCACACTGGACGTGACCCTGGCCTCGGGGCAGGTGCTGGAAGGTATCTACAGTGCGATTGGCGAAATCAACGAGCGCAACCTGGTCATTGCCAGTGCGGCCGAAGAGCAGGCTCAGGTCGCACGGGAAGTGGACCGTAACCTGCTGAACATTCGCGAGCTGTCGATCAACTCGGCGACGGGAGCCCAGCAGACCAGCGAGGCGAGCAAGGCGCTGTCGGGGCTGGTGGGGGAGATGACGGCATTGGTGGGGCGGTTCAGAGTGTAGTTTTCGCCGGGCGACGGGCGTCAAACTCGAACCTGACCGTTGTTACATTAAAAGTGGGTGAAACTTATTTAAAGTTCCCCTTGCGGGTTGACTTCGATACTACGCTTGAATAAAGTTCGATCGCCCCGAGAAAGGGCCTTTTTTCCATTCACTGAAGAATTCAATGGACACAGTATCTAGTCGCTGCCTGACCCCAGCCGTATGGCCTGGTCAGGCACTTGAACCGGAACACCGGTCCCGACACCCTGGTCGGGCAAGCCGCGCCAGAGCCTGATGCTCCGTCGTGACTTGCCGCCACCGGTGTCTGCCGGTTGGAGGCAAGCTCATGAACCTCACTTCATTCGCTTCACATTGCCTGTTCGCCGGCCTTGCGCCGCAGCAGGCCCATGCACGGCCGTCCCGCCTGCACGGGTACCCTGACGACAGCCAGGAGCCCCCCAGTAGATGCGGGCGGCTGGCGTTTCTGCATGGCCGCTTGAGCCCCCAGACTTTTCGCTGAATAAAAGATATTAAACGGTATCTTTGCTCTCGAACTTTTTAAATTAAAAGTTCGCGGGCAGCTATTGCCCGGTATTTATCAAAAGGAATCAAACCATGGACTGCGCGAGTAGAAAGTTCGCTGCCGAAACAACTTCCGACCCTCGGCAGCGGACAGACAACTGTCGGAAAAGCCCAGTATTTTTCTGCGACCCGACATGCCTTCGTTCACCGCCTGAGTGAAACGTCTGTGTGTCGTGCCGCTGCAGCGGCAGGAGCACAGCAACATGACTGTCAAACACCGCAACACCTCATCGGCCACGGCCGAACGCGAAACCCGCCTGTCTACCCGCGCTGCCCGTGAAGCGCGCAATGGGCTGGCCGTCACCCTCGCCAACCTTGATGCCAGCGAACACGGCCTGACCGAGCGCGAGGCTGCCAAGCGCCTGGAGCACGATGGGGCCAACCAGGTCGCCCACGACCCGCAACCCCACGCCCTGATGCAATTGCTCAAGGCCCTGCACAACCCGTTCATCTATGTACTGCTGACCCTGGCCGGGATCAGCTTTGTCACCGACTACTGGCTGCCGGTCAGCGCCGGCGAAACGGACGACGCCGACCTGACCAAGGTCATCATCATCATGACCATGGTCAGCCTCAGCAGCCTGCTGCGCTTCTGGCAGGAATACCGCTCGAACAAGGCCGCCGACGCGCTCAAGGCCATGGTGCGTACCACCGCCACCGTGCTGCGTCGCGAGCAGGTCGGGCAGGCTCCGCGCCTGCGCGAAGTGCCCATTGACGAAGTGGTGGCCGGCGACATCGTGCAGCTTTCTGCAGGCGACATGATCCCCGCCGACATTCGTCTGCTCGAATCGCGCGACCTGTTCATCAGCCAGGCGGTGCTCACCGGCGAAGCGCTGCCGGTCGAGAAGTACGACACCTTGGGCAATGTCGCGCAGAAGTCCGCCACCGGGCATGGTGCTGACCAGGGCAACCTGCTCGAGCTGCCGAACATCTGCTTCATGGGCACCAACGTGGTCAGCGGTCGCGCCCGCGCCGTGGTGGTCGCTACCGGCCGACGTACCTACTTCGGCTCGCTGGCCAAAGCCATTGCCGGTTCCCGTAGCCAGACCGCCTTCGACCGGGGCGTGAACAGCGTCAGCAGCCTGCTGATCCGCTTCATGCTGGTGATGGTGCCGGTGGTGTTCATGATCAACGGTGTGGTCAAGGGCGACTGGGGTGATGCCTTCCTCTTCGCGCTTGCCGTGGCAGTGGGGCTGACCCCGGAAATGCTGCCGATGATCGTCAGCGCCAACCTGGCCAAGGGCGCCGTGGCCATGGCCCGGCGCAAGGTGGTGGTCAAGCGCCTGAACGCCATCCAGAACCTGGGCTCCATGGATGTACTGTGCACCGACAAGACCGGCACGCTCACCCAGGACCGGATCATCCTCGAACACCACGTGCGCTTCGACGGCCAGCGCGACCGGCATATTCTTGAACTGGCCTGGCTCAACAGCCATCACCAGAGCGGCATCCGCAACCTGATGGACCAGGCCGTGCTGCATTTCGCTGGCCAGGACAGTGAGTTCAAGGTGCCTTACGCCTACGCAAAGGTCGACGAACTGCCGTTCGATTTCATCCGCCGTCGCTTGTCGGTGGTGGTGAAAAACGCCTTGGGTGATCACCTGCTGGTCAGCAAGGGTGCGGTCGAGGAAATGCTCGCTATCGCCACGCATGTCCAGGAAAGCGACCGTGTCGTTGCCCTGGACCCGCTCCGCCGCCAGCAGCTTCTGACCAGCGCCGAGGCCTACAACCAGGATGGCTTCCGTGTGCTGGTGGTCGCAACCCGCGAGATCCCGGCTGCCGAAGGCAAGGCGCAGTACCACACCGACGATGAGCGCGGCCTGGTGATCCAGGGCTTCCTGACCTTCCTCGACCCACCCAAGGAAACTGCCGGCCCGGCCATCGCCGCCCTGCGCGACATGGGCGTGCGGGTGAAGGTACTGACCGGCGACAACCCGGTGGTTACCGGCAAGGTCTGCCGTGAGGTGGGCCTGGAGCCAGGCCTGCCACTGCTCGGCCAGGACATCGAGCGCATGGACGACACCGCCCTGAAGCTTCAGGTAGAGGAACGCACGGTTTTTGCCAAGCTCACCCCGCTGCAGAAATCACGTGTGCTCAAGGCCCTGCAAGCCAATGGTCACACGGTGGGCTTCCTCGGCGACGGCATCAACGACGCCGCAGCCCTGCGCGATGCCGACGTGGGTATCTCGGTAGATAGCGGCACCGACATCGCCAAGGAGTCGGCCGATATCATCCTGCTGGAAAAGAGCCTGATGGTGCTGGAGGAGGGGGTGCTCAAAGGCCGCGAAACCTTCGGCAATATCATGAAGTACCTGTGCATGACTGCCAGCTCCAACTTTGGCAACGTGTTCTCGGTTTTGGTGGCCAGTGCGTTCATTCCCTTCTTGCCGATGTTGGCAATCCACCTGCTTCTGCAGAACCTGATGTACGACTTCTCCCAGCTGTCGCTGCCGTGGGACCGCATGGACAAGGAGTTTCTCAGCAAGCCACGCAAATGGGATGCCCGCAACATCGGTCGCTTCATGCTGTGGATCGGCCC
>Ga0160449_1001608_pt1 | contig 10782 bp, 7 predicted proteins | sample HID1975I_E1MG_FD_108216 | JGI IMG/M metagenome (GOLD analysis project Ga0160449, IMG submission 108216) | Enriched soil microbial communities from UW Madison campus, WI, USA - HID1975I_E1 MG | ecosystem: Environmental > Terrestrial > Soil > Unclassified | place: USA: Madison, Wisconsin...
GAAGGTCGCCCCGATGCCAGCGTCATTCAGGCGCTGCACGAGCTGCCGGGGCGACTGGTCATTCGTTCCACGGCGTGAATCACACAATCCCTGCAAACTCTCTACAACAAGAACAAGGAGACAGGCATGAACGCTACAGAGTCCCGCAATGATCGTGCGATGTATCGAAAAATAACCTGGCGCATCATGCCGCTGTTGCTGACGGCCTATGTCGTGGCGTTTCTCGATCGAATCAACATCGGCTACGCCCAATTGCAGATGAAGGAAACCCTGGCGTTCAGCGACGCGGTGTATGCCCTGGGCGCGGGCGTTTTCTTCATCGGTTATCTGCTGTTCGAAGTTCCCAGCAACCTGATGCTGGAAAAGATCGGCGTGCGCAAAACGCTGCTGCGCATCATGGTCTGCTGGGGCATCGTCGCCATGGCCATGATGTTCGTGCAGACGCCGACACAGTTCTATGTGCTGCGCTTTTTGCTCGGTGCCTTCGAAGCCGGCTTCACCCCCGGCGCGTTGCTGTACCTCACCTTCTGGTACCCGCCGGCCCGGCGTGCGGGGATGATCGGGGTCTTCCTGCTCGGGGCCATTGTTGCCAGCCTGATCGCCGGCCCGCTGTCCGGCGCCATCATGAAGTTTCTCGATGGTCTCTACGGCTGGCACGGCTGGCAGTGGTTGTTCCTGGTGCAAGGCCTGCCCGCACCGCTGCTGGGGTTGCTGGCCTGGCGCGTGCTGGTCGACCGTCCCGAGCAGGCCGCCTGGCTGAGCGCCGATGAAAAGACCCGGCTGCGCCAGCAACTGGACGCCGAGCACCAATCGTCGACCAAAGCCGACCATGGCTCCCTGCGCGACCTGCTGGGCGATGTCCGGTTCTGGGCGTTGGCGCTGGTTTACCTGGTGATGGTCGCCGGCACCTATGCCATGGCCTTCTGGATCCCGACCCTGATCAGGAGCTGGGGCGTTGCCGATCTCATGCACATCGGCCTGTACGCCACCTTGCCGCAACTGGGCGCGATAGCCGGGGTGATCCTGCTTGGCCGCAGTTCGGACCGTTTGGGCGAGCGCCGCTGGCACTTCACGGCCAGCGCGCTGCTGGCCGCGTTCGGCCTGTCGATCATTGCGCTGGGCCAAGGACAGCTGGCCATGTCACTGACCGGCCTGTGCCTGGCCGTGACAGGTATCGCTTCAGTAACTCCGGTGTTTTTCGCCCTGGTCTCCGACTACCTGCCCCGCGCTTCGGTTGCGGTGGGCATTGCCCTGGTCAGCAGCATCGGCAACCTGGGCGGCGCGGTCATTCCTTCCCTGACCAGCGCTATCAATACCGCCACCGGAGGCACGACCTACAGCATGTACTTCGTGATGAGTCTCTACCTGCTGGCCAGTTTGATCATTGTTCTGTGTGCCCGTCGGCCAGCACCGGTGCTCCAGTCCGCCTGAAGCGGCAACCCTTCAACTACTGAAAAAACAAAGGAAAACATCCCGTGATCGAGCAACTCAAAAAGGGTCAATCGGCCCAGGCGAAAGCGAGCAATCAAGCCCAGGTGCGCGCCACCGTGGAAGGTATCCTCGCCGACATTGAGCAACGCGGTGACGCAGCGGTGCGTGAATATTCCGAGCAGTTCGACAATTGGGCGCCGCAGAACATGCGCCTGACCCAGGAACAGATCGACGCCTGCATCGCCAGCCTGCCCCCCCAGACGCTCGACGACATCAAGTTCGCCCAGGAGCAGATTCGCCGCTTCGCCCAGATCCAGAAGGACTCGATGCACGATGTCGAAGTCGAAACCTTGCCCGGCGTTGTCCTCGGTCATCGCAACATTCCAGTCAACTCGGTGGGCTGCTACATCCCCGGCGGCAAGTACCCGTTGATCGCCAGCGCACACATGAGCGTACTCACTGCCAAGGTGGCCGGCGTCAAGCGTGTCATTGCCAGTGCGCCGCCGTTTGCAGGCAAACCATGCCCCGAAATCGTCGCGGCGATGCACTTGGCCGGCGCTGATGAAATCTACTGCCTGGGCGGTGTACAGGCCGTGGCTGCCATGGCCATCGGCACTGAGAGCATCGTCGGCGTCGACATGATCGTCGGTCCGGGCAACGCCTATGTGGCCGAGGCCAAGCGTCAACTGTTCGGCCGCGTCGGCATCGATCTGTTCGCCGGTCCGACCGAAACCATGGTGATCTGCGATGACAGCGTGGATGCCGAACTGGTCGCCGTCGACCTGCTGGGGCAGGCCGAACATGGCCCGACTTCCCCCGCCTATTGCGTGACCACCAGCAAGAAGATCGCCGATCAGCTGCCGGCCGCCATCGACCTGGTGCTTTCGCGCCTGGACACTGCGCCGGTCGCGAGTGCCGCCTGGAAGGACTTCGGTGAGATCTATCTGTGCGACACCGACGAAGAAGCCCTGGAAGTCGCCGAGCGCCTGTGCTCCGAACACGTGCAAGTGATGACCAGGGACCCTGCCTGGTACCACGATCGCATGACCCGTTACGGCGCCCTGTTCCTCGGCCACCGCACCAATGTCAGCTATGGCGACAAGGTCATCGGCACCAACCACACACTGCCAACCATGGGCGCGGGGCGCTACACCGGTGGGCTGTGGGTGGGCAAGTTCATCAAGACCCACACCTACCAGCGCGTGCTGACCGATGCGGCGAGCGTGATGATTGGCGAGTACTGCTCGCGGCTGTGCGGTTACGAACATATGTCCGGCCACAAAGAGCAGGCGGACATTCGCGTACGCCGCTTGAAGCAGGAGGCTTGAACTCATGAGCAAACCCGTACCACAAGGTCGCGGCGACTATCGTTACCTGCGCGACATCACGACTCGCTGGATGGACAACGACGTCTACGGTCACGTCAACAACGTCATTTACTACAGCTGGTTCGACACCGTGGTCAATGGCTGGCTGCTGGAGCAGAACCTGCTCGACCTGGAACAGTGCCCGACCGTAGGCCTGGTGGTCGATACCCATTGCAGCTACTTCTCGTCCATCTCTTTCCCCGACCTGGTGCGCGCCGGGCTGCGTGTGGCAAGCCTGGGTACTTCGAGCGTGCGCTATGAAGTCGGCTTGTTCGCCAACGACAACCAGGCAGCATCGGCCCAGGGGCATTTCGTCCACGTCTACGTCGACCGCGTGACACGCCGGCCGGTGCCGCTGCCGGCGGAGCTGCGCCGTGCACTGGAAAGCATTCAGGTGGCGTCGTGAAAGATTTCAAGTCCCGCAAAGGAGACAGTTCATGATCACAGGTATCAAACGCCTGTTCATGGCTGGCATGGCTTGCACCATGCTCGCCGCCCCACTGGCACAGGCCCAGTCGGCCAAACCCAATATCCTGGTGATCTGGGGTGACGACATCGGCTGGCAGAACGTGAGTGCCTATGGCATGAGCACCATGGGCTACACCACGCCGAATATCGACCAGATCGGCATGGAGGGCATTCGCTTCACCGATCACTACGCGCAGCCATCCTGTACGGCCGGCCGCGCAGCGTTCATTACCGGGCAGTATCCGATTCGTTCCGGGATGACCACCGTGGGCCAGCCGGGCGACAAGCTCGGCTTGCAAGCCGCCTCGCCGAGCCTGGCCGAGGTCATGAAAGAGGCCGGTTACCGCACCGGCCAGTTCGGCAAGAACCATCTGGGCGACAACAATCCCAACCTGCCGACGGTGCATGGCTTCGACGAATTTTTCGGCAACCTGTACCACCTCAATACCGAGGAACAGAGTGAATACGCGGACTACCAGATTTTTGCCAAGCAATATCCGGGCGGACCGCAGGCCTACGCCAAGAAGTTCGCCACTCGCGGCGTGTTGCACAGTTTCGCCACCGATAAGGACGATCCAACGGTAGACCCGCGCTTTGGCGTGGTCGGCAAGCAGACCATCGAAGACACCGGACCGCTGACGACCAAGCGCATGGAAGATTTCGACGGTGCCGAAGTGATCCCCCATGCGCTGGATTTCATGCGCAAGGCCAAGAGCGAGGACAAGCCGTTCTTCGTCTGGCTCAACACCAGTCGCATGCACCTGTACACCCACCTCAATGAAAAATGGCAACACGCTGCCGACAAGTACACCCACGAAGACGACATGCAAGGCAGCGGCATGATGCAGCACGACCACGACATCGGTCAGGTGCTCGACTTCCTCAAGCAGAACGGCCTGGATGAAAACACCATCGTCTGGTACTCCACCGACAATGGCCCGGAACACTCTTCCTGGCCACATGGCGCGACGACCCCGTTCCGCGGCGAGAAGATGACCACTTACGAAGGCGGCGTGCGTGTACCGTCGATGCTGCGCTGGCCTGGGGTGATCAAGCCGGGCCAGATCAAGAATGGCATTCAGGCGCATCAGGACATGTTCACCACCCTCGCTGCAGCGGCGGGCGTGCCGGATGTTGTCGAGCGCATGAAAGTGCAGAAAAAACAGTACATCGACGGCATCAACAACCTCGACTACTGGACCGGCAAGTCTCCGGAAAGCGCGCGTACCAGCCTGTTCTACTACATCGAGAGCAAGTTGACCGCCGTACGCATGGGCCCGTGGAAGCTGCACTTCTCGATCAAGGAGGACTACTACGCCCCGATAAAACCCTTGTTTGCGCCGCTGATGTTCAACCTGCGCAGTGACCCGTTCGAAAGCTACGACAGCAACGATTCCTACGGCCACATGATCCAGAAGTCTTCATGGATCTCGGCACCGATGGGCGAGCTGATCGGCGCCCATCTGAAATCCCTGGCCGAGTATCCGCCGGTGCAGACGGCCAAGTCATTCGATCGTTCGAATCTGGTGCAGGATTTTTTGCGAAGCCAGCAGAAGGCGACGCAATGAATCGAGCCTGCCGCCCTGCGTTCGGACGGCTTGCGCTCAGGTCCGCCTGGAACATGAGGTGCTCCGGCCTACCCCAAAGGAGGGGGCAGCAGCCCGAAGCACCTCACTATCGTGGACGCCTGTAACGGGCCACGAATTTCTTCCTTGACCCCCACTCGACACTGCCTGACGAGAGACGCCATGACTGACCTGCTGCTCAACGAGCGTGACTTGCGCTTCCAGCTCTACGAGCTGCTCGATACCGAGGCTTTGCTGCAACGCCCGCGCTACGCCGAACACGATCGCGGCGTATTCGATGCCTCTCTCACCACCGCCCGCCAGATCGCCGCCGAGCTGTTCGCCCCGCACAACCACAAGGGCGACGCCAACGAGCCGACCTTCGACGGCGAACGGGTTCACATGATTCCCGAGACCAAGGCCGCGTGGGATGCCTTTGCCCAGGCCGGTTTCCTTGCCGCTCACCACGACTTTGCCGATGGCGGCCTGCAACTGCCGGAAGTGGTGCTGCGCGCCTGCATGGCCTATTTCGATGCGGCCAACATCGCTACCGTGGCCTATTCGTTCTTGAGCATCGGCGCGACCAATCTGCTCAAGGCCTTTGCCAGCCCCGCGCTGCGCGAACGTTTCCTGGCGCCCATGCTCGACGGCCGATTCAGCGGCACCATGGCCCTCACCGAGCCTGGCCAGGGTTCGGCGCTGGGCGATCTGCGCACCGCAGCGCGCCCTGGCGAAAACGGCACTTATCGGATCTTCGGCCAGAAGATGTTCATCTCCGGTGGCGACCATGAACTGACCGATAACATCGTGCACATGGTGCTGGCACGTATCGACGGTGCGCCTGCCGGTACCAAGGGTATTTCGCTGTTCCTGGTGCCCAAGTTCCTGGTGAACGCCGACGGCAGTGTCGGGGCGCGCAACGACGTGGCCCTTGCCGGCTTGCTGCACAAGATGGGCAATCGCAACACCACCTCCACCGTGCTCAGTTTCGGCGAGCACGACGGTGCCGTGGGTTATCTGATCGGCGAGGCCCATCAGGGCCTGGGCTACATGTTCAAGATGATGAACGAGGCCCGTATCGGCGTCGGTCTTGGGGCTGCCAGCCTCGCCTATCAAAGCTACATCCACGCCTTGGACTACGCCCGTGAGCGCCCGCAGGGTCGCCTGCCCGGGAACAAGAATCCGGCAGAGCCCCAGGTGCGCATCGTCAATCATGCCGATGTGCGTCGGATGCTGCTGCAACAGAAGGTCTATGCCGAAGGCAGCCTGGCGCTGTGTCTGTACGCCAGCAGCCTCGTTGAGGATGCCCACACCGCCCTCACGGCCCTGGAGCGCAGCAACGCCGCCGAACTGCTCGACGTGCTGACGCCGGTGGTCAAGTCCTATCCTTCGCGCTACGGCCTGCTCGCCTCCGAGATTGGTGTTCAAGTCCTTGGCGGCGCCGGTTATACCCGTGAATACCCGTTGGAACAGTACTACCGCGACAACCGCCTTAACCCGATCCATGAAGGCACCGAAGGCATCCAGGCGATTGACCTGTTGGGTCGCAAACTAGGGCCCCGGGGTGGTGACGGCTATCGACTGTTCACCGCCGAAGTGCTTGCCACCCTGCTCGCCGCCAACAGCGACACACACTGCGCGCCGCTCGCGGCACTGCTGGCCGATGCGCTGAGCATCCTCGAGCAAGTCACCTGCAGCCTGCAAGCGCAGGTATCGGCCGATGCCAATCTCGGCATGGCCAATGCCACACCGTATCTGGATCTGTTTGGGCGCGTGGTCGTCGGCTGGATCTGGTTGCGCCAGGCGTTGCTGGCCAGCCGGGCCCTGGGGGCGAACGCCAGTGGCAGCGATGCCGATTTCTATCAAGGCAAGTTACAAGCCGCGCACTACTTCATGACCTGGGAACTGGCGCCGCTTGAGTCCCAAGGGCGGCTGCTGACCGACGCCAACCATGTCGCCTACTACATGCAGGACAGCTGGTTCTAGAAGACGAGCAGGCTCGCTCCCACAGGATCTACGCAAGCCCTTTCAACGAACTTCAGGAAAGCATCATGAACACACTGGTCACCTACCACGTCGAAGACAATCTTGCGCTGATCGGCCTGGCATCAAAACCCGTCAACGCCCTCGGACAACCCCTGCGCGCCGCCATCCTCGAAGCCTGTGAGCGTGCCGCCAGCGATCCTGCGGTGTCGGCGATCATCCTGCACGGCGCAAACGGTTTGTTCTGCGCAGGCGCCGACATCAGCGAATTCGGTCTCCCGGCTTCCTTCGCCGCCCCTTCGTTACCCGACCTCCTTTTGCGCCTGACTGGGATCGACAAGCCACTGATTGCCAGCATCGACCGCTTCGCACTCGGCGGAGGGCTGGAACTTGCCTTGGCGTGTGGCTACCGCATCAGTGCTGCCGACGCCCGTCTCGGCCTGCCGGAAATCAACCTGGGCCTATTGCCGGGTGCAGGCGGAACGCAGCGTTTACCCCGACTGATCGGGGCCGAACCGGCACTCGACATGATGATGTCCGGTCAACCCATCAGCGCCGGGCGCGCCTTTGATCTCGGTTTGGTCGACCATCTGGTCGGGGAAGCCGACTGCCTGCTCGATGGCGCACGCACCTTCGCCCGCGAACTGATCGGCGAAGGCGCAGCGGCGCACCCCGCAGAACGTCACGGCAAACCGGCCGCTGCCCTGCCCGATGACTTTTTCACTCGCTATCGCGCCGCCCACGAACCTCGCTGGAAAAACCGCCTGGCCCCTCGACTGGTGCTGGCGGCCGTGGAATCGGCTTGCGTACTTCCGCTGCACGCCGGACTGCAGCGCGAACTCACCCTGTTCAAGGAGGCCGAAGCCTCGGCGCAATCCCAGGCCCTGCGCCACGTGTTCTTTGCCGAGCGCGAAGCCGGCAAAGTGGCCGGTGTCAGCACATCCACGGCATTGCGCCCCGTAGCCAAGGTCGCGGTGATAGGCGCGGGGACCATGGGTGGCGGCATCGCCATGAACTTCGCCAACGTGGGCATTCCGGTCACCCTGCTGGAGCTCAAACCCGAAGCACTTGAGCGTGGCCTGGGGCAAATCCGCAACAGCTACGAGATCAGCCGGCAACGCGGCAAGCTGACACAGAGCGAACTCGACCAGCGCATGGCCTTGCTGACCGGCACCCTCGACTATGCCGACATTACCGAGTGCGACTTGGTGATCGAGGCAGTGTTTGAGAGCCTGCCGATCAAACAGCAGGTGTTCCGCACCCTGGACGAGGTCTGCAAGCCGGGCGCTATTCTGGCCAGCAACACTTCCACCCTTGATGTCGATCAGATCGCGGCGGTCACGCGTCGCCCGCAAGATGTCATTGGCTTGCACTTCTTCAGTCCGGCCAACGTGATGCGCTTGCTCGAAGTGGTTCGCGGCAAACTCACCGCGCCCGAGGTGCTGGCCACGACGCTGAAACTGGGCAAGACGATTGGCAAGATTCCGGTGGTGTCCGGCGTATGTTTCGGCTTCATCGGCAATCGCATGCTCGAACCCTACTCCCGCGAAGCCCATCGACTGGTGTTGGAGGGTGCGGCACCCGCGCAGATTGACCAGGTGCTGACCGACTTGGGCCTGGCGATGGGGGTGATGGCGATGCACGATCTGGCCGGCATCGACGTCAGTTTCCTGGTACGCGAGTCCCGTCGCGAAGCCATTGCCCATGACCCGAGCTACTGCCGGATCGCCGACGAGCTGAATGCGCTGGGTCGCTTCGGCCAGAAGACCAAGCGCGGCACATACATCTACGAGGGGCGTGAGCGCAAGGAAGACTTCGAGGTGATTGCCCTGGCCGAGCGCATCGCTGGCGAACTGGACATCCCGCGCCGGCCGATTTCCACGCAAGAGATTCATGATCGCTGCCTGTTCATGCTGATCAACGAAGGCATCCAGTTGCTCGACGAAGGCATCGCCGAACGCGCGGGTGATATCGACCTGGTCTGGATCAACGGTTACGGCTTCCCGGCCTGGCTTGGCGGGCCGATGCATTACGCCGAGCAGATTGGCCTGGACGTCGTGCTGGCCGGTATTGGCAATTACCGCAAAGCCCTCGGTGAGTACGGCGAGATGTGGTTCCACCCTGCCCCGCTGCTGGAGCGACTGGTGGCTGCCGGCAAGACCCGCATCGAACGCATCTGATCTTGCTACGGCCCCGCGATGGGGCCGATTCTCCATTCCACAGGAACAACACGATGAAAGAAGCCGTTATCCTTTCCACCGCCCGCACGCCGATCGGCAAGGCCTTTCGTGGTGCCTTCAATTTCACCACGTCCCCGACCATGGCCAGTTTCGCGATTCGCGCCGCGGTCGAGCGCGCCGGTATCGAAGCCGGTGAAATCGAAGACGTGGTGATGGGCACCGGTATGCCCGCTGGCACGGCGGGCTGGAACCTGGGCCGCATGAGCGCGCTGGCTGCGGGCTTGCCACTGACCGTCAGCGGCCAGACACTGGATCGCCAGTGTGCTTCGGGCCTGATGGCCATCGCCACTGCTGCCAAACAGATCATGGTCGACGGTATGCAAGTGACTGTCGGTGCGGGCCAGGAACACATCAGCCTGGTACAGAACCGCCACATGGAGTGGATCAGCAGCCAGCATGACGAAAGTGTCCTGCGCAACGCGCCTCTGGCCTACATGCCGATGCTGCAAACCGCCGAACTGGTTGCCCAACGCTACGGCATCAGTCGCGAAGCACAAGACCTTTACAGCCTGCAATCGCAACAGCGCACCGCCGCTGCGCAACAGGCAGGCGTGTTCAGCCATGAAATCGTGCCCATAACCGTGTGCAAGCAGGTGGTGGACAAGGCCAGCGGGGCGGTCAGCCATGAGCAGGTAAGCCTGAGTCTCGATGAAGGCAACCGACCACAAACCCTCCTGGAAGACCTGAGCAAACTCAAACCGGTGGTCGAAGGCGGCTGCATCACCGCCGGCAACGCCAGTCAGCTGTCCGACGGCGCTAGCGCCTGCGTGCTGATGGAGGCGCGACTGGCGCAGCAGCGCAACCTGCAACCGCTGGGCCTGTATCGGGGCATCGCGGTGGCGGGCCTGGCGCCGGAAGAGATGGGCATCGGGCCGGTACTGGCTGTGCCAAAACTGCTGAAGCAGCATGGGCTGAAAGTCGATGACATCGGCCTTTGGGAACTCAACGAAGCCTTTGCCTGCCAGGTGATATATTGCCGCGACAAGCTGGGCATCGACAACGCCAGGCTCAACGTCAACGGCGGCGCGATTTCCATCGGGCACCCGTACGGCATGAGTGGGTCGCGCATGGTCGGTCATGCCTTGCTGGAAGGTAAGCGTCGGGGCGTGAAGTACGTGGTGGTAACCATGTGCGTCGGCGGCGGCATGGGGGCAGCCGGCTTGTTCGAGGTGTTGTGAAGGGTGCTTTCAGGAGTTTTTGTTTGCCGGGCAAGATGCTGTCGCCCAACCGCGATGGCGTCTGGCGCGTTTCCAGGTCCGCGTCGATGCGATTGCGCCGGGCTACTTCAAGACTGGAATGAACGACGCGTATTTCGACAGCGACAAGGGCCAGGCGTACATCCGTGACACCATGCAGCTCGACCGGAAGTGCCGTTGCACTTCCGGTTGTCGAGAAACCGATCAAAATTCAAACCGGCTCACCACAGCGTGCGAATCGAACGGCAAGTAACGCGATTGCCGATCACGCATGATCTTGATCATCGCAATCTCGGGATCACTGGAAAACACCAGGCGACCACCACTGGCTACCAGGTGGTCCAGCAGCCGTTCTTTCTCGCCGACCAGATCTTCCGGATTGCGGTCGTTGGCCGTCGTCACGTCCAGACGCAGCCAATGCGTACCTGGAATCAGGTCGCCGGCAAACACCACCGGCCCGCCCGGCATGGCGATTTCCGGTATCAGTTGCCCTGGCGTGTAGCCATCGCTGAAGTGGAACTGCCAACCGTCA
>Ga0160449_1001610_pt1 | contig 10778 bp, 10 predicted proteins | sample HID1975I_E1MG_FD_108216 | JGI IMG/M metagenome (GOLD analysis project Ga0160449, IMG submission 108216) | Enriched soil microbial communities from UW Madison campus, WI, USA - HID1975I_E1 MG | ecosystem: Environmental > Terrestrial > Soil > Unclassified | place: USA: Madison, Wisconsin...
CAGTTCAAAAATTGAGAAAATATTCATTAAAGATCATCAAAAAGTAAAAAAAGGTGATGTAATGATGGTTTTGCAGTCTACAGCAAATTATCAGGATGTTTTAAAACTAAAAAAACTGGTAGACTCTATTGCGTCGGATCAACTGCTTTCTTTTCCTGTGAAAGAAGCTTCTCATTTTAAATTAGGCGAACTTCAGAGTGATTACAACAGTTTTGCGAAAGCTTTTCAGGACGAGAATTTATTCACCCGTTTACAGCCTTATGCGCCAGAAAATATTGCTACGAATCTGAGTATTTCAGAATCCAGAGGCCGAATTGCTAATTTAAAGCAGCAAAAAAATTTGGAAGCAGCAAAGGCCGAGCTTTCCCGTAAAAGCTATCAAAGATCTCAGGAATTATTTAATCAAGGCGTGATTGCAGCGGTAGAACTCGAAACTGAAAAAATAAAATATCTTCAGGCTCAGCAAAACTTAGAAAATTTAAATATTTCTCTTTCTCAATTACAGGAAAGTATTTCTAATTTCAATAAAACAAAAAGCGGAACAGCAATCAACACCGAAAAAGATAAAATTACTTATTCATCGCAAACCCTTCAATTATTTGAGCAATTGCGGAAATCTTTAAAACAATGGGAACAGAGTTATCTTATTGTTTCTTCTACCAATGGAATGGCAAGTTTTCAGCAGTTTTATGGCGAAAACCAATGTGTAAAAGCAGGCGATCCTATAGTGTCCATTTTATGGGATAATACTGAATAATTGGTGGGTAGAATGTCGGTACCAACAGCCAATTCGGGGAAAATTATTCCCGGAGAAAAGGTGTTGATTAAATTAGATAATTATCGTTTTCAGGAATACGGAATTATCGAAGGAAAAGTACAGAATATTTCATTAATTCCGGATGATAAAGGAAATTATTACGTAGATGTTGTGTTGCCAGAAGGTTTAAAAACATCGTACAATAAAACCCTTAAATTCGACAAAGAGCTTAGAGGAAATGCGGAAATTGTGACGCAGGATCTTAGATTGATTGAAAGGTTTTTCTATCAGATAAGAAAATTATTAGGTTATCAAAATTAATTAAAGCTATAAATAATGTCGTTATTTTCAAATTGAAATTTTTAAAATGCACACTTATGTTAAAGGTTATGATTGCTAAATCATGCGTATCTTCCGAGAGATAGTTTGTCAGTTGTTTAGGAATGAAGAATCTTATAAATGTTGATTTCATACCATTCTGAATGTTATTTGCAAGGACCAAAACAATGTTTGTTTTTTTTCTTTTTTTAACGTGCACAAGACCGCTCCAGTAAACCATTTTTCGGTAAGGTACAGAAATATTTAAATTTGAATATCATTGCTTTACAAAACAAAATTGGTGTACGCACTATTCAGGCTTCCGTACGGAATTTGAGAAATTTCTTCTTTCTCATACTTTACAAAATGTGCTATTGTAAAGTTCATTAAGCCTTTTCTCTTTGCTCTCTCAAATTTGATGTCGCCACCCTCTAAAATTAAATGTAACAAAGAAAATAATTCGGTATAAGTAATTACATTTTTTCCAGATGTCCCAACCCATTTTATTTTATTCTCAATCTCTTTTCCCTTCAATAAATCTTGAAAATCATTTAATGAACTGTCATCAATATTTTTTGTATTTAATTTAATGACCTCCTCAATTTCGGAAACTTTCATTTTTCGAATCGAAATATTTTGATTAACTAAATTTTTGATTTCGGGTAGAAGTGCAGATTCAAATTTTTTAGTCCAAATTAGTTTTCCAAGCATAGCGACTCCTACCACTAAATAAAACATTATTGACAGACGATAGAAGAATAATACATATTGATTGGAGATCGAAATATCTTTCAGCATCATCAGTAAAATACCAAAATAAATAATGTAGATGAAAATTCTGGGTCTTTCGATCCGAGCAATCCACCAATCACGATCGAGACAAAAAAAATAATAGAGAATCCATTTTATATTTACTTTACAAAACGGATAAAGAATAAAAATATTTAATACGAATGCAATCACCTTAAATATAGAAATTCTTAAGTTGATTGGAATAAGGTATACTCCCAGCAGAGTTATAAGCGAGATAACAAATGAAACAAGAATTAATAGGGAAGGTCTACTTTCTATATTTATTTTCTTCATATCTCAATATTTAATTCGGGAATAATCTCGGCCGCTTCTTTCATTTTGCTATCAACAATTTTTGCATATATCTGTGTAGTTCTCAATTCTCTATGTCCTAGTCTTTTGGAAACTGTATAAATATCTGCACCATTTTCCAGAAGTAAGACAGCATTCGTATGTCGAGCTGAATGAAAAGTAATATGTTTCGGAACCGCAGCACGATTGCACCAGCGGACAATTTCTGTATTATAGGTCATCCCATATTTTAAACCTTTGAAAACTCTTTCTTGTGGATCTTGTCTTTCGCCCAACAATTCTCTGGCTTGTTTTGAAATATAAAGATATTCTACACCCTCTGTTTTTTCTTGTCGGAAATTGACTCTTGAAATATCGCCTTCATCACGGACTTCTTTCCAAATTAAAGTATTGATATCCGACCAACGTAATCCTGATAAACACGAAAAAAGAAAAGCTTTTTTCAAAACCGGATATTTGCATTCCGCTTTGGCTAAACGTTGTAATTCATCAAAGATCAAATATTCTCGTTGGCTTTCAGCCTGTTCAAATGATTTAATTTTGGCTGCATAATTTATTGTCAAATAGCCATTATCAAAGGCATTTCGAAGTGCAGCTTTAAACTTGTTGAAATAAGAATATTTTGAGTTTTGAGAAAGAGGTAGTTCACTTCTAGTAAGAGCATCTTTCTCAAAATATCTGTAAACTTTTTTGACGAAATTTTCATCAATTTCATCGAAAGTCATGTTTTTAGAAACAATTTTTTTGAGATGTTGTAAAGTGGAAAACCAATTACCGTAATTATTTGAAGAATCTTGCAGTTGTTTTTCTTCAGTGAGTTCAGCGAAAAAATTTAGAAATACTCTTTTGGATTTTGCAGTATTTTTTAACTCGAATCTTCCTTGAGCATATTCAGCTTTACGAATCGCTAATATATTTTCTGCAAATTGCAAAGCTTCTTTATTGTCTTTCTTTTCTTTGGCAGTTTTTGGATTGTCAATTAAGTAAGTATCTAAATTCTCAAAACTTCTAAGATGTTTTCTTTTTCCGTCATTAGTCATTTCAGACCCACGATAAAACTCAAGAGACAGGCTGATCCTCCCGTCTTTTAATTTCCTTTGAATAAGTGATATTTTCATAAATTTGGATTTGTACTACTTTGTACTACTTTTCACCATTTTGGTGACTTGAAGTTGTACAGAAGTGGTACAAATATACAAACAAACTCGAAAAAAGGAAAATAAATTTTTTGTAAATATCTGATAATCAAATAAAAGAAAGAAAAAGAAATCAAAGAAAAGCTAAATTATTTCCCGATACAAAACTTAGAAAAAATATTTCCCAAAACCTCATCATTCGTTACTTCGCCTGAAATTTCACCAAGATGTTCCAAAGCATTTCTTAGTTCATAAGCTAAAAGTTCTGTTGAAATTTGGAAAGTAATCGCTTCCTTTACTTTGTTTACGGCGTCTAAGGATTTTCCTAAGGCTTCAAAGTGTCGTTGGTTAGTGATTACCACATTACTTTCTTCCGATTTTAGCTGCTCTACATAAGATGATAATTCATTTTTTAAATCTTGCATATTTTGATTTTCAACAGCCGAAATGGTGATGAAATCGAAATCTTGCGGAATTTCTTTTCTGAAAATATTTTCCACCAGCTCATATTGGGCAGGAGAAACTTCATCTATTTTCGTGGCGCAGATGATGAGTTTTAAATCATCTCTTTGCAAAGATTTTATCATTTCGATGTCTTCAGAAAAATTTTCTGTTGCAGCATCGGCGAGGTAAACCAGGATATTGGCATTTTCTACTTTCTCTTTTGCTTTTTTTACACCGATTGCTTCGATTTCATCAACTGTTTCACGCAGGCCGGCAGTGTCAATTAATCTGAAGGCATGGCCTTTTATGTGAAGAATTTCTTCAATGGTATCTCTCGTCGTTCCTGCAATATTACTTACAATTGCTCTTTCTTCTTTCAGTAAAGCGTTCAGAAGCGTTGATTTCCCGGCATTTGGTTTTCCGATGATGGCAACGGTAGTTCCGTTTTTTATAGCATTTCCGTATTGGAAGCTTTCAATAAGAGAATTTAACTTGGCTTCTATTTTATCAAGTAATTGATTCAATGCGGTTCTATCTGCAAACTCAACGTCTTCTTCAGCAAAATCGAGTTCCAATTCAATTAAAGAAACAAAATTTAATAAATCGGTTCTTAAAAAAGAAATTTCGTTGGTAATTCCACCTTTTAGCTGGTTTAATGCTACTTTTCTTGATGCCTCATTTTCTGAAGCAATCAAATCAGCAATCGATTCAGCCTGGCTTAGATCAATTCTTCCGTTCATGAAAGCACGCATGGTAAATTCACCGGCTTTAGCCATTCTTGCTCCGTTTTTGATGAGAACTTCCAAAATTTTCTTAGCAATATGTGGCGAACCGTGAAATGAAATTTCTACAGAATCTTCGGCGGTAAAAGTTTTCGGAGCTTTAAAAACAGAGATCATCACTTCATCAATTACCTCATCACCATCTTTTATAAAACCGTAATGAACAGTGTGCGATTGTGCTTTTTCAAGGTTTTTACCTTCAAAAATTTTTGCTGAAACAGGAATTGCATCATCACCCGAAATTCTGATAATTCCGATGGCTCCGATTCCGTTGGCTGTGGCAAGTGCGCAGATAGTGTCATGATTCATTTTGCAAATTTACGGTTTTATATGAAAATTTTTAATGCTACTAATTTGAAAACAGATTTTTTGCCTCAATTATTAAGCTTCCGGCCTAATGAATACACTTTTTCAATCCACTTTTGACGTTGCTCTTCTTTTGAGTTTTTAATAATTCCTATATAAGTAACTTTTACAGGCTTTACACCGCAAAATTCTAAGGTAGATTTTTTGAGTTGATTGATACTCGGTCTTCCATAAAACATTCTGTAATACCAGCCTGGTTGATCTATTGTTGTGATGATATGCGCAGTTTTACCTTTTAGAAATTTATCCCACCAAACCGAGTTTTCACGATATTTAAATGCTAAACCGGGAAGAAAAAGTCGGTCAATAAAACCTTTTGTAATAGCAGGAAGTCCGCCCCACCAAATCGGATGTACCCACACAAGATGATCTGCCCATTGTATGATTTCCCAGGCTTTCAGTAGATCAGGTTCCAAATCCATTCTTTTCTGATAGCCAAACTGTAGATTAGGATTAAAATCAAGATCTCGGATAATAATTTCTTTTATTTCAGCTCCTGAATCTTCGACTCCTTTTTTATAGGCTTCAGCTAAAGCGAAATTGAACGATTCATGATTTGGGTGTCCGTTGATTAGTGCAATTTTTTTCATGATGTATTGTATTTGAATACCTTTATTCTTTGCTACAAAACTATACATGATGCATATCAATGAATAGGACAAATGTCTAAAAAGAAATTTCTTTCCTGATACGGCTCAGATGTCTTTGGGTAATGCCTAGATAAGAAGCTAAATGTTGCAAGGGAATTTGCTGAATATAATTCGGTTGATTTTCAATTAAAAAATCATATCTCTGCGCTGCACTGTCTCGTTGAAGCTGGAAAAAACGTTTTTCAAGTTCCAGATATTCCTGTTCGGCAATCATTCTGAGAAATTCGCTCCATTTCGGATTTTCAGAGGCAAGTTCCTGAATTTTTTCTTTCTTAATAACCAATAGAGTAGCATCTGAAATGGCCTGCATGTTTTCTATGCTTGGTTTATCTGAAATAAATGAAGAATAAGAAGCCATCAAATCATTGGGAAATCTAAAGCAATACGTATTGTCTTTTCCCTCGTCTGAAGTATAAAAAGATCTGAATATTCCTGATTGTATAAAAGCAATTTCTTTACATTTCTCACCCTCTTTTACAAAAAAGTCATTTTTTGATAATTTTATTTCACTAAAAAGAGTCGATAGATGCTCTATTTCATTTTTTGAAAACAGGTTGAAATTTTGAAAAAACTGCTGAATCATTTTGTAAATAAATTTGTTTGTAGTCGTAACAAAATTACTTAATTATTTTACAGTAAAATAAAAACATCACCCCTATTAAATAGAGATGACGTTAAAGGATATTAGTTTTTATATATAAATGTGATTGGTTTTGCTTTCCTTTTGCTTGCACAAAAATAAAGGATAAGAATTAATTGTTTTTCAGGATATACCTCATAAAAAAAACCGTAAAAATACGGTTGTATAAAACAAAATCATCCTGCAACAGATTTGCAGGATGACAATTTATATTGATTTAAAATAGTAAATTTTATATTAACAATTAACAATTAACAATTAACAATTAACAATTAACAATTAAAATATTATTAATAACCTTAAATTGGGCTTACAAGTGATAAAAACCAATCTTTTACTTCCCCTTGCAAATGAGGAGCCAGTTTTTCTTCACATGTTTTATGATAAGCATTCAGCCAAGTGATTTCTTCCTCAGAAAGAATTTCTTTCACGATGGTATCTTTAAAGAACGGACAGAACGTCAATGTTTCAAACTCATAAAAAGTCCCGGATCCTGTGGTTTCTGATTCTTTTACGGCAATAAGATTTTCATGACGGATTCCGTATTCTCCCTCCACATAATATCCCGGTTCGTTTGAAACAACCATTCCAACCAAAAGTTCCTGCGGATTCATATCTTTTCTGATATTTTGCGGACCTTCATGTACATTCATAAAGCTTCCAACTCCGTGGCCTGTTCCGTGATTGTAGTCTTTTCCGTTCATCCATAAAGGAAGTCTTGCAATCGCATCAAGCTGAACTCCTCTTGTTCCTTTTGGAAATTTAACCATCGATAAACGAATCATTCCCTGTAAAACTAAAGTAGAATTGGTTTTAAATTCTTCAGAAACTGCTCCTAAAGATAAAGTTCTTGTAATATCTGTTGTTCCTTCTAAATATTGACCTCCCGAATCAACCAAAATACTTGCCTCATTGGTAACTTCCTTACTGCCTTCGCTTTTTGCGGAATAGTGCATCATTGCACCGTTGTCTTTGTACCCAACGATACTTCCGAAACTTTCACCCACAAAATTTTCTCCTGCAGCACGATATTCTCTCAGTTTCTTACCAATAGAATATTCGTTCATGGTTTCTTTTCCGGCATTATGCGTTAACCAGTAAAGGAATTTTACCATCGCAACACCATCTCTTACCATTACTTTTCTGAAACCTTCAAGCTCAGTTTCATTTTTCTGAGCCTTCATAATATTTCCGGGAACAGCAGCTTTCAAAAACTCATTATCAATTTTTAAAGCTTCAAAAATAGATTGGTTGCTGTTTGGTGAAACTAAAACTTTTTCATTTTTGATGGTTCTTAAATGATTGTTGAATTCTTCGTAAGGCATCATTTTTACGAATGATTCATCCATTTGTTTTCTGGCTTCAACCTCCATTTTTTCAAGGTCGGTAAACAGAATTGCATCATTTTTAGTAATCAAAATATATCCTAAAAACACAGGATTGCTTTCTACGTCGCTTCCTCTTAAGTTTAATGTCCAGGCAACATCATCAAGACTTGAAATCACATGAACGGTAACTTCCTGTTCTTCCATTTTTTGACGGATTGCAGAGATTTTATCTGTTACAGATTTTCCTGCTCTGTCTAATGGATGCACGAAAATCGGGTTTTTTGAAGGAGTTCCTCTTTCTTTCCAAACTGTTTTTAATAAAGGAGAATCAACCAGGGTTAAGTTTTTGGCGTTCAGTTTCTGGTATAAAAGTTCCCAGTTTGAATGTGAAGTTGCCAATGCATTGACTGCCACTTTTCCGTTTGCAGGAATTTCAGAGATAATCCAGTCAATATAATTTGGCGTTCCTTCCATTCCGTCTTTGAAAAGATCTATTCCTGAACCAGCCAATTCGATTGGAGCTTGCGTGAAATATCTTCCGTCCGTCCAAAGTCCGGCTTTATCTTTAGTAATTACCACAAAACCTGCGGAACCAAGAAAACCCGAAAGCCAGGCTCTTTCCTGCCATTCTTCAGGCAAATATTCGCTCATGTGAGGATCTGCAGAATATACTATAAATGCATCAACATTATTTTTCTGCATTTCTTTACGAAGCGCAGCTACTTTTTCCTTTGAAGTCATTTTTCTATCAATTTTAAAGACGTGAAGTTACGAAAAAATGCAGTTTTGAAGCGTTTTAATCAAAAATATTCTTGATTGTTGACTATAATTTAAAATCATATTTAATGAATGTTTTTAATGAGTTACGGTAAAAACAACAGTATTCAGGTACCACATCAAACTCAAATCATAAAAAAATTAACTTTTTGGAAAGATTATTGCAGTATCGGCAACATGGGAACGCAAAACTATAATAACCACAGAAAATTTTATCCGCCGCATCATTTCATTTATTTGCCATTGTTGTTGATAGCTGAAATTTTTGGAATTTATAAAATATTTAATGACTCAGTGAATCAACTGACGTGGGTGCTATTTTCAGTTATTATATTTTTAATTCTCTATTTAGTTTTAATGGTGCGTCAACATTATGCATTGGGACTACAAAACCGCATCGTGAGACTTGAATTTAAGCAAAGATATTTTGAACTGTTCAACACAAGATCAGATGAAGTGGAAGAAAAACTGAATTTCGGACAGATCGCTGCTTTAAGATTTGCTTATGATGAAGAATTTAAAAAACTTTTATATAAAGCTTTAAACGAAAAAATGTCAGGTGATCAGATCAAAAAGTCAATTAAAAAATGGCGAGCAGATCACAATCGGATTTAAAATAATTAACCTAAATTATATTACTATGAAAAAGTGGACTTTATACAGCATGGCTATTTTTAGCTTGATGCTTCTTACAAGCTGCGAGGCAGTAGAAACAATCTTTAAAGCAGGAATGTGGTGGGGGATAATTCTGGTTGTCGGAGTCGTTGCACTTCTGTTATGGCTTTTTTCGCGGGGTAGAAACTCTTAACCAACTTTTATGGAACAATCAGACTTAGATATTATTTCTCATCTTAAGCCATCGAAGATTGTAAAAATTATGAAAGATCCGGTAGCTTCTGCAAAGGCGGTGAATCTTATTTACACCACAGATGCAGAAACTGCCGGAATTATTCGTAGAAAAAGAGGCAAAAAATATCTTTACTTTAAAGATGGTGAAAAAATTAAAGATAAAGAAGAGATTACGCGTATTAATAGTTTAGTCATTCCTCCGGCTTGGGAGAATGTTTGGATCTGCGCTTTAGATAACGGTCATCTTCAGGCAACAGGATTTGATGCAAGAAAAAGAAAGCAATACAGATATCATGCACTTTGGAGTGCTTTGCGAAATCAGACCAAATTTTACAGAATGCTGCAGTTTGGCTATGCTTTACCCGAAATTCGACTGCAACTTGAAAAAGATCTTGCTTTAAGAAATTTTGAAAAGCGAAAAATTATGGCTTTGATTGTCAGTTTGATGCAGCGTACCAATATCAGAATAGGTAATAGCATTTACGAAAAGCTATATGGTTCTTTCGGATTGACCACATTGAAGGGAAAACATGTAAAGGTAGAAGGGCAGAAAATCAATTTTTCATTTAAAGGTAAAAAAGGAGTAATGCATAACGTCAATCTTAAAAGCAAAAGATTGGCAAAATTAATTATGAAATGCAAAGAAATTCCCGGAAAGGAGCTGTTTCAGTATATTGATGACGACGGAAAAAGACATTCTGTAGATTCGGGAATGGTAAATGATTATATTAAAGAAATAAGCGGTGAGGATTTTACAGCCAAAGATTTCAGGACTTGGTCGGGAACGGTAAATGCCTTAATTGCATTTAAAGAAATAGGCTATGCCGAAAATAATTCTCAATATAAAAAGAAAGTAAAAGCTGCATTAGATATTGTTGCTGAGCATCTTGGAAATACAAATACAGTGTGCCGGAAATACTATGTACACCCACTGGTAATTAACTTGTACGAAAATAATACCATCAAAAAATACCTTGATGAGCTAGAAGTTATCGAAGAAAATGACGGAAAAGCTGGCTTAACTCACGAGGAAAAATTAGTTTTAAAAATTCTGGAGAACGAAAAGATGTGAGAAAGTGAATTGTGAAAGGTCAATTCGCTTTTCCTTGTCTATTTTTTTTACTAAAATTTAAGCTTAAATCATTTAAAATTCACACTTCACTTGCACAGAAAAATTCACCTTTGACAATTATTCAAAATAAATTTTAAATGTTGTAAATTTGTAAAAAGCAAAAATTAAACAATACAACTCATATGTCAAAAGCAATTTCTCAAGTACCATTTGCAGTAAATGAGCCGGTAACTTCTTATGTACCGGGATCAGCAGAAGTAAAATCTCTTCTTGCAACTTACAAAAAAATGTGGGCAGAAAAGATAGAAATCCCAATGATCATCAATGGTAAAGAAGTGAAAACAGGTGATACTGTTCAGCTTCAGTCTCCGCAGGATCACGCACACGATTTCGGTTTTTATCATAAAGGAACGATGCAGCATGTAGATGATGCGATCAACTCTGCTTTAGCAGCAAAAAAACAGTGGAATGAGCTAGGATGGGAGCACCGTGCAGCGATTTTCTTAAAAGCAGCTGATCTTTTGGCAGGACCTTACAGAGACGTTATTAATGCAG